>Ga0194137_10000373_pt1 | contig 30651 bp, 27 predicted proteins | sample TARM_MetaG_T3_14_FD_134025 | JGI IMG/M metagenome (GOLD analysis project Ga0194137, IMG submission 134025) | Freshwater microbial communities from Pennsylvania, USA, analyzing microbe dynamics in response to fracking - TARM_MetaG_T3_14 (version 2) | ecosystem: Environmental > Aquatic >... | reverse complement strand
GGGTGCGCCAGTTCCGTCAGCATCCGCCTCTGCTCATTTTCGGTAAGGATTGCCCATTGCTGGTCAGGCGAGAGGCCGTATAGCTCCTTGTTCGCTTGTATGAATTGATAACCGAAGCCGTGGAACGTGTTCACCTCAATGCGATCACCTTCTGGGTGAGTTGCCTCAAGTCTCGCCTGAATTTCTTTGGCTGCCTTCTTAGAAAACGTCACCATGAGAATCTGCGAGGGACCCACACCGGAATCAATGAGGCGTCCGGCGCGCTGGGTGCAGGTGGCGGTCTTTCCAGATCCTGCGCCGGCCAGGACAATCATGGAGCCGTCTCTATGATTGGCAATTTTGTCCTGGTCAGGAGTGAGTGTTGAAACCTTCTTCTCAGACATGTGAACCGTTCCGAAGCCGTCTATTAGGTGGGTGCCTTGTTATCCTATGCCAATCGCCTAAAACCACCACATGCCGTTTCCGGTTTTCTGGACAAAGACTCCATGCGCAAACACGATGGTCGCCTTGCTGATCAAATAAAGTCCGCACTGCCCGTTTCACAGGCCGCTGAAACTATCCTTGGAGTGTCTCTAAGGCGTTCTGGGCGTGAAAAGGTCGGGCTTTGCCCCTTTCATGACGAAAAAACACCCTCGTTTTCGATCAACGACGAGAAGGGCGTGTTTCTTTGTCGCGGTTGCGGCGCGCACGGTGATGTCATCTCTCTGGTGGCTCAGCACAAAGGTTTTGAGAACACTGATTCTATCTTCTGGCTGGCGGAATATTTGGGGCTGGAGCGGCCGGGTCAGTCACGCACTCGACCCAACGGATCAGACAAATCCAAAACTTCCGCTGACGATAATGATCGACAAGTTTGGCGAATGACGCAGGGTTATGCGCTATTGGCTGTGGCCTGCGACTATTTTCTCAAACAGCAATCCTTCTCGGACTTTCAAGACTTTTGGGCCGCCAGAGAGCTTTCGTCAGTGGTGGCTCGTGAGTATTGCATAGGCTTTGCGCCTGACATGTCCGATCAGGGTTGGTTGTCTGTGATAAGCGACTTGGGTGGCGAGTATCGGGGCGTGAAATTGCCGACTACTTTGGGCGCCCTTAAACGCCTCCTGGAAGATGTCGGGTTAATGATTTACCGGAAGGGTGGGCGACACTCTTTTTTCAAGAACCGTGTAGTGTTCCCTATTTATGATGTTCAGGGGCGAGTATGTGGATTTGCTGGCAGGGCGCTCGGACCTGATGTAAAACCAAAGTATCTCAATAGTCCTGATTCAGATTGGTTTTCCAAGTCCAGTTTGTTTTATGGGGCCTACCCGGCCAAGGAACTCGGCGGCTCTGAGCATGAGAGCTGGCGATGCCGGCGCAACAGTTCTCGTGTTTACGTGGTTGAAGGGTATACCGACGTCTTGAGGCTGGCGGAACATGGGTGTTGGGCGGTGGCTCCCATGGGGACCGCGGTTACCGAGCAGCATTTTCGGTGGCTTGTACGCCAAAATACGCCATTCACGTTTATTTTTGATGGGGATTTTGCCGGGCAGAGGGCCGCGAGTAAAACTGTTGAGAAGCTGTGGCCCTTCTGGACCGACTCGCTGTCCGCCAGCATTGCTTCAATTCCTGGCGGCGGCGATCCGGATGATTGGTTACGAGAGTCGGAGCAAACGCTCAATGAGATACCGGAACAGGATTATCTCGACGCCATTCTTTCGCTACCTGCGTGGGGTGGTGAAGACGGGAAGCTCCCAGTTGGCGCCTCTGGCCAGATCCGACTGTGGCATGCCTTTTCCGCCTTTCTTGATGCCAATGCAGACCCGCACGCGAAGTTGACTCGATCGTTTCTGGCCGAATCCATGCTTAGTCGATTACCCGCGATTCCTTGCCAGAATCCACGGGCACGAGAAGTTGCCAGTCAGTCTTTAGCTCCCGATCTTCCGGGGGTTATTTGGGTGCTGAAGCAACTCCGGGCCCGCCCAGAAATCTCGTTGGAATTGTCAACTCTCGGTACCGGCGAGGACCTATCCTGGGCTTTATCCACTCTGCAGCATTCTTCGTTAGGTTGCCTGCTGGCGGCAGCGAACTTCCCCTTCGATCAAGATACGGATTATGACTGGTTGGGGTGGTGTGCCCGTTTGCACAACGAGGCAGGATTGCCTGCAACTGCCTTGAAGCAGTGGGGGCGCCTCGCGCCCGCTTTAGAGGGTGAATCAAGTCAATTGTTGGAGGTGGTCCAAGGAATTGCTGCCCTGGTGAGCCACCTCCGGCTTGCTCTGGTTTGGGAATCTGTTTAGCCCAGAGATGGGCCTGAATTCATTGCCGCTCCCTGACGATAATCTTCATCAGTTATCGTAATGACATCAAGTTCCTCACCGCTGATGGCATGGGTTACTGTCTGCGAGTAGGATTCTTCCGATCGTGCAATAGTGTTCTCGATCAAACCGGAAACCAATGTGACCGGTTTTTCCCCGCATGCTGTAAGGTCAAATACCCGATCATCAATCTGAATGAGACTTGGCGCTTGCTCGGTGTCATGATTGTATACCCAGTCGATAACTTCACCAGTTCCCATGCTTTCTCTTAGTAGCGTCTCGATTGCCTCGGCATAGGTTTTTGCCTCGATGTGCCGGGTATCTGCCGATCGCTCCCCTCCGTTATCTAGATCGATTTTGGCATAGCGGACGATATAATCTTTTGTTGGTGTTGCGTCATCCTTGAGCTTTTCGAGGTAATCCAGATACGGCTGGTTCGCTGCTGCCTTCATAGTGTTGGTTTCGGCATCGTAGACGTGCGTCACCGCTTTTCGTGTTTGTCTGTCCTTCACATTTACAGATGCATCGGGATCTTCCAAAAGCGCCTCAAGGAAAGCGGCTCTGTCCTCTACGGAGTCCAGCTTATCAAACTGTGCCTGTTCCTCCGGAGCCAGATCGATTTCTGTAATTTCTTCGATAACGGTTTGCTGAACCAACTGAACGGTAGACATTGTGCTTTTCCTTTTGTGCGATATAGAGAAACTGTGTTTTGTCTATCAGGCCGCCTCGGAGGCTCCTGAGCGTATGGTGGTAATGGCTCCCACCTTTTGAATTTCTTGGGAGTCGCTTTTTAACGACATCACCAGCGAGCGGGGGGTGTGGCTGGGACCTAGATCGCCCATCCAATACCCGCCGTTCGTAACAACCAGTCGGTCATCGTTGATAACGAGCCCGCTTTCGTATAGTTCATCCACCATTTTTACTCGAACGCCTTGAGCCATGAGCGTTTTGATCGCTGGTCGAGTAATGTTCAGGAACCGATTTCTGTCCCTACTGATGTGCTTCATGCTGACGGCTATACTCAAAAGGCCGCCTCGACGGTAAAAGTCCATAATGTCGTCCATAGCGGCTTCGGCCACCTCGGGAGCCAGGTCCGGTGTCATCATGGTGATCTCGTGAACATTGGGGTTTTGCAGGCATTCCCGTAAAAACAGCGTGTGAGCTTTCATGCCTTCCAGGCAAAGCATGTCTTTAGCTCTAAAGCTGACTCGCGCTTCCCTTACCATCCTGTCCGATACCAGGTTGAAGTCCATCACAGTGCCGTATTTCCACAGGTGGTCGCTAAACTTTCGGACAATGCCGCCGCGTTGGCTTAGTGCCTGCAGGTCGCCCATGACAATCAGGTGATCTTGAGCCCGGGACACTGTGACGTTCAGGAGGTTAGGTGATCGCTCGAAGAACATCGGGCTTGACCTATGTGCGCTATACGCCGGCGAGAAAATAATGACTGGTCTCTCTGCGCCCTGAATGCTGTGGACCGTGCCTACCAAAACGTCGCTGGCCTTCGACGCCCCTAGCGTTTCGGCAAGCTGTTGTTGGATGGCTCGTGCCTGCTGTGAAAATGGCGTAATGATGCCAAGGATTTCCCCAAGCGACTTTCCGGGGTATTCCTTGAGTAGCGTGCTTTCGTTATCTTCCACCCATTGGCCAACCGCAGCTGCTTCCAATTTATTGATCTGCGATCCTTGAACGCTCTCAACAACCCCTGGAATATGAATGACACCGATTTCTGGTAGCGCCGACTTCTCCATCTCCGCCGGCTCTCGAAGTACATTCAAGCGGCCTTCGTAACAGGCCTCATTGCAGAATTGGATGATTGAAGGGCGACACCGCCGGTGTTCTGTCAGCATCAGGCCTTTGCCGTTTGTTGCCGGCTGGCTGAACTTCGATCGTTGCTGTGTCATTTTCAGAATACTGCCAGTAGACGATAAGATACCCGCTGTCCCCATTGCAGAAAGCGCCATCTGATCGTCTATGCCGTCAGGCTTCATTCCGGCCGCAATGGCGTTCGCGCCATCTACGTCCTCGGGGATCACTCTTACGGGTTCAAGCTGATACTCATCTCCTATTGTGATTACGCGCTTTGCGAGTAGCATCCCAGGCATCGCTACTTCTGGGCCGCATTGTCCGGCCTCGTCAATAATCAGGCAGTCCAGCTCACCAAGCAGCGGGCGCTCAGATTGTGCCCCTGGATCCCAGTAATTCATTACCCTGGGTAGGTTGTGTAGCGTCGACACAAGTGCTGGTGCCAATCGTGCGCGCCGGCGCCACATTCGTAGAACTTTATCCTTGGACCGTCGGTCACCGTCGCCCCGGGCCAAGGTGTTCTTCATTTCAATAATCCATTCGCCCTCATGTATATGAGTGGCCAACAGAAACAGCTGATACCTGACCGTGACATCGAGGGCCGCATCAATCCATTGCAAAATTACATTCCAGCGCTTATCCCTCAGAATGGTTCGGACTTGGCTGGCGATGGTTGCTTGTGGTTGTGGCCTAGCCCTATCGGGGATAGCTTGTATTGAGTCCAGATCAAGGGCGCTAAAGGCTGGGTGCTTGTTTTTGAACCCTTCTTCGATCGAGGATTCAAAGGCACTGACATAGTTTGCCAGCTTTAACTTCCATGTGGGGACAGTGATCAGGTATCTATCGAAGGCTTTTTTTGCCTTGATTAGCTGATCAGTTTGCCGTGCTTCGCTTCCCGCTGCGCGATCAAGTTGCTTCACCCACAGTGATAGCTGGTCAAGTGCCCGCTTGCCTTTAGGGTGGCTCCCAAAAACTTTGCTCAGGCGGTTCAGGAGACCGTACAGCCGTTTGAGGTCCTGTCGTGACTGGATCTGCTCAAAGGTTAATCTGATGCGTTCCGCACTCCTTAGTAGTGTGGCGTGCGCCTTTGCGTGGCCCTGAAGCGTTGTTACGGCCTCATCCAAAGAAATCTGTGGTGATTTCAAGAAGCGATCGGCACAGTCCAAAAACCACTCTTCGGACTGGAGTAGGTCACATTCCGCCTCAAAACTGCCAACAGATTCCGATGTTGCATACCCCTGCGAGGTAGCCCAGTCTTGCCGGTTACGTGACGCTAGATAGATCCCGTTGCTCTGCCACCCCTTGATCCACCGCTTTTTGAGGATGCTTTCATTGTTGCCTGTCGTTGGCATTAAGCTGTTCAAGGCATTGATGATTGCCTGGTTGGATGTGCTGGCTAAAACGACCAAAGGCGGCACACTGCCTTCAAGTGCTGCTTTGACCCACATGGATCCAACCAACGACTGCAACAAGGCCGTTTTGCCGGTGCCTGGAGGTCCATTGATGGCAAGCACATCACCATCGTTCAGTAAAAGGCCTCCGCTTTCGCATAGATGCTGTTCCGGAGACAGGGCAAACCTGTTTGCCATCATTCCCAATCTTAGGGTTGCTGTCCTGTGATTCGCTGGCACCTTCCGTGATGCAAAGGAGTCTTGGTAAATGGACCAGCCGGACAACCAGTTTTGACTTGTCGGACTCAGTTGAACGGCGTCCATTACTTGAAGAAGTGGTCGCACCGCTTGGAGTGCATTTTTTGACCGATAGATAAGGCAATCATTGAGCAGTGTGTAGCTGATGTCTGGCCTTTCACTTGGAAACGGTTTTAACAAATTCAGGGAACACGATTCGCTTAGCAGTCTGTTCGCATATCGAACCACTTCAGTAATCGAGATTCGGCCCCCGTCCAGCGATGGGGAGCCATCCTGGTAGTCGGGAAATTCATTAAGGTCGAAAAAATGGTCTACATCATCGATGCATGAAATGGTTAAACGCTTCTGCCCAGCTGCTGGCTCAAGCAGTTCCCGGGCAATGCCTGGTCGCCCATGGGAGATAATTCGTCCGTCTCGGTTAACCAGGACCGTGAATGATATCGGGGCTACGATTTCAGGTACCCAGCGCTCTTCTCTCGCTCCGTGATGATGCTGCTGGACCAGGCTGTATACGTATGGATGCACCACGCATTGAATCCACTCCGTGCTTGGTTCCTCTTTGAACCATGCTTCGATCCGCTTCCTGTGTAGGCCGCCCAATCCAAGGCTGGCAAGTTCTCGATCCTGTCCGTCGTCCACGTATGCTAGTGCCTGCGATAAATGATCCCCATCGATCATTGACGCATCAAGCCTATGCAATTCTTTCCGGCTCAGGAGTCCTCGCCCAAGCTGGCTGTCGGCCAGCCCAGCCCTCAGATACCGTGCATAGGAGGCGGGGGGTATGTTAGGGCTCTTGTGTTCGTCTGGCATTATGCTGCGTATCCTTGAGCGTTTACGCGGGTTACTTCGTACCCGCTATTTTCACCTCGATACACTATACGATACCCCCACCCATCAAATTCGGGGCCGGAGAAGTCCGGCTATCTGGACAACATTGCCCTTAACCCGGTGGGGCATTGTCGGGGCAGTGCCCCTCTGGCGGGCTTTGCCCGCGCTTGGGATTCGATTCGGCCTGCGGCCTCACGCATGGCCGGTCGGGCTGAGCCCTCCCTGGAATAAAAAAAGCCCTCGCAGTGGAGGGCGGAAGGCGCACGCAGTGGGTGTTGCGTTGACGTAGGGCTGGTTCCGGTCAGTCAGACCCCGGGCGTTGCGACCGCGCCCTGGACCTGATCGCTGAAAGTTGCCTGTGCCTGATCTTCTCTGTTTGATCGGTTGGCTTCCAACATGACCCTCATGGTCTTCTTCACTTCTGGCGCGAACTGCATGGCTTCCTGGCAGCGGGTGATCGCAACGTAAAGGAGATGGAATTGCTCTTGTTGAGCTGTGGTCAGCTCTGCGGGGTTGAGACTGCTAATGTCGGTTAGCTTTTCGTCCAGGGCAAGATCTTCGCACAATAGCGTTTGGTTGAATTCTCGCCCTTTCGACTTGTGAGCCGACGTTAGCACTCGTTGGGCGGCATCCTCTGGCACCTTGTCTGACTTCAGTAGATCATCAATGTACGTTAGGGACTTCGCCTTGTAGCGTTCGATGAAGCTGATCAGTCGTTTGCTTACTGCATCCTGCATGATGTCGCTGATTTCTTTGAACTCGTCCCAACTATCGTATCGCTTTAGGTCGGTATCCTTTATGCCATAGTTATCGCCAATGTAGAGGGCGTAGCCGGACTCAATGAGGTTGACCATGTCCCTCGAACCGCCAACGATCGTGAATGGAACCTTCGCCTCAATCGCTTCAACGGCATGTTCAAACAACGTCATATTGTTCCTGCCGATGATGGCCGTTGCCTGGCTCTTGTCAAAGGCTCGCATCTGGGGGCCTGCACCGATTACGTTTGAGTTGGCTCCCAGATGCTCCAGGATGATGTTTGCCATGCCGGCCACATGCTTGCCAAACCGGAACGAACGCGACAAATGAAGCAGCTCTGCGCCATCTTTGAGTGCTTCGCCCAGTGCGTCCTTGGCGCCCCGCCAGCCATAGATGGCTTGGTATCGATCTCCAATGTAAATCTTTTGGGCGTGGTCTTGCTGGCGGACAATATCAGCTAGAACAGGGTTTGCGTCCTGAAACTCATCGCAGTAGATAAGGTCGTAGTTCAGTTTGGGGTTCTCGAGGCTATACATTTTCAGGTACGTATCATGAAGCAGCCCAAAATCATCCTTCGGATCCGTCATCTTGACCCATAGTTTGTGAGCCTCGGTGACGAGGTGGTGTTTGAGCGATGTCAGTTCCCGCTGTTTTTCTGGTAGCAGGAAGCGAGCAGGAAGTGAGCTTGGGTCAACGTGCCTGGAATGAATCTCTCGGTCGGCCGAGTTTTGAAACCCGCTGACTGTTCTAAGGATGTGTCCTGACATTTGTGTTGCGTCCATGCCGTGTGCGCCTCGCACATTTATTGCGCTTGCAATATCCCATGGCGTGATACGCGATCCATTCCTGGCTGCCTCAAATTTCCGCCTTAGATCGTCGTTATTTGCAATCATGGGGCGGAATGCCAGGGAGTGGCCTGTCATTGGTTTGACGTGCCGGGGCATCCGGTTTTGGGCTTCTTTTCGGTTTGCAGCGTTATACACCAGATACAGCGAATGACGGGGGTTGAGGGTGGCATCGGCTTCCACTGATGAGGTCTTACCGCTGCCTGCAACAGAGTTAACAACCATGGTATAGCCTTCCCGAGAAGCCTGAAAGATTTGTTCCTGCTCTTCAGTTGGTCTGAATTTTAATTTTGCCACGGTTTTTTCCTGTTGCCTGATTCGTTTTGGTAGCTCCCAGTCTATAAATCCGAGGGCCCAATGTTCTTCTCAAATTCCGGAAAACTGAACAATATCGCTCCGGTTTCGGTTTCACGTCAGTCATTTCGTTTAGGATTTAGAGCATGATTCACGATGTAAAATGCTGAGTATCCACATGGGAAGCGTTCAAACCGTTCTTAATGACATTCATGCCAAATGGGTTTCCGTTCACTTAAAGACCGGGGAGCTTGTCGGATATCGGTCGGCTTCTGGGCGATACGAAGTTTTTTTTCGTAACCTCCACAGTTCCGGATTCAGTCACGGCATAGCTGTCTTGGTGAATACCGAAGGCTGTCCATCCATGGCATGCACTATTGCTACCGACACAGATTTCACTGCATTGAAATACCGAGTCGCGGCAAAGTTGGAGCGTTGGCAGGTGCTGCAGGACGCTTTTGACTCACTGCTGGGTAAGCTGGCGGACCTTGGCTGGATCTTCGATGATCGAGAACGTTTGCTCGATAGCTATTTTGCCAGTGACACGCCCGCGGAAACGCGGGTTCTGGAAGTCCTGAGGCAACGCCTCATCAGCGATGATGTCCGATTTCTGAGAGATCTAAACTGGCAATGCGAATCCCAGGTGCGCAATTTGCTGGAAGATGGCCATGCTAATCCCGGAGCCGCCAGTCAGCTGTTAGGCGATATCGCCATGACCGGTCGACTCTATCAGTTGGCGGACACGCTATCGTGACTGTGCGGTTGGGATATCTTGACGCTATTCCCGGTGACAAACACTGGAAGAAAGCGTTTATACCTGGCGCTGATGACCATCAAGAGCGCAAAAGAGGCGGGGTTGCTTCTGCAAAGTCTGCGCGTAGCGTTTTGGATACCGGTGTTGTTGGTGTTCAGGCAAACGTTGAGTTTCGAGATGCCGGGCATCGCATTCGCATTCGTGTTCGTCAAAAGCTCCAATCTGGCAACGTGAAAGTGCTTGTTGGAACCCGGGCGCTGTCACAACTGACGCAAGAGTGGCTTGATAGGCGGCTGTGTGAGGCCGCTGCTTTGCGTTGGCATTTCCAGAACGTCTCCTTGTTCGGTGTCCCGGAAAAGGCTTTGTCCGTTTCCGATATCCCCAAAAGCATCATCCCCATAATCCCGAAAAAGCGGATTCTGGTAGCTGATGTCGCTGCGTTGATAGGGGAGGTTGGGGTGCATGTCTAATACCTTTTGTTGCTTGACTTATAAGTGCTTAGAAAAAGGGGGAGCTAGTGGTTAACGACTTCATTTCCGAAGACGCTTTCATGGATGATTACCGGCCAATTACCTTGGGGGCTGATGGTGATCAGGTTGTTCAATCCTATGGGCAGGCACAGTTGACCGTTCAGGATATGGCGCTGTCCGACCAACATATCTGGGCCATTGTTGAAAATGGCGAAGACGGAAGCCTGTTTGCTTCCCCAGGGTATCACGCGGTAAACACTATCGGCTTTGTAGTGACAGAAAAGCCCTGGGAGTCTGAGATGGTCGATGCGCTCTGGCACGACGCATCAGAGGATCTCGACGAAGATGAGATGCCTTCTTTTGGGCTGGGGATGTAGAGCCGTTGATGGCTCCAGTTTCCAGGGTTGGCTTAGCGGGTGATGAGATGAATGATACCGAAAACAAAGATACCGACAGGTACTACATTGAGGGGCGTCTAATTTACGAGGAAGGTTATGCTGCTGGTAATCGAATCTACGCTGGCGCCGAGCCTAAAAATCCCTACGGTGGAGATCATTGGATGGCCCAGGTGTGGGCTGACGGGTATCGCTGTGGGAAACTCGATCGTATGTCGCTGAGTGAGCCTCCGCTGTCCTACCCCTCCTAGCCTATAAGAGCTTATTTGATTTTGAATAGAGCGCCCACGTCCACTGGGGTATTTGGGTGTGTACGGGAGACTCTTGAGCCTCGGTTCAGACTCCCATTGACGAGCCTCGGCTCAGAACTAAGAGGTGTTTTGTGTTTAGAAAAATCGCATTGAGTTCGGCTGTTTTACTTGCTGCTTGTGGTGGCGGTGGTAGCGATAGCGGTGGTGGTACCGATAGTGGTGGAGGGGGGCAGGATGTCCGCGCACTTGGCAGCTTTCAAGATGCGCGTATTGAAGGGGAATTCTATCCAGTTGTGAGTGGCGGAGGTCTGGCTGCCGGTCAATATGGTGAAGCGTGCTCTGGTGAGCATCACTATTTTGAAACTGACGATGGTCGGATTCGGGTTTATGGTTCGACGGCGTTCAGTGAGACAGACTTTGAGGTTGTTGCTGGTATGGTCGGGCAGCGGCTCGATGCTGCTCTGAAGAAGTTTGGTCTGACTTGGGATGCCTTTGTTGCACAGCGCCCTGCAGTCAATCTGGATCAGTTAACTGCTGTTGTTGAAAATCAGCATTATTATCAACAAACGCCAGGTTTCTTTCTCGATACCATTGAAGCTCAGGACTATGTTCCTGGGTATCCCAGTTACGACCTCGACCGGAAGGGTAGTTGGCAGGCCTGGTCTCAATTGAGTGATGGCGAGCGGATCACGTTTGTTGAGGACATTTTTATACCTTTCAGCGCAGTGTTCGCGGCCATGGATCCGGCGTCTCCTGCGCCGCTCACCTCTGATGACGTTCTTCTTCCGAGAGACAAGCTTCTTGTCTGTTTGAATAATTCGATGGGCGGAAATCAGTTTGGCGAGGGATCACAGTTAGGTATTCAGGTGCCCCCAAATACATCCAGCTATCATTCCAGGGTAGGAGAAATCTTTTTCCATGAGCTAGTTCACTTTATCCAGAACAATGTTGCGAATGCTGGCCAAAACCCCTACATGATCATGCCGCGTTGGTTCTCGGAGGGGCAGGCAGTCTATTTTGCAGGTCAGTCGATCGCATCGGCAGACCACCACTACACGGTAAATCCTGTTGAGATCCTTGGGTTCTACGATGAAATGGATTCCGGTGTTGATGCGTCTACCGCTTATAAGCATTACGGGTTGGCCTACAAATACATCCATGAGGCCAATGGTACAGATACGATTGTGGATATGATGCAGGCCATGACAGTCAACACTGACACTCCGCACCTGTGGCAGTCGGCAGAAACGAATGTTGGCGGCCAGCCACCAGAGTTTGATGCGGGCCTTGCGTTCACTCGAGCGTTTTCAGACTTCCTGACTAATCACACCGGTGCCCCGATGACCATCGAACAATATCGCGCCGGTTACCATGACTATATGAATGCGTGGCGGTGATCTGATTTGAGCAAGGATTTTGTTCGGCAGGGATGCTGACTCTGGTGTCACTAAAGACTGCTATGTCTACGTTAAACCTGGCGCGGAGCGGCGTGATCGAAAGCGATATTAACGTTCCGGGCCAGTCTTCAAGTCGAATCAGGAGTTCTCTTTGGTTTACTCGCACAACGATTTGACCACTTTAGGTGTTCGTTGGCTCAAGCGCGGAAGCCATCGTAATGGTAGGTGCCAGAGCGGGCCTGGGTGCACCTTTGTTGCCAGCGAGGTTAAGGCGGCACATGCCGGAGAGGTGGTCGACGCGCTAGGATTTCGCACAGCGGAGGGCATGGAGACCGTACTCGTGGAGGCGAAAGCAAGCAGAGCCGATTTCTTGGTCGATGCCAAAAAGCCACACCGAAACGGCGATAAGGCAGGCACGGGCAATTATCGATACTACCTTTGCCCGGAGGGTTTGATTCAGCCTCATGAGCTACCGGATGGTTGGGGTCTGTTGTGGGCAGGTAATCGACGCTCAATTACGGTTATGGCGGGCCATGTGTTGGCCGGCCACTTCGGTAAAGGTGAATTCTGGTTTCAATCAGATCGCGATGCTGAGTTGGCATTGATGACCTGGTTGATGGTTAAAGTTGGCGATAATGAAAAGTTGATCCGAGAACGCAAACGCTTGGTTAGGGATTTTAATCGTGTAGCGCAAGCCGCTGATCGTTGCGACCATCAGCGCAGAAACTTGTCTTCCGAGAATTCTCGACTCCGTGAAGCGTTATATGTAGCTGGCCTTGATCCTGAGTGCGTCTAACTTACGTTAGGTGTCCAACTTCCTGATTATATGGCCCTGCCTTGATGTCAAATACTTAGCAGTATTTGACATGTCGCGCGTGTGTCATATACTGGAGCTGTGTGTCGCGCCCTATCTACCTGTAGCGTTTAAGCCAGTATGTAAGGATAGCCATGAATTTTGGAGCCCGTCTCAAGAAAGTTCGCAAGTCCCGGGGTGTGTCCCAGGGAGCGCTTGCCCATCACATCGGATCGACGCAGGCCGCGATAAGCGCCTTGGAGGTTCGGGATTCCAGGACAAGCGAAAACCTCTTTGAGATTGCATCTGCGCTAGAGGTCAATCCTTATTGGCTGCAAACGGGTATGGGATCGCCAGAGAGGGCTCCAGAATGGCTTGTCGGGTCTCTGTTGCAGGGTTATTTCGATGCTGATGCCATCGAAGCCTTGAGAGCTCTTGCGCCGCACCTGAACGAGGTTTCTTCAAACGCATTGACCGATATTTTGAGTCTAATGGATGCTGGGTTCCATGCTCCAGACACCAATCTTTCTGTGAGGTGCGCATGACGTTTAAAGAAGTGCTAGCCGATCCAGAAGGAAGGTCTCTGATTGATGCTATCGAAGATGTATTGGTCAGCATGCAAGGCCGACGTTGCGATCCCGCACTGAGCCCTATGTTGCATAAGATGATCGCTGAACTGGAAGTAAAAACTGGCTATCGATATCAGTTGGATTAGGGGTCGCCAGCGCAAGTCTTCTAATGTGATCACTGGTCTGCCCCAAAAACATTCTTTTTGGCCAACCTAGTATGTCTAAATTTCCTGGATTTCCAATTTTCGATGCTGCCAGTCACCTCGATGAGCAGATTGAACTGCAGGGCTACGTAACGGTCCGCCACGCTATTGAGCAATCCCCCGTTGATACTGGCAATGCCCTGCGAGATCTGGATGCCAGTTTTCGATACCTGGCGGACTACGCAAGTGTTCCTGGAACCTACAACCGGTTTCGCAGTGAAGTTCAGCGGTTTCTAAATTATCTTTGGTTGGTCGCTGGCCGAACGCTTGAGCAGGTGGATTCCGAAGTGGTCGCGAGCTATTTCAAATTCCTGAAGAATCCGCCAGCAACGTGGGTGGCTCCGAGCATTTATTCTGGGTTCTTGAGTGAGCAGGGCTGGCGCGAAATCAATCCCCGGTGGCGCCCTTTCACCAGTCAGCGCTCCAAAGGCAAGCGGTATACCGCCAGCCCGGCCAGCCTGAAATCCTCCCGGACTGCCCTTGCCTCCTACTTTCGATTCCTCCGCCAGCGCAAAATCATGGAAGAGGATCCCTTTCTTGAGGTTCGCCGGCGAGACACTAAGGCAAAGTCCAATGCCTTGCTGGAGCGTCAGGAGGCCTCCGTGCGCCGATATACGGATTGGCAGTGGTCCTTTATTCGAGAAGCCATTGAGCAGGTTGCTGACCGGGATTCGAGCTACGAAAGGCACCTGTTCGTCATCATTACCATGAAGTCCCTGTTTTTGCGGGTAAGTGAGCTGGCCGTTCGAGACGTGGATGGTGAGTCTCGAGTTCCGATGTTTTCGGACTTTCAAAGTCAGGTGGCAGGCGGTGAGCCTTTTTGGACCTATTACGTCTTCGGGAAAGGCGACAAAGGGCGCACCATTACCTGTCCGGAGGCTTATCTGAGTTACCTCAAGCGCTGGCGGGGCTATCTTGGGTGTGACTCCCCCCTCCCCTTACCCAATGAGTCCGGACCTATCTTGCCATCTGCCCGCGGCGGCGGCTTGGGCGCCCGACAGATCCAGCGGATTTGCGAGGAAGCTATCATGCTGGCGGTTAAGAAAATGAAAGGTGACGGGTTTAACGACGACGCCGCCCAGTTAGAGGCGATCGCTTCGGAAACCCATTACCTGCGTCACACTGGAGCCAGTCAGGCCATTGAAGCTGGTGCGGATATCCGACACATTTCAGAAGAGCTGGGCCATGCCAGTGCAGCCTTCACCGAGCAGATTTACGTCAATGCGGATCAGGCCCGACGTCGGGCGGCTGGGCGCAACCGATCAATCTAAATAAGGAATCAAACCATGGCGTTCGGCATTCTTGGCATTATCTTTATGGTCGTGGCCTATGTTTTAAGCAACTGGTGGGACGACAAGAGCATCGACCGGTCACCGGGTGTTCTAACCGGTTCAGCCGGTGAGCGTGAGGTGAATCGTGCGACGGATAAAAGACGAAACGAAAAACGTCAAAAGCTAGAGGCGCAAGTTCGCAAGTTGAATGAGGAAAACCCCGATAAGCTGTTCTATCGGGACGGCCCTTATATCAAAGAGTACACACATGAAGAGGTGGCCGCCATTCGGGAGTGTGAGCGGTTAAATGCTCCGTTTGCCCCTGGTTATCCCCAATATTACGTTGAGCATGGGCGTGTTGAGTATGCGGATCGGAAGGTAAAAAGATGGAAGTTTGAAGCTCGAATGAGGGAGATAAACCGCGATTTCGACAACGGTATCTGCTGTGACTTTGATCCTATGAATATGAAGCTCACCAACAGGTCTACGGGCGAGGAAATCCCGTTTGACCCAGATGATTACGAGCTGCCGGAATTCTATTTCAGGGGTGCGTAGTTCAATTGAACGTGTTGGCATTTTAACGATTTAAAAGGATATTTAATGTCTCTCAATAAAAAATCCATCCTGGCCCGACTAGACGACCTTACCCCACAGGAGCTCAAGCGATATCTAGTGCAGGAGCTTACCCAGAAGAAGCTCGGGCTCGCCTGGGAGGCTGACCTGATCGAGCGGGATAAGGCGCTAAACTCGAATTTGATATTCCCAAACGTTGACCCCGACTTGTCTCACTGGCCACAACAGTCCGCCAGTAAAAACCTGGTGCTCGAGGGAGACAACTTCGATTCCCTTCGATTGTTGCGGTCAACCCATCGTGGTCGCATTCGTGTGATCGCGATAGATCCACCTTACAACACCGGAGCTCAGGACTGGCTCTACAACGACTCCTATGTTCAGAAAGACGATCGCTGGCGGCAGAGTAAGTGGCTGGAATTTCTGTATCAGCGTTTAAGGATTGCTAAAGATCTGCTTACTCCGGATGGTGTAATGCTGGTTTTCATTAATGATGACAATCGGGCCAAACTTGAGCTTTTGATGGATGAGGTGATGCCGGGCATGCGGCTTGGTTCTTTTGTATGGCGCGTCCGCTCTGGTGGGAACGACACGAAGGGGGCACTCCTATCGATCAATCATGAGCATGTGTTGGTGTATGGGAACCCTGCTTTCTCTTTTAAGGGCGATGAGCGCGACCAATCCAGCTACACCAATCCTGACGACGACCATCGCGGCGCTTGGCAAAACGACAATCTTGTAAAAGCTCACAATGCGAAGCAACGTCCGGAAGCCTACTACCACATACGTAACCCCGAAACGGACATTTGGTATCCATGTGATCCCGATAGCGTGTGGCGCTTTGCGTCAGTCTCTCGCCCTGCAAAAAAGGCTCTCCAGGCTGACCCAATGGAGGTCGTAATTGACCAAGGTCGTGTTCTTTGGCCTTCTGGGGATGCTTATGTTCAATACGATTCAGTGAGCGATCTAAAAAAGGCGCTAAAGAATGGCGATGCCCCAAAACAGCTCAAGATCTATAATTCGGTAACCAGCCTGGAGCGCCAAGCTAAATCCGATGTCCGAATCAAACGGTTGTTGGGCTACATCGAACCTCTGGAATTTTGGGTTGGCAAGAAAATAGGTACTAAAAAACCCCGCTACAAGCGTTTCCAAAAAGACCTCAAACGCGACGTTCGGCCAGTATCCTCATGGTTGCAAGCGGCTGCTTTGAGTGATGAGTCTGTGGATGATGAGTCCTTGGATGCATTCACTGTTCTGACTGTCGGTGCAACCGGCGAGGGGACCAATAATTACAAGCAGATTCTCAACAACAAGGACTTCCCCTACCCAAAGCCACCATCGTTAATGCGCGAATTATTGCGCCAGGCCATGCGCCCTGGGGATATCGCTCTCGATTTCTTTGCGGGGAGTGGCACGACCGGGCAGGCTGTTATGGAGTTGAATGCCGAAGATGACGGCGATCGCCGTTTCATCCTTTGCTCGAATACAGAAGCCTCGAGCAAAGATCCTGGTCGAAATATTTGTCGTGACGTCTGCGCCGAGCGCTTACGCCGCGTAATGGGCGGTTATGGCGACACTCCGGGCCTCGGCGGGGACTTCACGTACGCGGCATTGGATAAAGTGGAAGAGGCCGATCTGATGTTTGAGGCCGACCCCCGCCATGCCTTCGGGTTACTAAGTCTCCGTGAAACGGGCTACCTTTCGGAGCCACCAGCCGAGCAACCGGTATGGATTGTTGCTCAAACCGCCAGCAGCGCAATTTTGCTATGCCCCAGATTGTCCGATGAAGCTGTTAATGCGCTTAATGCCCTTCCGGTCAGCCAGATAATCGTCTATACAGATCGCCCGGAGTCCCTACAGGAGGCTATGGGTGGAGAGAAGTTAGTAACCTGCCACTCCATCGAGAGCGCCCTTCGATATGCTCAGGGTGGCAATCAAGCATCTACACGACGGAAATCAGAATCTGTCGTCAGCTCTGAATCCGAGTCGGAGGTTGCGCTATGACTTCTTTGGCTCTGAAGGTCACAACCCCGCAAGCTGGTGTCGCTATCCCTGAACCGTTTCAGACGACTTTGATTGAAAGCATCACGGAACGGCTAATTAGCGACAATAGCCCCCCATGCCTTTTACGGGCGCCAACGGGCTCCGGAAAAACCTTTGTGTTGGCCAGAACGCTGTCCAATGTCAGCGCAGCGAAAAAGGTTGTTTGGTTCTGGTTTGTCCCTTTCACCAATCTGGTTAACCAAACCCTCGATGATTTGGTGACCAACGCTACTGACTTGACGCCGGTTCAATTCTCGCAGGGCATCAACCAGGATCCCCAGGCGGGTCAGGTGTTAATCTCCACGGTGCAGGGTGTTTCCCGCCGAGCCTGGCGGCTAGCGGAATACGATGCTGGAGGTGGTGAACAGCTGCGGACACCGGCTGACTTTCTCGCGCTGGTCCGGGCCCAGGAGTTTGACGTTGGCGTGGTCGTAGATGAGGCCCATATTGCTCTGGACGAGGCAACCGAGTTTGGTGCGTTCGTTCGTTGGCTGAATCCGTCCTGTCTCGCATTGGCCACCGCGACACCCAAGAGTGTCCGAATCAATAACTTTCTCGCTAGTGCAGGGCTCAGCTCATTTGAGGCATTCAACGTCTCCCGCGACGATGTAGTTCAGGCCCGCCTGAACAAAAGGTACATCGAGGCCGTGGTGTATCAGCTAAAGGCGAACACAGCGGCCGTGGCAGACCTCAACCGAACGGTCTTGCGGCAAGCCTGGTTGCGCAATCAGTTTCTCGAAGGTCAGCTTCAAGAACTGGGTATTGATTTGGCTCCCCTGCTCTTAGTGCAAGTGGACAACGGCAAAGACACCATCGACGATGCCGAACGGGCCTTGATCGATCTGGGGATTCCAATGCAGGCCATCGGCAAGCATTCTTCTAATGAGCCAAACCCGGAGATGATGGATGCTATTGCCAATGATTCGTCCAAGAAGGTGCTGATATTCAAGCAGTCAGCCGGTACCGGATTTAACGCCCCCCGGGCTTTCGTCCTGGCCTCTCTAAAATCCGTGACCGATACCGACTTTGCGATGCAGTTCATTGGTCGGGTTATGCGGGTACCGCGGCAGATCCGAAACCAATACGCACAGGCCTCAGCCATACCTGCCGATCTGAATACCGCCTATGTATACCTTGCTAATGCAGCTGCGCAGCAGGGTTACCAGAGCGCTGTCCAGATAACGGGTGAGGTTCAAAGTGCCCTTGAAGGTGAATCCGAGAAGCTCTACCAACGCAAAACCAAATCTGGGGCGCCTGTTTTCACAAACCGTCCGGTAGCAAACCCTGAACTCGACCCTCGAGCACCCCTTCCTGGTACCGGGCGCTCTGAATCCGATGATGAAGACACTGGCACAGATGTTGGTGGTCCTGATGCGCCTATTGCCCCGGCGCCACTGCCCCCTGTGTCGCATCCAGTAAATCATGAAACATGGACTGGCGTACCAGGAAGTCTATTTGATGGGCTTGATGAGGTAGCGCAACAGTCGACTGAAAATGAACCTCGGAAACCTGATCCTCAGAAGGCTGCCACTGTGGAAGAGTGGGAGGCCATCATGCGTGATCGTGGTATTCGGGTTTATCCCATCAACAAAGACGCACGCGAAGTGCCAATCGCTCTGGAGCGAGAGGTGCGCCCGACTGGTTTGAACATGGGAGATATAGCCGAGAGGGTGGCAACCCGCGTTGTAATTAATGACCGGCAGAAGCGTGAGGCCGCCCTTGCAGCCAGAAACAAGTTGAGGGAAAAGGAGCAACATACGGAACTGACCACTGGCATTGTTAAAAGCGTCCAGGACGCTTTTATCGTGGTCGACCGCAATGTCGTGGCCCGAGAGGCTCGCGTTGCCTTGGAACGACTACCCCAAATTGAGCCGGCCGATCACAAGGTGATTGTTCAAACACTCGCCAACCGCATTGAGGGCACATTAAACGAACAGATTATGGATGCCGGTGAAAATGTATCAGCGGATGCGTTGACCAGGATGAGTCGAACAGCTGCCTATTGGTTGGTTCGCCAACTTGCGGGTGATCTTGAGGAAGCGCTGTACGCAGAGATCGCAAAGGAGGCGGTCACAGAGTCGGCTGCGCCGTTGCCGGCGGCCATGTTGTTTCCGTCCCGTATTGCCCTCGAGCCAAGTCACAAGAATCTCTATCGGGTTATGCCGCCCTCAACCGAAGATCTGGCAACCGTTGATCAAACACTGGTAATCGAAGATCGGGAGCTTTTACGCGATGTCCGTTGGCAGGTGGGCGGCGAGGAATTTATCACTGGCCGGTATGACAGCACGTTCTCCCTCAATGCCGACGAACGAGCATTCGCGCAAGCACTGGATCAGGCCAGCTTCGTCTCATGGTGGTTCCGTAACCCCGATCGGAAATCCTATTCTGTTCAATTGGTTCGGGGTGAGCATCGCAACTACTTTTTCCCGGATTTCGTGGTTTGCCTGGCGCATGTCGATGGCCAGGTGCCCGTGCAACGCCTCTTAGAAACCAAACACGATGTAAAGGACGCCCGGCGCAAGGCAAAGCACGTTCCCCAACATTATGGAAAAGTGTTATTCCTCACCCGGGACAGCGGGAAACTGCATGTTGTAAACGATGACGGTGGTCTGGGGCCGGAAGTGGACCTCGGCGACCTTGAGACTTTGCGGGGAGAGTTGCAGAAAACCGCGCCTTGATTATTGGAGGCCAGAAACCAATGCCAAAGAAACCCAGCAAAGAACTTCGGCGCTACTGGGATATTTTTCGGGATAACCGGTTTACCCGTGCAGGCCTGTGGCGTTGGTTTCGAGGTGCCTATTATCAGGCTGGCGGCCAGGATGGGTGGCCTCGAGAGGATTTTCTCCAATGGTTAGGACTTGATCGTAAGCCATGGATTGAGACAGCCCCAGGTCCACGCGGTGGCCAGGGCTGGCGGATAGCACCGGACGCCGTTCAGGTTTGCCGTGCCGAGGAAGCCTTTATCCAGAGAACATACGACGACGCTAGTGCGCTGATCGAGAATACCAGGATTCGGCTTGGCCGCCTCGAACTCGAACAGGTATTGCCTGTGCCGCGGGTTTGGGAGGTTAAATGGCGCTTTGAGCCCCCTGTGCCAATGGATGGTCCTAATGTTGATGGATCCCCGAGATTGGGCGCTACTTCGCCCTTTTCTTTTCGGGTGCCTTCAACGCAGTGCCTTGAGGGTTTGCAGCAGCACTTGAATTTAGCGGAAGCTCACATTTCAAAGCTGGTGGCCGTGGCCATCGAGCACCACAACCAATGCATTGAACAACTCAACGGGATATTCGTAGATGGCCAGCGCTGACGATAATCGCAAAGCGATGGAAAATCGAATGGCTGCCAAACTGGCGGCTCAGAAGATGTTTGCTGAAACCGAACTGCCGGTGATTCGTCAACGGGGCAAGGCCGCTCTATTCCGACTGCTTCCGGTAGCCATGAGCGATACAGGACAATCGAGCGTGGTCGCTCGCTTTCTGTTGGGCCTCTATAACGGACGTAGATTCCCATTCGACATGACCGAGCTTCGTCGGCTTGATCGAGGGCTGATCGTGGATTGTTTGGCGGTTCTGGAAATGGATTGGCTACCGGAAATGGAGGTTCACCAGTATTTTGAGAGCGGCAGCGTTCTTTTTGAGGAAATGGCCGATCGATTCAGTTAGGAGCAGTCGCTATGGATCACCCATTCAATGCAGATTTAAGAGCCGTACTGGACGCAGACGAGGCCTACAATTTCCTTCCTGTGGGTACCTGGATGTCCGGGGGCTGTGGCTTGTTGGCAGAAAGTCTGCATCGACTGATTTCGGGGTCTGAGGTCTGCGTTATCGGTCGGCTGGATGCCGGGATCCCCGACCACATGGTGTTGCGCCTCGACTATGGTGATCACATTATCTATGTCGATTACAACGGCGTTCAGTCAGAATCTGAGCTATTACACGCTATACGGTCTGAGTGTCAGGGTGTCCCCGTTCAGATTTGTTCTCTCAATGAAGCAATAAACGTCCGCCTGGATCTCAGTGATGTGCTTTGGCAAAGAGATTTGGTTGCCCCATTTTGTCGATACTTACAGAGGGAGCTTGGGCAGGTTGACGCGGAGCGATGCGATCCAATGTGGGCTGATGAATCTGAATCCGTGTTGAATGGGCCTTCTCTATAACTTTTTCAGGGTAATACCCCGATCGCAGGTCAGGCTCGGGTGTCCCTCCAGTCCTTACTGCTACTCTTCCCTACTTCATTCTTGTAGAACGCGCTTTCGCGCTTGGCGGCTTTGCCGCTGGCGGGCCGTGGGCCCTTTCTTTTGTTCGGGGTGGGCTCTGCCCTTCCCTCATGCCCCAGTCCGCCGCTGGCCCCCTGGCCGTGGCTACCGGGGGCTCTTAGCTGGGGCCAAAGGTAGAAAGTGTATCTTCATCGTTCTGATCTGCAATCCAGCCCTCGATACTCCTTTTTGCGGCATCTGACAGGAAGGGCTCACCTTGCTTTATCCATTGCGACACCTGTTCCAGATTAACCACATCATCAACGTCGCTCACTTGCACATTCGGCACCCTGCTCTTTCGAATTGCGCAGTGGTAGATCAACAAATCGAATACCGCGCGTTCCGGGCTGGCGGCCCAAACGCAGGGCACGGCCACCCCATACTGTGCAATCGTCGCTGTGGCGTTCCATAAGCCTGCCACCCCAATAAGCGATCCCGTATGTGTCAGATGTTTGCCGGCAATCCGCCAACTTCTGGGATTGCTAAGGCTGCTTGAATACCATAGTGCTGGCGGGCGGCCATCCGAGGGTGGTAGGCACAAAGCAGTCATTCCCGAGAGGTAATAATTCGGTGTCTGAATTACAGCTTCACCGGTATCGCTGGCAAATACATCGAACATCCAGTCAAGATCCAATGCCCGGGCTACGGCTCTATAACTACCAAAGGCCACAGTTCCATCGCCTTGCTCAATCTTGATGATGGTACGGCGGGACAGCCCTGTAGCCATTGCGAGGTTTTCGCCAGACAGTCTGGACGACTGTCTGGCATGGCGGATCGCGCTGCCGATGGCCGATGTCGCGCGTGGTGCTACATTCTCAGGTGTTGTTGTCTTGATCGCCAGCATGGGGTGCTGCCTCTTCCGGTCTGACTTGCTCAGTATGTGCATTATGCTGCACTGCGCGATTCACTGCCCTCCGGGGACTGACTACGTGAAGCGGGAATGCTCCACCCATAATGCCCATGGCGGTCAGCGCCAGCGCGCGTTCCTCAGCTGGCATCGACCGGTTGTGCAATCAGCGGCACGCCATGGACAAGCATGTGCTCCTGCGTGACCCCCAACTCCTTTTTCTCCATGACGCTGACTGTCTTGGCCCAGGGGGAGCTTTCGCTCAGGTTCTCTAGCCACTTCATCGCCCTTCGTTGGATTCGAAAGGCGCTGCGCTTGTTTGGGGTTTCTAACGGAAGGGTTGCCGGTATGAAGACCTGACCATGACCATGCTGTAGTGCCATGGCGAGCCCCTGAGGATCGAAGTCGTAGAAAAGTCCTAGTCTCTCCGAGGGCTGGCTGCGGATGATCTGCGCAACGTCCCTTGCGTTCTCACTGTGCCCCCGGTAAACGACGACGGCGTTAGCCCAGTCTGAGGGCACCTTGAGCTTGTGGCACTCCGCGATGAGGGTGCCATTTTCCACCACGATAATCTGCCGCTGGGCTAGCTGCTCCATTCGGATCTTGCTTGCTGGGGCGCACATGACGGTTCCAGCTGGGACGGCCATCTCCTGATCGTCTATTGGAAGGGTGGCCCTCCCCAGGGTGGCCATGACAACTAGATGACCGAATACCGAGCCTTGCGCCAGTTTCTCATCGTCAGTCTTGCCGGCCAGATCGAGCCTGGTGCCTGAGAGGGTGTCGAACAAAGGGTCCATCTTGGTCTTGCTCTTGGCGTACCGCCTCAGTGCATCATGATCGTCATCCGTGAAACGGATCTTATTGCCGGCAATGGTCCCGCACCCGGTTTCATTGTGGATGTTCAGCCATAGCTTGGTGAGCTGGGTTTCCTTCTTGTCGCCCGTCACGATGAGTTTGATGGCGTTAAACTCTTTCGACATTGGGGTGCCTCAAGGTGATGTCATGGATAAACAGATTGTCCGGATAGAGGGCGTCGGGCAGAGCGTCGTAGGTGAGCTCAACACGCTGTCGGTCCTCCGGGGGCAGAGCATCCACCTGTGCCTCAACGGCGCGAAGGAAGGTTGCGGGGGTTGCGTCAAGCGAGCTTGCCAGCAGAGTGTCATGCGCGCTTATCTCTCCGGCCCCGATGTTGCCGGATACCACCATGCCCAGTAATTGCTGAACCAGTTCGTCCAGCGGGTCTTGTTCGACGGTCTCAGTGTGGCCTTCCAGGTCATTCTCGACTGAGGCCAGGCGTTCGGATTCCTTTGGTGCGGCCTCTTGCCGGGGCTGGCTGCGGGCTGACTGTGCCAGCTCAACCAGTTCCTGATCACTGGCAGGATCGTAAATGTCGCCATAGGCGATCAACGGGAATGGCTCGGGGTTGTTCAGCGCTGGCGGACAGGTCTCAAGGTCGAGGTCGGCAATTGAGGGGATGTAGCCGGGGTTGTTAAGAAAGTGGTCCTCAAAGGCGCCTATGAGCTTGCTCAGCCGCTGATCTTCCCGCATCTGCACCAGCATGACCCGCAGCTGGTTCAGCGCGTAAGCAAGGTTCTGGCGACCTTCCTCAAGAGCAGCCGGTAAATGCTTCAGTAACAGCCGTTTCAGGAAGGGGTCGTTACCGGCCTGTTCCGCCAGCTCCCGGATGTTGAAGCTGTCAAAGAGACTGTTCAGCTTGCTTGCCCGCTCGATGGCCTTTTCGTTCTCGATAATCCTCAGCCTCAGGTCGGTGACATAGCCGAAGCCGCTGTTCAGGTAGGACACAAACCCCTCGGTTGCTGAGCGTATGTCATCGATGATTTCAGCAAGACATTCACGAATGGCCGCCTCAAGTCGCTCGATATCGACAAAGGCTGCCCGTTTCTTGGCTTCACGGTAATCACGGAACAGCCCTTCGAGGCTCTGCCACAGATCGAACACCTGCTCACTGGCCCAACGCCGGCGCTGGGCACCGCTGACATGAACCAACAGGTGGATCAGCTCTTTTTTCAGGTTGGGGTCCTGGTCTTCCTCGCCGCGAAACCGCCAGATCAGACGATGGTGCTCCAAGGTTTCAAGAGCCGAGAGGTTTTCATCGGTATCGGGAATCCGGTTACCCCGGTTAAGGTGGGCGTCCAGAATCAACTCAGCGTGGTTTGCCAGAGCTTTGAGTGCTGATTGAGCATCGTGTGTTCTGGCCATCAGGCAAGCCTCATCTGTGGGTCATCCTCGGGATCGCTTGTCTGGATGCCTTCGTGGGTCTCGATGAACGTCATAACGTCGTACAGCCAGCTCCACTTGCCGGTGGCTCGGTAAACGCTGCCCGTGGTGCCATGGCTTTTCAGGTAGCCGGCCTTTTCAAGGTTGGTCGTGACGGTTCGGATTTGCCCGGCGCTGTCGGTTTTCTTCGTCTTGAAGAACTGGGTTTCCACAAGTGACCGGAGCTTTGCTTCCAGCGAGGGGACGCTGGAAAGCCGGTCCAGAATGACGCTTTCCTGAACCAGGCTGCCCGGCAGAATGGGACGCTGCGAGCCCTCAACCGCCATGATCAGTCGCAGAAAGTGAACCAACGGCTCCAGGTGGTTTGCCACCAGGCTGAACTGTTGGCGAACAGCTTCCTTTGCCTCAGGCGTAGATAGGTCTTCATAGGCGCACACCCAGGCCTCACCGGTTCCGGTGCGCCTCAGTGTGCGGTTCAGCTGGCCTAGAAACGAGGCGACCTGCTGCTGATTCTCGGGCAGCAACAGGTAATTGTTGAGGTCGTCGTTGCTCACTTCGCAAATAACCTCGCCTGCCAGCAAGGTGCTGACGGTTCGCTCGAACAATGGGTTAGCCGACATTCGGTGCTTCCTCCCCGCTGGTCACGGTCTTGTGCTTGATGACGCGGGCCAACAGTGCCCGGTAATCGTTCGTCGCTTCCGGCTTATCAAAGGAGTGAATCTGGCCGGACTTGATACTGATCTTGTTCTCGAAGAACTGCTCCAGCGGGCGGTTCAGTTCAGGGCAGGCCGAGATCATCGTCAGGTTGTTTGTCTCAAGCATGGACGCCAGTCTGCTGATGTTTGCAGGGTCCAGTTTCCCGATCTCGTCCACCGGCCAGGTGATCCGTGTGCTCAGGTCAGGGCAGAGGTACCTGGTCATCCCCATGAAAACTGCCATAATCGCGAGATAGGTGAGCCCTTCAGAGCTGGCATTCAGGAAGTCGTTATCGTTGCGAATGGGCACTTCCCGATCGTTCTCCTTCATGACCAGCTGCATATCAATCATCGATTCGATGTTCTGTCCGACGCTGGCGGACTTCAGGGTGTCTGTCACCCGCTGAAACGCCGTAATGATAGAATCCGCGGGCATCTCCCTTGGATGCAGGGCATGCCAGTCGCCCCACTGACTCACAAACGCTTTCAGCGGGCGCCAACTGTCGTCATCTTCAATACGAGCCTGGAGCTCTACCCGGATATCGCTGATCGATTCAATCTGTTGGTCGGTGTTGATTTTACGGCGAAGCTGGTTGGAGACACGCTTGACTTCACGGGCCATGGATTCAAGGCCGTCGAAATAATCCTTGAGGCTGCCGGCGTGCGCGGCGAACTGTTCGATGACGGCGGAGCGCAAGTGAGGAACATCGGTGTCCAGAAGTAACCGGAGATCCTGCAGCTGTTCGAGCTTAAAGGCGTCGTCATACTCCATGGCTGGATCGCTCAGGGTTCCACGACGGTATTGCAGGTGTTTCTGCCAAGATTGATAGATCTGGGTACCGCTGTAGGTGTTCAGAATGCCCTGCGCCCGGGTAAACGCTTTCAGAACATCCCCTCGCAGCTTGTCCAGACGCCGGCAGTCATCCTGCAGATCCGAGGTTAGTGTGATTAAGTCCTTTGGGAAACCGTTGGCAGCGGGCTGCTCGCCAGAGGCCCTGAAGTTCCGGATCGTAATGTCGGCTTGATCGATTTGCTGGTTGAGTGATTTTGCCTTGTCTTCAAGCTGCTTGGCCTCGTTCGTTTTCACCTTTATGGCTTCACGATGCGCGTTCTGCAGGTTTTCGTGCGTTTTCCCGAGGCGCTCCACTTCGCTTCCCAAGGCGGTCACGTCGTCGGTGAGTTCCTTCACTCGGGCCCAGTCTTTCTTGAGCCAGTCCCTGTACTCCCGGATGACCGGTTCACGGTCCCGTATGCCCTCCATGGTGCGCTGCAGCTCCTCGACCTTGTTCCGAAGCTCCCGAACGATTGACGGGTCAATGTCATTATTCTGCAACCGCTGTTCATAGGCGGCCCTCATTGTCTCAAGACGGAGCTCATGTTCAGCTTTTGCGTTTTCCGCCAGCTTGATGGCGTTGTGTATCGCTTCCTCAATCTCGGCTGACGTTTCAGCCCATTCGGCTTTCCGGTACACCGTCCGCTGAGAAAGGTCATCAGCGAGCGCCTTGAGCATTTCCCGGGTCTGTTCATCGAACTGGCTGATCTGGTCTTTAAGCTGACGGACCTGACGCTCATGCGCCTGCTTGCGATCGGCAATCGCAGCATCAATTTCGCGGCGGGCTGTGTCTTGGTGGTTGCGGGCCCGGTCCAGCAGATCATCGGTCAGTTTTTTCTCCGTGACCTTGTGTGCGACTGCTCTTTGCCGATCCGTGTAGGTGGCGTTCCGGTCCTGGGCCGACTTTTCGGCCTGGCTCCGATGTGTCACGGCGGTAGCGATCTGGTCATCGAGTGCCTTGAGGCGGGCCTGAAGTTCGTCCTCGTTGGCCGCAAAATCCGGTACCGGCAGGTTATCCAGCGCAAGTGACCACCCCATAACAAGATCCGGGCGATCTCCGCCATGCTTCTCCGGCTGAAGATCGGTGCGTTCCAGAAGCTTCGGGTTGATGACCTTGGCAAGGCGCTCGCCCCACTCAGGGTCGTGCTGTCGAAGTTTTGAGAGCCAAGAACTCGTATCGGGAGTGATCTGCCGTTTGAGCTCGCTGGCGGACGCTCGCAGTTCATTGAGGCTGTCGTCTGCCTTTTGCAGTATATCCTGCGCTGTGTTTCGATCCTGCCTGGCCTGCTCGCACTTCGCGTTTTCCTGGCTCAGGTCGTCCTCCGCCTTTCGGGCCTCGGCTTCGGCCTTCCGAACCGCGGCTTCCGCGTCCGCGATGCGCTGGCTTTCTTCCGGGGTCTGGCCGGTGTTGTCCCGGAGGGTTTGCTCCCGGACAAGGAGGTTGCTCATCTCTGCTCTCTCGTTCGCCCGTGCTTCCCTGAGGGTGCCCTCTTGCTTAACCTGCTGAGCGTCGATCGCGCTTAGGTCTTTTTCGTAATCGTGTTTGGCGCTCGCCAGGGCTGCTTTTTCATCCCGAACCCGGTTGTTACGCTTCTCCTGTTCTTCCTGAAACTTGCTCTTGATCGCTTCCACATCCCGGTCGTGCCCTTGCTGGAGGGCCTGCACCTTACTGGTGATCCGGATCAGGTCTTCGTGGGAATTCCTGTGACTACGCTCGTACTCCGGCAGGTTATCGAGATCCTGGGAGAGCTTCGGCAAGCCCTTACCTTCGTAGTCGTCCCGGGTTTCGTAAATGCCATCCAGGTCCTTTTTCAGGACGGTCAGCTTGTGCGACTTTTCCTGAATCTCCTGAGTCCGAGCGCTGGCGGCCTCGGAAAAAGCGTCGTCCATTTCCTGTGCAGACTGACGGATTTGCTGGGCCGCCCCCAGCCACTCAGCTCTTTTCTCTCGGGATTCTTCGATCGTCGCCGCCAGATCACCCGCGGTAACCCGGGCACGCTCAAGAATGCCCTGACGCTCTGCATCCTGTTTCAGGCACTCCCGAATGCTGGCTTCTTCCTTCTCGAAGGCTTTCAAGCTCTTTATATCTTGCACCAGGCCCTGCTCATCAATCGGCTTTGGCCTTCGCTGCAGGTGGATGTTCTCGAACTGGGTTTCGCAGATCATGGTCTTGAAGCTGGAGAGCAGGCGGCTTCGGTTGAGAACAACATGGGTCAGCCGGTCAATGTGGCTCATCTGGGTGTCCCGGCCACCGAGGCTGTAGTCCGCTGCAAGTCCTCGCAATCTCCGTGCCTCCGCTGGCTGTCGTCGGAGCAGCTTGGGATTGTTCTGGATGATCGCCCGGTAGTCGGTGATGGTGTCGATCATGGGGGACATGGGCGCCCCGTTGCCCCGCAGGTGGTCAAACACTTCCTGGTTTGTCCCGCCAGCCATCAACAACTCATGAACGCCGGGGGCAAAGAAGGTGTCCTTAGCGCTCCCTTCAATAAAGCGGTAGCACAGCTTGCCGGAGTGGTGGCGATACATTACGGAGCAGCACAAACCGCTGTAACGTCGATACTCAAAGATCAGCAGGGATTGCTGATTGGGCAGGTAGTAATCCACAAAGGATAGGCGACCGGAATTTCGGGTAACAATGCGCTCGGGTTCCTCGCCAAAGAATGCGGGGATCAGCGACAGTGTGGAGGTCTTGCCTGCGCCGTTCGCTCCGCCTATGTGGGTTCGCTCCCGACAGTCGATCCGGATGGTCCGCCCTTTAACCTGGTCGAACGAATTGTGAAGAATGATGCCTTCCAGTCCATAGCTGGCGGCTGGTTCACTCACAGCCTCGTTGCTCTCTGATGCGTTACGCTCTGTATACACGGGTTTGCTTCCTTCCATTACAGCCGGTGAGCTTCGCCAATCTCTGCCCAATGTGTGATTCGTTTTTTGTCGCCGTCCCAGAAGTATTTCAGGTGTGGCCCTTGAGCCGGGATTGTGGCCGCCTTTGGTTTGAATGACGCAATGCACTCACCGCCAGGATATCGGACGCTCCGGTACAGAAATCCGTTGGACCCCTTTGATCGCCACTGTGCAGCGAACGCCTGGCTTTCGCCGTAACTTGCCGGATCGGGGGCGTGATACCCCCTGAACTCGGGGCCACGAATATCGTGCAAAGGCAGTGCGACCTTGCCGATGTAAGCTCGCATGGTCAGCTCTATCGAGGCTTCGCCGGCTGCGGCCAGCTCCCGCTCCTTGTGGAAGACCGTCTCTGCAACGGCGGTTTCTAGGGAGTCTCCGGCGTAGTACACACCGAAAGTTTGGTTCGCAAACCGGCTGCCGAAACCCAGATGTGTGAATGCGGCCATGACTGGCGACGACCCGGGCCCGGTTACCCGGTCCTCCGGGGCCACCCGTTGAATGTCCCCGGTCTGATCAAGCAGGCGATCATTGGTCATCGCCTCAATTTCAAACGCCAGCTCCAGGTCTTCCGGATCGTATATCCGTTCGAACAGGTCGATCGGCGGAAAGTGGCTTGGGATGATGCGGTAGGTTGACCACTCTGGCCGGAGCAATGGTGGTGTCATTACGCCCAACCCCGCTTGGCATCAAAATACTGGCGTGTCAGCAGTACGTGGCGTATCGAGCCCTGTGCCATGAAGTCCATGGCGGACCTGCCGGCAAACGGTAGTTCGCTTGTCGGCAACCGGACTCTTTGGTTCGCCCGTTCATGGGTCGGATAAAGCACTTGGAGCGCTTTGTAGATGCCCAAGATTAAGCTGATCCGCTCAAGGGTGTCTCGGGGCAATCGTATCCGGGGTAGCTTGGCATACTTATACAAGGTTGTCCGGGAGACGCCGCCGAGCAACGCCATCTTCTCATCGGTGGTGCAGTTCCATTCACTGGCGACCCCGAAGAACCCCTTGAGGGCAACCCGGCCCTTCTCGGCTTCTCGGTCGAGAGTTGCTGTATCGGCTTTGGCTGTCAGCGGCATGGTGTATTGGCTCTCTGATATTCACATGCGAACACTTTACCACCATCTGTATTTATATGCACACCACTAGCGCCAGCCTTTGATTCTTCCGTCCGACACTGCAAAAGCTCGCTCTCGAACAGAGCGTGCATGAGGGCTAACCGATGGATTGAACCCGCTTTTGGGAACCGGCGTTGCCGGTTAGATCGGGCTGCGCCCTCGGGTGGGCCTTTGGCCCTTGCCTTTATTCGGGGCGGGCGCTTGCCCTTCCCTCATGGCCTGGTCGCCGACTGGCGGCTCCCGGGCTTGGTGGTGGTCGGGTTCGCAGAAACCATCGTTAAGGCACTGGGAGTTTTGAACCCAGAGACAAATTGCCCGGGCTCGATCAGAAAAGCGCCGATCTACTGGAGCAGGCCTTTTTTGATCGCAGTAACCACCGGTCGTTCTACCCGCCAGGTCGATAATCCGATCAAGCAACCGGGCTGCTCGGGCCCGGTCTCCCGCCTTTGTCACAGAGGGCTAGATTCCCATGAAGTGAGGGTTAGCCTGACCTGGTGAGGAGAAATCATTCTGTTCGATATCTCCTAATGTCACAAATCAGCCTATGGCGTGCGTTGCACATAACAAGCGGGGATGCTATAGTG
>Ga0194137_10000371_pt1 | contig 30835 bp, 26 predicted proteins | sample TARM_MetaG_T3_14_FD_134025 | JGI IMG/M metagenome (GOLD analysis project Ga0194137, IMG submission 134025) | Freshwater microbial communities from Pennsylvania, USA, analyzing microbe dynamics in response to fracking - TARM_MetaG_T3_14 (version 2) | ecosystem: Environmental > Aquatic >... | reverse complement strand
GGCGCCAAGCGGGACGCCGACGCCAAGCGCGACACCGGCGCCAAGCGCGACGCCGACGCCAAGCGCGACACCGACGCCAAGCGGGACGCCGACGCCAAGCGCGACACCGACGCCAAGCGCGACGCCGACGCCGGGAACGGAGCTCAAGGCTCCGCCTGTGCTGCAGCCGGACGGCGACGACAATACGGCCGGGCGCGCCATGGTGATTTCTTTTGAAGAGGACAGCCGGTGGAGAGCCGCCATTACCGCCGTGAGCGTGAACGGGACCTACTTGGATGCAGGAAGCTATCATGCGGATTCGCCAGGCATGCTGGAAATCGGCGCAGGAGCATTTCCGGGCAAAGGCGTATACACCGTGAACGTGGAAGCGAAGGGCTACCGGAGCGTCCAGGTCCGGCAGCAGGTCGGGGAGTGGATGCTGACCTGGTCGGACGAGTTCGATGGAAACGCCGCGCAGCCGGATACGAACGGAGTCGACCTGTCCAAGTGGGGATACCAGCTTGGGAACGGCTCGGATTACGGCGTTGCCGACTGGGGGAACAACGAGCAGCAGTTTTACCGCAAGGAGAACCTGAAGGTGGAGAACGGCAGCCTCGTCATTGAAGCGCGCAAGGAAAGCGTGAACGGCAAGCCGTATACTTCAGGCCGGATCTGGACATCCCCGACCTTCAGCCAAGCCTACGGCAAGTTCGAGGCCCGCATGAAGCTGCCGGCCGGCCAAGGGCTGTGGCCCGCCTTCTGGCTCATGCCGAAGGACAGCGTATACGGCACCTGGGCCGCCTCGGGAGAGATCGACATCATGGAGGCGCGCGGACGCTTATTGAACGAGGTCGGAGGCACGCTGCATTACGGAAAGCCTTCGCCGAACAACCGTTATACCGGCAAGACATACACCTTCCCGGAAGGGGAGGACATTACAGGCTTCCACACGTACGGCGTGGAGTGGGAGCCCGGCGAAATCCGCTGGTACGTGGACGGCAAGGTGTACCAGACCCAGAACCGCTGGGACAGCCAAGGAGCGGGGCAGCCGGACAAGTATGCCTTCCCGGCTCCGTTCGACCAGCCGTTCTATATTATTCTGAACATGGCGGTCGGCGGCAATTACGACGGCAACCGCCTGCCGGAGGATTCGGCGCTTCCGGCCCGCATGGAAGTCGATTATGTCCGCGCCTACGAAATCGACGGACGGCCTTATCGCACCCCGCAGGAGCCGGTGGCCGAGCGCGAGCCTGTGCCGGCGGACGCCAAGCTCCCGGTGAACGGCAGCTGGATCTACGACGAGACGTTCGAGCATGGCCTGAAGGACATCGCGGCATCGGGGACGGCGCTTGATCCTCTGTACTGGAACTTCCTGCATACGCCGGACTACGGCGGAGCGGGCAGCGCTTCGATCGAGACGGTGGACGGCAGGAAAATGGCGAAGATCGCCATTTCCTCCGGAGGCGTGCAGAACTACGCCCTGCAGCTGATCCAGTACGCGACCTTGGTCAAAGGGCATGCCTACAAGCTCAGCTTCGACGCCAAGGCGGCGGCGGACCGGACGATCGCCGTGAAAATGGGCGGAGACGAGGACAATGGCTGGGCTGTCTACACGGACCAGTTCTCGCCCGCACTCGGAACGAGCCTGCAGCATTACGAGTACCGCTTCCTTATGAACGGCGATACGGATTCGACCGCCAGGCTGGAGTTCAATGCCGGCTTGAACGCGAGCGCGGTATGGATCGGAGGCGTCAAGCTGGAGGAAATCGACAGCGTCGCCGACCCTTCCGCCGCCAAGGAACCTCTGGCGGACGGCAACCACGTCTACAACGGAGGCTTCGATCTCGGCACGATGGACCGGCTCGGCTATTGGACCGCCGCTCCTGCCGGCTCCGTCTCGGTTGACGCCGCAGCGCGCGAGGCGAGAATGCATGGATCCGAAGGGAAGCCGGTTTCGCTGGAGCAGAGCGGCCTCAACCTGCTGCAGTCCGACGATTACGAGCTGACTTTCCTCGCCCGCGCTTCTGCCGCGGGACGCTCCTTGACCGCATCGATAGGCAGCGGCGACGGCTCCGCCGTCTTCGGCTCGCAGGCATTCGAGCTCGGCAGCGGAATGGGCGCCTACAAGCTTGCCTTCACGATGCCGGCAGGAGTTACGGATGCGCACGGCAAGCTCCGCTTCCTGGCGGAAGCCGGCCAGGGCGACATCCTGCTGGATTCGGTGCGTCTGGTGCGAACCTCCAACCGCAACGTCGATTACAGCGGCGTAGATCTGTTTCCGCTGAAGAACGGCGGCTTCGACGCCGGCTTTGACGCTTGGGAGCCGTTCCAGCAAGGGGCGCAGGCTTCCTTCGCCATCGATCATGGAGCGGCCCGAATCGATATCGCGAATGCCGGTCAGGAAGCCTGGAACGTCATGCTCAACCAGGGCGGCATGAACTTCTCGAAAGGTCTGACTTACCGTCTCGAGTTCGACGCCCGCGCAAGCGAGGCGCGCGGCATTCTGGCGACGCTGGAGAATGGAGCCTATACGCGGCGCTTCGATTCCGGCACGCTGCCTCTTTCGACGGAGTGGCAGCATTTCAGCTATGACGTGAAGATTTCGGAGAAGGAAAGCCTGGCGTTGAAATTCCAGCTCGGCAAGCTGCCGGGAACGCCGGCGGGCTCTCATCAGGTATGGATCGACAATGTCGTGCTGGAGGTCGCGAATGCTCCGGTCAAGCGGCCGCCGCTGCTCATCGCAGACCAGACCGGCAATACGGCCGGTGCCTTGCTGGAGCTGACCTTCGCCGACGATGCGGCTTGGCGGGCTGCGGTTGCGGGCGTGGCCGTGAACGGCCGCTTGCTGGAAGCCGGTCTGTACGAGCTGCTGCCTGGCGTCCTGAAGCTGCTGCCGGGAGCGGTAACCGAAGGCGGGACGGCGGCTGTGACCGTCAAGGCGGCCGGTTATGGAGATGCGGCCGTACAGCAGCCGGTCAAGGAAGCGGACGGCAATCTGCTGGCCAACGGATCGTTCAGCGCGAAGGATGCGGGCTGGATCTACTGGAAGGGAGACGGCGGGGATTCCGAGTTCTCCATCCAGCAGGGAACTGCCCAAGCGGTCATTCTGAACAACGGCGGCATCCATCCCCAATGGAACGTTCCTGTCAGCTGGTCGGCCCAGCTCATTCAGGAGAATTTGCAGCTCAAGGCCGGCCGAAGCTATGAGCTGAGCTTCCGGGCTTGGGCCGATGCGGACCGTCCGATCGCGGTGGAATGGGATCCGGGCAAAACGTTGACGCCGTCCGTATTCCGGATCACCGGCGACGACCAGGCCGTCTACCGGACGGTAATCAAGCCCGGGGCGGATATCGCGACCCCGCTGAAATTCCTGCTCGGCAATGTCATCGACGGCGACGCCGCGACCCCGTCCAGCCCCCACACAGTATGGCTGGACGACATCGCGGTGCGGGAAATCGCCGCCGCTCCCGCTTTTTCCATCCAGGGCAGCAGCCTTGCCGGTCAAGCGGTGACGCTGGCTTTCGCCGATGATCCGGCTTGGAGGCAGGCGGTTTCCGCCCTCGCGGTGAACGGCGCGCCTGTTCCGGCGGACGCCTGGACACTGGAGGCGGGCAAGCTGACGCTGGCGGCCTCGCTCTTCCCTCAGGCCGGAGCATACCGGCTGACGGTCGAAGCGGCGGGGCATGCTCCGGCGGGAATCGTCATCCAGGCGGCTTCATCGGCTCCGAATGTCGCCGCAGGCAAGCCGGCATCGGCATCCTCCGCCAAGCAGGCCGCGGCGAACGCCGTGGACGGGGATTCCGGCACCCGCTGGGAGTCGGACTCCGCGGATCCCCAGTGGATCGCCGTCGACCTCGGCGGCTTGTACCGGCTGGACGAGGCTGTCCTGCACTGGGAAGGAGCCTTCGCGAAAAGCTACCGCATCCAAGTCTCCTCGGCCGAATCGCCGGGCGACGGAGACTGGACGGATGCATATGCCCAGCCGGCCGGAAACGGAGGGGTCGAGAGGATTGCCCTGAACGGCATCCACGCCCGCCATGTCCGCGTGTACGGCCTGCTTCGCGGCACGCAGTACGGCTACTCGCTATGGGAGCTCGAAGTGTTCGGCAATTCGGCTTCCTCATGAAAAGGAAAGGTCGGCGCAGCGCGGAATCCGCGGCATGCGCCGGCTTTTTTTCTTGTCTGTCCCCGTGTGTGTCCAGCGGCAGCGCCGCCTGCTCCTCCCATAGGTTTTAGTCATGATGGAAAGACGGCGTCCATATGTTCTACTAGCACGACTTCAAGACATCCGGACAGAAGGGAAGATGAGCATGGCCATTTCCTACATGGACTACACCTCGCCCGATCTGCAGTTTTTCTTCGACGTGAATAAAAGCAACGCGTTTTTCACCAACAGCAAAAACTACATCAACATTCTCGGCTACAAGCAGCTGAATACGCTCGGCAACGCCTCTATCCTCGATATTTTCATGAGCAAGGGCCATTATGTCGAGCCGCACTATCATCAGAACGCGACCGAGCTGGTCTACTGCGTCTCCGGCAAGATTGCCGTCTCGTTCATCAATCCGTTCACGAACAAGCTGTACAACATTCCGATCACTCCCGGCCAGGTGGCCAACGTGCCTCAGGGATGGTGGCACTACGAGCAGGCGACAGAGGACAACACCCATGTCGTCGCGATCTTCGACGCCCCGATGCCGGAGGTGATTCTGGGCTCGGACATCCTGCGGCTGACTCCGCCGAGAGTATTCGCGGATACGTATTGCCTCGACGAAGCCAAGTGGAAGGAAGCCGTGGCGCCGATTACGAAAACGGTCGGCATCGGACCGCTCGACAGCTGCGGCAAAACCCGCGCCGACGGCGGCTTCGAGGCTCCATATGCGGATGAGCCGGAGCAGAACCCTTATCAAGGCTACGGGTCGCCGCCGATATCGGAGCCTTACCGGGCGCAGGCCGCTGCTTATGCCCAGCAGCAGCCGTACGTTTACCGGACGCCGCCGTTTCCTTATGCGCCTTATCCGGCTTCTCCTTACCAGGCCGGCCCTTATCAGGGAGGCGGCTATCCGCAGGCGCATCAGCCTCTTGGCCAGCCGTATCCCTCGTTTCCCTACGCTCCTTACGGGTACCGGCAGCTCTGAAGCTTCTGAATCCCTTGCGGTGCAGGCAGCCCGAACCGCTTGAATCCCTTGCGCTATAGGCATCCCTGAAACGCGCAGGGACGTTCCATAAGCGGCTCAAGTTCTCTGCATGCCCAGGCATCTTCGGCAGCTGCCAGTCGGCAGAGCCTCTTTAGCTCCTGAGCCCTGCGGCTCAGGAGCTTTTTTAGTGCAGACCGGTTCAAGCCGATCTGATAGACTGGTAAATATTAGGCAGTGGAGGCGGTCTTTTGGGCAAGGAAGGAACAGGAAGAGGAAAAGGAAAAGAAGGAGGAATGGGCAGAGCCAGCCTTATCCGGCTCCGGCTGGCTATCCTGCCGGTGCTTGCTCTGCTGGCCGTCATGTCAGGTCCTTGCGGGACGGCGCTCGCCAACGGCGGGCCGGTCTACGAGCCGGCGGAAGGCTTCGGACCGATGCGGCTGGAGCATTCGGAGAGCCTGCTGCTCATCCGGGAAAAGGTTTCCTACTTCATCCCGGATGACGCTACGGTTCGCTACGGTCCATTTCCGGAGGTGACGGTCGACTACGAGCTGCATAACGGCGGCAAGGATCCGCAGCAGGTCGAGGTTCTGTTCCTGTACCCGGACGGGGACGAAATGGAAGGGCTGCGCGTGACGGAGAACGGGGAAGCTCAAGTTCCCGTCACGCCGGCATCGGAAGATTCGCTTAAAGGCTTGATCGGGCGGCCGACAATCAGGCCGACGATCATGGAGCCGTTCTCCGGCATGCCTCTTGTGACCCGCTCAAGCAATCATGGGGTCGGCGGCGGCCGCTTTCCGCTGGAATTCCGGGCCGGCGAAACGAAGCGGATCCTCATTTCCTATCGGGACCCGGGAGGCTGGGAGGAATCGGCTGTCGTCAACCGGGTCGGGTCCCATCTGTATTACTTGTCTCCGGCCTCCTATTGGGCCGGCAAGCCGAAGGTCGAGCTGGAGGTCCGGCTTGCGGACCGCAGCTCGCGGCTCGGCTCCAATATCCCCATGAACAAAGAAGGCCCTGGCTTGTACCGGGCCTTCCTGAGCGAGCTTCCGGAGGAGGAGTGGGTGTTCTCGCATGCTTCCGGACATCGGCTGCTGCTTCCGCTTAACCGCCAGCCGGAATACAACCGGCTTGTCCTCCTGATTGCAGGCATAGGGGGCAGTCTGACCGCCCTGCTGGCCGCCAGGCTGCGGCGGCTGTGGATTGCCTGGCTCGGAGCCGTCTTTTGGACCGCTCTCGTCATCGGGTCGATCGCCGATATGGGCGGTTATCCGTTCCAACTCATTCTGATCCCGTCTGTGTACGGGGCCAATGCGGCGTTCCAGCTTGCCGTCGCGATTGCGGCAGGAAGACGGATAAGAAGGCGCAGGAGCAGGGGGATACCACTTGATCCGGACGGACCGACAGCTTGAATGCGCCGATTGGGCTTGGCCGCAGGCGGTCCGGGCTCAGACCGGTCAAGATGGCCGCAGACGGTCCAGATGCAGACCGATCAGCTCGAGCAGCGCGGCAGGATCGGCGCTCTCCGGTGCCAGCAGCGAGTGGATGGCCAAGCCGTCCACCAGCGCGTGAAAGCGGCGGGCTTCGAGCTCGGCTTCCGGAGACAGGACGGCTGCCGGGTTTTCTCCGAGCCAGTACGCGGTCATCTTGCGGAAGCCTTGCAGCAGCTCGTCATGAACTTCCCGGAAGAGAGCCAGCAGCTCGGGATCGGCCAGGCTTTTGGCGGACAAGGCGAGCCAGACCTCGCCCTCCAAGCGGCGATCCTCGTCCAGAGGCAGCAGCTGGGAGGAGAGCAGCAGAATATCCTGCCGCAGTTCGCCGCTCAGCGCAAGGGAGGCTATCCTTTCATTGACCCGTTCGGATACGAGGCGCATGGAGAAGGCGATAAGCTCGGATTGGGTAGAGAAATAATGCCGCAGGGAACCGAGCGACATGCCGGCGGCGTCCGCGACGTTGCGCACCGAGGCGTTCTCGATGCCGCCCTCGCGGATAACCTGCCAGCAAGCCTCGGCGAGCTTCCTGCGGCGCTCGGAATGATCGACTTGTTTGGGCATGCCTCATTCTAGCATGGTTGTTTTTTGTAATACAACTGTGCTATTATGCATACTATGTAATAATACAACTGTATTATAAAAAGGGGTGTTCTTCTGGTCGCGTTCATCATCGCCTGCGAAATCGCCTTCTGGGTGTTCGTTGCCGCCGGTCTGGCCTGCCGATATCTGCTGCGGCGAAAAAGGCTGGGAGCCGCGCTGCTGATCGCCACGCCGCTGATCGACGTGCTGCTGCTGGCGGCGGCGCTGTGGGATATCCGCTCCGGAGCAGCCGCCACAGCCGCTCATGGCATCGCGGCCATCTACATCGGCGCTTCCATCGCCTTCGGCCATTCCATGATCGCTTGGGCCGACGCCCAATTTCATCACCGGTTCTCAGGAGGACCTGCTCCCGCCAAGCCTCCTAAGCATGGCACGGCCCACGCTGCCCGTGAGCGCAAGGGATGGCTTCGGCATCTTCTCGCTTATGCGATAGGGGGAGCGATCCTGCTTGGCATGACGGCTTTAGCCGGGGATGCCGCGGAGACTGACGCTCTGATCAAGGTGCTCCGGACGTGGACTCTCGTGCTGGCGATCGATTTCGCCATCAGCTTCAGCTATACGCTTTGGCCCCGCAAGCCCAAGGCGCAGACCAAGGCCTCCTGATGCGGCATCGGCCGCTTCGGGGGCTTTTTTTCGTTGGAGAGGCAAGAAAGAGGCGCAGACGCATGAAAGGAGAGCCGCACGCGCGGCGCGATGATCGTTGCTCCTTGCGCGGATCGTCATTCCCAGCGGCGCGCCGACGGGCTATAATGGATTTTATATTCCTTATTTATCCAATCGTCTGGGGAGGAGGAAGGAGCATTGGAGGAGACTGGAGTCCGGCCCGGTCTGGAGGCGTACATCCCCGGCCTAAGGCGGCGCTGCCTGCGGCTGGCGGGAGCGGGATGGGATGCCCAGGATCTGGAGCAGGAGGTGCTGGCCAAGCTGCACCGGCTGCAGCTGCGCGAGCCGGAGAGGCGCCTCACGCAGGCTTATGTGAACCGGATGGCGGCAAATGCCTGGATCGACATCTGCCGCAGCAGGAGCAGCCGAGGGGAACAAGCCGGCGTCGAATACGAGGAGGAGCTGCATGCTCCGCGCGCATCGGGAGGGCCCGACGAGGCGCTGCGCATCCGCATGCTGCTGGAGCAGCTCTCCGGCCGCCTGAATCCGAGGCAGATGGCAATGATTCTGCTCATGGACGTCTTCCGCTTCACGGCGGACGAGACTTCCCGCCTGCTCCGCCTGACGCCGGGGGCTGTAAGGGAAGGGCATAGGCGGGCGCGGCAGCGGCTGCAGGCGCTTGCCCGGGAGGAGCAGGCAGTGCAGCAGCAGGCAGCGCAGGAGCAGGCAGCGCAGGAGCAGGCAGTGCAGGAGCAGGCAGTGCAGGAGAGGGGCGGACCAACCAGGCGCCGGAAATCCGTGGAACCTTTGCCGCCGCGCATTTTCGAGCGGTTTTTGGATGCTTTCCGGCGAGGAGATGCCGAAGGCATATGCAGCGCCTATTTGTCCATAGCCTCCCATGGGGTGCAGGTGGACAAGGTCGAAGCCGGCGGACGGCGGATTTCCTTCGCGTTCCGAGATCCCAGCGGGCATCTCATTCAATTGGTTCAGGATTTGGATTGAAAACCTGTGTATTTTCGAAGCAGGCTTCCGTTATAGAGGATGAGAGCGCTCAACTATCCTATAAGATCCGAGGAGTGGATTCCAACATGCCCGTCAAAAACTATGCCGTCATCCAGCTGCCTGTCAGCAATCTGGAAGCATCGATTCATTGGTATCATGACGTTCTGGACATTCCGTTCACCTTCCCGTTCACGCCGGGCGATACCGAAGCCTGGCTCAACGTAGGCGGAATCGGCCTCGGCCTCGTCAGCAGTCCGAACGTGCCCAAGCTGGAGTTCACGAACATGCACGGCGTCGTGCAGCCGATCATCTCCCTGCAGGTCGACGATATTCATCAAGTCCATTCGAAGCTGCGCGAGCAAGGCGTGGAAGTGGGAGAGATGTCGTACAAGCAGGGAGGAGGCTACAGCTTTATCCTCCGCGACCCCGACGGCCATGTGTCCAATCTATGGGGGGGCTGGCCGAAGGAAGGCGACGAGACTCCTTCCGATGCTGAAGGAGAAGCGGCAAAAGCTTAGCCGCCGGGCTGGCGAGCCGCTGAGACGGCTCGGATGCTTGAAGAAAGCGAAGAGGAGGCTCCGATGGGGAGCCTCCTCTTTGGCATTCAGGCTTCAGGCGGGACAGCCCTCCGATGAAGGCGACAAAACCTTTAAAGCACTTGCTTGCTTTGCTCTGCCTATCCCGCCGCCTTCAGCCCGACAGCCGCTCCGAGCACGAGCACGATGAACAGGATGCGCAGCGGGTTTTTCGACTCGCCGTAGAACAGCATGCCTACCAGCGCTCCGCCGGATGCGCCGATGCCGGTCCAGACCGCATAAGCGGTCCCCATCGGAATCGAACGCATGGCGAGGGACAGCAGTGAGAAGCTCAGAGCGAAGCCGGCGGCCAGCAGCAGCAGGGAGACGAAGTCGCGGCGGCGGGTCAGCCGGTTCATCATGGCGACGCCGAAGATTTCGCATAGCCCGGCTCCGATCAGATACACCCATGCCATCTCAATGCACCTCCCCGGATGCCGGTTCCTTGTCGTGGCTGACCAGCTTCAGCCCGATGACGCCGACGAGCAGCACGCCGATCAGGATCAGCTTGAGTACCTTGGCGGGCTCGCCGAACAAAATCATATCCGCGAGCACGGTTCCGGCTGTGCCGAGGCCGACAAAGACGGCGTATACGGTGCCGACCGGGAGCGTGCGGCTCGCGCTGATAAGCGCATAAAAGCTCACGAGGATGCAGACGGCGGTCGCGATCCATTCCCAGGCCGTGTCGGCATGCTTGAGCCCGATGACCCAGCCCACCTCGAAGAAGGAGGCGCCGATGATTTTAAGCCAGTTCGCATTCATGATGAAAACCCCTTTCGAGCTGCAGGACTTGTTGCCCGGACGGATAGGAAGCTGTATTCCAGTATGCCCCAATAACAGGTAGGAAGCTGTATTCCAGTATGCCCCAATAACAGGACTGAGCATAAATAAAGCCCGGAAGACAAACCGCTTGGAAAGCGGCTTATCTCCCGGGCTTTTGTCCCTCCGTGTGAATGCGGATCCGTGCTCCGCATCGTTCCCTCTCGGACCAGACCGGCTGGACTTCAGCCGCGGAACCCTAGGCAACCTGAACTGCGCTATGGAATTCAGGCCATTATATCAACAAGCGGCAGGGGAGGCAAGCGCGTTTTTGGCTGGAACTTTTTTGCAGGAGGAGACGTCTTACGGTTGGACGGTCCGGGATAGAACGGACGTTATGATGGTGGGGCCGGATGAGTCGGATAGAGGATGGTCATGGGGAAAGCAGCGGCTTCATGCGATTGATGATCGTGAAAAGGAAGGCGCTGCAAGGATATAAGCGAGCAGGGGAGAGGACCGAATGACCGACATCGCCAAACGAATCCATAAGGTTCAGGCCATTTTCCTCCTGTTGTTTATCGGTGCTCTGTTGCTCTGTGCTGGCATGTGGAGATACGGGGTTGTCCATCAGGAGGCCGGAGAAATGGATGAGGCGGCGAGCCTGTCCATATTCGGGGCGCTCGGCACGTTGTTTTTCGGCGGCAGCTCGGCGGGAATCGGAATCCTATGGCTGGCCGGGACAATAATCGGTAGGGGGGATTCAGCATGAAGGGAACGACAGTTGTTCGCTATCTCTTGCTGTACGGCATTTTCATTGCCTTGTTTCTGGGGGCCTTGCTTGGCGTGGAGCGGATTGAAGGGTATAAAATTACAACGACCGAATATTACGGGATGATGAATATAGGCGGCATCTATATCGCCATGATGTTTATTCTGACGGCAGCCGTTTATCCTGTCCTGGCGCTTCCGGTTACAGTAGCCGCGAACCGCTGGCTGCGACATCCTGCGCTGCAAGCCGTGCTTTTCACAGGTCTGTCTTTGTGGGCCGGCCTGTATCATTACAACAGCTACGGGGATTATTTCATCGAAGGCTATGGGCTTGCTCCATGGAGCTCGATAGGGATCTTCGCGGCAGCGGGCTTGCTGTATACGGCGGCCAATATCGTTCTTGGCAGGCTGGCGGATCGAGCGGAAGAATCGGCCTCGATCCGTCGGCCGTGATTGCGCTTCTGTCACTGCATGGGAAGTCTTGGAATTATCCAGGGACAAACCATGTCAAACTCGGAAACAGGAGCCGGTAAATCGGGGACGAGCCCGGTCATTCGGAAGCAGGAGCCTGTAAATCGGGTACGAGCACGTTCATTCGGAGGCAAGAGCCTGTAAACCTGGGGCAAGCCCGGTCATTCGGAGGCAAGAGCCTGTAAATCGGAGACGAGCACGTTCATTCGAAAGCAGGAGCCTGTGATCCGAATGCAAAAGCCCCGCCGCCCATCCAATGGATGAGCGCGGGGCGCAGTCAGGTCAAGCAAATCCGACCTTAGGCTTCTGGCGTTCCTTGAGGTTGACCGATACGGTGCGGATCGAGGAGACGGGAATATACAATTCCTGATATTCCGTCTTGTATTTCACGAACTTGTCGTCCACTTCTTCCAGAATGCCGTCCCCGATATGGGTTCCGTCGAGAAAATGAATCAGCACCTGCTTGCCTTTCAACTGCTCCAGCATAGCCATCACCCCTGCGGTTAAAGTTGGATTCCATTCCATTGTACACCTGCCGGATGCCGGCTTGGCAAAGTATTGATGGCCGAGCCGGATGCCTCTTGTTCTCAAGGCTACATGCTCGTAATGATATGGTCCACGATTCCGTATTCCTGCGCCTCTTCGGCGGACAGGAACGTGTCGCGGTCCGTATCCCGCTCGATGCGCTCCAGCGGCTGGCCCGTGCGCTCCGCTGCGATCCGGTTCATCTTGTCCCTCAACTTCAGGATGCGCGTGGCGGAAATGGCGATATCGCTGGCCTGGCCCTGCGCTCCTCCGGAAGGCTGATGGAGCATGACCTCGCTGTTCGGCAGAGCTCCCCGCTTGCCCTTGGTTCCCGCGAGCAGGAGCCAGGCCGCCATGGAAAAGGCCGTGCCGGTGCAGAGCGTCCGGACATCCGGCTTCACGAACTGCATCGTGTCGTAGATGGCGAGGCCGGCGCTCGTGGAGCCGCCCGGGCTGTTGATGTACATATGAATGTCCTTGTCGGGATCGTCGGCGGCCAGGAACAGCAGCTGCGCGATGACCGCGTTGGCCATATTGTCCTCGATCGCCGTGCCGATGAATACGATGCGGTCTTTCAGCAGCCGGGAATAAATATCATAGGAGCGTTCCCCCTTGTTGGTCTGCTCCACGACATAAGGGATATGGGTCACAGGTCGTCATCCTCCTTCGCTGGATGGGTCGGAATGGTTTTGCCACTGGTAAACGGATGACGGGTAGGGAAAGGATACGGCTGAATCGCGGAAAAGAAATTCCTCTGCCTTTCGTATCCTTTTGGCAGGATCATTCGTTTACCGGTCAGAATAACTATGCGTATTGAAAGGGGATGCCGCCGATGGAGACGGGGCTGGAGCTGGAGGAAGAGCGCGCGGCGCTGAGAAGGTATTGCCTGGCGCTGACCCGCAGCGCCTGGGAGGCGGAGGATCTGGAGCAGTCGGCCTGGTGCAGGGCGCTCGCAGCCCCGATCTGGCGGGAGCATGCCAATCGCCTGGCGCTGCTGCTGCGCATCGCCCGGAACCTGTGGACGGACCATTTGCGCAGGGAAGCTCTCCGCCGTCGGACTATGCCCGAGCGGGAGGAGGCGGGGGCCGTCCAGCCGGCGGCGAGCTGGGAGCTGGAGGAGCTTCTGCGCCCGTTGGAGCTCAGGCTGTCTCCGCTGCAGCTGTCGGTATGGCTGCTGCGCGAGGTCATGGACCGTTCCATCCGGGAGACGGCGGAGCTTCTCCTGACGACGGAAGGCGCGGTTAAGGCCGCCTTCCACCGAGCCCGGCGTTCGCTTGACGTCGTCAGGCGCGATCTGCAAGCCGGCGGCCTGCGGGAGCCGTCCGACGAAGCGCTCCTGGCGCGTCTGCGCGGTCTGGCGGCCGCGGTCCGCACGGGCGATGCGGCCGCCATCGCGGCTCTCGCCGAGCAGGATGTGCTGGAGCCGGCCGTGGCGGTCGGCATCATTGGCGCAAGCGCCCATGCCGCCGCAGTTCATCGGGGACCGCAGGCGATGCTGGGCGGAAGCGGACTCTACGCCTCCGCCGGCGGCTGGGCGTCGTACGGCATGACGGGATGAGCTGGTCTCGGCTAGCTGCGGTTTTCACGCTGGATTTGACTGTACCCACACTGAGCTTCGGGTCGAATCCAAGCAGCCAGAAAAGAAGGGATAAGCACGCAAGGAGGCCGTAACCGAGACGGGTTGCGGCCTGTTTTGGCTGTGTGTAGACTTGTTTGAACGGACTATCCGGTTGCTTGGACTGTCTATGAGCTTATTTGGACTGTCTATCGGTTTGTTTGTCGTGGAAGGGCGCTTCTCGGGGGCAGTCCAGTCCTTGACTCGGATTCGGCGTTGTCAGGCGGCGGTATCGGACATACGATCCGTTATTTAGAAATTATTGCCGATTTCGCCGAGCTATCGGACATACGATCCGCTATTTGTGGGAGAACAGCCCGTTTCGAGGTGTTTTCACTAAAATAAGGAATCCTATGTCCGTTAAATTTTTTTGAACGGGCATTTAAGTTCAAATAGCGGATCGTATGTCCGATACGGAAGAAGATGCTGTTAAAAAGACAGTCGGCAAGCAGAGTCGGCTCCCTTCAGCACGAATCTAGGGTCGCCAAGCAGAGCCAGCTCCATGCCGATAATCGCACGGACGGCTATGCAGCATGGATCGGCAGTCGGCAAGCAGAGCCGGCTCCCAGCAGCATGCACCGCCCAGCGTGCAAGCAGAGCCGGCACCATGCCGATAATCGCACGGACGGCTATGCAGCATGGATCGGCAGTCGGCAAGCAGAGCCGGCTCCCTGCAGCATGCACCGCCCAGCGTGCAAGCAGAGCCGGCTCCCTGCAGCGTGCCATTGCTCGATCTTCGCTATGGCCGGTCCCGTGCAGCTCCATGACCGCCTTTTCGCATCATTGCTGCCGTCGGTCATCCTGCCCGCGGACTGCAGGTTGAAGATGGCCGCGCTCCTGCATATAATGAGTGTAGATAACGTTTGCAATCTGACGAAATCCATTAATTGAATAGAGCGGATGAAGGCAGCGGGAGAGACTACCTGTAACACGGGGCGGCGCCGAAGGAGTAAGCCCTGGGGACAGGGTGAATCTCTCAGGCAAAAGGACCTTTGCCGGACGCATCTCTGGAGAGAATTCCGTGGCCGCGCACAGGCGCGCATGGAATCACCCAAGGGGAAACTCGCGGAGCGGGAAGCGAGGCAACTCTCAGGTACAAAGGACAGAGCGGAAGAATCGCTGGGAATGGGCGGCACGCCCTTCTTTCGGCGCATTCTTCTGCTCTGTCCCTTTTTTCGGCCTCTACAACACTCAAGACGAAGGAGAATGGCTGTGCGGTTCAAAGACGTGTTTTCCATTATCGGCCCGGCCATGGTCGGACCTTCCAGCTCCCATACGGCGGGGGCGGCGCGAATCGGGCTTGCAGGGCGCAGGCTGCTGGGAGAAATGCCGCAGGAAGCGAAAATTTCTTTTTTCGGCTCCTTCGCGGCCACCTATCAAGGACATGGCACGGATACAGCCGTCACAGGCGGGCTCATGGGCTTCCATACGGATGACCCGCGTCTGCCCGACTCGGTCGAGCTGGCCGAGGAGGCTGGCATGGACCTGGTATTCCAGGAGGGAAAAGGGCTGTTCCCCCATCCCAACACGGTCCGGCTCGATCTGACCGCTGCGGACGGAGGTCGCAAGCTGTCTCTGCTCGGCACTTCGATCGGCGGAGGCAACGTGGAGGTTGTGGAGGTGAACGGCTTCGCAGTGAAATTCAGCTGCTCCTACCCGACGCTGCTCATCCGGCACCGGGACCAGCCGGGCGTCATCGCGGCGCTCTCGGCGGCGCTGCAGGAGGAAGGGCTCAACATCGGCGGGCTGTCGCTCAGCCGCATGGAGCGCCAGGGAGAGGCGCTGGCCGTGGTGGAGCTGGATGCTCCGGTGCAAGCGGGACTGATGGAGCGGATCGGCCGAATGCCGCATGTGCTTCAGACGGATTATATGGACTTGAACGATGACAGGGGGAACGACGATGAACTTCCGGACGCTGAAGGAACTGAGTGAGCGCTGCAGCGAAAGCGGCCTGAGCATCGGACGTCTCATGCTGGAGCAGCAGTCGCGCGAATCGGGCCGCGAGCCCGAGGCGGAATTCGCGGCGATGAAGGACTATTACGGCATCATGAAGGATGCCGTCCATAACGGCCTGACGCGGGACACGACATCCCGCAGCGGCTTGACCGGGCTCGACGCCCAGCGGGTCGCGGCTTACAACGCGGCCGGGGAGCCGAGCCTCGGCGGCGATGCGGGGCGCGCCATGGCGTATGCGCTGGCCGTGTCGGAGGTGAATGCTTCCATGGGCCGCATCGTGGCGACTCCGACGGCAGGCTCCTGCGGCATCATTCCCGGCGTCTTCGTCAGCACGCAGGAGCGCTTCGGCTGGAGCGACGACGAGATGACCTACGGCTTGTTCGCGGCCGGCGCGATCGGCTACGTCATCGCGAACAACTCCTTCGTATCCGGAGCGGAGGGCGGCTGCCAGGCGGAGGTCGGCTCCGCGATCGGCATGGCGGCCGGAGCGCTTGCGGAGCTGCGCGGCGGCAAGCCGGAGCAGGCTGTACACGCAGTCGGACTCGCGCTTAAAAACTCGCTCGGCCTGATCTGCGATCCGGTCGGCGGGCTGGTGGAGATTCCGTGCATCGTGCGCAACGGCTTCGGCGCCGTCACGGCGCTGGCGGCCGCAGATATGGCGCTTGCCGGCGTGCGGAGCGTCATTCCTTCCGACGAGGTCGTGCAGGTGATGCTGGAGGTCGGCGCTGCGATGCCGGAGAAGCACCGCGAGACTGCAGGCGGCGGGCTGGCGCAGACCCCGACCGGCAAGAAGCTCATGAGCGAGCTGCGCAAGAAAGGCCGTCCTCTGCGCAAAGCGGAGGATGAGCGCGGCAATGCGGAAGCTTGACCGATATCGGATTCAAGGCCCCCTCGCAGGGGCTTTTTTGCGCGCTGAATTGAGGCTGGAACCCGGGAACCGCCGTCAGGCTTGGCATCATGCCGTGCCGATAGGCCGTCAGTATGCCGCTAATTCGGCATATGCGCGGAAGGAGATTCAAGCGGCGAGGGAGAAGAGGTAGACCCTGCTAAAAGGAGGAATCGTCATGCCCGTGGAATTGACGCTGTCCCAGCGGAAAGCTTTGGAGCATGTCGCCGCTTATGCCAGAAGCCGAAAGAGCGAGGCGGACCAAGCCATCGGCGATGTCCTTCGTCTGACTGGCATCGGCCGGGCCTCGTTGGATGAGGCGGTTGCGAAGCTGCAGGCCCATGCCCCGGTCGCGCTCCATTTCCATCCCGACCGGCCGGACCACAGCATGAAAAGCGTGGCTGAAGCACTGCTCGAACAGGGGGAATACAAAAGCCAGTTCGAAACCATGCTCTCGAGCGGAAGCGTGTCGGCGTATCCCGGCGGGGAACGCGACATCTGGGAGGAGAGGATGTTTGGCGGCGCTTATCAGACCGGCGGCGCGGCCAACAGCGAGCGGCCCAAGTACGGGGCTCTGAATGTCATGCAGCATCCGGAAGGTCCCGCTCCGCGATTCGGCTCCTGCTACTTTCTGCTCTCTCCGGCTGTCTCCAGGCGCTGTACGTTCACTTATTTGGATTCCCATCTGGAGCGCAGGGAGAAGGGTACTTTCGAGGAGTTCGGCCTCATTGCGGCTGCCCTCCTGAAGGATGCGCATTACGGCGGGTTTGCGATCGGCGAACGTGAGCTGACGGTCCAAAAGCTGCTCGGCCCTACAATCGACAGGCTTGAGAAGCCGTTCGCCGGCGATATCGGGGGAGAATCGGTACGAAATCTCGACCACTATATTGAGGCGCAAATCCACGGGGGCCTTTCGCTGGAAGAGGATGTGGAGCTGCTTGTCGCGGATCCGTGCTTCAAGGGCACCGGGACCGGAAAGCTTTTAGAACTCATTTGCCGCCGGTATTCCATCCGCTTGTACTGGCATATGGGCTTTTTCCTGAAGGCGGACGAGGTTCCGACCGATTTTAGAGGGCCTTCTATGCCTTCCCTTGCCCGGAGGATCGCTCGCAACGGAGAGATCGATGCCTTCCAGATCGGCTGTGCGGCCATGGATTTGAAGCGGAATCCGGCCGCATGGAGCGGCAGGGGCGACTACCCGGCAGTTCTGCAGGAGCTGAAGCAGCTATGGCATGTGCTCGTGCAGTACGGGCATCCTCGGCGCACGCCGGAATGAGCCGATATCAAAAAATGCGAGAGGTATCATTGAGGAGCCTATTTCCGCCGATTACGGTTTCAAAATGTCTGAAAATGGGTATGGAAAGGAAATCCGTTTTGTGCGCAAGTTCTGCGGAGGCCGGAATAAAATAGTACGGTTAGGCGAATGGGGCGCGACGCGGCTGCGGCCGCAGCCGCGCCGAGGCAGTCCACAAGTCAGGAGGAATGGCGGAAGTGGTCAAAACCAGAATGGTCGGCTTATGCATGCTGATTCTTGCCATGATCGCCGCAGGCTGCGGCAGCACTTCTCCAACCGAGAAAACGAAAACGCTTACACTCTGGTATTGGAACCGAAGCCTCGACGACGGCCTCATCAAGTCCGTCGAGCAGAAGTTCCCGGGCATCCGCATCAACGCGCAGAAAATCGGAGGCGACTTCAAGTCCAAGCTGAAAACGACGCTCGCCGCCGGCTCCGCAGGACCCGATATCGTCGCTTTCAACGATTGGGTGTCCGAGCTGTTCGTCAGCTCAGACCGCTTCTACGATCTGTACGACCTCGGAGCCAAGGAGATCGAGCCGGATTTCCTCGACTGGAAATGGAATTTCGGCGTCACGCCGGAAGGAACGATGATCGCCCTGCCGATCGATACGGGGCCGACCGCTCTGTTCTATCGGGCCGATCTGTTCCGGGAAGCCGGCCTCCCGTCGGATCCGGAAGACGTGCACAAGCAGCTCGGAACGTGGGAGAGCTATCTCGACGCAGGCAAGAAGCTTCAGGATCATTTTGCCGGCAAGGTCAAGATGCTCGACAACGTCAACAACGTCTACACCCAGGCCAATGCCCAATCCGACCGCATTTATTTCTCCAAGGAGGACGAATTCATCGGCGATACGCCTGCCTCCTCGATGAAGAACGCCTGGAATCTGGCCGTCAAGGCCGCCCAATTGAAACTGTCTGGCAATGCAAACGCCTTCACGAGCGAATGGAGCGCCGCCATGAACAACAGCAGCATCGCCTCCTTCGTCGGGGCCGTCTGGATGAAGGAGGTTCTGGAGGAGGCCGCGCCGGATACGAGCGGCAAATGGAGAGTCGCCCGGGCTCCGGGCGGAGACGGCAACAACGGCGGCTCCTTCCTCGCCATCATGAAGACGAGCAAATACCCGCAAGAGGCCTTCAAAGTCATCCGCTACCTTCAAAATCCCGACAATCAGATTCAGTCCTATAAAAATCTCAATCTGTTCCCTTCCGCCGCCAAAGCGCTGGACGATCCGATCATGAAGGAGAAGGAGCCTTTCTTCGGCAATCAGGCGACCGGCGAGATTTTCTCGGAATCCGCGCGCAACGTGAAGCCGGCCTACTTCGGAGGCAAGTATTCGAATGTGAACGGAATCGTCGGCCGCGAGCTGACCTCCGTCGCCCTGCAGGGCAAAAATCCCGACAAAGCCTGGAAAGACGCGATAAGCCGGATCAAAAAAGAACTGCTGCGCTGATGCGGGCCGCTGCCCGCTGTGCAGAGTGCATTTCCAAGATCAATGGCTGACAGGAGGTCACCTCAATGGGCAATCCCATGCTGAACGCGGAGCCTGCCCGCGCTCCCGTACCCCCGCGCCTCAAAGGCAGCTTGGCTTCGAGACTATGGAGGCATCGGAAGGAATACTTGGCCATATCGCCTTTTTACATCTTGTTCGCCATTTTCGGCTTGTTCCCGATCGCCTTCTCCATGTATCTTTCCTTCCAGAAGTGGGATGGAATCGGGAGGATGAGCTACAACGGCGTGAACAATTACCGCTTCATGCTGACCGATCCCGAATTCTGGAGGGCGGTCGGCAACACGCTGCTCATCTGGATTTACTCGACGGTTCCGATGCTGTTCCTCGCGCTGGCCGTCGCGTTCCTGCTCAATTCCTCGTTCGTCCGGTTCCGGACCTTCTACCGGATCGGCTATTTCATGCCGAACGTCACCTCGCTTGTGGCGGTGGCGATCGTGTTCGGCACGATCTTTTCCAACAACTACGGCCTGCTCAACTATGTCCTGAACCTCATGGGCCTGAACTCGATCGAATGGCTGAACAAAACCTGGGGCATCCAGCTCGCGGTGTCCGTCATGGTCATCTGGCGCTGGGCGGGCTACAACGCGATCATCTACCTGGCCGGATTGCAAAGCATCCCGAGCGTCCTCTACGAAGCCGCCAAAATCGATGGGGCTTCGACCGTCCAATCCTTTTTCCGGATTACGATTCCGAACCTGAGGCCGATCATCCTTTTTACGCTGATTACCTCGACCATCGGGGGCATGCAGATCTTTACCGAGCCGCAGGTGCTCGCGGGCAATGACGGAGGGGTCAGCGGTGGAGGCCTCACGATCGTACTGTATCTGTACCGCGAAGCGTTCATCCATAACTACTTCGGTTACGGCGCGGCCGTCGGCTGGGGGATGTTCGTCCTGATCGCAATCTTCTCGATCGTGAATGGGCTGTTCGTCCAAGGCGGGCCAACCCGCGGGCAGGGGGTGAAATGATGGCGACGAGAACCAAATCGGTCCTGCTCCATATCGGCCTCGCCATCGGGCTGCTGATATCGATCTTCCCGTTCTACTGGCTGCTCGTCATGGCGACGCGCACGACATCGGATATTTACAGCTTCCCGCCGAAGCTGTGGTTCGGCACCCAGCTTCTCGACAACATCGGCCGGGTGTTCGACAACGTCGATTTCTTCGGAGCGTTCTGGAATACGCTGTTCGTCGCCTCCGCCTGCACCCTGCTGGTGCTGTTCTTCGATTCGCTTGCGGGCTTCACGTTCGCCAAGTTCGATTTCCCGGGCAAAAAAATGCTGTTCGTCCTGCTGCTGGCGACCATGATGGCGCCGTCCCAGCTGTCGCTCGTGCCTTCCTTCGTCATCATGGCCAAATTCGGCTGGGTCGGCACGTTCAAGGCGCTGATCATTCCGGGAATGGCCAATGCGTTCGGGATTTTCTGGATCCGGCAGTACGCCCAGGAATCGGTGCCGTCCGAGCTGCTGGATGCCGGCCGCATCGACGGCTGCGGCTTCCTGCGCCTCTATTGGAACGTCGCCCTGCCGATATTGCGGCCCGCGCTTTCCTTCCTCGGCGCCTTCACCTTCATCGGAGCGTGGAACGACTACCTGTGGCCGCTGATCATCCTGACCGACGAGCGCAAATATACGCTTCAGGTGGCGCTGGCGTCGCTGAACGGGATTTACGTGACGGATTATTCCATGGTCATCGCCGGAACCTTGCTTGCGGTCATTCCTCTTATCCTTCTGTTCCTGTTCATCAGCAAGCAGTTCATCTCGGATATCGCAGCAGGCGCGATCAAGAGCTGAAGCGGGAGCGGGAGTCGGGGAAAAGCGTGGCTTCAATTCATGGGAGCGAGCTGTCCAAGGCCTCATCGGCCGAAGGGCGGCTCTTTTTTTGCTGCTGTTAGGCAAAGACACACGGGTCCCGGGAGTCGCGGCTGCGCCTTGAACGGGATGCGAAGTGTCTGTGCGAGGAACGCGGCATACGGTGTAGTTCGCGTGCACCTGCACAAGATGCGCGATGCGCGGCAAACCGCCCCTTGTATATGCGCCTTCGCACGGGGTCACGGCATGCGGCATTCCACGCCCTCGTGTGCACCCTGCGCGATTGTGATCGGCATGTCGGTGCTTGCCGCCCGCCGCGGCTTCCGTTTTCCGCAAGCCGAAGGCGCGGCTGCAAGCGCTCTGGCTTCCCTCTGCCGGTGCAGGAGCAACGCCAGCCCAATCGTTCCCGTCCTTTTTCCCTCCATGGGCATTGACACCGGGCAAGGTCATCTCTTATAGTTCCCCTGACCTGATGCATAGGTTCATTTTGTTAGCCTAACAACTTAACGAGGGTGGTCCATCATGTTCAACCGAGCCGCGCAAGCCGAACTGCCCGGCAATTCATTCGAACGAACGTTCCAGCAGGCGGTGCAGGAGGGGAACCGAACTTCCTTCCAATACCTCCTGTCGCTGTATAAAGGCAACTTCATGAATCTCGGCATCTCGCTGATGTTCATGGTGATCAAAAGCCTGCCGGTCTATCTGCTGCCGATCGTCACCGCCAATGTCATCAACATCGTCGCCCAGCCCTCCCAGCATTCCATGCGGGAGCTCTGGCTCAACTTCGCGGTGCTGCTGGTCGTCGTGCTTCAGAATATCCCGACCCATGCCGCCTACGTGAGCTTCCTCAGCCGCGCCATCCGCACCGTCGAGGCGGGGCTGCGCGGAGCGATGGTGCGCAAGCTGCAGCAGCTCTCGATCAATTCCCACCGCGAGCTGCAGGCCGGCCGGCTCCAGTCCAAGGTGCTTCGCGACGTCGAGGCGGTGGAGGGCATGTCCAAGCAGCTGATGCTGGCGCTGTTCCCGGCAATCCTGAACGTCATCATCGCGTTCGGCCTCACGCTGTATACCAACTGGCTCGTCTCGCTGTTCTTCCTCGTCACGGTTCCTTCCGCGATCGCGGTGATGAGGCTGTTCCGCCGGCGGATCAAGCAGAGCAACAGCGAGTTCCGCAAGGAAATCGAGACGATGAGCTCCCATGTGTCGGAGATGGTGGAGATGATTCCGGTCACCAAGGCGCACGGGCTGGAGCAGGTCGAGATCGACCGCATCGACACGACGCTGAAGCGGCTTCAGGGCAAGGGCTACCGGATGGATCTCGTCGAAGCCTACTTCGGCGCCTCCAACTGGGTCACGTTCCAGATCGTGCAGGTCGTCTGCCTGCTGTTCACCGCCTATCTCGCTTACACCAACGAAATTCCGGTCGGCAGCATCGTCATGTACCAGGGGTATTTCGGCATGATTCTCGGCTCGATTACGGCTCTAATGAACGTATATCCGATGATTGCCAAGGGGTTCGAGTCCATCTCGTCCATTACGGAGATTCTGAAATCCCCGGACATCGAGAACAATGCCGGCAAGCTCAAGCTGCCCAAGGTGGCCGGCGAATACCGCTTCTCGGACGTCCAGCTGAAGTTCAAGGACAGCGAGCAGCATGTATTGGAGGAGCTGTCGCTGGAGGTTAAGGCCGGCGAGTGCGTCGCTTTTGTCGGAGAATCGGGGGCAGGCAAGTCGACGATCCTCAATCTCGTCATCGGTTTCCTTGAGCCCAGCTCGGGGCAGGTGAGCGTGGACGGGGTTCCGCTGTCCGAGCTGGATCTGTCGGAATACCGCCGCCATCTGGCCGTGGTGCCGCAGACGAACATCCTCTTCTCCGGCTCGATCCGGGACAATATCACCTACGGGCTGAAGGGCATCACGGACGAGAGGCTGATGGAGGTCGTGGAGCTGGCCCATCTGTCGGAAATGGTGGGCAGGCTGCCGCACGGCGTCGACACGATGGTCGGCGAGCATGGAGGCAAGCTGTCCGGCGGCCAGCGCCAGCGCATCGCGATCGCCCGCGCGCTCGTGCGGGATCCGCAGGTCATCGTCCTCGACGAGGCGACGTCGGCTCTCGACAACGCCTCGGAATTTCATGTGCAGCAGGCGATGCAGCAGCTCATCAAGGGTCGCACGACCTTCATCGTCGCGCACCGGCTGTCTACGATCCGCCATGCGGACCGGATCGTGGTCATGAAGCGCGGGAGGATCGTCGAGACGGGCACGTTCGACGAGCTGATCGCCCTCAAGGGCGAGTTCTATCATTTGAAACAGCTGCAGATGTAGCTCTGCAGGCTTATGCAGGCGCAGAGGGGCACAGGTGCAGAGGAGCACAGGCGCAGCGGGCGCAGAGGAGCTGGAAAGATCTCCATGCCGTTCGACAGATGGTGCGCTGCAGCTTTTGGAGGCGGTTTTTCAAATCGCGCCGCTCTGAAATATTTGTATGAACGATACCAAAAAAAGAGAATTCCCTCCGGGGAATCCTCTTTTTTTTTGTTTCCTTTTTGCATATTTCAAACCTGGAGTATAACTCTCAGGACTCTCAGACAGGAGGGTTGTTGAACCCTCGCCCGTCTGCCTGGACGATGAGATTCCCCCTCGCTGTCAAGGCCGGCGAAGCGGGTTACTTGCGCAGCTCGAAAAACTCGCAGCCGCTGCGGGAGTGATAGGCAAGGTCGGCGACGCCGGATTGGATGACGACCGTACGCTCGTCGAAGCGGACAATGCAGCTGCCGGATTCGATCATCTGGTCGTCGCGGAAGACGCGCACCCGAATGCTCTTGTCGAGCGCTTCCTGGAAATCGGCATCGGTATGCAGCGGGCGTATGTGGGCCATGGCGGGAAGCTCCTTTGTCATAAGGTCGTGGACAGTCGTTGAAAGCCATTATAGCACAAGCGCACAGCGCCGGGGCGCTGTCTGAAGGGTGGATAGTCGGACAGGTTTGGGGAGGGGCGGCGGAGGAAACGATGATACGGAGATGGATCGGCGGAAGGGGGATTGAGCGGTATGGATAAGGATCGGAGATTGGATGGGATTAGGGGCGAGGATCGGGGAAGGAAGGGAAAGACCGATCTCGGCAAACCCCGAATCTTGCCCAGCTGCGGACACGTCCGTCCGGCAGCTTTGTTCGGGCTTGTGCTTCTGTCCGCATCGATGCTGGAGGGCTGCTTCCCTTCTTCTCCTCTGCAGCAGCCGACCCGGACGGTGATGTCGGATGTGACGGGCGGGAGTCGGATGGCGGACATCCCGGTGCTGGCGCCGGGGACGCTGTCGCAGACTGATGGGAGAGGCAGCGCAGGCGGGGATCGGAATTCTGAGGGCGGAGCGGAAGCCGGTTCGGAAACCGAGTCGTCAGGGAGCGATGCATCCGGGAAGCTTCCCGCGCACCGTACCGCAGTCCCTTCTCCGTCTGCGGCTCCAGGCGAAGCCGACGCATTCCGGGACAGCGCTCCCGAGGCGCTGGCTGTCCGTTCGTCCGAAGCGGCCATGCAAGCGGCTCCATGGATCGCTACAGCCCATACGACGCGAATCAATGCCGCCGATCCGTATGAAGCCGCCGTTCTGGCGTCGCGAATGGCATGGCCCTCAACGGAGAACGATGAGCGACCTGGCGGGGTTGTGCTCGTGCCTCATGGGGACTGGATTGCGGCCGTTCTGGGAGCGGGCTTGATCGACGATGCCGCGGACGGTCCGCTGCTGTACGCAGATGCAGACGGCATTCCGGAGGCGACACTGCGGGAGCTGAAGCGTCTGCGGCCGATAGGGATGCCCGGGAATGGAGGCGTACAGGCCATTCTGGTCGGGGCGCTGGGACCGCAGGTTCAGCGGCAGGCGGAGAAGCTCGGCCTGCGCGTCGAACGGATCGCAGCCCGCGGAGCGGCTGATCTGGCCCGCGCCGTGGACGCCTACGAAGCCGCGCAGTCGGGCGAGTATCCGGCTGATGTCCTCGTCGGATCTGCGGACGAGGAAGCCCGGCTGTACACGGCGCCCGCCGTGAGCCGGATCGCCAGCAGCGCTGAGCCGCTGCTGCTCGTCGGCCGCGCCGGCATTCCGCTGGAGACGGCGCAGGCTCTGGAGCAGCGCGGCGGCAAAGCGCGCATCCATCTGATCGCGCCAGAGTCTATCGTGCCGCCCGATGTAGCCGAAGACTTGGCCGTGTACGGCCAAGTCACCCGTATTTCGGGCGAGGATCATTTTGCCCAATCGGTCGCAATGGCCCGTTATGTGGAAATGGCCGAGACAGGCGCAGGAGGAAGCGGGGCCGGGATATCGCGAAGCGTATCGCTCGTGAGCTCGGAGTCGCCGTCACTGGCTCCTGTCGCGGGGCTGCTGTCCCGAGCGGACATGTCCGCTCCTCTCCTTTGGACGGAGAAGGAGGTTATGCCGGAGGCGGTCCTGGCCTATGTGAGATCGCGTCTGACAGAGTCTTCCTCGGCCTCCTTTCGCCATGCTTGGCTGATCGGAGAGCTTGGCAGCTTATCCATGCGGGCGCAAGGCGAAGTCGACACGGTCATTCAACAAGCCGCGGTTCCCGGGCTCGGGAAGCGTGAAGCGGCCGGTAGCTCGGGAAGCGGGCAGCGGAAGTAGGGAGAGGAGGAATTGCAGAGGGATTTGAGTAGGGAGTGGAACAGAGATCGGAACAGAGATCGGACAGGAATAGGGATAAGAATATTGGTAGGAATAGGGATTGGAATATTGATAGGAATGGGGATGGTAATATAAATCCGAGTAGAGAACGGAACAGAGAGTGGTATAGTCGGAACAGAGAACGGAACAGGGAAAGGAAAATAATTGGAGTAGAGAACGGAACGGGATAGGAGCAGGGAAGGAGCCGAGCAGGCTTCCCCGCCAAGAGGGTGGGGCTTGAAAAGCATTATGGTGAGCAATAGCAATGTACGGATTGGATTCGCGATTAGGCGAGTCTATTTGGCGTGCACAAAGGTTATCAAAGACAATTAAAATAGGGATCAAAGCTATCATAAAGCGTTAAATGAGAAGTTAAAAAGTTTAAATTATGCATGAAATAGAATGGGAATCACTCTCTTGCAATCTTGAATATTTGTGAATAAAAAGAAACTTATGTAAGGTTGATGTAGGGAGGGATAGACATGAGCAAGAATCAAGAGCCTGGAGGGGATGGAAATACGCCTTTACCGATGGAAGGAGCGCCGGGAAGAAAGAGCGGCAGAAGCTGGGTTTTCCGCATCGGAATCGGCATCGTCATCCTTGTTTTTTTACTCCTCATCATAGGGGTCGTTCAGTTTATTTCCAGTAAAGACACGGGCGCGCCTCAGCAGCAGGATGGCAAGGCAGGAGCCGGTCAAGGGATAGAGACAATATTTGGGCCGACGGCTCGGCCTTACTGAAGGGACTGGAAGCGCCGGGCATATCTTATTTCGGCATCAGCCAATGAGCATGTTCGCTGAACGTTGTCCATATAGACAAGGTTTCTGATTGCTGAGCGCTTGATTGCGATGACAAGAAGGTTGTTGGAGTGAAGTCCGGACACGCTGGATTGTTAATGGTTTTTCTGATGGATTTTTTTGAAGGAAAGGATGAGACCAACGGCAGACTACAAGGAGCTAAAGGCCTCATTCCCGATTAAATTAATCCGAATTGATTTTTCATAATCGGATCTGGGGAACCAGTTTCTCAGGTTTAAATTGGGACCTTAAGCTTGGATTGCCGCGAACAATCCAGTTCTTTTCATACTAAAGAATCATTTTTTATTTTGCTTATTTTACCATATTTACCGAATAGATTACGGTGTGGTACATTCGTTGCCACCACCGCTAATCTATTTTTTTTCTTCAAAAGGCGGTTGTGAATATTCATACATAGAACGGAGGCGATATGCAGCATTTATTTTCCTGTATAGTTTTGGATTTGAAAAAAAATTATGACTGGAGTGAAATTGTGTAATGAAAAAAATGATTCCTACTCTGCTCGGTACCGTATTGCTGCTTTCTTCCGCTTCCGCTGTCGCTGCCGAATCGCCAAGCCTTGGAGCGGCCGGAACTCCCGGGGTCAGCGTCGTGAACAATCAGCTCGTGACTCAATTCATCGAGGCTTCCAAGGATGCCAAGATTGTCCCGGGCTCTTCCGAGGATAAAATCTGGGCTTTCCTTGAAGGCCAGCAAGCAAAGCTGGGTGTATCCGCAGCGGATGTAAAAACCTCGTTCCTGATCCAGAAGAAGGAAGTCGATCCGACTTCGGGCGTCGAGCACTTCCGCCTGCAGCAATATGTGAATGGCATCCCGGTATATGGCGGTGACCAAACCATTCACATCGACAAGGCCGGCCAGGTTACGTCGTTCGTAGGAGCCGTTCTGCCGGCTCAAAATCAAATCACGGCAAAATCCAGCGTACCAGCCATAAGCGCATCCGACGCTCTGGCTATCGCGGCGAAGGAAGCCAGTTCCCGCATCGGCGAGCTGGGAGCACAGGAGAAGACTCCGTCGGCTCAGCTGTACGTATATCCGGAAGGCAACGGGTCGCGTCTCGTCTACCAGACGGAAGTGAATGTGCTTGAGCCGCAGCCTCTGCGCACCCGCTATCTTATCGATGCGGCCGACGGCCATATCGTGCAGCAGTACGATCTGATCGAGACGGCGACCGGTTCGGGCACGGGCGTGCTGGGCGACAATAAGACGTTCCAGACGACTCTTTCCGGCAGCACGTACCAGCTGAAAGACACCACTCGCGGCAACGGCATCTACACCTACACAGCCAGCAATCGGACCACGATTCCGGGCACGCTGCTGACGGACGCCGACAACGTATGGACGGATGGAGCCGCCGTCGATGCCCATACTTATGCCGGCAAAGTATATGATTTCTACAAAACGAAGTTCGGACGCAACAGCCTCGACGGCAACGGCCTGCTGATCCGTTCCTCGGTCCACTACAGCAGCAGGTACAACAATGCCTTCTGGAACGGCACCCAGATCGTATTCGGCGACGGCGACGGCTCGACGTTCATTCCGCTGTCGGGCGATCTCGACGTGGTCGGCCATGAGCTGTCCCACGGAGTCATCGAGTACACGTCCAACCTTCAATACCTCAATGAATCCGGCGCGCTGAACGAGTCCTATGCCGACGTCCTCGGCAACTCGATCCAGGCGAAAAACTGGCTTATCGGCGACGATGTCTATACGCCTGGCATCTCCGGAGATGCTCTCCGTTCCATGTCCAACCCGACGCTTTACGGGCAGCCGGACAACTATGCCAACCGCTATACGGGATCTTCCGACAACGGCGGCGTTCATACGAACAGCGGCATCACGAACAAAGCGTTCTACCTGCTCGCCCAAGGCGGCACCCAGAACGGCGTTACCGTCGCCGGCATCGGGCGCGACGCAGCCGTGAACATTTTCTACAACACGGTGGCCTATTACCTTACTTCCACTTCCAACTTCGCCGCGGCGAAGAACGCCTCGATCCAGGCAGCCAAAGACCTGTACGGAACGGGCTCCTCTTATGTCACCTCGGTGACCAATGCATTCAGAGCCGTAGGCCTGTAAGGCGCGGATCGGTCTGTAAGCAGAAGATAGGTCTGTAAGGCGAAAGATAGGTCTGTAAGCAGAAAATAGCTCTGTAAAATAAAAGAGTCTGAAAAAGAAAGGAGCAGCCGGGTTGCCGGCTGCTCTTTTTATTTGGGAATGACGGCAATTACTGGCCATGTGGGCGCTGGCCGCACTATCGGACATCAGATCCGCTATTTCGTTCAAAATGTCGAGTTTAAGCGTTTATCGGACATAGGATTCGTTATTTGTGAACAATTATCGGGATAGTAGTGAGTTGAAGGGGAATAGCGGAACGTATGTCCGATAGCGAGCAGAATAGCGCGAATTAAGAGAAATAGCGGAACGTATGTCCGATAGCGAGCAGAATAGCGCTAATTTCGAGAAACAGCGGAACGTATGTCCGAAAGCGAGCAGAATAGCGCGAATTACGAGAAATAGCGGAACTTATGTCCGAAAGCGAGCAGAATAGCGCGAATTACGAGAAATAGCGGAACGTATGTCCGAAAGCGAGCAGAACAGCGCGAATTACAAGAAATAGCGGATTGTATGTCCGAAAGCGAGCAGAATAGCGCGATTTACGAGAAATAGCGGAACGTATGTCCGATAGGTAGCAGAATAGCGCGAATTAAGAGAAATAGCGGAACGTATGTCCGATAGCGAGCAGAATAGCGCGAATTACGAGAAATATCGGAACTTATGTCCGAAAGCGAGCAGAATAGCGCGAATTACGAGAAATAGCGGAACGTATGTCCGATAGACAGCATAATAGCACGAATTACGAGTATAGCGGACGTATGGTCCGATAGCGAAGCGCCTGACCTTAAAGGGGCCAGCCGGGAAAACCGGCTGGCCTGATTCAAGTCCGGTCCGGCCCAGGCTTCACGAGCAGTGCCGGACATTATTTTCGCAGCAAAGCCAGGTCGAACTCCGGAACGAGGCCTTCCCTCGCCGCTCGTCCGAGCAAGGACTCGACGGCGTTGTAGCCGTCCTCGCCAAGCTCGCGGGTGAACTCGTTCACATAGAGGGCGATGTGGGCGCTGGTGACCTCGGGGGACATTTCCTGGGCATGGGATCGTACGTAATCGGCAGATTGAGCGGGATGCTCCCAGGCGTATTCAACGGAAGAGCGGGCCCATGCCTCGATGGAGCTGCGGTCGAGGGAGCGCTTGGCGATGATGGCGCCCAGCGGAATCGGGAGGCCCGTATCGGCTTCCCACCATGCGCCCATGTCGGCCATCAGCGACAGCCCGTATTCGGGATAAGTGAAGCGCGCTTCGTGAATGACGAGCCCGGCATCGATACGGCCGTCTCGAACGGCGGGCATGATTTCGTGGAAAGGCATGACGACGATCTCCCCGACGCCTCCAGGAACATTCTGCGCCGCCCAGAGCCGGAACAGCAGGTAGGCGGTCGACCGTTCGCTCGGCACAGCGACCCGCTTGCCGCTCAGCCACGATGGATCCGCGCCGGGAGCGGCAGCTCCGCTGTGGGCATGGGCGGAGCCGGCAGCAGGAACGAGGGCCTTATCGGAGGCTTGATCCTGCTGTCCATACGGGACATCGAGGCCTGCCGAGACATACGGCTTTGCCGCAGCATCCGTACCGCCAGCGAGCGTGCCGCCAGCAGCAAGCGTACCGCCAGCAAGCGTGCCGCCGGCAGCAACCGTGCCGCCAGCGGCGATAGGTGCTCCCGGCATGGCGTCAGCATGGCTGCGCGAGGTTCCGCCGCCGGCGGTCAGCACGAGCGGACCGCAGCCGCGGCCGAGAGCGCCGCCGCAAGGGATGAGCGCGTAGTCTTCCAGAACCCAGGGCAGGGCGGCATAGGAAATTTTCATGACCTCGGGCCCGATGCGGTCGGCTGCCCAGCCGTTGGTGATGTCGATATCGGCATAAGTCACCTCCAGCTCAGGCGCGCCTTCGATAAGGCCATGCGACCAAGCGTGAAAGACAAAGGTATCGTTGGGACAAGGGGAATAAGCGATTTTCATTGGATTCCAAGCACCTCCGGCAGTAAAAATCCCGTCTTTTCAAGCGCCTGGAGCGCGTCGCCGATCCGCCAGGCTTCGCGGTCGCGCGGACCGACCGCATTGGAGATCGCCCGGATTTCCAGCGCCTCGATGCCTTGCATAGCGGCGGCTATGGCGACGCCATAGCCCTCCATCGCTTCAGCGGCAGCTCCCGGAACCCTTGCCTGAAGCTCCGCTGCGTACGCGGCCGATCCCGTGACGGTGGAGAGCGGCAGCACAGGGCCGGGGGCGGCTGCGACAGGCTCATCCGCCGTGCGC
>Ga0194137_10000370_pt1 | contig 30879 bp, 31 predicted proteins | sample TARM_MetaG_T3_14_FD_134025 | JGI IMG/M metagenome (GOLD analysis project Ga0194137, IMG submission 134025) | Freshwater microbial communities from Pennsylvania, USA, analyzing microbe dynamics in response to fracking - TARM_MetaG_T3_14 (version 2) | ecosystem: Environmental > Aquatic >... | reverse complement strand
TCACATAGGTCTGCACTCAACTCAATCGTATTTGATGTGACCAGCGACGTGGTGTTGGGGAGGAATGTGGCATATACCGGACTAGCTCCACTAAACCGGTACCTGTATTGGAATAAAATACCGTGCGGCGTTGCTTTTTTAACGCCCCCATGCATTGGGTTAATCCAACGGAGAAAACGCCTCCATTGGGGAGTGATTATTGCCATCACAGAAAATCCCCTCCTGACTGGAATACCCCCCGAGGGACAAACCGGCATTCCGTGATATGAAATGCTATTCCTTCATCTTTAAATTTCTGGTTAAGAAGAGCGAGCATTGCCGACCAATTAAAACAGGCCATTTCATGACCGTGGAATTTAGATGCCAGAGAACAAGGGATTTCCACACCCGATTCATCGACCAAGGTAAGGTCGTGATTACGGTTATCCACACGGTATTGTGGTGAGTCGGGGATGACTCGCAGTCCCGGTATCCAATCAATGCCCCCCACCCACTGGTTATTTGTCATCTTCATCCTCCTGAGTTTGTTCGTACAACGTTCTATAGTGCCTGACGTCCGATTTAAGACGCCGAAGTTTTTCCTGGATGTCGTTGAACTCCAAGAGTGTCGGTACACGGCACACCACATCATCCAGTAGATGGGTACTTACTGCCTTATTGTGACTCAACACCCATACCCGTCGAACCCCATCCCATCGAGCAATCTGAGGGACGCCATTGCTAATCACGTAATAGTAGGCTTCGTGTTGGAGTTCGATGTTGTTCAGTTTGGCCACTAGCGGATCAATCGTTGATAGTTCCATGCAATTTCCCCATAAAGGCCCGGGTGTTACCCCGGGCCATTTTAACATTAAAGAACGATACCATCCCCGGTGAGGTTGTCATCGACATCCACCCGAGTACGGCGCTGACGGTACTGGCTGTAGACCTTGTTAAGTTCACCTTGCCGTTCGGTCAGGTGAGAGAACACGTCCTCCACATCGGCAGTGTTGATGACGTAATGCATCTGGCTGGCAATATCCATACCGTCACGTGGATAGCCCACCGTTGCATAGAGGGGATTACCAAATGCCGTATCCTTGCTCGGATCATTGTAGAGGGAGGCCACAGCAATGGGTTCCACCTGCTTGGCGGCTTCCTGACGGGAGTCGAAGACGGCCAGTGAGGACAGCTGCGGTTGGATGCTCGGCGCGACTTTCTGGTATTGAACCCAGTTAGTCAGGTCGGTAGTATCCAGTTCCCGGTTGTTCTGATTGGTCAACTCACACAGAGCTTCCAGTGCGAACAGTACCTCGTCGTCGATCATCTGGCGGGTCACGCCGGTCGTGTTCTCATGGTACGCCATGACTACCGGTTGGCCCGTTACCGCAGAAACCGATTCCAACGATTTCAGGGTATTGATGGTGTTGGTAACAGCAATGGCGCTGTCATCCGCTCCCACTACCACCGCGACGACCGGAATGGCACGCTCCAGGAGGTTCTTGAGCAGAAGAGGACCGATCACTGACCCACTGCCTCCACTGGCAGAAAACAGCACCAGATTGAAATCACCTGGCTGGAACCGATCAACCACGGTATCCACTTCACCGATGATGGGTTCGTAGTTTTCCCGCCGGTTCTTGCCGCTTCCATCAATGCCTTTGATGGTGTGAACCGCTGATTCGTCCACTCGATCGCTAAGGTTGGAGCCTGAGGTATCGATGAAACAGACCTCTGCGGTGGGGTACTGGAGCTGAGACCCCAGGTTGATACCACAACCACCTGCTGCGTATACACGTGTCTTCGTCATCTTTCTCTCCGTTGGTTAGTTCTTGGCTATGAAGCTAACTTCATATTGTCGTGGGTATCGGTACTTTCTGTTACGAGTTCTCGAAAGGGTTCGAGCAGTTGGTCCATCAGAATAATGGTCGGTTCTACTACTTTCATTACCTCACGTTCAGTCTTTGGATCATGGTAGTAAGTGAGGGGTTGAGTATCCGTGTACCGAGACCACCACCGCTTAATTTCGGGCGTGTCCTCGCGCTGTGTAAGTGGTAGCGCCCATATAAAACACTCATTGAGGATACGGTACACGGCCTGTGCACAAAGGTCCGGCCGACAACGGGCAAGGCCAATTCCGTCTTTTATTAGAGTTTCCGATGTCAACACACTCGCGCTAACAATGGCGGCCAAAAAGACGGTATCTGGCGCGACCTCCAACAACCATGCCATGCCGTCGACACCCAACAACTGGGTCCAAATCACCAAAGCGTGTTGCCATAACAGGTCAGGCTCACCCACGATGATCTGGTAGGGATTGGCGTAATGGTAATACCCATCCAGCCATGTATTCCCCAGCGCAGAACACCACTTATGAGCAAGTCGTTCCCATTCGGCGACCAGACCATACCGTTGGCTAGCAATTAACGCTAGGGTGGATTGGGTGTTATAAAACCCACGTATACCCGACACAACCACCAGTTCCTGAAAAGCTGCTGCGTGTATTGTGGGTACCTCTCCCCAACGGAGTGACGCATCGCACCGAAATGTCAAGTGAGGGAGTCGGTGAGGCGTGGGAAGAAATCCCCCTGTGCAGGGACATCGTCCTATGCTGCTCTTAACATCCCATGGACTGGCCCTGGGATAGAGGATCTCCAATCCGTCATCGGTGATACTAATGCGGTATGGCTTCTCATCCAAGACAATTGATGATTCCAGTACGTTATCATCAATCTGGAACCACACCCAACCCACATGACGGAGATAAAGACGGTTATGTCCCGGATGGATCACGTGGTAATGGGTGGAAATCGGGGTATTGTCCTCCAGTTCCAGGTCCAACCACCACCGGGTCAGTAGATCGTTTTTAAAGACTGGCCAATCAATTAAACGGTCGAACCGCTTCTCGTAGAAGTTGGCTAAAACGTCATTGAGGTGGTTGTCTCCATCAGCGAAGGTCTTGATGGAGTTGTCCTCCAGGGCCTTCCGACATTGACTTTCTAACTCGGTCAGTAAAGCACGGATTCGCTCAAGACGTGCCTCAACATTCTCCCCTTGGGAGATAATGGTGACGGGAACGCTACTCATGGCGTCCTCCTCTTCGGGTCAGGATGGCAAAAAAGATGGGGGGACCGAAGTCCCCCCGGAGAGTGCAATGAGAACACGGTTTTTACGCTGCCGTCCCGGAGTGGAGGACGGCCTCTTCTGTCAACGTTTCACAACGGGACATCGGAGTAGGTTGGGGAGGCACCCACAGGATGGAGGCCCAGAGCAGAAGGAGCTGGGTACCTCCCCAAAACAGGTTGCCGGGACTTAACCCCTTTATCTTCTTTCGAAGTGCTAGACTGCCCGGCGGCATCTAAGAGGGAACCAACGGAGGAGTAGAGAGAACACGCTGAGGGAGTCCGGAGGAAGGGTACTCAGCACATCATTCTCACCCCCAGTATTTTTATACTTCAACCGTGATGACGTAGCCGCTTGAGGCGTTTTCGTTTACGCCGTTCCTCGGCCAGTGCCAGTCTTCGTTGGGACTCTTCAAACGACCGTTGGTCGCGTTCTTTTGGCACTCGTGTTTTATCGGCGGGCATAGGACTAGACGCCATCGCTGCCAGCGCATGGACCAGGTACTCTGTTCCAGGATCTCTCATTATCCATTCTCCGCCGTGTGAGGGTCTTTCGGGAGCTCCCCTGGGGGTAAGGTCCGCCCACGCTTCCTTGCCGCCTCACGACGCTGCTCACGCGCTCTGAAGCGCGGATTGTGTTTCACCTTGTCACGAATACTCGGGGGAAGTTGATTCATCGCTATTCTCCTCAGAGACAGGTTGATGACGTTGGGTTTCTGTGCGTAAGATAGAAAGCATTTCGCGCCACCGTCGTCGTGTTACCCCAGGGGGGAACTCACCCTCCTGAATGAGGTACTCCACTGCTCGACCAATGGTTATAATACCTGCCATCTGTGATCGATCCACTAACGTCTTACGGCCCAGGTACACCGCCGTCAATGCACTTGTGGCAACATCAGGGTTGATCCCCATCCGGGAAAGTACAAACCGCTGAAGTTCTATATCGCCATAGATATTACCCTCATCCATATTCTCCTCCTTTATGATGTCATAAACGACACCCCTTTCGGAGTGCCCTACTCGACTTGACGAGACATAAAAATACGGAAGAACTACTATCCTACGATGATTACGAGTATTCTCTTCTATAGTATAATTAAGGGGCCCTCCGGGCCCCGACTTGAAATCGGAACTCGTCGCTATCGCTCCTCGTCTTTATAGCAAATCATTAAACACCTTCAGTATTTTTAAAATCATTTCCCTAACGAAGTGTTAGGAAGTGTCTCACCTTTACGTTCGTTCCTCACTTCAAGGTTCAACACCGATTCTCGAAATCATTCCTGTCTTACCCCTTTACCCCATCTTATCCTATTGATGATTTCTCAATCGAGGATCGAGAGGCGCCTGTCCCTTCGGGACGCCTCTCTCCCCGTGAGATCACTGCCCTTACTCCGTAAGGAAAGAATAAGGAGCGACGAGACAAGCTCGTCGGTGTTTAGTAAACACCTGATCCTCCCCCTCAGTTTCCCTTGGGTCTTACATACGGTCGAGAATCGACCAGAAGACCCAAGGAATACTTTCGGGGTAACCCCATTATCTTTATCCTGATAAACCATCACGATAGGTAGGCTTCGCCCCTATCGGAGTCACTGTCCTTTATCCAACTATCTGACCGCATATGCGGGAAAGTGAATATGTCTCTCTGTAAGGCGTTCTGAGCGTTTTTATCACCTACCCAGTACCTATGGGTATCCCTGGGAGTGAATAACGCTCATGCTTCGTCTGTGGTGGATGTAACCTTATCCCCGATGGTTACCTGTGACCGTTCGTTCCATGAGCTCCGCTCTATGAACGGTCAAGGGGACCTGAGGGGAGATACTTTTTTTTTTTCGAAAAGGGAATGAGGCTAAGGTGGCGTGGGCAGGGAGGCGCCGAAGGCAGGCCGACCGGTCTGTCCGATACGTCCCTTTTCATAGAGCGTCCTGTGTGCCTTTCTGAGCGTTTCTTTTACCTAAGGGGTACGTTGGGTCGACTGAGGTATCTATTAACGCTCAGGAGTCTTTTTCGAAGGTTTAGAGAGCATTCCCACCCGCGCGGTACGACGGGAAGTGGTGGCGGCAGAAACGCCCTCCCGAAGGAGGGCCGTGACCACTCGCGCGAGGTGGAGAAACCCCCTGCGTATTATAAATAATACCCTCCTATGGCATTCGGACACCTAAAATATGGCTGTAGCCCGCATGGTTACTGGGCTGGGGGCGATTTTTTAGGTAAACCTTGCGGCATCCGGACACCCTTAACCCCCAATAACGTCAGAAATCACGGGGGTTTTGGAGGAATTCCCCCCTTTCTGATAACGCTTTAACCAATCGCTTACGGTTGACCGCGGTAGCTTGTGTTTCTTGGCTGTTTCTCGAATGGATTGGGTTTGTTCGAACGTCTTGAGGACGCGGTCTTTCATATGGTTTCGTAACCGCTCTCCTTTCTTCTTTGCTCGTTTACGTTGTTTGTCCGAGAAGGCGCTAATGTAATCATCGCGATCCATACCTCCTAGGAACTTGAGTTGTTCCTGGACAGCTTTACGAACGTGGGCCATGTAAATATTGGTGTCCATACCGTGCGTTGCCATGGTAGCACGTCCCTCGTTGATTCCGATGATGTCCAGTTTCTCGAAGGGGACGTCTGGGTCACGAAACGCGGCTTCCATCATTTCGTTGACACCCTTGTAGATCTCTTTCACGTACTCGTGATGGATCACCTCGTTCATCTTACGTTCGCCGAGTAGCTCACGTTTGATTTCATCGAGGGTGTAGTCACCGCCGTTGAGGGTGACGTCCCAGTCCTCATGGAACGGGTTGGGGCCGATGTGGTGGTCACAATCTTCCTCCAGAGAGTAGGTCCTAGCGCGACGTCTGAGGGTGCGACGCATGTCATCGGCATACTTGCTGCCCACCACGTTCTCTTTGGGGATCGGGTTTTTTAACTTCCACATTCCCCATACCGCCTTTTGTTCGGCATCGGTGGCATAGAGTGTGGCTTGAGGGATACGATTGTCCTTACAATGAAGGATAGGGTCCACACCCCCAGGTAGTCTAATCACAATCCAGAAATTCCCCCGGCGGTTATTGAACACCATGTAGGGGTATTCCATGATTTCATCGAGACTGATCAAGACATCTTGGCTATTGGGTGTGAGGCGGACATGGAATTCGGGGTTTTTCTGTTTTTGGACATAATCGAATAATTTCATCATGTCCTGGTATGACTGTGTTTCTTCGGAGGCATGCGACATCTTAGTAACCGTGTGGGCGACAGAGTGAAAAAAAGAATAAGCCATCATGGCATAGGGGCGTTCCGTAGAACGCCCCGTCACTCCAGTTAGGTCAGGTCGAGGTACTGTTGGTTAGTGATGTACAGACGCGGACCCTCATGGGCTAGGCAGGTGTAGAGAAATCCCTGCTCAAAGAGACGGTTCTCGACGTCCAGGTTGTGCCCCTCAGTGATGTCCCCGATGCGTTCTACTGCGTCCGGTACGATGGCATCTATGAATGGTGTGATATCGCCACCCCGCAAGGTTCCGAGCCGGTTCTCGATTTCGACGACCCGACGAATCGAAAGTAGGTGGCGCAGGAGGGCATTGAGTTCCAGGTGTTGAGCTTTCCTCTCGTCAATCTGGGGTACCTCGAAGCGCGCTTTAGGAAGCGACCGACGGTGACTCGCCTGGGATTCGATCAGGCGGTTAAGGGAATCGGTGTTGGGGAGGACGAGTGCTTGCATGGGTATCTCCTTTCGTTTATTCGTAACGGGTTTCGGTCACTACCGCGAGACCCGCTTGTTGAGGTTCTGGCGCGGCGTTTGGGTTCCCGTGGAAATCGTGGATGTCTGCGTAGGCTCGGTTATTGACGTCGTCCCCAAAACAGACCCAGGTCCATTCCACAGGAGGTGAGTAAATCTTTAGGTTGGCGACAAAGGCCTGGATCTTCCTTGCATGTTCTCTCCACTCATCCCAACCAGCTTTCGATCCAGAGGGGAAGACACAGACACTGTAGGTCTGATTCACGGTTTTTCGAGAGACGGCATACTCAAGCTCCCGTTTGTCCAGTTCTTGAGTAACAACGTCCAACTGATGGGAGTTGGGGACGCTGAGTATAACCGAGTGGTACAGGTAATGACTCATGGGGGTACATTCCTAGTGGTGGGATTGCACAGAGATGATCTAGGTCTGTAACTTTATGGGATTGCGTTCAATCTTCTGATCCTATCTACTCTCATGAGGCCGCCATGTCTTCCCCTACATTGAAGGATGTGTTCGACGAACAGTTCGATCAGGTTAAGTTCGATCGAAAGTTGTGTGAGCGCATTATCCGCTTTTCCAATCAGTTCATGACACGTAACGAGGACCACAGTGCGTTTTTCGGTGGGGTCTTATTAGGTGTCCATCCGATTCGTTTCCTGGAGTCCGACCGTGACGCCTGGTATGAAGAGGTCCTGGACGTCGACGAGGGACTTTTGATCAATGCCTTCCGTCAGGTGAAATCGGTTAACCACGACTTCAAGGTCATGGGCGATGCATTTAACTACACGCCAGTCTACATTGCCCACCGCCTGGAGAATGAAACATCGATTCCCCAAAAGCTGCGCAAAGAGGCGGCGAAGCACGCTTTCATGGTCATGCACTACCGGTTCCTGACCAGTCTTCTGATTCCTCGTTTTAAGTACCCGGCTGATCCTGCGGTCGCCCGAGCGACGTACGGGATGCTCTCAGGACGGTATGACATCCGCCGCTACGGGTCGTGGCGTGCCCTGCTGGAAGCGCGTAGTGAAGACCTGATCTCCCCTAACTCCATCTACCGCCAAACGATCAAGAAGTTTGCCCCAGATCCGATGATCATTCGTGTGGTGACCGACACCCAAGGTCGGATTCGCGAAGTCGTTAAGAAGATCTATGCGGTGTACCTCACAACCCTCCAGTCCAACACTCGGGTGAATACCGTGTCAGCCACCATGGTCAGTACCGATGGTGAAACCGTCCTCCGTGATCGTCGTAACGGGTACAGTAGCTATCTGCGTTATGCCAATGAAGTCGTGCAAAACGAACGTAACTTCATTCGTGACGAGTTAGTTGAGGTGGTGGTTAACGCCATGCGGACGTTACCCGAGCCACTCCTACGCGATACACTGTCCTACATGTCGAAGAACTACCGACAACGCGGACAGGGATATTTGGAAGACATTGTGAAGGAAGACTTGTTGTATGTCTTCGATTACCTCCACAGTCAGCGCCAGCTGTTGAAGCACAACAACGACCTAGCGGGATTGATGGTACGCTTACGTAATCAACTGATGGCCTCCCGGTCCTCTGATCCCACCGTGCTGAAACTGCGTGAATGGACAGAGAAACTGGTGCGTAATGCAGTCAAGACCCGTAACCAACCCGTCATTGCCTCCGTGCGTACAGGAGTGCTGCTCTATGTAGCGCTCCGGACGTTAACAAAGAGCTACTATTCATCATAAAGGAAAATACCCGTGTCAATTCGTAATCTTCTCGAAACTCAGTTCCCTCTCGGTACCACCGAAGAAACCCCATCATTGGAATCCTTTTTCCCGGATCTGTTTGGCCAGGACCAGGAACTGGAAATTTCCAATGAGGGTATCTCCGAGGCCGTTGCCAATTTCTTTGGCGATATCAAACGCAATTTCAAGGAGGGCGGTAAGCCCACCGATTGGAAATACAGCATCAAACATGTCAGAGAAGCGATTCGACTCTACTATGCCAATCCACAATGGCTGGAGAAGCGACGTTTCGTAGAGAAGGATTTAAAACTCACTCACGCCATTCCCTACTTGGCGGTTAATAATGAGGTGGCAACTCCCGAACAGGCACGTGATGCATTGAACGACCTCAAAGTGTGGATGGACAAGACCACCAAAGAGGTCGCGGCGTACTATCGACGCCTGGAGCCCATTGCTCGTGACCTTTCCCGTTCGGAAGTTAACGATGAGACCCTTCGAGATATTTCAGACCGTGTGAATGCCTTGACTCTTCCAGAAACGGCAATTGCTCGGGAAATGGAACGTAAGTTTGAGTTCCCACTGGGAAATCGGATTTACGTAAAACGCGGTTTTACCGAACCCATGCGCACGTCCGTGCGACATGTCCCGGCCATGACTCAACAGGAGGTCATTGCCCACGCACAGGTCATGTTAGAGTATCTGGACGTGATGGATGCTTTCTGGGGTCAGATTCGTGATCTTGCCACCAACCGTACGGTGTCGTTCGCTGCAGATGAGGGATGGCATGGCTGGACACAGATCAATGAATACCTGTATGGCAAGAACAACATCGCCAAACATATCCCGAAAACCGAAGAAGTCAATATTCCCCAGACCGACAATCCTTGGCTGAACATGGGAACCCGGATTCTTTCCGAGGTGGGTACCGACATGGCCCGGGATATGTTGACCGATGAAAATCGTGCCAAAGCCTGGATGTCTCTCCTTCGTCCGTTTAAAGGAACCCCTCCCCCCATCACCACCAAGTTCAAGGAAATTATCTATTCGGTCGTAAGGTCATACGCCATCTGGATTGATGCCTCCATTCGCTGACCAAAGGCCCTTTAGTTCGCCTTAAGGTAGTGAGGTAGTACCTAGGGTAAGGTAACGGCTAAAATGGCATAGAGGCGCTCCTAGGAGCGCCTCGCTATATGTCCCTGAAACCCGCATGAGACGGGCGTTTCCCGTTAGTTTACTTAGCGTACTATACTATGCCTGAGAAAGGATCAGACCAGTTTTGTATTACCTTTCGTTCACCTTCAACGAGTAAAATGTCATGACTGAACACGTCTCGCAGCCGGAACTTAATTCTACCAATGATGTCCCGATGCAGTTACCCTCTTATGATATTTGGGATTCGAAGTATCGCCTTCGGGATCGTCATGGAGAACCGGTCGACCAGACGGTAGAGGATACCTACAAGCGGGTGGCCAAGACACTGGCCAGTATCGAGCGTGAAGAAGAAAGAGAGTTCTGGGAAGAACGGTTCCTGTGGGCGCTGGAGAATGGTGCTATCCCCGCGGGACGCATTACCTCCAATGCCGGAGCCTCCGATCATAAGACCGCGGTATCCCTTATAAATTGTACCGTTTCCAAAAATGTCCGTGATGGCATGGCCGAGATCCTGTCGGCGGTCTCCGATGCGGGGATTACCTTGAAAGCCGGTTGTGGTATCGGGTATTCATTCAGCACCATCCGTCCTCGCGGCGCGTACGTTCATGGCGCTGGCGCTGGAACGAACGGTCCGATTGCGTTCATGGACATCTTCGACAAGATGTGCTTTACCGTAGCCTCTGCCGGTGGTCGTAGGGGTGCCCAGATGGCGACGTTTGATGTCTCCCATCCCGATGTCGAGGAGTTTATCGACGCCAAGCGCGAAGACGGTCGGCTGCGTCAATTCAACATGAGCCTTCTCATTACCGATGAGTTCATGGAGGCGGTCAAGAACCGAAGTGAGTGGCCCCTGGTCTTCCCGACCAAAGCAGCCGAGTTCGACGATCTGTCTAAGGATGACATCATCTACCGCGATTGGCCGGTCATTGAGGACGACTACATCCTGGACGATCAGGGTCGGGTGGCCTGTAAGGTGTATCAACGAATTAATGCTGGCGACCTGTGGAAGAAGATCATGCGTTCGACGTATGACTATGCAGAACCCGGCTTTATCCTGATCGATGCGGTCAACCGCATGAACAATAATTGGTGGTGTGAGACCATCACTGCAACGAACCCATGTTTCACAGGAGACACTCGGGTTTGGACTGATCGTGGACACATTCCATTCAACCAGTTAGTGGGCACTGATATAAACGTATTGACTCAGAATCACCAAGGTCAAATGGTTTACCGCCCAATGCGCAATATTCGAGTAACCCAGCGAAATGCGCGTTTAGTCGAAGTTTCTCTGGGCGATGGTCAGACGGTACGGTGCACACCAGAACACCGCTTCTTTTTGAAAGACGGCAGTCAAGTTGAGGCGCAGCACCTTCAGCCCGGAATGTCGCTTGAAAGTGTTTACCGTTATAAGGCAAATCAGAAAGGTTACTTGCGGCTAACCAATGGGAAGCATTTGCCCTTAGAACACCACGTTCCTTTTGAGAATGGCGTTCCTGATGGATATCACGCACACCATAAAAATGGAATTAAATGGGATAACAGACCTGAGAACATTGAATTAATGGTGGCTAACGAGCATAATTCAATGCACATGCGCGGAGATTTAAATCCGATGCGTCGTTTCCCAGAACGCAATCACTTCTTAACTACTGATTTTAGTGGTGGTAATAACGGTCGTTATAGAAACGATTTAAATACCCAAACAATGATTCAACTGCGGGAGGGCGGTGCTTCGTATAGAACGATCGCGTCTCAACTGGGGTGTTCCCCATATACTGTACGCAAGCGCGTTACTGAAGCTAATCATCGGGTAGAATGCGTGCGGTTTCTAGATTATAACGAGGATGTTTATTGTGGTAGTGTCGACGAGTTCAGTCGTTTCTTTGTAGCCACCGGAGATAATGACGGGGTTCTGGTTCACAACTGCGGTGAACAACCCCTCCCCCCAGAAGGTGCGTGTCTGCTCGGGTCAGTGAACCTGACCAAGTTCGTGATTGATCCCTTTACCGATAAGGCACGTTTCGATTGGGAGCGCTACCGTAAGGTGGTGGCCATCTTTACCCGCATGCTTGACAATGTGGTGGAGATCAATGGCCTGCCCCTGGAGAATCAACGTAAGGAGATCACTTCCAAACGTCGCCATGGCATGGGGTATCTGGGCCTGGGCTCTACGCTGACCATGTTGGGGATGCCCTACGGTAAAGTTGATTCTGTGGGCTTCACCACCCAGGTCACCAAGGAACTGGCCCTGGTGGGCTGGCAACAAGCCCTGCAACTCGCCAAGGAGAAGGGCCCGGCACCGATCATGACCGAAGAGTTTGCCGTCACCCCGAAGATGCTTCGTCAGCGTCCTGAAATGGTGAAGGATGGTTATGAAGTGGGCGATAAGATCCCGGGTCGTATTCTGCATGCCAAGTACAGCGAGTACATGAAGCGCATTGCGAAAGCCAATCCCGAACTGGTAGCGGAACTGGCGGAAGTGGGTGCGCGATTTACCCACCACAGTTCCATTGCGCCGACAGGCACTATCTCCCTGTCTCTGGGCAATAATGCCTCCAATGGCATTGAACCGTCGTTCTCGCATCGCTACTACCGCAACATCATCCAGTCGGGTAAGAAGACGAAAGAACAGGTGGAAGTTGTCTCGTTCGAACTGCTCGCCTATCGCCACTTCGTGAAGCCTGACGCCACTGAAGAGGATCTCCCCGATTACTTCGTGGTCTCCGATGACATCACCCCAGAAGAGCACGTGTCGATTCAGTCCGCGTCCCAGTATTGGATTGATTCCTCCATTTCCAAGACGGTGAATGTTCCGACGGATTTCGCTTTTGAGCGTTTCGAGAACCTGTACCTGGACGCTTATGAGCGCGGGCTGAAGGGCGCAACCACTTTTCGGTTCAACCCAACCGCTTTCCAGGGCGTCTTAGTGCGCGAAGATGACCTGAAGGATACCTCGTATATCTTCACGTTGGAGAACGGCGAGAAGGTGGAGTTGGCAGGCAACGAGAAAGTCATCTACGAAGGAGAGGAGCATGTCGTGGCCAATCTCTACGACGCCCTCAAGGAAGGCACCTATGGTAAGTGGTAAGTCCCATTTATCGAGATAAACCTAGGGGGCCTTACGGGGTCCCCTCCCCTATCCAGTAATATAATTTCGGAAGATATCATGACTGTTGAAATTACCTCAAAGATCGTGGGCTATCAAGTGGCGACCAAGGCTAACCCGGATGACGCCACCGTTGATGTTGCGATCCCGGACGATAACCCCTTAACCTCCCGTGTTGAGTCTCGTCCCGAGGGATCACTGGAGGCGGTCTCTGAAAAGATCAGCATGGTCGGTGCTGAAGGCAAGAAGAAACTCTACGTGGTGGTGTCGTTCATGCCAGTCACCGGTGTGGTGGACGGTAAGGAACTCACTATCGAGCGTCCCATCGAATTCTTCATCCCGTCAGGTCAACTCTCCACCGAGCACCAGTGGGTGACCGCCACCATGCGTAGCCTGTCCCTGGCGGCCCGTGGGGGTTACGCCACCCAAGCCCTCCAGGATCTGCGTAAGGTCGCCTGGGACAAGGGCCTGGTCCGGTGTGGCTGGAACAAGTACGGTAAGCCCGCGTTCCATGACTCTGAAGTGGCGGCCATTGCCTGGTCAATCCAACAGATCCTGCTCAAGCGAGGTTTCCTCGATGAGGATGGGTTCCAAGTCCCGCTGGAGTCGCTGGTGGGGCGCTATACACAGAAAGTGTCTGGATATGTGCCTGAGTCGGTTGAGGCACCGGTGGAGGAGCCGGCTGGCGCTTTCGAACCGATTGGTAGTGCCGGGACGTCAGGGAGTGAATCCCCGAATGTGAAATCGGTGGGTAAATGCCCCGAGTGCAGTTCCGACCTGGTCCTGATGGATGGCTGTCCGACCTGTGTGGAAGGCTGTGGTTGGAGTAAATGTGGGTGATCCCCTAGGTCCCGCTAAAGGCGGGGCCACTTCTTCCCGGAGGCCTTATGACACACTGTGGTAAGACCCAACCCCCACCGATGGAAAGTCCTTGTACCCGCCAGTGTGGTTTGGTAAAAGGGAGCCTTTGTCGTGGGTGTTATCGAACCCGTTCCGAGATTATGCAATGGAGTCATCTGACCGTGACCGATCGTATGCAGTTAATGCACGAACTCAAGGGACAGATTTCCACACACGACTGTCCCGTGTGCACTGGACCCGCCTACTGTGCCATTGATGCGGGGAAATCCGCAACGACTTGCTGGTGCATGGATAAACCCAAAACCCGCAATCCCGATATTGCGGACGGCAATAAATGTTTGTGCCGGCGATGTCTGACCCGAGAATTGGAAAATGAAACCATTGAAGATTAATCGTCGTGTACCCCCTGAGGAAAAATCACGTTTCTTAGGACCGGGATTGGGAGAGAGTACGATTACCCATCATCACGAATACCCCGACTCAGCATATCGACGTATTATGATTCCGGTGTCCAAACCGCGACCCTGGTGGAAACGACTCCTTGGGCTGAAATAGGTAGATCCTAATGAATGGCTTTATTTTTTCCGCAGCACTGACCAGTTCGGTGTTTGCAATAGTGATTCTATTGATTGGTCGTCACTGAATACCAAAAGCCCCTTTATAGGGGCTTTTTTTTTGCCTTTATCTTGTGACCCGATTTGGGTAAACTATTAACGTAGGAGTTAAAAGATGAGAACGCGTTTTCTAAGGGGATCGACGGATGAAAACAACGGACTGACGCTCCCCGAGGGAGAGATCAGTATCGACGAAGAGCGTAAAGCGGTGAGGCTACACGACGGCCAGACGTTGGGTGGCTTTGAGCTCGTGGGAACCCAAGTGGTTGATTCGGGACCAGGTGCGACGACGCTCGTCGCCGGCGATTCAACTGCTGGGTTCTATGGCGAAGTGGCTTCAAGTGATTTGATCGATGGTAACGGACTTGCATCTTTGGTTGGTTTGTCTGCGGGCATATCTCAATATTCGACAATTGGCTGGCTGAAGTTTGCCTATCAGGATAAGATTGTCTACGTGGCGAAGAAACCCATCCGTTATTACCTTTCTTGGGAAGCCCTTTATAACCTTGGTCTTGTTTATGGCACGGATGATTATGGAATAGTACCTCTTAGTACCCCGGTAAATCAGTACACAACCGTTACCATCGACACGCACACCTACGTAGTTAGGCTAATGAAACTATTCGATGAAGATCCAGTTATCGATGCTACGATAGGGGGTGATGTTACTGCCCTTTTGGGTGGTTTGGTAAACGACTGGGGACTTTACACTGAAGATGAAATCACTGTCCCGGGAACCGCCAATGGCGACGCGCCATGGGCTCAGGAAACACCTGACTCAAACACAAATAATCGGTACCTAAATACAAGTGGACGGATCGATTCATTTACGACCAAGGGAAGTACATACGCGACATCCTACGCTGGCTGGCGTCCAGTCCTCGAACTGGTTGAATAAGTCATAGCCTCCCCGTGGGGAGGCTTTATACCGCGGTTTCCCGAAGATGGTATAGACTATAACCCTTCAGGAAACTCGTTTATGACTATTCTTCATCGTAGCGATTGGGTACGCTATCCCAATGCCGTGGTCGATTACAATACCACCAACGAATCGTTTAAACGCCTTGTCTACCTGTATAAAAAGATGGGGATCAAGAATGCCGAGTTTCCCCTCGCGTTAATGCAGCCTGAACTCTCCGGGGTCGATCCCTTCAGTGAGACGCTCGACAAAGAAACTAAGTTCAAGATCGCACTAGAGGCAAGGTACAATCCTTGGTACCTGTTTCGCGAACTCATGCGGATTCCTCCCAACGCGGGAACGGAACCCATTCGCTTCCAGGCCAACCGTGGTAACATCGCCATGTACTGGTCGTTCTTCAACCACGTGGACTTTGGCCTGCTCCAACCACGTCAGACCGGTAAGTCAGTCTCCACTGACTGCTTGATGGTGGGTCTGCAATTCATCTGGGCATCCAACACTACGATCTATCTGATCACGAAAGACAATGCTCTGCGCAATAACAACATCGAACGTCTGAAAGAGATCCGCGATCTCCTACCCGATTACATCTATTACCCCAACCGCAATGATGCCGACAACAATGAGTTGATGACCAACGTCGTGGCGGGCAACTACTACAAAACGGCGGTGGGACGTAACGACAAGGTCGGGGCCGATAAGCTGGGCCGCGGTTTGACCGTCCCGGTACTCCACTTTGACGAGCTGGCCTATATTAACCTGGTCGAGCTCTCCCTGCCCGTTGCCTTGTCTTCCGGTTCTGCGGCTCGTGATGAAGCGGCGGCAGCCAACCAACCCTACGGTAATATCTACACAACCACCGCAGGTAACATTAACTCTCGTGATGGGGCCTTTGCCTACCGCTTTATGACGGGTGGCGCACCGTGGAGTGAGACCTACTATGACGCGGGTTCACAGGAAGCCTATGTGACGATTGTGGAAAAGAACTCCACCGGACTCAAGCCATTGGTCTATGGGGCGTTTAACCACCGTCAGTTGGGTAAGTCCGATGAATGGCTCTACCGCAAGCTACGTGAAACCAACTCCTCGGGGGAGCTGGCCGACCGCGACTACTTCAATATCTGGACCACCGGTACTGAAGGTACGCCACTGTCCACCGAAGAGAAATACAACGTCAAGAACAGCGAACTCGAAGTCCAATACACAGAGATCACCGAAGACGGTTACGTGCTGCGGTGGTATATCCCGGAACACGAGATCCAGACTCGGATGCTTAGTTGTCAGCCGGTGATGGGCACTGACCCCAGTGAAGCCTTGGGGGAGGATACCGATGCCACCGGGTTGGTGATTATCGATTCCCGTACGCACGAAACCTTGGCCACGGGACGCTACAACGAAACCAACATTACCCGGATGGGACTGTTCTTGGCTAACTTGCTGGTGCGCTACCCGAAGCTGACGTTTATTCCCGAACGTAAGTCTACCGGGACGGCGTTGTTGGATACCATGTTTATCCACCTGCCCGTAAAGGGGATCGATCCGTTCAAGCGCATCTATAACCGGATTGTGGATGAGCCCGAATCCTTTGCCACGGAATACAAGGAAATCCAGAAACCCTTGGCCTCCCGCCCGTCGTACTTCTACGACCGCTTCAAGAAATACTTCGGGTTTAATACCACCGGTGCCGGACGTCATGCTCGCGATGCGCTGTACGGCGATGCACTGAAGTCCGCATTGCGTCTGGGGGGTAAACGCGTACGGGACAAGACCTTGATCAATGAGCTGCTGTCGTTAACGATCAAGAATGGACGCATTGACCACTCGGCAGGCAACCATGACGACATGGTCATCTCTTGGCTGCTGGTCCATTGGTTCTGCACCAAAGCGCGTCACTTGCATCATTACGGGATTGACGCCGCACGGGTGTTCTCGGAGGCGATTAATAACCCCATGGAGATGACACCTGAGGAACAGTTCAAGCGCCAGCAACAACAGCAGTACCAAGGACAATTTAACGAATTGGTAGAGGAGTTGAAAACAGCCCAAGATCCGATGATTATCCAGAAGCTAGAAATCAAGTTACGTCAGCTGTCAGGTAAGCTCGATGTCCAGGAAATGATGGGCGTGGGTATTGACGCCATGATCCGTCAGGCTCAAGAAGAAAGAAGCCGTAAATCCAAACTCAAACGCTTTACTTCGCGGGCAGGTAAACACTTACGTTTTGTGGCATAAACGAGGCCCCTTACGGGGCCTCTTATTATGCAGTTATCGTTAAGAACCCACTTGATGGACAGGGAGTGCAGTCACTGCAAGCTGAAGTGAGGTGTCATAGTTCTTGCGAATCCAGTGCACGTACAGCAGCTCACCTTCATCCAGATCGTTGTTAATGACCAACTCTTCGTTCCACTGCTCCACACTAAACTCGTACGTGTTGTGGAGGGTCTTGACCACGAAGTGGGTGGGGACGGGCGCCCAGGCTTCGACCTGGCTATTCACCAGCGGCTCTACTCGTTCATAGAGTTCCTTCAGCCACAGCTCTTTCGAGGGCAGACCTTGATCCAGACGCAGGTGCCAATAGTTGGTATTGACGTACTCTACTTCCGCCTTCACGCTCCGCCCAAAGCCGTCGACTTGATCCGGGGTAAAGTAGATAATCCAGTTATCCTGGTTCTGGTCCCCACGAGACAGCAGGGCGATCTGGAAGGTCTGTACGTGACGATACGGTGCGAATTTACCATCGACCTTATTGAGATCCAACGCCACCGTGATGGTCTGGGTCGTACCGTATTGGGTCGGGTTAAACGGCGCGGAGGTTGTGCCCAGTTCAATGTAGGGCGTGACGTTGTAGTACGTCTGACGATCCAGGTTATACAGCCAGTATTCCAGACGGTAACCCACCGCTTCGCTGACCCACACCGGGTAGACGAAGAGCTTGACTTCGTACGACCCATCGGCGGTCGTTGTCCGTGCCTGATACGACATGGTCAGTCGCCGGTTGGCGGAAGGCTCCAGGTTATAGGAGATCTCGTCTTCCGCCATGTTGTAAGCGAGCACCATCGGGAACTCTTGACCAACAATGGTCGCCACGTAGTTACGTAAGCCGTACAGGGTGAACTTCGAGCCATCAATGGGTAGACGAATCCGACTACCATCACTGTAATGTACCACCCCTGTCATGGGTAGGGATTCCACAGTGACGTTGATTGGGAACTCGATGGTTTGCGGATCAGCACTACTCACGAAGGGCGAGTCGATCTGAATGGCTTTCACGTACTTACGTGACGCTTCACCCTGACGAATCGCTTCGGTGTTGTTCACGAGCAGCTGCGCACGCGACACCACACCCCCCTCGTCGTCATAGGCCACCAGCGTGACGATCTCACCGTCTTCCATCGCCTCGCTGGTGTACCCTACGGTTGGGGCCTTGATCACCTGGTTGGTGGCCCCAGGGACCTCAATGGACTCAACCGGAATGGCATTACCCAGGAAATTCCCAGACGGATCAAAGAACGACGAGATAACTTTCCCGTATTCCTCACTGATGTCCGTTCCCAGAAACACCTTGTAAGAGTGAACCATGGAGCCGTAGAAATGCAGACGGCTATCTGGGGCCAGGATATGGGGCGTCACCGACTGGTCCAGGAAAATCCGATAGGACTCGGACGCGTAGCCGGGCCCGATACCCAGCAGGACATCCTCGACTTCGGCCTCTTCAGGTTCAGCGGGAGCCTGCCAGAGTTTCAGCACGGAGTACCCGGTGGTGTAATCGACCTCAATGACCTGCATGAAGCCTTGGTCAGGATCAAACACCAGGTCCCCAACATTGGGAACCCAACGACCCCCGCCGTCATCGCGGACGATTTCATCGCGGTTCCAGATACGGAACCCCCGATCGGGGTCCCGGTAGAACGTCTTATGTGGTTCAGCCATGATTAACCTCGTAGGCTCTTAACAGCAACAAAGGGAGTGACATCGGGCGGATGACGCAGGTACGTCTCCAGGATACGAACATAGAAGTTGTATTGGTACAGATTCAACTCCACCGGTTCGGGATGCCAGTGCGGGTAAATCTCGATATGACTATCGACGTACTCCTGATTACACAGGTCATACGGCAACAGCCACTCGTAGTCCTTACACCATTCCCGGATTTCGTGTTCGCTGTACTGGTCTTCAATCCCCGGGGGGTAGAAATGCCCTTCCAGTAGATCGTGAAGTACCTTGTTGGCGAACGGGGAGATGATGTGGTACTGGGTTTCGATGAAGTCCGGGTTAGGGCGGACCGGTTTCGGGAAGTATTCGTCCATGTAGTTAGCGACGTACTCATCCCGTTGGTCATCGTCGGCCCGTGCCTGTCGGTCATGGGGGTAGACGTCCCGGAAGACCACCGGGGGCGTCTGGATCGCATATGGGGCCCCGTTACGCTCTCCATCGATGGTCAGTACCCCACGGTCTTCGTCAAAGACCAGATCTGCCGGATCGTGGTAGTGTCCATCCACCACCAACCGCAGGACTTTGTGGGTCCAGATGTTGTACACCCGGTCCATGGAGAGCACCCCATACCGGATAAACCCACTTTCGGTGGTGGGGAGGCGTGACAGTGAACTGTCCGCAAACCCGTAGCCGCGAATGGTGAGTTTGTGGGTCGTGCTCTCCCCCAGATACTCGAGATGCGACAACACCACCTCGGGCCAATGGACCACGTAATCCAGTCCCTCAATCAACGGACGTCCATCCAGGTATACATCTAACTGCCCAAAGGGGAGATCCAATACCCGCTCATCCTCGACACCGTCATGAACCTCGACAGACGCCAAACTAAACCTAAGGTGACCGTCGGTACGGGTCAACATGAGATCGTAGCACAGAAAGCCATCGTCGACGGCAACCGCCCCATAATGGGTCGTGTCATCCAATGTCCAGACCCATCGGTTCGGGGTAACTGTCGTGTCCAGGAACCCATAGGTGTGTCGATCCGCGGCGTCGGTAATGTCGGACCACTCCCCCACCGGGGTCAGGGCCCATACGTCCTTGACGTACACCCGGAAGTTATGGCCGTAGGCAATTTCCACTGGTGCATTACCGAACACGGTATTGGAGTGGAAATCCCCCTTCCCGGTCAATGCCTCGACCTTAACCGTATTGGCATTGCGTGGAATGTAATACGTTCCATTGACGTGATAGTGCCATTCCAGCAACACGCCGTCGGTATCATACTCAAACACAGTACTGTTGAGCTGATGCTCAAAGGCGAGGTCGGCGTATTTTACACCATTCAGCGTATACACATGGGAGGGGGTTTTGGCCAAATGGGTCGCCGCGGCATGATACCCATAGACATCCCCTACGAACTCCTGTGCAGCCTTCTCTCCATCGGAACCGACGTAGGGGTCATTGTATGCGATGGGATAAACCACGTCATCTGAAGCCGACATGAACCGCACGTAGGGGGACTGTTCTAACGCCTCGGCCTTCCACAGGGGATTGACCGCATTGAGCCCGGTCATGGCATCAAGGATCTTATCGCTGGATAAACGATAGAGCTCTTGAATACGGTGGGAGTCTGCCACCAGAGGACGGTGATAACCGGATTCACGGATGTATAGACGGAGCACCACTTCCTGAAGGCTTTGCCAGTCGTCTTTTCCCCAACGTTCAGGATTAAGCTGATGACGCGGGTCGGTAGGGTGAGTATCTACAAAGCTACCCAAACGCTCGATCGAGATGCTGTAGTCCTTATGCGTCAGCATTCGCAGCCAGGTACCCTCATTGTGGTGGTAATACACTCCCATAAAACGATCCTGAATCCCTGGTTTATACAGGTAGAGATCCACGTCGTCCAGGTACTCGATGGTATCGACGTCAGGCTCATCGTAATGCAGGATGTATTTGCGCTCTTGATCTAAGGTAGACTCGAATTCCTTAAGGTCAGAAGGCTTGAATTCCACCATGCGTTTGATGGAACTATCCAGCACAAACTCAACGGCGTCGTCTTTCTCAGCCGTGACCAATGAGATGTTGTGGACAAAACGACCATTGACGAAGTATTGGGGAAACCCACCCCGTTCATTTACGATTGTGCGGACTTCCCGCTGGAACGTAAGTAGGGCATTATCATCGGTGACCCGCATGCCCTTAACAATCAGATATCGATCCAGATCAGAACGCTCTGATTGGAAATAAGCGTTGCTGTAAAAACGCAGGTAAAGAGGACCGCTTTCCAGATCGTAGATACGGGGGTTGATCTTGACCGCCACGATCACATTACGGCTGGGTGTGATCCAGATAAAGGACTCAAACCGGGGGAAATGAATCCCCTCTTCGGTGTACAAGTCAGTGTGAAGAAGATGTTCATTGGCCAGGTAGGCCAAACTCATCCACTGACGTTTGGTGTGCGGCACCCCAATGCGGGAGGGCAGTGCTTGACCGATCTGGTACACATGGTAGGTATCGCCTTGAGTGGGTAACGTCAAACGCTCATAAAAGAGATTGATGGTATGTCGTACACCATATTTCGGTGTCAAACGCGACAAGCGGTAGACGAACTGGCGGTCCTGACCTGGATTACACCAGACGTTGGCCACGGCATGCCGCAGCAGGTAATCGTTCATATTCCCTCCTGTGGCTTACGCGAAGCGTGACTCCACCAGGCGATAGACTTGGGTGACGAATTGTTTCTGATCGTTTAGACGACCGGACGATTCAGCACGACGTGTGATCACGGTTTTCCGGTAACTCCGATCCCCCAGCGCCATGTAGACCATGGCGATGAACGTCGGAATATGCTCGAGGGCAACGCCGACGTTTTCCCGGCTATTAACACCAATCCAGGAAGAGGCGAGTACCATATAGAGGTCAGTGAATTTCAGGTTAGCCAGACGGACATTCCCGCTGTGATCCGCAATCGCTTGTGTGAGTGCCTTGGGATCAGTCAGTGCCCCCACGGGGTCAATGGCCTCGAGTACGGTGGGTACCGGTGCCCCCACAATGCGGCTGACCATGTTGGCCAGACGATGGCGCTCTTCTTCGACCTGCTCTCGAGTATCGTTGAGCTGAGTGAAATAGTAATACGCCACAATGACCGATACGCGGATCTGATCCTCCAGAGGAAGATTAAACCGCTGGGCAACGGCAAGCGTAATCCACCTTACAAAGGTTTTAACCGGAAGATCCCCTAACCGGCGGAAGGGACGATCCCCTTCTTGTTCGGCCACCTGAGACAGCGCCAGCCGAGACGCCTGGAACGAATAATCGTTCTCGGCTGTTAGACGATATGAATCATCCCGATGGTTCCAGCGCATGTAAGCGCGCCCGTCGACGACCCACTTGCCAGTTTTGGTATCGCCCAGGTTCAGGAATTGGGTAAATGCCGCTTGAGACTGGTAGTGGTCGCGAGGTACCACGACCACAGCATCGGCGATTACATTACCTGCCGGTGTGGTGAGCGGAGGGAGAGGGTATTCAATATCCATACGCTGCAGCTCACGGCGCAGTCGTTCCACCGGATACATTTGACAGATCAGTGTGTGATAGGGAGAAACCAACATAGCCAATATCCTTGGTGAGTAAAAAGAGGGAGAAAACGACACCGTGGGAAACTTTACCTAAGTGACTATTATAGTCATGTGGCGGTAATACTATGACCCGCATGTGAAGTTTCGATTCATAACATCCAGTTAGAACGCTCCATACCCGGAGGAGGATTGTAACATGGCGACTATGACTAACGCCGCCCCGAAGTTTATCTTCGGTGGTATCAATGACCTGTCCCGTCGGACAATGGTCCTTGAGCCGGAAACGTATCCGCAGCATATGCCCTTGCTGCGCCTGTTCACCCAAACCGGTCCTGAAGAGACCACCCTGGTGAACCAGAACAGTGGTTCTTTTAATGACCTGTTCGGTATGGAAACCCTGAGCCGTCGGGGTAAATTCTTCAACCTCCAGTCTCTGCTGGCGGAGACCCTGTTGGCGGAGGGCAATAGCTTCTTTGTGAAGCGCCTGCGTCCGGAAGATGCCCCCAATCCCGCGCGCATCATCGTGGCCATCGATATGGTTGACGATGAGGTGCCGAAGCGCTCCATGAAACTGAGCGGCTTCAACTACCCCGGTACCGTGGAAGACGACTACGAGTATGACGAAGACGGTAACGTCGTCATGGTCGACGGGGTGCGGGCCAAGATCGTTCTGATTGAGGACAATGGCACCAATGTCGGCAAGCAAGAGACTGTCGATGGTAGCTTTGTGGCCAACCGCGATGGTGCCCAGTCAACTCTGGTACCGCTTCTCGAGATGCCTGCCAGCTTCTTTGGTGAAATGGGTAATCTGCTCGGTTTCCGTATGTGGGCCCCGACCACAGAAGACGCTCTGCCCTTTGATGAGCAGACCTACAACACCTTTAAAACGCGCATGTACCGCGCGCAGTTTATGCGGCGCGATCGCGAAAGTTCTTCCCCCGTGGTGGTGCGTACTGCTTCCGGTGAGGACTACGTGGATTTCTGCTTCACTCCGGGGGCTTATAGCGAGTCTACTGACAAGGAGTATTACGCTCCTGAAGTGGTGGTCCAGTCCTACGAGGACGACGGTATCGAGTCTGGTACTCCGCCCCTCTACGCGCCGTTCAGTGAGTTCTATGTATACCAGGAGAATCTGGAGTCTGTCCAGATGCACCTGTTCAACGCCGAAATGGCCGTGAACCCCGCTGCAATCGCGCATATGGAAGACCCGGGCCAGTTTGATGTCTTCACTGGCGTGGACATCGATGGCGACCCCTACCATGCCCTCGTGCTGGAAGGTCCGCTGAAAGGCGGCATCAGCATGGGTAAGGAAACCACCGTTTACGCTTCTGGTGGCGGCGATGGTACCACTAGCCTTGCCGAATATGAGAAACTCGTGAATCGCGAGAACCTCAACTTCGGCGATCTCGGTGACGAGTACGATAACCTCGCGGTTTATCCGTTCTCAGTGGTATATGATACCGGCCTTTCCATGGACGGTAAGTACCAGATGATGAACATCCTGGGTCGTCGTCAAGACATCCGCGCTATCTTCACCACATACGTGGAAGCTGAAGGCCGTTCGCCCACCAAGTCCGAGGAGATCTCCCGTTCCCAGGCCTTGATGGCGCGTCTGCGGGCTTACCCGGAGTCCACACTGTATTCGACCCCGGTGTGTCGCGCTGAGATCATCCAACAGACTGGTCGTCTGGCAGGTGGCGGTTATACCAAGCCAGTGCCCCTGGTGCTCGACTACGCTCAGCGTTGGGCCCGCATGGCAGGTGCCGGTACCGGTAACATGCGTGAAGGCGCAGATATCGACGTCAGCCCCAACAACCGTGTGGAACTGGTGAAGGACCTGAACGTCAAGTTCTTCAACGAACGTACTCAGTCCGACCTGTGGGAGAACGGTGCTACTTACACCCTCTCTTACGATCGTCGCAGCCAGTACTACCCGGCCCTGCATTCCGTCTACAACGATGATACCTCTGTGCTGATCTCTCCGATCACGGTGTCTATCTGCTGTGACGTGATGCGTCTGGTTCGTCGTGTCCATGCTGAGCTGTCTGGTAACGCTAAGCTGACCCGTCCGCAGTTCATCGAGCGCTGTGATAACCTTGTGCTGCAGCTGGTGGAAGGTCGTTACAATGACCGTGTGGTGGTGGTGCCAGAGACCTACTTCACCGAGGCAGACGACCAGCGTGGTTTCAGCTGGCACTGTCGGGTGACGGTCTACGCCAACAACCCGAAGACGGTGATGATCTTCGATCTGGAAACTCGTCGGATGGAAGACCTCAACCAGTAACCCCCCATAAGCGCATAGAGGATAACTCGAATGGCACGTTATACGAACCCGTTCATTGGTAACCGCGCTTATGGCGCGGGCCAAGCGGCAAATACGATCGACATGTCCCAATCGGGGACCAAACAGTTTGCGCCTAACTTGGCCAACCTGGCGGCGAACACTCCTTACGTTCGCCGTAATGTCGTCCCTTTCCTGATCGAAGCGCCGCGTTTCTTTCAGTTCGCTCCTGACCCGGCCCTGATGGTCCGCTGTCTGAAAGCATTCATCGAGAACCACACCCGGACCATCGATGGCCTGAACCAGCAGCTGACCGTGGATACTGCCGAATCACCGGTGGGTGGTTCTGGTGAGCGTATCCAGACTCCGACCAACGTGACCCGTGCGGTCTCCAACCCGACTCACGGTACCTGGGAACTCCAGGGCCGTGCCATCACCAAGTTCATGCGGTGGTGGATCACCTACGGTATCGGGGACGAGAACACCAAGGTCCCGCTGGTGGTCTCTAACGGTCAGGTGACAGCTGAGGACTACGACGCGACCTTCTATGGCGCAACGGTCCTGTACGTTGAGCCTGACCCCACCTTCACCGATGTGGTCAGTGCTTGGCTGTGCACCAACATGTACCCGACCGCTACTCCGGCATGGGAAGGTTCCAAGGATGCTTCTCAGCTCGGTCAGAACCTGGACATCAATATTGAGTTCACTGCTACCTCAGACGTCTCATTGGGCACTCAGCTCTTTGCCAAACAGATTCTCCAGAACCTGAACCTGGCAGGCATGAACCCCAATGAGAATCCGCTGTGGCTCGAGAACATCGGTGCTGATGTTGAGGCGGCCGATAACGGCACTGCGTCTCAGCTGGAGCAAGGTGCCAGCAATCGGATCAGCTATTAAGGCATAGGGGGTAAGTATGGCATCTGGTCCAGTTACTCCCCGTGGGCAGCAGGCTAATGTGAACACCCGTCAAATTAACTACCCGAATCAGGTAGCGCGTAATGTGGCGGAGGCGAAAGTTGGTTTGGTGTCTCAACTCGAACGCGGTGCACTGCAACGTATTCGACTGACCCGCTGAAACAAAAAAAAAGAGGTCCCGTCGGGACCTCTTTTATGCCGCTATCCCCTATTGAGATAGAACGGCACCTTCATCTTCCCCAAGATGAAGATGTTCTACCACTTTGTCGCGGTAGCTATTTACGGCATTACGGTCACGACTGCTCAGTGGTATTGACAGCGTGAAAAGGGGATCGTTCGGAAGGAATCCCATATGCCGACTTTTCCCGGTCGGGCGGAGCGCCCGTTGGAGTTGGCCGTTGGTATAGTGGTAGAAGAAACGGCCGTCTTTACCCTGCACGCCCCGAGTGGCAACGGCGATATCGGTTTGGCCAATGTCTTTCACTAACCGAAAGGCTGTTACATACATGATGTTGCCCTGGAACGTGGTGACCAACACCAGTGGGGCGTTTACCCACGATAGCAATGTCAGCTGTTTGGCGTGTTTTAGACGATTAAAAGCAAAGAGTTCCATCGACGACCCATGGGTGTGGAAGGTATCCCCTTGATCAATCTGGTGGGTCAATGGATATTTCCAGCCCGGTATCCGGTGAACTATCCCATACGCCAATGCGACAAGCGTCAGGTAAAGGTTATACAGTGCAGCACGAATCATCATGGTACCGATCCTCGGTAGAAAGGCCCTTCCGTAGAAGGGCGTGTGGTTAATGGGTAAGAACGTGGAACGGCTGGCTAGCCAGCAGGAGTTGTGTCATCTCACTTCCCAGGTACATGCCATTAGATATACCATACTGTCCTTTGTAGGCATCAGGGAGACGATAAACATAAAACGGAGCTGAATCGTGGCGTGAATCGTGAAGCAAAACGATCCAACCTTTAGGAGTTTTTAATGCAAGTCCAGGGCGTTTTGTACTATCCCCTCGACAAAGGGCCGTAAACGCCTTATAAGGCCATTGTCCTGCTAGGTAGGACAAGTCCCTACCTTGGAAGAGAACAGCCTCCAGATCGCATTCTGAAGCCATATAAACGATATCCTGATTCCCTTTCCCTAGGTAGTGGAGACGGAAGAAGTGTTCTTTCCCTTGATCAACCAACGGTAGGTCGCTTGGTGTAAGAGCACTGTCCATCTCGATGGGGTAATCAAACCCTTCATTCACCACCGCTCTCCCTGTGCGGGTTTTCCCCACAATACCAAGATGGATACCTACAGTGGAGGAGCGAAAATGCAGCGTCAGCCGAAGGTCCTCGCCAACATGGCGCATCAAGGCGTATGTCATTGCGGTCCCGAAATGAGCGTGTTGAAGTGGCATGTCGTCCACCATACTACTTTCGGTGATGATCTGTGCAATCTGCTGAGCGGTTGCGTCGGCAGTGCTGAACTGGATTGCTTTATCACGGAGGGGGAGATCACGTTTAGCCAACGTAAACCCGTAAGGATACTCGTCATCGTCAATCGCGACGACCTCCACCGTCGCCGACGAGAGTTGAATCTGATAATCCTGGCATTTGGGTAATGCACTAAGGGTGTTTTGGATAACACTATCCGGAGTGATAGACAGATCGGCAAGCCACACCAAAATATGCTTGGTGATATCGACGAACAGCGGTTGGCGGGTACAGAACAACATGGCGGTGTCCTTCTTAAGGTGGATGGGTCATGTCAGTGATATAGGTTTTATTACTGGTTGACTCACACCCACCCTTAAGGCTCACCGAGTGATACGGTAAGGAAGAAACAGGGTTTCTCGCTGAGGATGGGCTTCAATTCCCAAACGCCAATCGGTATAGTCTTCTGAATCGTAATATTGGTTGAAGATTGGCAGGTCATCAGTAGGGGACAGCATGTTACTGGGACGCGCCCGGTGTTTCACTGCCGGTCCTACATAGCGTAACACAACACCGTGGTTATCCCCGATTTTGGCCAAACATTCGCGTTGGATGTCCAGGGCGTCGTATATGTGCAAATGGTCCCATTCCGCTGTTGGGAATATCACCGTGTATCGATAAAGCCCAAGGTCTCCTTCTACCACTACCTCAGATAGATAGTCATGATGCTTTGTTTTGGTGACAATCTCAATGGGAGTCATGGTGAGCTGGATGTGGAGTTCCGACCCACAGTACCCGTTTAACGGCATAAAGAAATCTAGAAGGTGTGGCCGGTGTTTGGTCATTATAGTGTGCGTCATTACGTGTTCCTTTTTCTTATCGACATAGGCTCCCTCCCCAAGCGGGGAGGGAATGGTTATAAACGAGCGAGGGTAAGGCCGGTCTGACCTTGGTATTTCCCGCCCTTATCGGCATAGGAGGTCTCGCACTCCTTATCACCGAGGAAGAACAAGAATTGCGCAATGCCCTGGCCAGCGTAAACCTTTAACGGCAGGGTACTTGCATTTGCTACCTCCACAACGACCTGACCGGTAAAGCCTGGTTCAATGGGAGTTACATTAACGATTCCCGCTAAACGTGCATATGTGCTCTTACCCAGGGCTACCGTCATGACATTACGTGGTATATGGAAGGATTCGATGGTGTGTCCTAGGATGTAGCTATTAGGTGGTATGATACAGTAATCCCCTTTATGATCGACAAAACAATCCGGGTCGGGATTTAAGGGATCGATAACGGCATTACGGACATTGGTGAATATCTTGAATTCGTTCGCTAACCGGACATCGTACCCATAGGAAGACAAACCATAACTCACGATCTTTTGATTATTTTCTTCCCTCACTTGACCGTCTACGAATGGGGCTATCATGGGTTTTCCATCGTTGTGGATGGAGTACCGGTCATCGATCCTTTTGGTTTCAACACCACTCTCGTGTTGCCATTGCTCTATTACGTGTTCGTGGTAATACGGTTTTTGGCACAGGGAACGGATCGTGTGGTCTGACAGGATCATGTGGCGACTCCTTTACGGATCGTGTCGATACGAGCAATCGTACCGTTTTGTCGGTTAGAAGTGATGAAAGCGCAGTTACCATTGTGGTCGTATCGCAGTACCAGGTCGTCGCGGTCGTCAACATCAAGAACGACTGTACGTTGTTCGTGGAGAACTCCATCAGGACTTTCAATCATCAGGGACACCAGAAAGACGTCGTCCTGACAGCGAGTCAACATACCGATGTAAGCCCCACTCCCATCATCAGTCGGGATGGGTTCTACACTGACGGCAACGACACTCCCTTCGGCTTGAATAAGGGTCGCTGGCTTACCCTCTTCGTGATAGATGGATAATTGTGTATGTTGAACGCTATCCTCTTCAATTTGACGAAGGCCGAAACAGGAGTCCCCCATCTGTACGGTAAACGGGACCGTACTCTGTGAGAACAAGGTCGGGGTGGCTGAGGGGGTGCTGGCAGAGTCCATGTGACAAATCTCCCTGTAGATCAAGACAAAAGGTCATTAGCACATGATGGTGACAGTGGGTACTTTTTTGATTGGCGGTATAACGTCCTCCCCATCGTGGGGAGGACGGGGCTCACATGGGAGGTTGGTAGATAGGACACATGCGGTAGAACCAACGTTTGAGTGCGGGTTCAATCTTATCGCATTTCCGTTTGGATAGCGTGCCGTTGTCTTTTAAGAAATGAAGCGTATGTAGGGTAAGGTTCTCTGGGTGCATGTCACTATCAGGACGGTAGAACCGATTGAGTGTTTTCCAGAGTTGCCATTGCACTTCCACGGGAAAGTCATCCCACACCGCTATATTCGCCCCATGTAGGGTCATGTAAGGTTTTGCTGTATCGCCATTCAAGAAGTACACCAACACCCCCCAGTGTCGACAGGGAGTGGTAATGGACAGAATACGTGGATGGTGATCGTCTAACTGGAACCATCCATTACCCAACCACATTGGCGTTGTTCGATAGCTCTCAATGGTGTCGGGTAGGCTCGAGTGTAATTCGATATCGTAGGTATCGATCACACGGGCCATGAAACGTTCTTGTGAAATGGGATACATGACAAACCCTCAGGCTAACTTAATAATCCAGTAGACGGAGCTCAAAATCCTCACTGCTTATGTTATCAGGAATATAAAGTGCCATCTCCTGCGGGACTGACATATAGGGATCAACCCCCTGCCAGAAGTTACAGTCTAGGCTAACCGCCTGTACGGGGATGTCTAAAACATGTTGATCAACTAAGAACGTATCGTTAGGTAAATCCATTGCGTTGTATCCTTCAGCTATGCGAATGAGAACTTATTTGGTATTATGAGACTCACACATCTCGTCATAGGATTATCTTTATCGTAATTATACTACTGTACGGCATAAGGGCCTCCCGAAGGAGGCCCTATCGGTACCCACAATGGGCATCACTCCCGCAGGGGAGCGTTTCGTTTGTTACACGACTTCCAGTTTGGTGGGCTTGGACTAAACGCCATCAACCATACATCGGCCAGTACGGTGCGGTTTAAATGGCGATTAGCCACTGGTCTTTCCCGAGTTTCCCAATGCTCACTTGGCCAGGTAAATCTCAACTGCCCACCACAGGGTTGAGACAACCAAATCATAACCAAAATGTACGATAGAAACCCGGGGGGTGTGTTTAGGATCAATACGCTCTACCGATCCAGTTTAAGGGTGTTCACCTACCGCTTTGTCAATGGGCGGACGAACTTTTTAAACACCGTGGTAGTTATGAACCACAGCACAACATGTGTGTTTCGAGTACAATTACTCTTCGTAGAGGTCAAATGTTTCCTCGTCTAATACCCGCTGAAATTCCTCGCCTAATGGTTCCTGGTGCCCCGCTAAGTCTTTAAAGAAACTCTCAATGTTCTCTTCGGGCGTTTCGTCGGTGACGTTTAATGGAGTCATTGACATGGGAAATACATCCTGAAATATGCGATAAAGG
>Ga0194137_10000369_pt1 | contig 30910 bp, 28 predicted proteins | sample TARM_MetaG_T3_14_FD_134025 | JGI IMG/M metagenome (GOLD analysis project Ga0194137, IMG submission 134025) | Freshwater microbial communities from Pennsylvania, USA, analyzing microbe dynamics in response to fracking - TARM_MetaG_T3_14 (version 2) | ecosystem: Environmental > Aquatic >... | reverse complement strand
GCCAATGCCCCCACGGAACTTGAAAAGGAAGTGCTGGAAAAGCTGAAACAGGGCAATTTGTCCGAGTACATCATTTATGGAAAGGATGAGATCCGGTATTTCCGTCCCATTCGCCTGACGCCTGAATGTCTTTACTGCCACGGCGACCCCGTAGGGGAGAAGGATGTAACCGGAGGCACCAAGGAAGGGTGGCGCGCCGGGGAAGTGCATGGAGCTTTTGAGATCATCAGCTCTCTCGCAGAGGCAAATGCCAGAATTCGGGAGGCCCAATACAATGTGGCAGGCATTGCCGGGGGCGCATTGCTGGTAATAATTCTGCTTACATGGCTGATAATGAAGGCCAGCCTGCTTTCGCCGCTTGAAAAGATAAAGGTGTATGTTGCCTCGCTTGCCGGGGGGAATCTGGATTCCCATATACAGTATGATAATAAGGATGAGATGGGCGAACTGGTTGCCAGTTTGCGCGCCATGCTTGAAAAATTGCGCCATATCATCATGGAATCAAAGGAAATAGCGAGACAGGTGTCGATGGGGAGCAACGAGTTGGCCAGCGCATCTGAATCGCTTGCCGAAGGTGCGAGCCGTCAGGCTTCTGCCGTGGAGGAGATATCATCCTCAGTGGAGCAGATGACCTCGAACATTGAACAGAATGCCCATAATGCCAAACGCACAGAGGAAATGGCTCTCAAGTCTGCCCACAATGCACGGGAAAGCGGGGCGGCCGTGAGCAAATCCGTTGGGGCCATGCGGGATATAGCGGAAAAGATACGCTTCATCCAGGAAATCGCCAGACAGACGAACCTGCTGGCGTTAAATGCTGCCATTGAGGCGGCCCGTGCGGGTGAACACGGTGCAGGGTTTGCCGTGGTTGCCAGCGAGGTGCGAAAACTGGCGGAGCGCAGCAACCATGTGGCTGAAGAGATAAGCGAGCTTTCTGTCAGCAGTGTGGACATTGCCGACAAGGCAGGAAGAATGCTTGCCGAACTGCTGCCGGATATTGAAGCAACATCCAGCCTTGTTCAGGAAATTTCTGCCGCCTGTGCGGAGCAGCATCAGGGAGCTGAGCAGGTGAACAAGGGCATTCAGGCTCTGGACAGCGTGGTGCATCAGAATGCTGCGGCATCCGAAGAGATTGCCGGAACTTCCGCATCCCTTTCCCGTCAGTCGAAAGAGCTGGATTCGTCCATGGCCTATTTCTCCGCACGACAGCGAATGGCGTTACCGGAGTAACGTAGCGATCAAGCAAACCGCATTGAGCGGCCTGCCGGTGAGGCGGGCCGCTTTTTTGCTGCAGGATGAACGAAAATCCCGCCTCGGGTAAAGCGGGATTTTCGGGTGGCAGGCGGTTTCGGGGCCGCCTGCCGTATATGGTCGATCATTGTGCAGTCAGTATTAGCGCTTCATGCCTATGACTTCGTTCAGCATGGTGTCCGTGGTGGTGATGACCTTGGAGTTAGCCTGGAAGCCTCGCTGCGTGGTGATCATCTGTACGAATTCCTTGGCAAGGTCCACGTTGGATTGCTCAAGTGAGTTCGAATACACCGCGCCGAGCCCGTTGTTGTTGGCCGGTCCGGGGAGTGCTTCGCCCGAATCGCGGGTTGCGGAGAAGAGGTTGCCGCCTTCTCTGCGCAGGTTGTGCTCGCTCTGGAAGTCGTAGAGCGTGATCTGGTACAGGTCCAGAATGATGCCGTTTGAGTAGCGGCCGCGCATGATGCCGTCGCGGTCAACGGTAACGTTCTGGAGGAAGCCGAAGGTGTACCCATCCTGACTCTGCAGCAGGGTGGATGAAGCACCTGCAAAACTGGTGGTGGCCGAAGACTGGCGTTCAACATTGCTGCCGAGCGACATGAGGTTGCCGGCGTTGCTGCCTATGGTTGCCGCAGTCTGTCCTGCTCCGCCGTTGACGAGGCCAGCCGAAGTGCTCGTGTATTTGAGACCGAGGTTCAGTTCCATGAGCGAGCCGGTAACATTGGTCGACAGACCGGGGGTTACGAAGCTGGCATTGGAAAGTCCCGAGAAGTTCGCAGTGAACAGCGGGTAGCCGTTTGTCGAATACGTGGTGGGTGCCCAGTTTGAAAGTTGTTTCAGGTCCGTACCGGCGTTGCTCTTGATGGTGTATGCGGACTGGTCCACAAGCTGCCCCGAGCTGTCGAAGGTAAGGGTACCTGTCATGAGCACACCTGCGGATGAGGTGGTGCTTACCTTGGTACCGTTGAAGACTCGTCCGTCTTCACCGGGTTCCACGGTTACCATGTATTCCCAGTAGCGCTTGCCGCTTGCTGCACCGGAAACGGTGTCTGCTGCAACCTGGTCAAAGTAGACGGTCAGATTGTGTGCGGTGCCGCCCTCGTCATACACGCGCAGCGTGGACTGGTAGGCAAAACTGTTCTGGCCGATGGGCGGATTGTCCAGACCGTTCCACTGCGAGAACATCGCGAAGAACGGGTCAGCATCGTTGCTGGCCTTGTCGCCGCCGTCACGGGCATCAAGGTTGGTAATCATGGTGACGTTGGAAGTGTGCTTGGGTTCACACGTAAAGCCTTCCAGCCTGATGTCGGTGGGCACACCTGATCCCTTGATGGATGAAGACGTGCTTGTCACCTGCGTGGAAGATGTTGCCAGCGAGGGACGCGGCGTCTGAATCTGCCAGCCCTGCAGCACATAGCCGTGCGGGTCGACAAGATAGCCGTCCTTGTCGAAGCGGAAGTTGCCTGCGCGGGTGTAATAGACGTTTTCTTCGTCTTTCACTTTTACCTGAAAGAAGCCCTTGCCTCCGATGGCAAGGTCGGTTGCTTCAGTGGTGGTTTCAAACGCACCCTGGCTGAAGTCGCCGTAAATGGCTCCGATGGCAACGCCACGGCCGACCTGTGTGACACCGGCGGCGCTGTTGACATCCTGGTTGATGAAGTCCTCGAAGTCCATGCGACTGCCCTTGAACCCAACGGTGTTGACGTTCGCAATGTTGTTGCCGAGAACGTTCATTTTCTCGCCATGTGCCAGCAGGCCCGAAATTCCTGTCCACATGGATGCGGTAAGACTCATGATCGACCTCCTTACAAGGCACTGTGTGCCACAGTGTGCGGAACTATTCCGCACATCATTGTCAAGCTGTGTGCAGGCGGCTTAAGCCAGCTTTGCACTGGGTTAGGTTTTGTAAATCCGATTGCTATTCCTCGGACGAAGGTGTTTCATCCGTGGTAGGGGTGGAAGAGTTATCCACAACTTCCTGAACGTCCGTAAATTTAACTATTCTGCCGTCGGCGAGGCGCAGGTACTGGTCTGTGCCGTCTCTCTGCACGCCTGCCACCTTGCCGCTCACTTCCGTGGAGATGAGAACCGGCTTTCCATCCAGCCCCTCGGCGTACATGGCGACCGAGTACACGCCGTCTGCCATTTCGGTTCCCTTGTAGTCCTTGCCGTCCCACTGATATTCGTAGTTGCCCGTCTGCTTGGTGCCGATGCTTTCGGTGCGTACAAGGTTCATATTCGGGTCGTAGATGTTGATGAAACCGTTGGCCACGGGCTCGGTAATGGTAAAATACAGGGAGCTGGTGCTATCGGCGGTCTTGGAGAGGCCGTACCCCTTGGCTCGCACGTCCTTGCCGATGAAGCTGACCGCACTGATCATTTCCTGGCGGGAGGTGGAATCGTTCATTTCCTTGATGCCGCCGGAAATATTGGTGAGCTGTTCAAGGCTGGAGAATTCAGAGAGCTGGGAAACAAATTCCTTGTCGTCCATGGGGTTCATGGGGTCCTGATGGGAGAGCTGAGCAACCAGCAGGGTAAGGAAGTCTTCCTTGCCCAGATCGGACTTGCCGCGAACCTGCAGCTGCCCGAATTCCTGTTCGGCTTTGCCAAGTATGCTGCCATCTACTGCCGTTGCCATGGGAAACCTCTCTTATGCGATAAGATCCACACCCTGACGGGTGGAATGTTTTGCCGTTTCCCCGGTATTTTGCATTTCCTGGGCCAAAGCCGTATTGTCTGCTCTGAGGTTGTGTAACCGCCTCTGATTCAAGAATTTTTGTCTCAGTTCCTGCTGCGCGTTATGCTCTGTGGAGCCTTGCCAGGAAGACATGTCCTGCTGGTTTTGCAGCCCGGTCTGCACCTCGATGTTGTCCACCTTCAGGCCCTGGTTTTCCAGAGAAGTCTTGAGCTGGTGCAACTGGTCATTGATCGCCTTGGCAGCTTCCGCGCTTTCGGGTCTGATAAGCGCATTCACTTCATGGTTCTTGACGGAAAGAATGACCGTGATCTTGCCGAGATCTTCAGGAGTGAGTTGCAGGGTCAGCTGCTTTGCACCGTTCTGCATGGTGCGGAGCATGCCGCTTTCAACCTGTTCGAAAACCTGTCTTTCTGCCGTTCTGGCTGCAGCCGTACGTAAACCGTTGGCAGCTGCGGCGTTCTGGTCGATCACGGTCTGCCCGTTGGTAGAAGGAGCAGAGTTGATTTCAAGGCGCTCAAGCAGGGACTTCAGGGCATCTTTTTGCTTGTCTCTGCTCTTGTTCTGCATGGTGTCGTCTGAGAGCGTGTCGTTGAAACGGCCAAACTGGCGAGACTCTGCGCTCTGCTGCTTGTCGGTTGCCGGATGAACAGCGTTCTTGTTGTCCGTTTGTGTCTCATGAGACTTCACGGACTCGGCGTTTTTTTCCTGCATGGCAGCATTGCGTGCTTCGCGGGTCACTTCCTTGTTCCCCGCAGAACCTGCCGTTACGGTGGATAAACCGTTGGCTTCGGCTGTCGCACTATCCTTGATAAGAACCGACGATGCCGCGGTTTCCTTGGAAGCACGCATATCGGCAGCATTGAATCTGCCGGAGCGCTCCCATGCCTCTTCCATGGCGGGAGCAAGCGCATCGTGCAAGCTGGTAACACGCTCTTCGGCCGCGTTGCGCTTGGCAGTAATGCTATTGGAAATTTCTGAGAGCAGAGCCTTCAGGCCCTTTGTGTCTACGGTAAGACCTTCCTGCCCTGCAAAGAGCTGCTTCATGCGGCTTATGCCGGATTCGTCCAGCTGGAGAGCCTTGCCTATGTTTGCAAGTTCTTCCTGGCTGATGTCGAGGGTGGTTCCTTCGGGCATGGTAGCTATCTTGTTGAGGACACTGTTCCACGCCTTGGAAAGATTGCCGCTCTGCGCGGTATCCAGCAGGCTGCCGGATTCTTCAGGCGTGAAGCCAAGCTTTTGCAGAAAGACGGATGCGCCGTTGCGGGTGGCATCATCAAGCTTGAAAGCGGCCGTTTCCTGTCCGGTGAAGGCACCGTTTTCGGCCAGAGAGTGCAGCAGGCTGCTCCACGTAAGAGAACCTTCAGAGGCGGACGTTTCAAGCTCATCAAGCGTCTTGTCGTCAACGCCGAGGTTGGAGAGCTTGGTCTTGAGGCTGTGATAGGTGTGCACGTCGATCTTGCCGTCGCGAAGACCGTTTATGCCATCTTCCTTGCCGCCGGTGCCGAGAAGGCGGTTGCGGATCTTGTCTGCCTGCGCATTGCTGCCGGCGAGTGAAAGCGCGTTGGAAGCAGTCTTGAGCGAGCTTTGTCCCATGCTGGCCGTATTCTTCAGAATGCCTTCAAAAGACGAAGCGGAGGCACCGGCTGCCTTCGTCTGCGCCTTGATCCCGTTTGAAGGGGATGATTCTGAAAATAGTACGGGAAAGAATTGCATGGAAGACTCCTTTGGACCTCCCAAAGCGAAAAGCGTTCCAAAACTTTCAGTTGTTAAAATACAGATGGTTATGTGTCGCAGGTAAAGGCTTGAGAGGGGAATGAGTTGCCTGGCTCGGCAAAGGTTTCCCCTTTTGGGGGAGGCTGGGGGAAAGCAGGGAACAGAATGCAGGAGCTCTGTTGCCGTTATATGTGCAATGTCTGCCCCTGCAAGGGGGAGAAAGCGGAGCAGAAGGGGGAAAGGGGGTTAGCTGGCGGCTAGGCCCAGAAGTCGTTCAATCATGGAGAGTGCGTCAGCATGCGCTGCGCCTGAAAATTCCTGATTGAAGAGTGCAAGCTGCATGTAGCCCGTGAGCGGGCGTATGAAGAGAGGATGTTGTTTCCAGTAGTCGGGAGCGGCGGCAGGGGAGGATTTGCCCTTAATGGCCGGAAGCAGGTCTCTGCTTATGCCGAGCAGCTGCTTCTTCAGAACAGGAACGAGCTGCGGAGAGACCGAGTTGAGCGTCCTGAATGCAGTCTCGGCATCATGAGAGGCCGTCATCCCAAACTCACTGGCAAAAAACGCCTTCCAGAAAAGGGCAAGCCGGTGTCTGGGGGAGGTAATTTCCGTGCCGTCCGCATGGCGCAGGCTGTACAGTCCGTCCGCTCCGCGCGTGGTTGTATACAGCCTCTGCCCTGCAGGCGTTACGGCAATATCTTCAGTGCCATCCTTTTTGGAAAGCGCGTGCGTAAGGGCCGCCACACGTTCCATGGAAAATGTCTTGTGGCAGAGAAAGGATGGGTGCTTGCACTGCCAGCAGCCGTTACAGCTGATGCTGGAACGCAGAACATGATGCCCCGGCTGGTAAGGGCCGGTTTCCCATGGGTGCACATAGCCCATGGAGAGGTTGAGCGTGGGGGTGCCTGTCCATGCCGCAACGTGCATGGGGCCTGTATCCGGCGTTATGAGGCAGCGGAGCGTTCTGATGAGGGTCGAGAATTCGGAAAGGGAAAACCTGCCACACAGGTTCAGTGCTGCCGTACCTGTTTTGTGGGCCACGGCACTTCCGAGCGGCATGTCGGCCTTGCCGCCCAGCAGCACCGGCTTCATGCCGCGCTTGAGCAGGGCGGTCACCAGAGATGACCATGCCTCAACGGTTGGGCGCTTTGCCGGATCGCTGGCACCGAGAAACACGCCCACTTTGGTCGCATCTGTCCGGTCCGTTTCCGGGTCCGGCCAGCGGGATGATCTGATGAGAGCGGCAGGAACCGTATCCAGCCCGTTCAGGTCTGCCCAGTGAAAGAGGTTGTGCCTGTTGTTATGGACAAGGCTGGCTCTGTACAGTTGCCATTTGCCGTGAATATAGGTGGTTCCGGCGGCAGTGGTTGCCGGACCCGCAAGATGTTCGCAGCGCAGCGCGCCGGCAAGGGCGGCAGCTTCCGGCCTGTGGCTCAGGTTGATGACGAGGCTGTACTCTTCCTTTGCGAGCAGGGGGGCAGCCTCCCGCGGAAAATAGGTCACATGCGGGCTCAGCGGCATGAGGCCTTCAAAGAAGGTCCGTTCCGCCACTACCCATATGGGGTGGCCGGGGTATTGGTGCTGCAGCCAGAGCAGAAGGGGAAAGGTGAGAACCAGATCCCCCATGCGCTGCATTTGAAGAACAAGAATGGGCTTTGCGCTCATGGGCTACCCGAATATGTCGCGCATGGCAGCCGCCAGATCGGTCACGCGTTGTTCGTAGCTATGTTCCGCAAGAATGCGTTTTCGCGCAGCAGAGATGACGGTGTGTCTGGCCTGCTCGTTATGCAGGTAAAAGCGGATGAGGTCAGGGGCTTCTTCCGGCTCGTGATAGCAGATGACTTCTTTGCCGGGAACGAAGAGTTCATCCATCTGTTCCCGCCAGTCGGTCAGCACGAAAGAGCCTGTGGCCGGAACGTCGAACACCCGCTGGTTCACTGCTCCCTTCATCTGCTTGCTGGTGCAGTTGAAGTTGATGGTCGAGAGCGGATAGACGTGGGGCAGCTCGTCGTAATAGCCTATTTCCGGATGCAGGTCCCACGGGTGTTGCGCAGAGCGGAAGGTTTGCCGCCATCCCTTGTCGCCGACAATGAGGGGGGAGAAGGGCAGGGTCTGCTCCACGCAGCGGGCGCGGTACTGGCGTGTTGCTTCCCATGTGATCATTGTCTCGTAGGAAAGCTGTCGTTCGGGCGTGTCCAGCTCGCTGAAATGCGTAAAGAGAGCGGGATGGTGGTGTTGCAGGAACTGGCGGACGGAGCGTTCTTCATGTGCGGCAAAGTCCCGCGCGACCTGCCTGTACGTTGTGAGCAGCGGCTTGGGGAAGCGTCCTGCCCTCATGCGGTGGGCGACTTTGTATACCATCGAATTGCCCACAAAGGATATGTCGCGCTTGAGCGGGTGGTGCGCAGGCACCGAGGCGGGTTTTGCGAACCTGACAGGGTCAGTCCCGAGCGGGAGATACCGGACATGCTCGAAGCCCATGGATTGCAGGGAGGCGATGTTGTCCGTATCCCACGTGAAAATGGCTGTCCACGGGCTGATGAGCCGGTTGTACAGATAGAGGATAAGGTGGGGGTTATCCACAAACCACGAGGCAAGGGGCAGCTGCAGCTTTTCCAGCAGGTCGGTGAGCACACCCTCGCGGTCCACCCCTAGGTGGTTGATGGTAAAGGCGAAGTCCGGCTTGAATTCCAGCACGGCCTTGAGCAGGCGTTCCACGAATTCGGTATGGCCCACCTCGTCATCGCTCAGGGTCAGCAGGTGGTAGGGGTATCCCAGCCGTTCGCAGGCGGTGACGATCTCCCCCATGAGGAAATACTGGCTGGTGATGAGCAGCAGGCGCGGTGCGGTGCCGGAAAATTTGGGATACGCGGCTTTGGCCCAGAAGTCGTACCGGACGCTTGCCGCCAGCCTGTCGCGGATGGTGCCGTAATAGTCCCGGTCGAGACGCAGATAGAACGGATGGGACAGTGCCAGAAGCGGTTTTCCGCCATGTTCCATCTGCCATTTTGTCAGGCCCGCCAGCACGGTTTCCGGATTGTCATCTGCAATCCAGAGAATCCGGCCTGTGCTTAGGGCTTCTGCAAGAAGGCCGGACGGGGCACAACCGGGATGCTGGCCTTTATGCGCTGCATCTGATGTCCCTGTCTGTGCCGGAAGCTGGTTAAGGCGCGTGCAGTGCAGAATGGGCAGTTCATTGTCCACAACCGCAACAGGGCCATCATATTGTTCAAGTAATGCTTGCAGGGCATGGCCCATTCCGCTGCCAAGCAGCACGGGCAGCGTGCCTGTCCTGTCTTCCTGCGACAGGAAGGGGCGCAGCAACTGCATTTCTCTTTCCGCTCCGCCGGGGCCGAGCAGGGGCATGGTTTTACCGGAACGTGTGATCTGAACATCAACCAGCGTTTCGTTATCTGCTATCGGCCGGACCTGATAATCCTTTGAAACGGAAACCTGCATGGCTACCAGCTTTTAACCTCGGGTTTGTGGAGATACAGCTCCATGCGATTGTTCGTTTCTCTGTTGGGGTCCGATGTATTGGGCAGCAGGGGCTGGGAGTCGGCATAGCCTACGGCCTTCAGCCGTGAGGGGGGTATATCCCCGCGAGCCATGATGGCCCGCAGCATGGCTGCCGCTCGGGCGCTCGAAAGCTCCCAGTTGGTGGGGTAGGGGCCTGGCGGCGGAGCAATATCGCTGGTGTGCCCGCGGACAACGAGGTTTACGTTGCGCTCTTTGAGAATCTTGATGGCCCCGTCCAGCAGTGATACGGCGTCCAGTTTGACCTCCGCCGATTCGGGGGCGAAGAAGGTGTCCACAGGAAAGCGCATTACCACGCCCTGATCCTCTGCGGAAACCTTAACGGTTTTCTTCAGGTTGGGATCTTCGAGGACAATGTTCTTCAGCTCTACCACCATGCCCAGAATCTGCTGATCATCTTTCTTCAGTTCCACATCCTTGCGCTCGAACTGCGAAGGCGAAAATGCGGCAAATTCTGCATCGGGCCTTTTTATCTGAATGCCGAACGCGTTCTTGACGGACCCCATGAGGGTCTTGAACTTGTTGGCATCCTGCTGCGCAAAGGAGAGCAGAAGCACGAAAAAGCAGAGCAGCAGCGTAACCATGTCTGCAAAGGTGGCCATCCATTCCGGAAGACCTTCCTGTTTCGGCGGGTCATCTGATTTGCGTGATGGCTGCGGGCAGGTCTTTTTTTCTGCCATGGCTTACCTGCTTTGTCTCTGGCCGGGAGGAAGGAATGAATCCAGTTTTTCTTTTACTATGCTGGGGTGTTCGCCGTTCAGAATGGCAAGAACGCCTTCCATGATGAGTTCCATGTTCAGGGCTTCTTCATTGGAACGTTCTTCCAGTTTCTTGGCCATGGGCAGGAACAGGCAGTTTGCCATGATGGCACCGTAAAAAGTGGTCAGCAGTGCAACGGCCATTGCGGGGCCGATGGAAGAAGGATCATCAAGGTTCTGGAGCATCTGCACAAGGCCGATCAGCGTTCCGATCATGCCGAATGCGGGAGCCATTGTACCCATGCCCTTGAGGATTTCCTGTCCGGTGCGGTGGCGTTTCACCATGTTGGACATTTCCAGTTCCATGACGGCTCTGACAATGGATTCCTCGGTACCGTCGGAAACAAGCAGAATGCCGCGCTTCATGAACGGGTTTTCAACGGAAACCTTTTCCAGCGCCACAAGGCTTTCCTTTCGCGCTTTTTCAGCGAGGCCGATAAGGGTCTGAATGGAATCAGTCAGTTCCGGCGGTTTGGCGAAGAAGGTCTTCATGATGACCTTGGCGGCACTGAGAATCGTTTTGAGCGGAAACATGACGAATGCGACGGCAAACGTACCGCCGACAACAACGATGACAGAGGGGATGTCTACAAAGCCCCCCATGCTGCCGCCTACGGCGATGGCACCGACAATGAGGCCGAGAGAGCCAAGAATACCAATTAACGTTGCTATATCCATATTCTATCTACTTTTTGACCATGGCTGGAGAGTCAAATACTATTTCGTTGTCCTGACAAGTGATGCAGACGTTTTCCATGAAGTCGTTAATAACGCAATAGACTCCGCCAATACTTATTTCGACTCCGGGACGTATCTGTCCCGGTACGATTATCCGGCATGTGCGCAGGTCAGACTCGCTTGTCATCTGTTCCCACAGGGCTTGCCTGCGTTTCTGCAGGGTGACGAGTCTGGTTCGCGATATTTCAAGCTTTGGTTCGCATTCCGCCTTCAGTTCGGCATGTTTGCCGCATTTCTTTTCCAGAGATTCTATCAATGCCTTCAGCTTGGCTATTCCCTCGTCGGCAGCGCGCAGGTTGAACATCTGTGCCGGATCGTACCCCATTTCTATGCTGGTCATGGTGCTTATGCCCCCGCCCAGCTGGTCCTGAATGTAGACGATGCGGTTTGCGTGTATAGTGCCCCCCTGCAGACGGCCCTTTACAACCAGATTTTTCTGAACCCACACGTCGGTGTGCATACAGGAACCATCAATGAGTATATCGCCGTCGGCAATCAGTGTGGCGTTTTCGATGAAGGGGATTTTTATGTCTCCCTTTGCCGAAATTCGCGCCATTTTTCCGCCTTTGATGCCGTTTTCTGCGGTGAAGCTGCCTAGCGCTTCAACACGGGCACCTTCGACGTTCTTCTTTACCAGAATGTTTCGCCCCTGCACGCTGAACCCGGTTCGTATGGCCCCGTGCACGCAGATATCGCTCACAAATACGATATTGCCGGTGTGAAAGTCCACATCTCTGCGAACGTTCAACAGTTTCTTAACCGTAATGACACCTTCATGATAGAAGACATATCCGTTCACGGTTGCAATGATTTGTCCGGCATTTTTGGGGTTGACCGCTGTATTGGGCCCCACGGGAAGCGGCTGTCCCGCCCAGGGGCGGGGAGATATCACACCGGGGCGCAGCGGAGCGTCCGCGGGCACCAGTTCTGCCAGCACCTGTCCGGCCACGACATTCTGCACATAGTCCAGGTTGTAGTGGTCAACCTTACCGCTGACCGACTCCTTGGGAGTCAGGTGCATGTGGTCGAAATCAGGGTCGAAATAATGAACCAGTATTTGCGACATCTGCTACCTCTGATGGCTATTCCGGCAATATGTCTAGAATGCCTTCGTCGCCTTCCAGTATCTGAAAGAAGTTGCTCAGATGAACAAGCCCGAGCGTGGATCGGACCTGAGCAGAGGGATTGAGGATGAACAGTGACTTGCTCTTGCTGGCCATCTTCGTCTTGAGGGCCACCAGCATGCCCACCCCTGAACTGTCTATGAATGTGACTTCCTGCATATCCGCCACAAGGTGCTCAATGCGTTCGCGTTCGACGAACGACTCGATCTTTGTCCGGAGGTCTGGTGCAGTGTTAAGCGTTACTTCGCCTTTGAATTGAATCAGCAGGGTGGTTCCCTGCTGAATCGGGTTTAACGAATCCATAGCCCCCTCGGTATGGTTAGCTGTGCGTGCACCGTGTTTTTGCCGTTATCTTCGGTCAGGGAATACTCCGTTGCCAGCGAAGCAATGATGTATAACCCGCGGCCCCCCTCAGCCTCGGGTTGTGAAAGAGAAGGATTGGCAATATTCGTTCCGGTTTTGGAAAACCCCATGCCCCAGTCTGAGACTTTGCATGTGACGGAATTGCCGGGATCAATGTCGAGTTCAATTTCAACCTTGCCTACTTCCATATTGCGATAGGCGTGGCGCGCACAGTTCGCAACAGCTTCGGTAAGCAGGAGGTCCAGCGAATGCAGTACCTCTTCATTGACTATGTAATCCTTCAGTACCGCAACAGCCCCTTTGGTCAAAGCCCGAGAGGCGTCCGGATGTGCCTTGGTCGTGAGTGTGTACACATGCATTGCGTCTACCCCATTGCAATCCAGAGTGCGGTTACATCATCCCTGAAATTCTGCTTTCCTCCCGCCTCCTGCGTCAAGCTATTTTGTAACGAATCAACGTAGTCGGCAGGAACAGACATGTGTGCCGAAGCTATCTCCAGAAAACGGGAAAGTGAGAACAGGGCTCCGTCCGTCATTCGCCAGTCGAAGAATCCGTCCGTATAAAGAAGTATCCGGCTGCCGGATTTGAAGCTGCAATGCAGTGATTCAGTTGCGACATCAAAGAAGCCGAGCAGGGGAACATTGGCATGCAAGGTTTCTATGGTGCCGTCCGGGTGCCGCAGAATGGCCGGGCAATGCCCCGCGTTAATGTATTCCAGCGATCCGTTCCGCGTGTCGAAGTCCACACAGAAAAGCGTGACGAAGTCCGCTTCCGTCCCAATGGTTTCGAGCAGGTGCTTGTTTATGAGCTGCACAGTATCCACCAGTGTTGTGGTCCGCATCTGGGTCAGGCGGAACAGGGTGCGCACAATGCCCATGATGAAGGCGGCCCGTGCGCCGTGGCCGGAAACATCCGCAATTATGGCCCGCAGTGTTACCCCGTCCGGCAGGGTGAAGTAGTCATAGTAATCACCGCTCGCATGCCCGGACGGATTGTATATGCTCTCTATGCGGATGCCGGGAATAAGCGGGCTTGCGTCCGGCAGCAGTTTTTGCTGCAGGTGGGCGACCAGTTCTATTTCCTTGCGGATACGTGTGGAATATTCCCGCAGCTGTTTGGTTATTGCGGTCTGCCGTTCGGCAACACCGATGCGCGCAAGCAACTCCGCCTTGCTGAAGGGTTTTGCAAGAAAGTCGTTTGCCCCCATGTTGAGGGACAGGGTGTGCAGATCGGGGTCTTCCTCGCCGGTGAGGACGATGATGTAGGTGTCTGTGTCGTTATGATCCTTGCGGATGCTGCGGATAACAGCGAGACCGTTTTCTTCCGGCATGAGCAGATCAAGCAGGATAATGTCCGGCTTGAATGTGAGATAGCTTTCCAGCGCAGCCGCTCCCGTTTCCGCTTCATGCAGGGTTCTCGTGTCACCGAGCATTACCTTGAGGGAGGCCCGGGTCATTCGCGAATCATCTGCGATGAGTATTGCGGGGGCGGGGTTTGCTGTGGTTGTCATGATTTCTCGAAGTCGCTGTCTGTAAGAGCTATTGTCACCGGGCCCCAGTTTGTGAGCGAAACGTCCATTTCCGCCCCGAAGCAACCGCATTGCACGTCTTGCGGTCCGGGCATTGCGCTGCGCACATCGTGCACGAACCGTTCGAAGAGTGCGAGAGCGACAGGCGGCGGGCAGGCATTTGTAAATGATGGCCTTCTGCCGCGCCGGACATCGGCATAGAGTGTAAATTGAGGAACGAGCAGAATCTGGCCACCGAATTCAGGCAGGCTGAGATTCATTTTTCCTGCCTTATCCGGAAATATACGCAGTTCCAGCATCTTGCTCAACAGTGTCTGCCAAATTTTCTTTGCAGGCAGTGATTCATCGTCATGCTGGCCGAAACCGACAAGAACCACAAGACCGGTGCCGATGCTGCCGACAATGTTGCCGTCCACCGTTACCCGGCCTTGCTTTGCCCTCTGGATGAGCAGTTTCATCACAGGCTCCCGGCACTTGCGCCGTTACATGTCTGCATCGTCACAGGCATCCTGCTTGCGTTCTTCCTGCTTCTTCCGGCCGGAGGAAGCGCCTTCGCAGGTGCATGTTTCGGAAGATGGCGTTTCGTCAGCCTCGGGGATCATGTCGTCTGTAACAAGGAAGTTGGCCATGCTGGCCTTGTCTTCATGGGTTACTTCTGCGGCTGCATCGGAAATGCGCTGCACCTCTTCCGCGCGCAGAGCCCTGCGCAGCACCTTGCCCACGATGGTCTTGGGAAGCTCGTCGCGGAACTCCACCTGCTTGGGCAGTTTGTAGTTGGCAAGCTGCTCGCGGCAGTGGGCTATGATCTCGCCCTTGGTCAGTTTTTCTCCGGCCTTGGGAACAACATACGCTTTGATGATCTCGCCGCGCGTGGGGTGAGGCACGCCTACGGTCACGGCCTCCAGAACCTTGGGATGCTCATAGAGCACTTCGTCAATCTCGCGCGGATACACGTTGTAGCCGCCGACGATGATCATGTCCTTCTTGCGGTCCACGATGAAGAAGTAGCCGTCTTCGTCCATGGTGGCGATGTCGCCGGTGTAGAGCCAGCCGTTGCGCAGGGTGGATGCGGTTTCGTCCGGGCGGTTCCAGTAGCCTTTCATGACCTGCGGTCCCCGGATGACGAGTTCGCCGATTTTCCCTGCCGGCAGGGGCACGGAGCCAACTTCCATATCCACGATGCGTGCCTCGGTATCCGGAAAGGGAACGCCGATGGAGCCTATTTTGTGCACGCTGTCTATGGGGTTGAGGTGCGTGACGGGAGAGGCTTCCGTCAGGCCGAAGCCTTCTATGATGCTGGCTCCGGTAAGAGCGGCAAAGCGTTTGGTCTGCTCGACAGGCATGGGTGATGAGCCGGAGATACAGTAGCGGATGCAGGTGAGGTCGTAGTTGCCGATCTCTTTTTGCTGCATGAGCGCAATGTAGACGGACGGGGCACCGGGGAAAATGGTGGGCTTGTATTTCTGAATGCCGTCCAGCACGTCTTTGGGAACGAAACGGGGAAAGGGGATGACCGTGGAAGCCAGCATGGTAGGAAATACCAGACAGACCGTGAGCCCGAATACGTGAAAATAGGGCAGTATTCCGAGGAAAATATGGTGCTCGCTGGCCAGCTTTTTAAGCATGGCGTTGCACTGCTGCGCGTTAACGGCAAGGTTGAAATGCGTGAGCATAACACCTTTGGCAATGCCCGTTGTGCCGCCCGTATACTGAAGAAGCGCCAGTGTTTCTGTGGGGTTGGAAACGGGGGTGCTCAACCTGTCGCTTCCTTCAGTCAACACTTTCCAGGGAAGAATGTGCTTGCCGTCAAAGGGAACATGCTGGTGCGAAGAGTCGCGTTTGGTTTTCAGCGAGTAGAGAAGATTGAGCGGGAAATTAAGACTCTCTGAAATGCGGGTGATGAAATATTTCTTGATGGGCAGCTTGTCGCGCAGCTTTTCCAGCTTGGGCCATACCAGGTCGAGCGCTATCATGTGCTGAGCGCCGGAATCCTCTATCTGATGGACCAGTTCCTTTTCCATATACAGCGGGTTGGTCATGACAACGACGGCACCCGCTTTGAGAATTCCCCAGAAGGCCACAATGGTCTGCGGCAGGTTGGGCATCATGACGGAAACCCTGTCGCCGGGAGAAACTCCGTTGCGCCGCAGGTTGGCGGCGACGGTTTCTGCCATTATCAGCAGTTTCTTGTAGCTGATCTTCTTGTTGCGGAAAACAATGGCAGTGCGATTGGGATGGTTTTCCGCAGCCCTGTCGAGATAGGCATACAGAGGGAGGCTTTCATACTGGATGGAGGCCGGAACGCCCTCGTCATAGTGTCCCAGCCAGGGGAATGCGTAAGAAGTGGTCTGCTCGCTCATGAAATTGATTTTGTAATGGGTGGTTGAAATGCCCGCTGCATTCTGCATGCTGGCGCGCTGAGAACATGCCCTGTCCCGCCGGTGCGTAATGGGCTGTCTTTTTACAATGGTGTTTCAATTAGAGCAAGGTATTGATTTTGCGGCAGGATGCAGGATGAGTGTTCACTTTCATGCGATATGCACTCTACACCCTCGCTGTATTGCCACTTTTGAATCGTTTATGTCTGACAATTGCCGAAAGGTGCGGACCTTACATATTTGTGTGATCAGACAACCCTGAAACAGTGCATACAGCTTTGTATTTCATACCTTGTGCAGATTCATGCGTATGTAATAACACCTTGTCTTAATGACGGTGGTATGCCAGATGTTTTATATGTTCGTCGGAACATAATTGATATTCACGCGGCATGTTTGCCCGCTCAAGCCTTACGGGGTTGGAGAATGCAATTACAGGAAGTGCTGATCCCGCTGTTGCTGACACTGAAGGTGGTCTTCTGGTCCACGCTTATCGCTGCCGGTGCCGGCATTATTGCTGCCTATCTGCTTTGCAGGAAGAATTTTCCGGGGCGCGACTGGCTTGATGCCGCATGTTCGCTGCCTCTGGTGCTGCCCCCCACCGTGCTCGGCTATTATCTGATTGTCGTGATAGGCAGAAACGGCTTGCTTGGGCAGTGGCTTGAGCAGGAGCTGGGCATACGCCTCATGTTCACGTGGCAGGGGGCTGTTGTCGCTGCTGCTGTCGTCTCCTTTCCTCTTGTTTTCAAATCCGCCCGTGCCGCCTTTGAGAGTGTGCCGCCCAGTTATCTGCAGGCCGCGCGCATTCTCGGAGCAGGCGAGTGGGAGATATTCTTCAGGGTCACATTGCCTCTGGCATTCAGAGGCGTGCTCGCAGGCACCATGCTCGCCTTTGCCCGCGGCATGGGCGAATTCGGCGCGACTCTCATGGTGGCGGGCAACCTGCCCGGACGCACGCAGACCCTTTCCCTTGCCGTATACAGTGCGGTTCAGGCTGGTAACGACGGGCTCGCAACGATACTCGTCTGCGTTGTCAGCATCGTCTGCGTGGTATTGCTGGTAGTAACGGGGAAATTGGTTTCTCCGAATAACGCATGACAAGGAGAGGTTGGTAGTATGAAACGGTTCATTTTCACACTGGTAATGACGTTGGGTCTGGTCTCTTCCGCATACTCTGCAGAAATCATGGTGTCAGCTGCCGCCAGTTTGACGGATGCTTTTACCGAAATCGAGGCTCGTTATGAAAAGCTGCATCCCGATACGGATGTGGTCATGAACTTTGCCGCTTCCGGCCCCCTGTATAAGCAGATAGAGCAGGGCGCACCTGTTGACGTGTTTGCCTCTGCCAATGCAAAGTGGATGGACAAGGCTGTTGAGCAGGGTTTTGCGGACAAGAAAAACGTGACCATATTTGCCCAGAACAGCCTGGTGCTGGCCGTGCCTGCGGGTAATCCTGCCAAGGTAGGTGCTGTGAAGGATCTGTCTTCTGCTCCGGTGCGCATGATTGCTGTGGGAACACCTGAAACCGTTCCCGCGGGGCAGTATGCCAAGGCCGCTCTGGTAAAGCTCGGCATGTGGGACACGCTTGCCCCCAAGTTTGTGTATGGCGAATCCGTCAGGCAGGTTCTGGATTATCTTGTGCGCGGTGAGGTTGATGCCGCCTTTGTATACGGAACCGATGCTGCCAAGGGCGGTGCTGCGGTGACCACGGTTGAGGAAATTCCCCTCGAAAAGCCTGTTGCCTACCCTGCAGCCGTATTGAACAAGGCTCCCAATCCGTCCGGTGCGGCTTCCTTCTTCTCTTTCCTGAATGGCGAAGAAGGGCGTGAAGTATTGAAGAAATATGGATTCAAGGTTCAGTAGACCTGAGGAAGTTGTGATCCCATGCAGTTTGACATCGACATTGAAGTGAGACTTGGCGATTGCCGCAAGTCCCTGTTCTGCCGGAAGGAGGGGCGTGTTTTCGAGCTGAAGACCCGCCTTGCCTGCGATGTCCGCAATCTTGTGCTTGCCGGGCCGTCAGGTTCCGGAAAATCCATTACCCTGCAGGCAGTTGCGGGGCTGGTGCAGCCGGATTCCGGCAGAATAGCCATAGGCAGCCACGTGTTCTATGATTCAGCGCAGGGGATCAATGTGCTGCCGCAGCAGCGTCGCATAGGGTATGTGTTTCAGGATTATGCGCTCTTTCCGCACTGCACGGTGCGGGAAAACGTGGTGTTCGGCATGAAGCGCTGGAGCAAGCGGCTCTCGCGTGAAGAACTGAAGACGGTTGATGAGGTGCTGGACGTGTTCGGCCTTGGCCAGATTGCAAACGCCCGACCTGCTGCCATATCCGGCGGCCAGCGTCAGCGGACGGCTTTGGCCAGAGCTTTGGCCTCCAAACCGGAAGTTCTGCTGCTGGACGAACCGTTTTCGGCGCTGGACCAGCCCCTGCGGCTGCGTATGCGCGAAGAGCTTGCGCGTATTCTGAACCACTATTCCATTCCGATGATTCTGGTGACGCACGACATAGACGAAGCCTGCTATTTTGCCGACACCGTTGCCGTGTATGCCGAGGGTGGCGTGCGCGATATTCTGGATGCGGAAGAACTGGCAGGGCGCGGCGAAAATATGGCCGGTTCCGTGGGAACAGTCATCCAGTCCGCCTATAATTTGCAGTAGTCATCCTGACTGCTCCCGAGACCTGGAAAAACAAAAGCCCGCAGGCAGCGCCTGCGGGCTTTCGTTTTGGTCAGAACAGAATGTCTAGCCGACTAGCCGAGCAGGCCGTGGGACTGCAGGCAGCACCGCAGGGTCTTCTCGTTATTTTCCATGAGGGGAACAAGAGGCAGGCGCAGCTCAAGGCCTATCTTGCCCATCATGGAAAGGGCGGTTTTTACGGGAATGGGGTTGGTTTCTATGAACATGGCTCTGCACAGGCCCTGCATACCGAAGTGCAGCTTGCGGGCCGTGACGATGTCACCTTCCTTGAAGGCTTTGCACATGCTCGACATCTTTCCGGGAATGATGTTGGACACAACGGAAATAACACCGCAACCGCCGAGAGAAAGCAGAGGCAGCACAGTGAAATCGTCGCCGGAAAGAACCTGGAAGTCCGGTCCGCACTGTTCGATGATGTCTGAAACCTGAGTCAGGTTGGCCGTGGCTTCCTTCACACCCTTCACCTGCGGAATATCCTTGAACAGACGGGCAAGGGTACAGGGCAGCATGTTGGTGCCGGTGCGGCCGGGAACATTGTAGAGAACAAAGGGCATGTCCACTTCGCCGGCAATGGCCTTGAAGTGCTGATACAGCCCTTCCTGCGTGGGTTTGTTGTAGTAGGGCGTGATGAGCAGAGCACCGTCGGCACCGGCTTCTTTGGCGAATCTGGTGAGATCGATGGCTTCTTTGGTATTATTGGAACCCGCACCGGCCAGAACCGGCACCCGCTTGTTGGCCTGTTCCACACAAATGCGGATGACTTCGCGATGTTCCTCGTGTGAAAGAGTGGCGGACTCACCGGTTGTGCCGCAGGGGACGAGACCGTTGATGCCCTGTTCAATCTGCCACTCGATCAGTTCCCTGTAGCGCTCTTCATCGATACCGCCATCCTTGAAAGGCGTTACCAGCGCTGTAAACGCACCCGTAAACTGCATATAGCCTCCTCTTCTCGCTGTCGGAGCGTTCGTCCGCTTCTGGAATTGCGGACGAGCGGGCCGTTTGTTCCTTAGGGTAGGGTGAGGCCGAGAGCCTCAAGATACATTTCACCGGAATAGACGTTCAGCGCCTTGCCCTTGAGGTGGACGCATCCATTTTCAATGGATATGCCGAGTATTTCACCGCCTGAGCTGCGGACATTGACGGATGATTCCGTAAGTCCCAGAGCGTTGGTGACAACCACACCTGCCGCGGCACCAGTGCCGCAGGCATAGGTTTCGTCTTCCACGCCGCGTTCGTAGGTGCGCAGATGAATGTTATTCCTGTCCAGCACGGTCACAAAGTTCGCGTTGGTTCCGGCAGGGGCGAATGCCGCGTGATAGCGGACATGCGCACCAAGGGTTTTCACGTTCAGACCTGCCGCATCGTCATGGATGTAAACGGCGTGCGGTACACCAGTGTTCACGAAGTGAATGGTGCCTTCAAGACCGGGCATATCGACAGACTTGTTCAGTTCAAGTCCCTTGGGCGGGGTGAGCTGTACCTTTACCTCGCAGTTCTCGACATCCACCTCAGCACGGATGGGGCCTGCGTCGGACCCGAAGGTGTGCACCGGACCGGCAAATCCCAGCTTTACTGCCAGCAGACCGGCGCAACGCGATGCATTGCCGCACATTTCTGCCCGGGAACCGTCTGCGTTGTAGAAATGCCAGCGGTAATCAACTGAGGCATCGGGAGCCTCTTCAAGAAAGACAAGGCCGTCTGCTCCGACGCCAAAGGCGCGGCGGCAGACTTTTTTTGCCCAGTCCGCCATGGCTGACACGGGCAGCGCAAGCTTTCTGTTGTCAATGAACACGAAGTCGTTGCCGCAGCCCTGCATCTTATGGATGGGGACTGCATTCATGTTCCTGTTCAACGAATAACTCCTTGCAATGTATGCGATATGTGCCCGTTCTCGCGTTTATATTCATGGGGTCGGCATGGCTTCGATCACCGGGTCCGGCGGAACGGAGTCGTCAAGATTGACAACGGGGAAGCGGACGTTGTCACTCTCTTTCCATTCCCAGTCCCGGGTTCTCCGGGGCCATTCCATGAGTTCCAGCACTGCCAGCGCCTTGCCTTTGGCGTAGCCTCTGGCCCATAAAATGGTTCCTTTCGAGTCCATGTTGCCCCGCATTCCTCCACCTGCGCCACTGCCGAGCAGAACATCGTAATGTCCGGAGGCAGCAGCGAGAAATTCCCGTTCCGTGGGGGTTCCCCACGGGCTGACCCCTATCACGAGGTCACATTCGGCACGGAGCGTGTCCGCAATCCGAATGAGTTCAGCGTCTGACGCGGAAGGATCGTTCTGAACTGCGGGGAACAGAACAACTCCTATACGCCTTTCTCCGATGACACTCTGCTGTACAACCGGTCTTTGGTCAACAAGGCGGAAGCCGTTAGGCACTTTGCCTGTATGCCCTAAAAACCAATCATGCGCAGTGGTTCCCATCCACCCTACGTCTACCTGCATGCGTTCAAAAGCGGTGATGAGGTAGGGTGCAGACTCCGGAGCAAGCTCGCCGCCTGCGGCAGTGGTAAATTCACCAGCGCCGCCGATGACGATGGCAGGACCCAGAATCTTGAACGATGCAATTTTACCGGCCCGCCGGGCCAGCCCTCCGATCGTTTTACCGCCTCAGGAAGGGCAGGGGAGAAGCTCGCCATACCCGTTGGCAAAAAACACAATGCGCAGAACGGGAAGGTTCTGCGCGTCGTGTGCTTCTGCCGCTTTTCCCGTGAGCAATGCAAGCACACTCAACAGGACGGCAAGGATGGCAGTTCGGCCGGCGCCGGTCAGGCGCCTTGTTCTACTCATTGAGAAATTCTTTGAGTTCCTTGCCGGCCCTGAAAAAGGGAAGCTGTTTAGGGTTAACCTTAACAATTTCACCGGTTTTGGGGTTTCTTCCGGTATATCCGCCGTAATCTTTGAGTTTGAAGCTGCCAAAGCCGCGAATTTCAACGCGGTCGCCGTTGGCAAGGGCGGATTTCATGCTGTCTACGAAGATATTGACCACGGTGGTCGCTTCTTCAATTGAGATGTTGTTCTCGTCGGACAGGGTCTTGATGAGTTCACTTTTGTTCATCACCTACTCCGGGCAAATGCGGGCATGTGGGCATGCGCTGTGGTTAGAGATCAAGAATTTTGCAGCTAACACAAATTGGGCATGTGGAGTATGTAATAAATCATTCTGATATTCAAGCGGTTATTAGAAGAAACTCTTTGTCTCAGTTAAAAAAGGGCCGTCGGCAATCTTGTCGCGCAGTGAAACACGCATGCGTTGCAACTTGACCGCAAGGGCAAACATATCTTGTGCTGCAGGCGAACCCGGCGCCATTTTCAGCAGCGGTTTCTGCTTTCTGACGGATTCAGTGACCATTCTGTCATGGCGGATGCCGCCAAGCAGGTGCGGGGTGAAGCCGAGGAACTTGTCACATGCCGCAGCAAGGCGCCTGAAGGTTATTTCCTCTTCGCGCTTGTCTTCAACCTGGTTCACGATAACGTGGAAATCCCGCACACCGTGCTGCGTGGCAAGCACTTTCATGAGCGCGTAACTGTCTGTCAGCGAAGTAGGTTCCGGAGTTACGATGATCAGGCGTACATGCGTCATGGCACCAAAAGCCAGAACCGTGGGATTTATCCCTGCGCCGATGTCCATGAAAAGATAGTCGTACCCTGTGAACAGCGGGTCCAGCTTGCGAAAGAGCATGGCGCGCAGGTCGGAATCCATCTCGACCAATTCAGGTACACCGGATGCCGCCGGAAGGAAGTCGAAGCCGCCCGGTTCGATGTGGACAGCTATTTCCCGCGGGTCCATATCGGAATCCAGCAGATTCTGCATGTTGTTTTCGGGAGTGACGCCCATGAGTACGTCAAGGTTTGCGAGCCCGAGATCGCAGTCCATGAGAAGCAGGGGAAACCCCCCGCGGAACATGCAGTATCCGAGATTGAGAGCGATGTTGGATTTTCCTACGCCGCCCTTGCCGCTGAGTACGGAAACACTGAGAGTTCTGTTCGTGCGCATGTTCATACCGGGTATTAATCAGTTCCTGAAAAGAGGAACTGTTTTTCATTGGAGTGTACCATGGTGGAGCGGTCGTATTCGAAATCCGGTTTCTGCCGGGCAACGTGTACGCAATTTTTTCCGCTTGTTTTCGCCTCGTAGAGTGCCTTGTCAGCCAGTTCCATGAGCTGGGTGATGGATGTGCTTCCCCGGCCGTTCATACAGGCCACCCCGGCGGAAAAAGTGCAGGAGAAGGGCTCGTGATTTTCACAGCCGAACTTCTGCTCAGAAAATTGCTGCAAAACTCGTTCCACCATCGATTTTGTCTTGAGTGCACTGGCTCCGGGAAGCAGCAGGGCGAATTCCTCGCCTCCGAGGCGGGCGGCAACATCGTATACGCGTTTGGCTTCGATAAGCACATCGGCAAGACCGCAGAGTACCTCGTCCCCGCATGGGTGACCGTAGGTGTCGTTTACGTTCTTGAAGTTGTCTATGTCTATGATGACAAGACTGACTGTGCTGTTGCTGCGCTCCACGCGCTCGGCTTCCATCTGCATCTTGCGGTTGAAAGCCCTGCGGTTTTCAAGGCCGGTAAGCGGATCGTGCTCGGATTGATGGGCAAGATCCTCAAGGGCGTTGAGCAGATTGTTCAGGTTCAGGCACGCCGATTCGTCCAGCGAAAGGGCAAGCCATTCCTGCAGGCCATAGAGTTTTGCCACATCGTTCCACTGTTCGACAGTGACGCCGGACAGCATGCGCGTAACGGCTATGAGGCCGTCCTTGGGGCCATCCGTACGTTCCCTTGCGAGCTGGAGCAGCAGGTCCCGCAACGAATCCAGCTCACACGACAGCGGACGCAGGTCTTCGGGGATGTCCCGGGAGCCGTATGTCTTAATTTTCTGCATGGAGATACAACAGGAAATCTCTCAGGAATACATCGATCTTACCGTTGAGCACGGCTTCGACGTCTCCCATTTCCGAGTTTGTCCGATGGTCTTTGACCAACCGGTATGGCTGGAGGGTGTAGGTGCGAATCTGGCTGCCGAAACTGATATCCATCTTGTTGGCGTATTCGGCCTGCCGTTCGTCCTGCCGTTTGCGCAGTTCGAGATCGTATATTCTTGCCTTGAGAATCTGCATGGCAGAATCGCGGTTCGCATGCTGCGACTTCTCATTCTGGCACTGGGCCACGGTGCCGGTGGGAATGTGCGTGATGCGCACAGCGGAGCTGGTGGTGTTAACGCTCTGCCCGCCGGGGCCGCTGGAACGGAAGAAGTCAATGCGAAGGTCTGCTTCCTTGACGTCTACCACGATATCGTCTCCGGCATCGGGAATCACATCCACAGACGCGAACGAGGTGTGGCGTCTGCCCGAAGAGTCGAAGGGTGAAATGCGGATGAGGCGGTGAATGCCCCGTTCACCCTTGAGCAGGCCATAGGTGTTCGTACCGCGAATACGCAGGGTTACGCTTTTGATGCCTGCTTCATCCCCGTCCAGAAAATCGAGGTATTCTGCCTTGAAGCCCTGCGCGTCTGCCCAGCGCACATACATGCGCAGAAGCATCTGCGCCCAGTCCTGCGCCTCGGTGCCGCCTGCGCCAGGATGAATTTCCAGAATGGCATCCTTGGAATCTTCCGGCGCGGAAAGAAGCATGTTCATTTCCGTTATCTGCAGCAATTCTTCAAGCAGGTTGGTCTGCGCTTCAAGGGTTTCCAGAATTTCGGCACTCTGATCCTCTTCTGCGAGCAGCAGCCATTCTTCAAGGTCTTCCTTGGCGCGCTTGAGAGCTTGCAGGCGGTTCACCTCTGTCTCAAGGCTGCTTTTTTCCTGCAAAACAGGAGTAAGCTTATCCGGCTTATCCCATGCTCCGGGGCTGGAAAGCTGTTTTTCTATTTCGTCGAGACGGGCTTGGGAGGCATCAAGGTCAAAGCCGCCTCCACAGGGTTGAAAATTGCTCGAAAAGAGTTTGGCTTTGCGTACGCAGATCTGCAAGATGTAACATATATTTATAGTCTGATTGGTTAAGGGTTCTTTCGCGTCATTCCGTAGCCAATGCACGACAGGCATGCGCCGATCAGCAGAATGTGGATGAACGTGAAGGCATTGTGATATGGTGTGGTCCGGCTGACGGTGGCGGCTATGCCGTTCACGGTCTCAGCCCGGAACAGGGAACCTCTGGTTATGATGGTGCCTTTGGGGTCCACGATGGCGGAAATGCCGGTATTGGTGGATCGTATCAGATAACGTCCCTGTTCGATAGCCCTGAGCACGGCAAGGTGCAGGTGCTGCTCCGGAGCGGCAGTTTTGCCGAACCATGCATCGTTGCTGATGTTGACCAGCAGGTTTGCCCCTTCTTCCACTCGCTGCTGTGCCAGTTCCGGAAAAATGGTTTCGTAGCAGATGAGCACACCCAAGGCAAGATTGCTGTAAGAAACCGGATGGATGGCAGAACTGGTCTGGAACTCGCCTGTTCCCTCGAAAAATACTTCGAGGAAGGGCAGGTATTGGCCAAAGGGCAGGTACTCGCCGAAGGGAACAAGGTGCTCCTTGTCATACCAGCCATTCATCAACCCGTCGGGGGTGAGCAGATAGGCCCGGTTAAGGGTGTTCCACTTGCGGCCATCGGTTCCTGCGGCATATGCGGGGGTACCCACCAGAAGCGGTGTTTTCTCCGCAACCACGAGTTCGCGGACGAGGGAAAGATATTCCTTCTTTTCCTGAAGGTAGAAGGGCATGGCGGTTTCCGGCCAGACTACAAGGTCGGCAGGAGCGTTGGTCAGGGCCCCGTGCGTCATGTCTACGTATCTGTGGACGGTGCCGTTCTGATAGGCGGGAACCCATTTCTGCCCCTGATCTATATTGCCCTGCACCATGATTGTGCGGACGGGAGCGGTTGTTTGTATGGGAGTGTTCCACGCAAACAGCGACCATGCTGCGCACAGGGCGATTGCTGCAGTACCGGCTGCCAGCGGGGCGGGTTTGCGGGTTCTCGCAGCCTCGATGAGCTGGCATATGACAAACACCATGACTCCGGAATAAGCATAGCTGCCCATGAGCGAGAGAGGCTGTAGTGCAGCGGGCCACGAGGCAAATGCCGAGGCAAGAATGGCCCACGGAAAGCCGGTGAACAGAGTGCCCCGAAGGAATTCGAGGGATGCCCAGAGCAGCCCTGCAAACAGTGCTCGCAGCATGGGCGGGAGTTTGTCGCGCATAAGGCGCACGCCAAGCGCAAACAACGCTGCATAGAGCGCCAGGTAGGTGGCAAGAAGGGCCGGAGCGGGCATGGCAAGTGACCAGTGCATTCCGGCCTGTTCTTCAAGCGGTACGGCCACCCAGTATATGCATGCCGTGTACCCGAGAATGCCGGCCAGAAGCGCCCGCCTGAAAACACTGGCGGAACGGGTTTCTCCGGTTGCCATGTAATAGAGGATGGCAGGAAAAATCAGAACCAGCGGCGGCAGGTGCGCCAGTTGATTCGCCATTCCGAAAAAAAGGCCTGAGCCGGCGAGGAGGATGAGTAGTGCTTGCATGGTGCGCAGAGGAGAATGGGTTTTCGGGAAAAGGTCAAGCGGTAAAGACGCGTCGTTTAACCAAGAAAAACGGGCCCGCAGGTGCGGGCCCGTGATTATTCATGCCTTTCGACGAGAATGGTCTGGATCATCTTGGCGTTGGCAGACTTGATGGAGAAGCGGTAGCCTTCAAGCATGAAGGTTTCTCCCGCCTGCGGAACATGACCGGCCAGCTCGCTGAGGTAGCCGCCTATGGTTTCCACCTGCTCCGAGGCAAGGCGTATGCCCAGCAAGGGTTCAAGTTCTTCCAGCAGGGCTCTGCCCGAGAGCATGTAGCTTTCATCCTCAAGCTGTCTGATGTCCTCTTCCTTGGGAAGGTCATACTCGTCGTCGATGTCGCCCACGATGATTTCCAGAATATCTTCAATGGTGACAACGCCCGAAGTGCCGCCGTATTCATCTACGGCTATGGCGAAATGGAGTTTGCGGGCCCGGAATTCCTGCAGCAGGTCGCTCACCATCTTCGTTTCGGGCACGAAGAAGGGCTTGCGCATTATGTTTTTGAGAGGAGTTTTGTGCAGGGCAGGATCGTACAGATAACGCAGCACGTCCTTGGCATAGGCCACGCCGACGATATTGTCGCGATTTCCTTCATAAATGGGAATTCGCGAATGCCCGGATTCGATTATGAGATTGACGACATCGTTGATGGAGGCGCTCAGTTCGATACAATGGATGTCCGTTCTCGGCACCATGATTTCGTCCACCTGAGTCTCGTCAAGGCTCAGTACGTTAAGGAGCATGGAACCTTCAGCTGCCTCAAGCTCGCCTTCTTCGCGGGCTTCGAGAATAGCCTTCTCCACACTGTCTCCGGACTTGTTGTTAAAAATGTTACTGATCAGCGACCAGAGTCGACTGTCCGAACCTCCGTCCAAAACGAGTCTCCTTGTTAAGGTTTTTTGATTAAAGGCCAGTGTTTGTCCTTCTGAATTGTGGGACAATATCTGTCACGCACGCATGACGCAAGCGCAAAGAAACGGGAACGCGTAATTTCTATTCAAGTCCCTTTTCCCGGTACAGTTCCAGATGACGCCGCATGGCCCAGTTGCCAATTTCATCCACTTCATTACCGCGCAATGGTGGCAGCCAGTAGAGCTCTCCATGGGCGTTTTCCACGGCTTCGGCCCGTTGTATGAACTGCAGGCCGAGGTCCACATCGCGGGTTTCAAAATCCACATAGGGCATCTGCAGACGGCACAGCAGCCAGTAACGGGTTCTGGTGCCGGTCTCCGGCTCCCACAGGTCCAGCAGAATGAAGATTCTGTCACCTATGTTGAATGAAAGCCCGCATTCCTTGGCATCGTGGCGCTTGATATGCAGCTTGACGCCGCCCGCGGAGATATTGACTAGCCGCACTTGCGCGCGCTTGCCGGGAATGAAGCTGAGAACGGGTTTGCCCCAGTTCTTGAAATTCATGTCATGCTTGGCATCGGCGAGCAGTTTTTCAGGCCACAGAGCAATGCCCATGATGTATTGCTCCGGCGGGTCAACACGCAGTGCCGCCCGCTTCTGTTTCATTTCCAGTTTCTCGGGAACGGAGAGGTTGAGATGGCAGATTTCGTTGCCTACGGGCCGTATGCCGATGATGGACGAGGTAAACATGTAGTGCTGGGGTGTACGCTTCTCGTCCTGCATGCGGAAGTAGCAGTCTACGGTTTTGCCGAGCCAGTTGCTGCTGATGTTTTTCAGGGAGGAACACTCCATCGTCACAGAGTCCGCTCCCAGGTCATACAGGATGCAGAAGGTGGAGCGGCGTTTGTCTGTTTCGGAATGAAACTGGAGCTCCATCTTGCTGCGCTGGTCCATGGCGTTTTTCAGATCGGTTCGTATGGACTGCGGATCAAGTACCCAGCCGTGCGGAACATATACTGCGGAGCGCTTGGAGCGTAGCCACATGATAATGATGATGGCAACCAGCACCGCAACAACAGCCAGCAGGACCATTATGACCTGCATGGAAACCATCTCGCGGGCAGATGTGTCGGTGAAACTGCGACTGATTTCAGAGAAATAGTCTGTGGTCTTGTCCACTGCGGTGATCATGGGAAATCGCACGGTCTTATTTCTCATCCGGATAGGTTATGTGTTTTTCCGGTTGCTTGCCCCTTTTCAGACGGGCGAGCAGTCTGCATGGTTTTCCGTGTACCGCGAAAGGTCTGCCGCAAGGCCGACTATCCATTATATATAAAGAAGAAAATGCCGGTACAGTCAACTACCCGTCTCCTGCCACCCGATGGGCAATGGGGGCGGTATAGTGGATAACAGGAACGGAAAACAGAAGCATAAAGCCAGAAAGAAGTATTTTGTTGTTTACAATCAGTATGTTGCCTGATGTTCGAGGCTTTTCCGGAGCTGTTGCGGGCAGCCTGTCTCTTCCGCTGCAGAATTCTCTTCTCGCGCGGCCGTGGCACGCAAAGAAAATTTTGCAGTCCGAGGCAATTTATATTGCAAGAACAGGTCCATATGCAACTGAAAAGCCTGCAGATATGGAGCGTGCAGGCACTGATGTGCTGCAGGGAAAACCGGATATGGGTTAGGCTCTGCGTTCCAGCTTTTTGAGGTGGATTTCAAGGCAGGCAATTGCGGCAGGAGTTATGCCGGATATGCGGGATGCCTGCCCCAGAGTGCGGGGGCGGATGCTGCTCAGCTTTTCCACTGCTTCACGGGTCAGACCGGAGACCTCGCCGTATGCCATGTCTTCGGGCAGCACAGTGTGTTCGGAGCGCGCAAAGCGTTCCACCAGTTCTTCCTGACGGCGCAGGTAACCGGCGTATTTGGTTATCGTTTCCGCTTCGCGCAGAGATTCTTCGGGAAAGCTCGTTATCCCGGGCCAGAAGGGAACCAGATCGGCTATGTGCAACGCCGGTCTGCGCAGCAGGTCTCCCAGGGTTATGGCTTTGCTGGGGGAGGCCTCATTCATGCCTTCAAGAATGGCCCGCGTTTCGGCATCTGGACGGATGCGGCGTTCTTCCAGTTCCGCAAGCAGGGTATCCAGAGCCGCATGCTTTGCGGAGTATTGCGCCCATTGTTCATCCTTCACAAGTCCGAGCTCTCGGCCTATGGCGGTCAGCCGTCTGTCGGCATTGCTTTCGCGCAGCAGCAGGCGGTGCTCGGCGCGGGACGTGAACATGCGGTACGGTTCCTTGGTTCCCTTGGTGACAAGGTCGTCCACAAGTACGGCCATGTATGCCTGATCGCGGCCGGGAACAAAGGGGGCTCTGCCCGTCAGGGTACAGAAGGCATTGAGCGCTGCCCAGAGGCCCTGCGCCGCGGCTTCTTCATAGCCGGAAGTACCGTTGACCTGTCCAGCCAGATAGAGTCCGGGCAGGCATTTGGTTTCCAGCGTGGCGTGCAGCTGGGTCGGATTGGCGTAGTCATATTCAATGGCATAGCCGGGGCGCACGATCTGTGCTTTTTCCAGACCGGGAATGGAGGCGATCATGGCCTTTTGCACATCCAGCGGCAGACTGGTGGGAATGCCGTTAGGGTAGCATTCGGGGCTGTTTGCCCCTTCCGGCTCGACAAAAATCTGATGCCGTCCCTTTTCGGGAAAGCGCGCCACCTTGTCTTCGATGGAAGGGCAGTAGCGTGCGCCCGTGCCTTCAATCACGCCCGTGAACATGGGCGAACGGTCAAACCCTGAGCGAATGGCCGCATGGGTCTGTTCGTTGGTCCATGTGACATGGCAGGGCAACTGCGGCATTTTTGCTTCCGTGGAGCGGAAGCTGAACAGGGGCGGCGGGGTGTCGCCTGTCTGCTCTTCCATGACGGAAAAATCGATGCTGCTTTTCAGCAGACGCGGCGTGGTGCCTGTCTTGAGCCGTCCGAGGGTCAGGCCCACGGACTCAAGGGATTTAGAAAGATTCATGGCGGCAGGATCGCCAAGGCGGCCGCCCGAGAAGTTGGTGAGCCCCACATGGATGAGCCCGCGCATGAAGGTGCCTGCCGTGATGATGACGGTGCTGGCGCGGAAGGTCTGCTGAAGGCGGGTGCGAACACCTGCGCAGCGGCCGTTTTCCACCAGAATCTCTTCAGCGGTGTCCTGCCAGACCCACAGTGTTTCCTGCGCATAGATGTCACGCTTGACCACACGCATGTATTCGTCGCGGTCAATCTGGGCGCGGGTGGCGTGCACTGCGGGGCCCTTGCTGGTGTTCAGCGTGCGGAACTGTATGCCTGCCTGATCGGCCCACAGACCCATCATGCCGCCAAGTGCGTCAATTTCGCGGACCATATGTCCTTTGGCAAGCCCGCCAATGGCAGGATTGCAGGAAAGGGCGCCGATATGATCGGCGTTTATGGTCATGAGCATGGTGTTCAGGCCAAGGTTGCTTGCCGCCATGGCGGCTTCGCATCCGGCATGGCCAGCACCTACGACGATGACGTCAAAAACTTCCGGGGGCAGGGACTTCAGCATGGGCGTTAGGGGTGCTCCGGAGCACAAAGTGCCCCGGAACTGGTAGTCGTGAATGTTGTTGACCTACTTGTCGAAAAGCAGGCGGGTCATCACCTTGGCATCATTGATGTTGATGGAGATGAGTGATTTTTCGTCAGGCTGGTGGGCATTGCCGCTCAGGGT
>Ga0194137_10000364_pt1 | contig 31115 bp, 47 predicted proteins | sample TARM_MetaG_T3_14_FD_134025 | JGI IMG/M metagenome (GOLD analysis project Ga0194137, IMG submission 134025) | Freshwater microbial communities from Pennsylvania, USA, analyzing microbe dynamics in response to fracking - TARM_MetaG_T3_14 (version 2) | ecosystem: Environmental > Aquatic >... | reverse complement strand
GTTTTATCTTTAATAGTATCTATATATTTTGATCTTGATTCATATTCGGTTATGACATCAATCATTATGATATTAAGTTCAGGTTTTACTTATTACATAAAAAGAAGAATACGGAATGAAAATAGAAGGATCGATAGCGGTAACGAAAGAAAAGGCTTTTAAGCATTTTGGGATTTTTGGGAATAATCAACTCGCTATTAAGTTGCTTGATGGAAGGTGGGTTGATTATATCTCAAAAAGATATATACCATCTAAAGTTATTCCTATAAAGAAGCGAGTAGGTTTTGAAATGATTAATAAACTCGAAAAAGGGAAAACTGAAGAATGGTGGCATAATAACAGGCACTATTATAATGGATCTAATTTCAAAGACATATATGAAGTGTTTCATTTGTCTAGAGATGCTGAAACTAATTTTGTTTTGATATATTGCAAAGGTAAAGTGTACTATTTAGATGGATATCTTCACCCAAATAGACTCCGTCTAATTAGTCCATACACTTTAAAACCTTGTTATATTACTAGTTTTAAAAATTGCTGTCCGGTTATTTCCGGATTTAAAGAATTAAATAAATGAAAAAGATTATAATTTTTAGCTTGTTAATGATTATGTCATTAACAGCGTTTTCAAAAACATTATACAGAGCTTACTTCTGCGAAAAAACTGAATACGCCACAGATGAAGTCACAAGTTCAAATTGCAATATAATATTTGGCATCAATGAAGAATCTAGGTTGTTAGAATTTTATGGTGACAATTACACTGTCATCAGATATGGTAAATATTATTCGACTAATCTAGATAACGGTTTGCCTGTAATTGTTGCTAATTCTGAAGATTGTTTTGGAAATAACATTTTGTTATTATTCTTTTCTATAGGAGAAACGGATTTTATAGGATTAAAAGACGATAATTATTTTATGATATTTAAATACATAAAAATTCATGATAATTAAAGAAGAATTAACCGGAAAATATAAACATATAGAATCAGATTTAGGACTCATACTCCATGTTGAAGTAAAGTCTTATGAAATTAAAGAAGACGGTTCAGAATCTATACCAGTTTGTTTTTATAAAAAAGCTAAAATAAAAGATGTGAATGAATTAAAAAGATTAGAACTTTTGAAATGAAAATAAAAACAAGTGATTTTAGTTATATAATACAATCAGATAATCTTGTTCGTTGGATACATTGTTATCTAAATAAAAAAGATGTTTGGGTTAAAATTAATGGCGATTCATATTCCGTAAAGCCTAATGACGTGTATTTTAATGTGAAAAAAATTGGACTAAATGATTATCTATTATATTGTTCAGTTCCGGATTTTAAAAGAGAAGCCCCAATTGATATATTGATAAAAGATTTACATATATCTTATAGAGGAAAAGAAATCCCATTTAGCGAAACTCTAAAATTTAAAAACATGAAAAAAAAGATATCTGAAAGCTGTATAACTGTTTATTATAAGGGAATGCGGAAACTAAATCTTGTATATGAAAATTAGATTTTCATTTGATGTGCTTTTATCTTTTTATATTATAAAGCATAAAGAGAAAATTGATTTTTCTTTAAAAGATGCAAATCAATTCAAACTATTATATGATAGACCTGATATTATAAGAGATAAATTTCGTTATAACAGATACCGAGAAGTTTTTTGGGAACGAGAAGATCCTAAAAAATATGAAAAAAGAATAAAACAATGTATCTTTCTGGGAATATTATATGCTGTTACTGATAAACGCATTCCATGGATGCCCGTTTCTTCTTGCAATTATGTTACTAAATATTATTATTATAAATATAAAAAACAAAAAAATAATGATTAAGATTTATTTTAAAATACTAAAAAACAGATTTAAGCTTTTAATTAGCTTTATTTCGTTTATTATAGTAAGTGTATTTTTGTTAATACCATTACTATTTGGGAATAATTTATATCCCTTTATTAAAGGGTTTTACAACTTCAAAAAACAAGTTCTGAAATATGAACTCATGCAGTTAAACATGAAAATTAATCAGCATAGACTAAACACTGTTTTTAATATATTGAAGTAAATTAACAAATATAAGATTATCTTTTATAATTTAAAAAAGAAAAGGTATAGGTAAATCACTGATAATCTTTATTTAGTAAATTTATTTTAATTAAAACAGAATCACCCTTATAGGTTTTATCCTATGGGGGTGATAAAAAACAGTTAATTATGATTATTACGGATAAATATAACATAGGAGAAACTGTAGAATTAAAACTTGAGACCTTGTCTTATGCGCAGCTTTCAAAAGTGTTAAATTTAGAATCTTTTGAATTTAAAATTGATGCTATGCATGGTAGCCAAATTATATTATATAGATTTGGTCGAATTTCTTTATCACAAATAAAAAAACAAAATGGAGATAAACATATATACCGAAGGAAAATCTTTCCTTGGCAGGGCTTATCATTTAATTGCCTTTGGCGATCTATTAGTGCTGTCAAACGGTTGTGGTAAGACAAAAAAAAGGTCTACTATTTTTAAATCTTTTCAATCATTTATGAAGACCCCATATATATTAAGGACTTCTAAAGAGACTAATACAATTTGTGCACGTATTACAAAAGACATGTGTTTGGATTGTACAGGTGAAAAATTGAAATTATTAATATTAATAGGGAAATATTCTAAAACTTTTGATTTAAAAGACTTTACAGTAGATGCTTATGGGAAAAATTTCACATTTCCTAACGAGAAAGAAGTTGATAAGTTCATTAATTTCTCTATAGAATCAGAAATTGAAGTAGAATTATTAACTGATGGTTTTTTCTTCGAAAATGCATCTAATGAAAATGCGATATTTCATGTTTTTAGTGGAGATGAAATAACTTTCAACTATGAAAATAGGAATTAATTATTTAAAGCTAAAAGATATTAAACCAGGAACGGTTTTAACAATCGTTGAATTTTCAGATATAAAAAAAAGTCCATTAAACCAAACTATTTTTATACATGGTAAAAATAAAGAGCAATTTCGTTATTCTTTTACAGTTGGAATGGAACGGTATTGTGGTCAAAAATTTACAGTAGTAAAAGTTGATAAATATCAACGAGTTCACACTGTTGAGCGTCATAGTTTTACTTTTTCTTTAAGCATGTTTAAAGAAATAGATCCGTTTGATCCTGAAATAATATGGGGATATTATGAAGTTAGGCCGAAAAAATGAAATTTTAAAGGTTTCTGATGTCAAAATAGGGATGGTTCTTACTTTTAAAGGATTGAATGAACTAACAGGTCCAGATGGAGATTATTATGATAAAAGAAATGGGAAAAGACCTTTATTCTCTATAGGAAGTATAGGTGAGCTTTTTTTTGATAAAAAATTTAGAATAATAGGTCCTTATGGTCCTGGCCCATCTGGTCGCATTCAAGTCGAACCATTAGATACTGACATCTCTATTAGAGATTATTATTTCTCTCTTTCAATGTTTAAAGAGATAGATATTAATGATCCTAATTTAAAATGGGCAGATTAATAGTCTTTTATTGGTTTTATATATGGTGAACAATAGTACCCATTCCTTAATAAAATCAATTGATTGCCAGTTTAATAACTGGAATTGCCACTATAATTCAAGTCGAAGGGCATCGCAGTAGTATGTTAATATTGAGTATTAAAAAACTGGGTAGAAAAAACTACGTAAAAAAATCAAATTGTAAAGAGTTAGAAAGTTTTATTGGTGTACAAACGTACACTACGGAAGTGAGAACCATCCCGGATTCCTCATGGCAATATTGGCAGACCGAAGACGCTGGATCATCTGTTAGATTCATTAAGTCTAAAGAGTGGAAAGCGTTGAATAAAAAACAGCGTCTTGAAGCATTTTTGCTAACTATTTCCGATGGAAATCCATATAAATATGAAATCATTTAATAATGGGTATTCAAGTTCAAGTTTTAAAACAAGAAGGGAAAAATAACTTTTTTCTTTCAGTATTAGAAGATGATCCAAATACTGAAAAATTAGTTATGCATAGTTATGTAACAGTAACTTTATATGATTTTGATCTTTATATAATTGATGCGCAGTATCGATCTAAAGCTGATTTTGCTTTAATAGAAGAAGCTTTGTATCAATTAGCTAAAAAGATAAAAGCTCCAAATGTGTATTTGTCTTTTTCAAATAAAGATTCGACGTTAAATGTTATTAACGACATTAAAGCTTTCGTTATAGCTCATTTAGGATATAAATTTGAAACTTCAGAATTTAATATAACAGAGTCGTGTACGGTGATGTGTTATAAAAAAGAAGTACAAATAGATCCTATCTTTAAAGATGCTATTATAAAAGAGCGAATGGCTGGTATAGATTATCCAAATAATATCCCAGAAGGATATAGAATGCTTTCTAAACATGATTTGGATTATTTAAAGACAGCTAGTATGTCTTATTTAATTAATGAATCGGCATATGTTTTTAAGTTTCGTGAAGAAGAGTTAAGGCTAAAAGATTATGGAGCAATATTCCCATCTAACAAAGAAAAAATCGTATTTGACGACCAATTCTTTTTATGGGTAGATCCAAAGGAGTCTACTTCTAAAAGTTTACTTAGCCCCGTTATTAAAATCAATAGATTTACGCATAAGATAGAATGCAAAGATATAATATTTGCGCGCTGCCTTTGCTACGGTATATACGTTAAAAAATAAGTATAATGGTCAATAACTTTATTAGAAAATTTATCTCTAAAAAACTTTTCATAAAAAGTTCTGAGATAATTATAAAAGAAACAATAGAAAACGATAGTAGTTGTGAGGTTATTTTTATATGCAAATATGGAGGATCTTTAACTAGTCAATCACTTTCTATAGATAGAATAGAGTTAAACAATTTTATTAACGAACTTAGAAATGAAATCAAAGCACAAGCGAAAAAGATTGGAGCAACGCCAGTTATGGTGGAGTCAACAATCTGAGAACTTTAAAAGAGCCAACAAAAGACCTGGCTCAATTAAAAAATCTTAATTATTTATTTATTTATTATTTATTTATTATTTATTTATGAAAAAAGAAAGAATTTATGTGTTATGCACAAAGAAGTCTGAGTGGGCTGATGTGCTTAGGTACAAAGCTGCAAAAGGTCACGTATGGAGACAAAGTCAACGTGCTGTACTATGCAACAATGAAAACATTGGTCATTTTCAATCTACATCTTCAAAAGGTGAATCATTGGTTTGCCTCGGAATCCATGAAGAAGGCGGTGAGACTTCATTGAGAGTTGCCAAAGAAAAAGGAACTGTTATTAGCTTTGATACTTTTAAAGCAAGATATACAGAACCTGTTTATAATCAGGAGAAAATTAGCCAAGCTCGTCCAATTGGATACGAAGCTTATGGTGGTCATTTTGGATCAGCAGCAACTGCAACTCAATTCACTGCTCAAAGAGCTCAAACAACAACAACTTCATCATTAATTAACAATAAAAAAGAAAACAACATGAAATCATTAATTGAAAAATTTATCCCTAAAAAAGCAAACAAAAACAGTGTAGCAATCGCATTCAGTGGCAAATTAGCTTTCCAGCGCAAAGATGGCGAATATGTTCGTTATGATGGTGTTTCTGATTCTATCGAAGTACAAAGCATTCTACCGACTTTCAAAATTGGACATCTTTGTTTTGAAATGCCTACGGCGATTGATCAGGTCAAAGTTGGAGACGTTATCAAATACAAAGAAAACTATCACGAGGTTATTGACACTACCAATGGCTTGAAAACTATCAATTTGAATACTGGTGCAACTTCTAACGTTAAGCGTGAGACGATTGCCGGTTTCGGATTTGGTACTATTAACAAAGTTGTTTGCCTTATCAACTCTAGCCAGTTTGGCGCTGGCGATCAAGCTTTCAATCCGATGATGCTTGCTCTTCTTGCAAAAGATGGGGATAGCGTTGGCGAAGATAAGCTTGGCGACTTGTTGCCTTTGATGCTTATGACTCAAGGTCAGGGAGCTAACCCTATGGCTAACATGTTGCCGTTCCTTGCTTTAACAGGTAAAGGTTCTGATGATATGAAAGACTTATTGCCTTTGATGTTGATGTCTCAGGCTCAAACTCCAGGTCAAACAGCGAATCCTATGCAGGCTATGCTTCCTTTGATGTTGATGAAAGACGGTGGAGATCTTGATCCTATGGTTATGATGATGATGATGGGCGGAGGTAACAATCCGTTTGCAGCATTGACCGGAACTCCTGCTCCTGCTATCGCTCCAGTAGTAGAAGACAAAGACGCTATCATTGAAGCCCTTAAGGCGGAATTAGCAGCTTCTAAAGCTTCTCAAGCCTAATAACTAATGATAATATGAGTCGGGTATATCCCGATTCATATTTGTTCTAATTAAAAAACAGATTATTTATCAAAAAAAAGAAAAAACAACAAAGAAAATGATTACAACACTTCCCAACAAAAGCAACACCTTGTTGCAAATCAACGAAGAGTCTTTCTCAGTAAATAACAATGATCTCAAGTCTATAACTCCATTATTGGATAGTTATAACGCAAACCCATCTGAGGATGTATTGAATGAGATTCTTAATGAGATTAAGAAAGCTCAGGATGTGAATCGTTACGAGCATGTGCTTGGTGATTTAATTAAGCATTATGTAAATAAAAATCTGTTTTATTTTACAGATGACGCAACTAATCGTTTCCCCATTTCGGAAGACGTAATTGCTCTATTAGAACTTGTAGCAGAGTCCGGAGGAAATATCAATCCATTAGTTGCTAATATCAAGCTTCTAAGAAGAAATGCAAACTATGACGAAGACTTTTTAAATGAATATGTAAATGTTCTGTTAAAATCATTTACAGACGCTAAAATCTACAATTCATTTGTAGATAAAGGATTTTATAGTGAATTTGCTTACATTCAGTCAAAGAAACCGGTGTTTACTTTAACTAATGAAGGTTTAATTGTAGCATATAAAAAAGCTTCATTTAAAGATTATAAGTTCGACACAGTAACCGGAGACATCATTCCTCGTTACCCAACAACTTATGATGAAGAGACGGGAGAGCCTATAACTGAATATCCTCAGTACGCAGAAGGTTATAAAATCTTTATGGATTCAGGCAAAACAACTTCTATGAAGACTTTGAATGAATCCAATAAGTACATCTCTATTGGTAAAGTAACCGATCAGAGAAAAGGAAAACCGGGATTTGAAGAGGAAGAATCTATTCTTTCTTTCAAAGGCACTAAAATTGCAGACGAGGAATTGTATGTAAAAGTGCTAATCCATCCTCAATTTATAACACGTGTTGATGATAAGTATAGCAAAATAATGACAGGTGTATTCTTGCCAATTGAATTCTCAAAAGCTCCTAGTACAGCGGAGATCAAAACAGATATTCTGTTTAAATATGCTAACAAGGACTGGAAAGAGGCACTTGAAAAAGCTAAAAAATCGGTTAAACAAGCTACAACTGAGGCAGAAGCTATTATTGCTTCTCAAGAGCAAATGTAAAATTAAGAGGGGGATAACCCCTCTTTTTTTAATTTAAAAACATGAATAAATTAACAGCAAAAGAAGGTATTAACACAACAGCAATAAAAGGAGTAATCAGTCGAAAAATTAATAATAAATGTTATGAGTTATCATATAATGATTCAAAAACTATATTTTATAGTTTTGACAGAGAATTTAATATTGGAGATGAAGGATTTTTTCTTCTTATATTAGCCCCAGTGCCAGAGGCTGTAACATATTTATTTGATTATTTAAATTTGTGAAATAAAAACAATGATTAAAAATTTAATCCAAACAAAAAAATCCTATAATGCTTCAGCAGAAGCGTTTAAGAAAACTCTGTTGGAGTTAAAGCAACAATATCCTAATTATTTACGAAATGTTTCAGATGATTCTGAAATTATAGATGTAAATAGTTGCCCATCTAAAATTCCTCATATACAATTTTATGAAATATTACTTCATTCTGAAATATTGGGAGTTAAATCAGTTAAAATCCCAAGTAATATAAATTACTTAAAAACATTGGAGTATGAAATAAATAGGAAGCATATATTGGGACTAATTAACATGATTAAATCTCAAAAAGAAAAAGGATTAGACTATTCTAAAACATATATAGATGCTGTAAATGAGATCAAAAATCTTAAAAAAGGATTTTTAAATATGTATAGAAAAGAGACTAACACTTTTAAAGAGGAAATCATATTCTTATATACAATAAGAGAACGAAATGGGAAAGACATACAAGGACAATAAATTCAAGGATTCTTATAGTTCAACTAAGAAATCTAAAAAGAGTCAAAAAAACAAAAGATCAAAAGAAGTAGATTATTACGATGAACAAATTTGTAATAACGATAAATGGACAGAAAAGAGACCTTCGTGAGTGATGAATTAGCCACAATGCTAATGCTTCAGATTTCTCATGAACAAAAAAATGCTAATCTATATGCCGCAATATCAAATTATTTTGATAGTATAGGATTAGAGGGATGTCATCAATGGTTTAAACATCAAACTGAAGAAGAAACATCTCATGCATCTATGTTAATAGATTACTGTACAGAAGCAGGTGTTGAATTAGATATTCAAGAAGTACCTAAACCCGTATTAAAGAGAAAAGAACCTAAAGCAATAATGGAGCTTTATCTTGCTACAGAGATAGAAACAACTGAGTCTATTAAAAGACTATGTTCTCAAGCTTTAAAAGACTGCGATTATATAAGCTTTAAATTTTTGAGTGATTTTATTCATGAACAACTTTCCGAAGAAAATGAAGCTCAAACTAGACTTAATATATTTGCAAACACAAACGATATTATACTCGCAGATCATGCTGTTGGCGAGTTAAACGATTAAACAAATCAAATGAAAAACCTCTGCGTATTTGACTTAGAAACCACTTCTTCAGACCAAAGATCTGCAAGAATATGTGAGATATCAATCAAAAAATTAAATCAAAGTCTTGAAATAATAGACACTTACCATTCTTATATAAATCCAACGGTTCCAGTAGATCCAGAGGCTGTAAAAGTTCATGGATTGACTGATGCGTTCCTTAGCAGCAAACCGTTATTTAGCGATCTAGCAGCTTTTATAATAAACTTCATTAAAGGATGTGATATTTGTGGATATAATATATTGAAATTTGACATTCCAATCTTACAAAGAGAAATAGACAATACTATTGTTGATTTTTCCATACTATTAGAATGTGATATTGTTGATAGTTATGTATTATATCAAAATGACAATCCAAGAAAATTATCAAATGCTTATTACTTTTATACCGGTAAATGTATAGATGAGTCAAAAGCTCATCAAGCTAGTAATGATGTTGATTTTACAATTGAAGTTTTAAAGGGACAACATGAGCTAAGGCAGCACAATCTAAAGAATTGTATTGATGAAACATATAATGGCAAAAAGCCTATAGATTTATATAATAGATTTTATGAAGATGAAAATGGGGAGATATGTTTTTCTTTCGGAAAGTACAAAGATAAACCATTGAAATCTGCTTCTTTAGATTATTTACTATGGGTTATTAATCTAAAAGACTTTGAGAAATCTTCAAAATTCTTTATCAACCAAGAGATAGATAGGAGGCGCAATAAGCGTTAATTTATTTTAATAATTTACACAATGGGAGAACCTATAACTAAAACCGCAAAAGCTAATTTATTAGCTTATAAAGAAAGCGGAGGATATACGGTTCTTGTCTTTGAAAATCTTGAAGACCATGATAAGTTGGATAAATATTTTTGGATGTCAATACCTCCAGGATGGAAAGATGTTAATCTAAAAGTCGGTGAAACATATATAGTTAATTTTATAGCAGCAAGAGCTGGAGATAAATATTACGATAAAGACTATAATTTGTTTTTCTCATATAAGACGACTATGAACTGGTATAAAGATTCCATTTTGTTAAATTATAATATTAATAAAAACCTGATATTAGATTAGGTTTATAAAAGTTTCTAAAGCCGCCTAAAGCGGTATAAATTATCATATTAAATATGATTAAAACAAAATTTAAGATGAGAACATAACATAAACGAAAATAAAATATATGAATATATATATATGGAAAGGCAAAAAAATTCAGATTGGCAATGACTTTGCTCAAGAAGAATTCAACTTATTAGAAGCTAGTAAAGAACAATTAGAAGGCTGCTTAAGGCATTGCGATACAATGCTAAACAATACTGATAAATACCAACCGGGCAGGTATGTTCTTTGCGATCTTATAAAGGAGCAAATTGTCAAATGTAACGTAGCAATATACATTAAAGAAAAGTCCAAGACAGAGCCAGTAATGAGTATCGTGAACGCTCTTAGAGGGGTTAATCCTGAATGTAAATTGTCTGATTTTATGGAAGTCGATGAGCAATACAAAGACTTAAAAGTTTCAGACGTTATTGATGGAGCATTAGACAAGCTTGGTCTATTTATAAGAAAGCATATTACTTTAACTTCTTTAACTTTTAAAAGAGGTATTAGAATTTCTAATGAGGATTATGCCTCAAAATTCACTGGATTTACAAAAGATCAAATGATCGATTATTATAGAAATTATCTAAATATTCCCAATGATATTAAAATCAGACTATCTCCAACTGGATTTTTAGCTGATGATATAAAACAGATTATGGATGTTAGAAATTCTAAATATAGTGATCTAACAAAAATCCAACTAACAATTCTTAGAGATAAAATATTGCCAGATCTTCTTCAAGAGGTTCATAAGCATATTAGTTTCTGGGAAGTTAAATCAGATATTATTAAATATATAATGAAGGATAAAGGCTTTATTAAATGATAATATTTGATTTAAAAATCTATGGGAATGTAAGTATGTTATATTTCCACGATATTAAATTAAAAGAAAAAACATTATTCCAATTTTCAGAACAATACAACGATTTTAAATTTTTAATCCAATTTATAAAAGCTAAAAGGGATCTTGATTATATCGTAGGATATAATATGGAAAAATATGGGAATTATATACTTAATTATTTATTATCTAATTCAGATAAACTAATAAATGATAATGGTCTTATGATTTCTTATAAATTACATATGTTATCTGAAGGTTTAAAAAGCCAAGTATTTCCAATGGAATTAAAATACTTAGATTTATTTAGGTCAATAGACTTAATTAAATATATGAATTTTAATGAAAGAATTTACTTTCATAATATTAGATTAGAATTTGGAGAAGATTCTTTTTTAGATATTGACAATGAAGATTTTGTTCCTGTAAGAATGTTTAACGATATTATAGAGTATTTAAAATCAAATATTAGAGTTATAACCAAATTATATGAAATGTATAAAGAGGATATAGCTTTAAGACATGACATATCTAGATCTATAGGATTTAATATAATGAATAAGTTCTATTATGGTATAGGTAATAATTTGATATTATCTCATTATAGGAACAAATTAGGAGCATCAATAAAGGATATTGTGAATTTAAAACTAGAAGAAGATAAAACTTATTCTTATAAAGTATCACAAATCCTAAAAAAAGATTTTTCTTATATATTAGAAGATTCTAAGCTATTTTACAAATCTTTATCTAACTCAATTTTAGATGATAGTTTTAATCCTAAAATGAATTTTAATATAAATCATTGGGCTTTTAAAATACAAAAGTACATTAAAAGAGAATACGAGGAGGGCGTTTATTCAGGAAACTATTTGGCTATAGACATTAGTCTATTACCTATATATTCCATGATAGATAACAACATCTTTCCAAGCTTCCTAGACAATGATTTTATATCAGAAACATTTAAATATTATAACTATTATTTAAAAGCAAAAGAAAAAGGCAAACAGAAACTTGAAAAAGCAATGCATAATATATTGTATTATTTGGTGGAAAACATGGATGTACCATCTAGCTTTACAGAAAGCAAACTAACGCAAAATACAATATATATACATAATATTTTATATTTATTACAAATTATAGATATTTTAATATACAACAATATTGAGATTATATTTTGTAATAGAGATATTTTAATGATAAATATGAGCGGACATGAAATAGACAATATAAAACAAATGTTGTCTAATGCTATTCATACTGATTTATATGCTTATAAAGTATCTAAATTTGCTTATAAAGATTCTTCTAATTTTATACTTATAAAAGAAGGGTATTTAAATGATATTGGAAATTTCAAAAATTACATAGTTGAATATGGAATGTTTAATTATGATCAGTTGTTTAGCTTTAAGTCTCCAAAAGTGATAATGAAAGCTTTTATAAAAAGTTTAATTACGGGCGAAAAAGGAGATGAATTGATAAATAAACATGATGAAATTAAAGATTTTATGATCACTATGCCAAACCCAAAAAGTTTTACATTAACAAATGAAAAGAAAACTAATATTTTTTATTTTTATGGCAAAAAAGACTTGATAAAAATAGACACAAAAGAAGTTGTTGGCAAATATGACACAACTTTAGAATCAAGAATTGAGTATCTTAAAAAGTACTCATGCGTAAATAACTTAAAAAATACACAAAAAAAATTGTTTTAAATAATGAATGAACTTAATTACGAAGGCTTGCCAGTCTTCTCAAAGATGTTTTTATCTATAATAAAGAGCATCAAACAAAAATCTAAAAATCCTATATTGGATTATATTTTAAACAAATCGCAAAGAGATTTTAGTCCTAAAATTAGACTTGTCACGTTGGCTGATCACATGTTGATCGACATAACAGACGAGGAAAAAGAGAAGCTAAAAAACACCCTAGGATATACTCCACAAGGTAAACCTGCGATAGTAGATCAGAATGCTGATCGTAATATCTCAAAAAAATATAGACAAAGTGGAAGTATTGGAACTGTATTGAAAAATCTGATAGAATTTGATTCAATTACAGTTAAAACAACCGAAGTAAATGATGGAGTGACTTCTTATATACACGACAATGTTCTTGATTGCCATATAGATAAGGCACTTAATTTACCGGTTTTCTTTTTATCAAAACATAATTGGAAAGAATCTAAAAAGGTTGAGTATCGTAAAACTAAATTTACTGATTCTCAATATGAAGAGATGGTCAATCTGTTAAAGGCAGAAGTTGAAATAAACTTACCGATTGAAGAAGTTTCTGGATCTGATATTTCTAAGTATTATCGTAGCGAAATGTATAGCGATAAGTTTGGAACAGGTGGCAACTTATTCAGTTCTTGCATGAGAGGCTCCTCAAACACTCGATCAATCAAATTTTATGATGCCAATCCTGATACGATGAAAATGATTATCATTAGAGATAAGGATAAGATTTTGGGTCGTGCTATGCTTTTCTTGACAAATTTAGGCTGGTGTATGGAAAGAAGATATATTGCTCAAGATTATATGGAGCAATGGCTGATTAACTATGCTAGAAGCAAGAAATATCACTATAAAGCTATTAACACATTTGATACCCAAAGATCTGTTAATTTATATAATTATAAAACAGGTTCTTATGAGAAAAAAGATGATGTTTTAATGACTGTCAAAGTAGATAAGACGATGGATTCTGGTAGAGTATATCCATATATGGATACTTTTGATTATCTTTTAGAAGGAAGATTTATATCAAATTACTGTCCTTATATGAATAATGTCAGTTCTTTCAAAATAAAATCAACAGGAGGAGATTGCCAGCATATTAGTGGTAGATATAAGTTTACTGGCGAAAGTGTTAGATCTGGAGATGAAGCATTTGAAACAAATGAATACGCTGTCATAGCTCCTGCTAATTTCTTTGTAAAAGATTTTAGAAATGTATCAATCCCGGCAAATCTTTCAGTTAATAAAACAGACCCAAGCAAAAACTTTTGTCCGTTTAGCCTTGAAAGCTGTATAGCTTTTGATGAGCATTTAAGTAAAAAAGAAGATTAATAAATAAAAACAAAAAAAAATGGCATATTACACAAACTTTTCTTCTCCAGATTTTTCTACACATGTAGCAAACCCTGGAAATGAAACGAAGTTGAATGAGAATTTATTAGCAAAACTGTTATCCATACATGCTCCTTCTAAAGAAGAAGAACCAATGATAACTTTTATATTGGAACACATTAATAAAACAATTCCAAATGTAAAGATAAACATTGATGCTAATAAAAACATCTTCATAACCAAAGGAGAGTCAGCTTTATATCCGTGCTTCGTTTCTCATATGGATGAAGTTACTTCCAATACAAAAGAGAGTAATAGGACTATAATGAAAATGAACAATGTATTTATCGGTATGAATAAAAATACCGGTAAATACGCTGGATGCCCTGGAGACGATAGAGTAGGAGTTTATATTTGTTTAGAAGCTTTAGCTAAATATGACAATATAAAAATAGCTTTCTTTGTGGAAGAAGAGATTGGAATGAAAGGTAGTTCTGCCGCAGATATGAATTTCTTTTCAGATGTTATGTTTGTATTTGAACCTGATAGACGTGGTAACAACGAAGTCATAAACAACACAAATGGAACAGATGTGTTTGGAGATGAATTCCATGAGTATATCAAATCTTTCATGGAAGAATATAATTACAAAATTGGTTCCGGTACTGCGACTGATGTTGGCGTTCTTGCAAAGAATGGGTTAGGAGTTGTCTCTCTAAATATAGGATGCGGTTATTACGATGCGCACTCTAAAGAAGAGAAAGTTTGTTTGACAGACGTGGAAAATTGCATGAACCTGTTATTCAAGATTACCGATAAAAGTATTGCGGACAATAAAAGACATGAATTTGTACCGCCAAAAAAAGTCTACGCAACTACTTATGGAGGAACCGGATATGGTTCTTCTAATTATAGTAGTAGGTATAATCAGAATTATTATGATGAATATGATGATTATGAAGGCTATAGAAGCTATGGTAATTATTACGGAAGAACCAAAAAGAAAGATTTAAAAGTGCGAAAATTATCCAAAGATGAAGAAGAAATAGTTAAATTAACTACGTCTGCTAAGTATTGGAATCTTTTTAAAGAACAAAATTAATGAATGACAAGAGATGAACGTCAAGATCTAGTTATAAAAAACTGGATAAAAGCACGTTGTAGGGGAATCTTAATTGCAACAGTAGGGTTTGGAAAGACTCGATGTGCAATGAAGATTATTAATAAATTACAAAATGCAAAACCAGAAACAGTAGTAGAGATATTATGTCCTACTACTGCTTTGGTTAAGCAATGGCAAAAACAGATCAAAGAAAATGATTTAATTTTGCACAAGTCAAATGTTAAAGTTAGAACTCTAAAAAGCTTATTAAAACAAACAACAGATTGTGACCTTCTGATTATAGATGAACTACATACAGCATTATCTATTAATCTATTAAAAGCTATATCTCAATCTAAATTTAAACTATTTTTAGGATTAACAGCAACAATAAACAGGCTTGATGAAAATGAAAAATACATAATGGATGTGTTTCCTATTTTTGACGAAGTGACCAAAGAGGAGGCTTTATCGAATAATTGGGTAGCCAAAGATATAATTTATAAGGTTGAAATAAAGACCGATCTATCAGAGTATTTCTTAATAAACGAAGAATATACTCATCATTTTTCTAGTCTTGGATTTGATTTTCATCTTGTTAATAAAATTTTAAAGGAAGGGTTTAGATCCTCATTTGTAAATTCTTTATCTGAAAGACTGAGAATGGACAAAACGGAAATAATGGCTCATGCTACAAATACCATGAGGCTTATAAATCTAAGAAAACAATGGCTCTATAATCATCCTTTAAAAGTTTATTACACAGATGAAATTATAAAACATAGGTTAGATAAAAAGATTATCACCTTTTCTGAAAGCCAACAAATTGCAAATTCTCTACCTTATGGTGATGTTGTGCATAGTGGTATGACCTCTAAAAAACAACGAGAATTGATATCTAAATTTTCAGAAATGGATATTGGAGTCCTTCACTCCGTTAAAAGTCTACAAAGTGGTATTGATGTACGCAATCTAAGCGTTGGGATATCGACTTCATTCAACTCTTCAAAAATAGCCAGAGTTCAATCTGCTGGAAGAATAGAGAGAGCAGAAGGCGATAAACAATCTGAATTCTTTAATCTTGTAATTAAAAACACGATTGAAGAGAAGTGGTTTGCTAAAGCCATGGCTGGTATAGATTTTATAACAATAAATGAAGATCAATTAAAAGAAATATTAAATAACAAGGAAATAAGAGTTAAGAAAAATAAAGATGTTGATTTAAGTTATTTAATATAAGTATATGGATTCTTTTGAACAAGAATTAAATTTAATGAGCAAATATGCTTTATCTTATAATGAATTCGCACTTATAAAATTAATATTTTACACAAAAGAAAGTGATGAAAATTATTCTTTAGTAAATAAATATTATAATGAATGTTTGCATGATTCATTAAAAAGAGAAGATCTTATTAATTTACAAAACAAAAAAGTATTAGATAAAGAGGAATTACCTGAGAAAGGTGAACCTATTTACTTAGAAGACTTAACTTTTAGAAAAAGCTTTCTATCTAATTTTTACAAAGAAAGCCATATTCTAGGAAAAGAGCTCTGGGAAGAGTTCCCTTTCTATATTGTAACATCGAGACAAAATTACCCAATCAAAAACTTTTCTAAGCGATTTAGGGATCTTGATGAATTGTTTTGTTTCTATGGAAAAGCTATTAGACACGATATAGAAAAACACAAAGACGTTATTAAAAGTCTCAAATTCGCAAAAGAAAATAATCTTATATCATGTAATATCGTTGATTATCTTATTGGACATCAATGGGAAGAACATATTAAAATGATGAATGGAGAAGTTAAAGATATATCTTTACGATTTGATCCAACTGAATTGATATGATAAGTATTACAGATCGTTTAATGAAGATGGTCAGAACTGGTCGAGAAGGAAATAATATGGGGTTAACAACAGGGCTTATGAAGCTAGATAACCTTGTGTATGGAATTCAAAGATCATGGATGACAATAATTGCTGGAGGGCCGGGGTCAGGTAAATCTTCTTTTACATTGTTTTCATATGTATACCAACCATTGAAACATATGTTAGGAGATCCCAGGTTAAAGATTGTTTATTTTAGCTTAGAAATGAGTCAAGAAGTTTTAATGGCTAAACTATTATGCATGCACATATTAGATCATTATGGAGTTAGTATACGATATAGTGAAGTTCTCTCGTTTGGTGAAAGACTGTCAGATGAAAAATTTAAATACATTGAAGCCTCTAGAAAATGGATGCAAGAAGTAGAAAAACATCTGATTATATTTGATAAACAAACAAATGCCAAAGGTGTAGAGACTTTTATTATTAACTTCTTAAAGAAAAATGGTGAATTTGTTGAATTATCAGATAGTCAAGTATCTTATAAATCCAATATTCAAAATCCATACAATATAGTTGTTGTGGATCATGTTAGATTGCTATCTGGCAAACCAAAAGAAGAGATTGATGCTTTATGCGATTCTCTTGTTTATTTAAGAAATGTAGCCGGATTAACAGTCGTATTAGTACAACAGATTAATAGAGATTCTCAATCTATGGATAGACGTAAAGGTGGATATGAAATGATTCAGTTAAGTGACTTAGCTGATAGTTCAGCTCCTGCGCAATCAGCAGAGACCGTATTAGCCTTATTCCATCCTTCAAGGGAGAAACTTTCAACAGCAGGCGGATATGATGTATCCGCATTAAATGATAAAATCAGATTGGTTCAGTGCTTAATCTCAAATTTAAAAATTATAATAAAAGAAAAATTGAGCCTATTACTGGAAACAGTATATATGAAAATGGGGTGAAAACGGGGAACATTGAGGAAATCCCGTCGGAAGTTTAGGAAGCATTTTAGTACTAAAAACCGCTAACGACTAATGAATGAGCAATGCAAGCAATAATTTCAACACGAGCGCCCTACACCTAAATCGAATAGACATGGTGATGATATAGTCTGGACTATATAGTGATATATAGAAGTATAGAATAAAATGCTATACGATAACAAAATCGAAAGAACCGATTTGGAGAATCTGATAAAGCATTTGGCGTAGCCTTTTATGGCTATGTTGGAGCATTTGCAGAACTTCCACGACCTGATGAAATATCCGACTATGAGACATACAAGGATGTTAGGTACTATTTAAATAAAGATAAGCAAGCTATAGATATAAAAATTGTAGATAAGACACATTTTAAAATGAAATCACAATAAATTATGTCAAAAGCAATAGCGATAGTAGGTCTCCCAGGTTCAGGTAAAACAACATCAGTATTCCCCTCAAAAGAGCTAGGAATAATTGGCTTGAACCCAGAAGAAACATTTTTTATCTCCGTGCAAAAAACAGAACTTCCAATGCGAGGTTGGAAAAAGAAGTATATCCCTTTTACAAAGGATAACCCAACTGGTAACTTCGTAAAAACTGATCAAATTATGGCTGTGAAGTCATTGATAAAACATATATCAGATTCGAGACCAGAAATTAAAAATGTCATTATAGACGATAGACCAAATAACTAATGTCGTCTTTAAATTCCGTTAAACGGGGTAAAACCATAATATGGTAGATCTTCCGTGCTAAACCTTCTAGAAACAGAAGAGAATGCCGAACGACTAGAAGTAATGCTTAACAAGTAATGTTGAAGCTATAAAATCTTCCAAGAAAGCGGGACACTGCATAAAGTAAAATCTGTGAAGATATGAAATATGTTAAAGAGATAGTCTAAACTATGCACATATATAAAAGCATAGATGTATAGGATAAAGAGCCTATACGGTAATATAATGTTTAGTTACATGTTAAGTAATGAGTATTTTAGAAGAATAAAAGAAACTGGGTTTAATTATTAGACCTTACTAATTTAATTGCCGGAAGTCCCTTAGAGCTTTTAATACCGCTATTATATAGAGATATATAGTTTGCACCAAAGTTAACGCTTTGGGTATGGTAATAATTTAAAAGATTGGGTAATCACATTAAAAGGCAGCCAAGCTTCTAATAAAGAAGAAGGTTCAACGACTATCCCTATGGTGGGGAGTAGAGATAAGCTGCTAACTTATTTCGAAAAGGTTAGTTTTAGTGTTAACTAAAAAGATATAGTCTATTCCATAATGAAAATTATGGGTTATATCTGTTATTTAGCAAATAAACAAAAGAAAGGTATAACAAAAAAAAGTAATAAGTATAATGACGTTGGTAATATTGCGTTTGAAGTAATTCAAAATGCATTAAACGCTCGCGAAGATTTATATGTTTTTATTCTCACTCATTCAGAAACAACAACAAATGCTCAAACGGGCATGCCCATGGATAAAATGAAATCAATTGGTAAATTAGTTATATCTAAACAATATATTGCATGATATAATTTATATTGCCCTTTAATAAAGTAATTTATTAAATGTAACACTTGGATATCCTCGAAAGCTAAGTATGGAAACATATACGCCAACTTGAGGAGGCATAGGCTAATAGAAGCTAAGAAAAACAGTAATGTGGTAACGCGAACCACACGTTAACAATCAAAAGCGTTCGGGGCAGATGTGCCGTTGCGAAGCATTATTAGATTCAGCCTCAGAGACTAAATACAGGTGCTCCAATATAAGTATTGGATGAAGACATAGTCCAGACCACAAACAATTAAAAAACATTATAACGTGCTTACGGGTATGAGATCTGATGGATAAGCATGTCAGAACCCAAATTCCTTCATATTAGTATATACATATAACAGTTAAAAGCTTTACTTTCTGTATTAATACTATTCAAAAGGTGTAGTTTATCACACAAGTTAGGCTTAATATTATTAATTGGTAATGAAAATTATAGTGGTACGAAATTAGTTGATGAAAAATTTAACATGGAAGGATGTTTTAATTATGTTTTATTTTCAGGATCGGAAGTTAGTGATAATGATGGAAATCCTACAATTAACAAATATTTTGTAACCCAATCAGATGGAACTAATACTGCAAAAACTCCAGTAGGAGTATTTAACTCTGTTAGAATCCCTAACGATTTAGGTTATATAATAAACAAAATAAACGAATATGAAAACGGAGATGAATAATAATTTCGATTTTGATCTTTTGGATGTGCAATTATTTCCAGAAGATCCAATAGTCGATGAAATTTTAAAAGATGAAGAAGATTTAGATTTGACAGAAATTTTTTCAAAAGAAAAACAACAATGAGTATAAAAATTAATTTCAATAACAGTATCGTTTCTAATCCATCTTCTAATAAATATTTAACGGGCAACATGATACATGATGTCCATCTAAAAAGTTGTGAGGTTAAAGATCAAACAACAAAAAATGGTGAAGCAAAGGTTTTATTGTTTGTGTTTGAAGATAAAGACGGAGCTATCATTGAAGAAATGCTTTTTGAACCTCGTTCAAACGAAAGAACGACTTCTCAAACAGGATCTTTAAATGCATCTGAAGCCGATTTATTTCAAGCTAAAATCCAATTGTTTGCTTTTTATATGACAACCAAACTGTATGATAATCTACCAAAGATTATCAATTTGGATTGGGAGCCAGCTATTAAAATGTTAGCAATGGGATTCCAGGAAGCCGTAAAAAACAAAACAGAGTTCAAGCTTAAAGTTGTTAAAAACTCTGCTGGATACACAATGGTTCCAAGATATTTCTTGAAGTTTAACAAAGCTGGAGAACCGTTTGTTGGAGTAAGGTTTATTGGTAAAACGGATAAAGATGTATTCTTTACTGAATACGAATTAAAACGGATTCAAGAAGCCGAAAAGAATACTGTTACAAAAATGACAGATATTCTTCCAACAGAACAAGTTTTTGACACAACTCAAGCAACCGCTACAACACAGCCAAATCCTTTAGCTGGCAAGAAAGAAGAAGCAGCATCTTCTGATGATTGGATGAAGATCTTAGGAGAGTAAGATGATTACAAAAGAGCAGATCTTAACCCATAAAAGCGAAGAGGATCTGTTTTATATGTATATGAAAATCTATCCCAAAAAAGGGCGATTGTATAAGTCGCCCTTGAGGGAGGATAAACATCCTACTTGCGCTTTTTATCGAGGTTCTAAAGGATTATACTTTAAAGATTTTGCATTGGATAAATCGTATAACATTATTGACGTTGTTATGGAGTTATATAATTTATCTTATTACAAAGCTTTAAAAAAAATAGCATCCGATATTGGATTGATAGATCAAAAAGATGGAGCTCCAATAATATACCTTAACAAACATTCTCCTGTAATAGATAAAATTACAGAAACAGAAAGCTGTACTATAGAAGTAGAAATAAAAGAGTTTAGCGAATCAGAGATTGAATATTGGAAACAATATAATATAGATTTAAAGTTGCTTAAATTATTTAATGTTTATAGTATTAAAAAGGTATTTTTAAATGGGATACTCCATTGTTCTAGTTCTAAAAACAATCCAATATTTGGATATTATTTTGGCAAACACAAAACAACCAAGAAAGATCTTTGGAAATTATATTTTCCAAATAAAACAAAGTATCGATTTCTATTAAATAATAATATTGTTCAGGGTATACATCAAATAAAAGATGTATATTCTGATTATATTGTTATAACAAAATCATATAAAGATGTTATATCTATGAGATCGTTTGGAATATATGCTATTGCCCCTCAAAGTGAGAGTGTAGTACTAAACCAAAGATTAGTTGACTACCTTAAATCCCATTTCAAATTGTTAATATGGAATGGAGATTGGGATAGAACTGGCAAATCTTTTATGATTAATAATAGAAAAAAATACGGAGGAATTTGCTTAACTTTTAAAGACAGAAATGTATTTAAAAAAGACTTTAGTGATAATGTCGCCTATCTAGGCGTTAAGAAAATAAATAAATTAATAAACTTTTTACAAAAGAGATTACAATGAAAAAATTGATTGGACTTACCTTCCAAGTTACCAAAGAAGAAGGTGATGATTTTAAGACAAAAGACATTTTAGATTACATTGAAGCAACTTTAAATCCTTACGAAAGTAAATTAAAGTTGAACTTTGAAAACTTGAATACAAAAATATTCGTCGGTTCTCAAAGAAAGGAACAGGAAGAGATTAGAAATATACAGAATTATTATCAAAAACTGTATAATGAAAAGACCTTTTTCAAAAATTCAGAATCTGATGATTATTATGGAAATCTTGAACATTTCATATTCGGAGGTAAATTAGCGACAGGGAAATCTTTGCCATTTACTTTTAAAGATGGTGAAGATATTGCAATAGTTTACGTCACATTTGTAACTGAAGATAATAAAGACGAACAAAACATCAAGAAAATGGGTCAAGATTTTGAAGCTCAGTTTTTCAAGATGCCTATTCAAAATTAATAAATGACAAAATTATTAGCAGACCGTTTTAATGAGGATAAGCTAAGATATGATTTAATACCTCCATCAGTGCTTAAGGCATTGGCGGAGGTATTTACATATGGGGCTAAAAAATACGGAGAACATAATTGGGAAAAAGGACTTTCATGGAGTTCGGTACTAGCTTCCGCTTTTAGACATTTCGAAGCTCTTAGATCCGGTGAGGACTACGATGAAAGTGGATGTTTACATGCGGCTAATTTGATGGCTAATATAGCTTTTATAATAGAATACTATAAAAGTCATCCGGAATTAGATGATAGACCAAAAATATGGAATTCTTCACATGACAAAATAGGATTAGATTTGGATGGAGTTATATTTGATTTTGAATCAGCATATGAGAAAAGATTTAATATAAAAATGACTCCTTATTGGGCGGCTTCGTACCAAATGAAAGAGCATTTAAAGATTTTAGAAGGCGATAAAGAGTTTTGGGTAAATCTACCCGTTCTTCATAAGCCAGAGTTTGAGGTAACAGCTTATATCACATCCAGATGTGTTCCAGTTGAATGGATTGAGGAATCAATAGAAAAAAATGGACTTCCATGCGCTCCTATTTATACCGTTCCTTGGAATGAATCCAAATTACCTTTATTAAAAGAGTTGTCAATCACCAAATTGATTGACGATAAATATGAAAATTTTAAAGAAGCAAACAATAATGGAATAACATGTTATTTAATGGATGGGACATCCAATAGATATTATAACGTTGGAAGTCGACGTATATACGATTTAAAATATTCAACTATTATATGATCTATTATGAAAGATTTAAAAATGAAAAAATAAATCTAATACAAGATTCTTTAAAATTAGAAAAGATACCAGATAAAATTTATTTTGGTCCTGATTATAAAGACTATATATCAAATTCTTATATGGGGCTTATTAATCCAGATGAAGGAGGATCTCCATTCGAATATAAATATGCTTCTAGAATATCTAATACTAGTTATTTTAATTACGGATCTATCATACACGGTAAAATACTTGAAGGAATTGAACCCGAATTAATAATAGGAGATATTCCAACTTCTAAAGACGTTAATAATGCTATTGTGTTATATGCAAATTTATTGAAAAACGGTACACCGGAAGAAGACTCTTTTAATGAAGCCTATAAAGAAAGTGGGTATAAAAACATTTCCACATTTGTTAAAAAAATAGTTTTGTATGAAAACTATATACAGTCTATTATAAAACCAAAAGAAAACTCTTATTTTATAGACAAATCTACTCTTGATGATATTAAAAGAGCAGAGATATCTATAGCACTATTAGATAACGAAATAAATAACAATTCTAGTAATATTGAGTCTTTTAATGAATTAGCTTTAACTGGCAAATTTAATTACTCAAATAATTGGAAAGAAGAAGCGTCTATTAATTTACCTGTAAAAATTAAAATAGACAACTTTAAAGTAGATCACGATAAAAAGCTTATTGTGTTAAATGATCTAAAAACAACATCTACTAGATTAGACGAGTTTATGGATTCAAGCTTTATAAAATTTCATTATTATAGGCAATTTGCGTTCTATGGTTATTTGTTATATAACCTAATGGCTAGAGATGGTGATTATAAAATACGAGCAAATGTGTATGTTCTAAACAAACAAACAGGTTCTTATAAATCATTCCAAATAAATAAGAAACTAGTATCTAGAGGATTCGATGAATTTCAAGGCCTTATAAAGAGAATAGGCTTTCATGAGTCTTATGGATATGATACCTTAAGGGAGGATATATAATGGCTAAAAAAGTAATAAAATACGAAGCGACAAAAGAAGATTATGAATTTGGCAATTTATCATTGGATCAACTATTTAATCTAATGTATTTAACTAGTTATTTTGTTTTAAAATTTAAAATCAATGATATATTAGACTTTTACAAAAAACTACATCCTAACATGTGTGGACAAGAAGAGATGTGGAGTAAGAGAATTGCTTATATAGTTGATAATTCTATATTAAGACATGAAGACGCCAATACATATAATAAGATGCAAATATCAGATAAAGAGGTTTTAATGAGAATTAAGACCCTTTTGAATTCATTCTTACCGTTCTAAACAAAATGAACAGATCTGATCTATTAAATTTAGGTGATATAAACGGATTTAAAAATCCAATTGAATTCTTTGACTTGGGAGAAGTTGAAATGAAGATTACTAGTAAAGACAATAAAAGATTTTGTATAGAGGTTATGCAAGAGAATATGACCGATGTAGTAACATATGTTTATGCATCAGATCTCGAACATCCAATATATAAAATATATATATCTAGTTATAAATCTTTTTACGAGGAAGTAATTAAACTTTTATCAGGCAAACTTATACAAGGACAACAGAAATGTCCAATCACAATGTGTGATTTCAAAAACTTTAGTTCTATAGCTAAGAACCCTAAAGTAAAAGATTTTACATTTGATCAAAAGAAATTCGATTGGTTTATTGGCTATGGAATAGCCGAATCTTTCAATGCAAACATAACAACATTATATCATCGCAACAAAATAAGTTCTACAGTTTTCACTAATTTATCTAAAGAACTCAGAGGTCGACGATTTGTGAGTACTAGAGATATAATAAACACAGCATTTAAGCAGATGTCTAAATTTGAGATTATATCACAAGCTGAAAAGAAATTAATATTTCAAAAAATCTTGTGTGATTTTATTTTAAATTCAGATATCAAATGTCAACAAAACGAAAAGTAGGAAATTCATTTGAGTTTTCAAATGTCGGAAATAGATTTGTTATAATAAAAACTACTGAAAAAGAACTTCCTTATTTAGATGAAAAGTATGGATTTGAAAAGCATCCTGCAACGTATGTTGTATTTGGTGACTACGAAGAAGCTGGACAACATAAATTAGGATTTTACGTTGGAGAGACATCTACCAATGTATTAAGCAGACTTAAAGAATCTTTCGCCAAAAGGCCTTGGATTCAAGAAGTTTTTATAATAACATCAACGAAAGGATATTTAACAATGGAGATTGTTAAATCCTTGGAGTATATGATTTTTCAGGCATTAAAATATGGTATTACAAGTAAGTATAATACTGTTGTAGAACCATCTAACGCAAAAAATGGAACCATAGGTTATAGAATGAAATTGTCAAATAATGACAATACATTCATAGCCTCAGAAGCTTTTAGCTTGTTCTTTGAAGATGCTTTTGCGTTTTCAAAGTACAACCACTATTTTGATAATTTTGAATTAGACATAAGATTACCAAGAGATTGTAAAATTGTTAAAGAAAAGAGAGAACCAAACAGAATTTTGGCTGGTATAAGATTAGGTTCAACTAATAGTATATTAGCAGGATCTATTATCTCTATAGAAATGGACACATTAGACAACGCATCGGATGATGTTAAAGATTTATTTATGAGTCTTTTAAAATCTAAATGTATCTATCCTATATTAAGAGATCAAAAAGTTCAATGGAAATTAGGGACTGACATTCCAATGTCTATAGTAGATCTGAATAATGCTATTATTCTTATTTCAAATTCCTTAAATTCTAATGTAGGGAATTCTTTATTTAACAACACAACACGAAGATCTTAAAAGTAGATTATATATTTAAAATGTCAAAATATAATTTATGTATTTTAAAACACAACTAGCTCAAAGCGTTTGGGAATCCAAATATCGTTATAACAATGAAACAGAAGACCAAACGATAGAGCGAATGGTCAAATATGTATCAAAAATAGAAAAAGGATATATTCAATATTATAAAGATAAAGACTTAAATAATCTAAGTGATTATGGAAAATCTTTATTTGGTAGTATATTATTTGACAATGAAGTTATTGATTCAGTAATATTTGATCTTTTAAAAGACTATGAAAAGTTTATACCAGGAGGTTCTATTATTGCTAGCCTTGGAACGCCTAAAAAGGCCTCTTTAAGTAATTGTTATGTTATTGATAGCCCGGAAGATAACATATCTTCTATATACGATACTGTTAAAAGCATGGCAAATCTATTTAAAAGGAGATCCGGATGCGGTGTTGATTTATCTAAATTAAGACCGAGGGGAGCTATTGTAAATAATAGCGCATCTACTAGTACTGGAAGCGTTAGTTTTCTGGATATATTTTCGGCAAATGCTCAAGTTGTAGGCGCCGACGGCCGCCGCGCAGCCCAAATGATTTCATTATCAGACAGACATCCAGATGTTGAAGAATTTATTAAAGTAAAATCTGATTTATCTAAAATACCTGGGGCTAATCTATCTGTTATGATTTCTAGAGAATTAGTAGATAAGGCTAAAGCTAATCAAGATTGGTTATTAACTTTCCCAGTTGATGATTTTGAGTTACAGTACATAACTCCTGAAACATTACCTTATAATGAATTGATTTGTATCAGTAAAAACAGGTATGTTAAAAAAGTTAAAGCAAAAGAGCTATTTGATTTGATCATCGAAATGGCTCATAAATACGCGGAACCTGGATTGTTATTAAAAGATAATCTTTTAAAATATGATCCAGCATCTGTATATGATGAGTTGAGAATGATCTCAACCAATCCGTTAATCCTAGCGGCATAATAGAGTGATCTATTATGAAAAAACCTAGAATATGCTGGGAAGTCTTAAAGCCTTATTGCCTATATGGAGTTGAAAAACAGAAACAAGAATAAGGATGGCTCATGATTAATATCTAAAAGCTTTTATAATAGATAATCAGCAGAGATAGCGTGGAAACACGAAGCTCTCAGAGACTACCAATAGGCATCTTTGTAAAAGAAGATGATTGTATAGTCCGTTCTTTATGGGAACATAAAGAGTCTAGCAGAAATGACTAGACATAATCAGTAATACGCTGATTATTAACAAGTTAAGGTGGAGAGCAGCCGCTCAGTGCCAAGGATTCGTGCAGACTAGGGTCTGTGAATCTTTATTCATTTGTAAAGAATAAATTCAGGAAAAATGCGTCATTCGATTATGACAAGTATTATGAAACAGTTTATAATGCTATATTATTCATGGATAATGTTATTGATGCTGAGATTGAATATTTACAACGAATAAAAGCTGATGCAAATGATAAATCTGAAGAAGATTTATGGGATGCTGTTATTAAAATAGCACAAAAAGGAAGACGAATAGGAGTAGGCTTTACAGCTTTAGGAGACGCTATAGCATCTATGGGGCTATCATTTAAAGAGTCTGATGATCTTGTTAAAAAGATTATGGATGTTAAAATGAGGGCAGAATTAGATGCGACAATTGATTTGGGATATTTGAAAGGTTCATTTGGTTTGTTTGATTTGAATAAAGAATATCCAGATAATATACCAGCAAATGACTTTTATGCCAATATGCTAAAGTATTACCCAAATCAAATTGATAGAATGAAACGTTTAAACACAAGAAGAAACGTATCAACTTCAACTGTAGCGCCATCTGGCAGTCTTTCCATTATAGCAAGCAAGCAAGGAACTACATCTGGTATAGAACCTTTGTTTAAAGCTTTATATACTAGACGTAGGAAAGTTAATGCAACTGATAAATGTGACTTTGTAGATCCTCACACAGGAGAACGATTCATTGAATTCTTTGTTGCTCATAGTGGATTAATAGACTTCTGTAAGATTAAATACGATAAAGACTTCAATGATTTATCTAAAGAAGAACAGATTGCAGTATTTAATTCATCTCCTTATAAGGACAATGAAGCAGAATCTATTCATTGGGAAGACAGATTAAGAATTCAAGGTATTATTCAAGACAAAACCTCTAGCGCCATATCAACTACTATTAATTTACATGAGAAAGTTGATAAGAGTGTTGTCTATAATATCTATGTAAACGCCTATGAATCAGGGCTAAAAGGGACCACGATTTACCGTAGCAACAGTCGATCTGGTATTCTTGTAACAAATACAAAGCCTGATTATAAGATGATCAAACATAGTGCTCCAAAAAGGCCTCAAATATTACCATGTGACATTCATTCTATTAGACAAAAAGGCGGAGATTACATCTGCGCAGTTGGATTAATGGATAATATACCATATGAAATATTTGTATTTGAATCAGAAAAATGTGATCATTCTAAGGGATTTATAAAGAAAGTGAAAAGTGGTCATTACGCTTTACTTGATATAAACAAAAACGTAATAATTGACAACATGTCTAAAGTGATGCTTCCTGCTATGGAAGACCTTACAAGAGGCTATTCTTATGGATTAAGACATAGTGGTCAAATAAAGTTCGCAGTTGAACAATTGCAAAAATCACAAGGAAGTCTATCAGATTTCAGCAAAGTGCTCGCTAGAACACTTAAAAAGTATATTGAAAATGGAGAATCTTCTTCAGAAACATGTTCCAAGTGTGGAGAAAAACTCGTATTTGAAGATGGATGTAAAACATGTAAAAATTGTGGTGAAAGCTACTGCGGATAATGTTACTAGAAACTAAACTATGTATTTTTGGCTTATGTACTATATTTAGTATGATAATGCCAGAGGTTATAGCAATGAAAGAGAGGGAGGGCATAAGCTTTCCCTCTGCATTGCTTAGACAATTCATCGATTTCAGAAAATCTGGAGAAGGTGAAGATGAAAGAAAATTTATAATAATTAATATATGGCCAATTGTAAATATTTTATTTTGGTTAGTAGTTATGTGTATTATATCATAGATAAAATCTATTTATGGTATTTTTATAAATTCATACACAAAACAGAAAAACAGATTATAGAAAATATAATCAATTATGAATTAAAGAAATTTGGATCTTCATATAATCAAGTATTAAAAGAACCAAAAATTAATGGAGAAGAATGGTATACATACTATACTTTTTCAACAGAAAAAGAATACCGTAAATGGAAAAGATATTCTATAAAACAAATTAAAAAAAGAAGTCCATATATGACTAATAACTATGCACTAAAACAGTTTTCATGGGTTAGTTTACAATATGGATTAAAATTGGAATATGATGACACCAAAACAAATTAAAGAGCTATCTAAAGAAGATTTTATGAAACTAGATGGCGCATCAGAACAGCTATATAATAATCTACAAAAAGCTAAATCAGGATTTATAAGAGTTGAAAAGGTTTCCAAGAATAAAGGAGCAATAGCAACCGGTGATGTTTATGAAGGACATACAGACACTTTTGGAGAAGGAGTATCTCTAATAATAGGAGATAGATTCTATACCTTTAAATCATCTGTTATAGTTAAAATAAACAAAACAAAGAATACTTTTAAAACTCTTAATTCAACTTATAAATATCAGTTTCAAGAAGATTAAAATATGTTTTAAAACTGTAGATATGATTAAAAAAGACTTTAATAATTTTATATAAGTGCTAAAAATAAAAAAACTTAACGAATCAGTAGAAACACCATCATACGCATGTCCTGGTGATGCTGGACTGGATTTAAAAGCAGTAACTGTCACTGTTACAGAAGATTATATAGAATATGGGACAGGTTTAGCTATAGAAATACCATATGGTTTTGCTGCTTTTATATTCCCAAGAAGTAGTATTAGTAATTATTCTTTAATATTAGCTAATTCGGTTGGATTGGTGGACTCTGGCTACAAAGGAGAGTTAAAAGTCCGATTCAAAAAGATCGGGGATAAAGATAAGATATATGAACTAGGTGATAAAGTTGCTCAATTAGTGTTAATGCCAATAACTATAGCTACTTCTATAGAAGTTGTAGAGGATTTGACTCCAACAGAACGTGGCAGTGGCGGATTTGGGCATACAGGCAAATAATCTATAATATGCAGATTGTAAAGTGTGGAGATAAAAAAGGATATATAACACTGTGTTATTCTAAATGTGGAGATAGAATAATGCAATCAAAGCGTAATGGCGGAATTTATTTCTTAGAAAATGCAGAGGGAGCAAAGTCTATAAGATTACATGACCGGCTAGAAGGATTAGGAGCATTCATGGAATTTGGATATTATGTTAATTATATGACGCTTACCATGATAAAGCTATTCCAAAACAAAACAAGACGTTATGAAGATTGTGTTAAATGCACAATGATTAGATTGAATGAAGATAATCATTTTATAATTGATGAGGAAGAAAAAGCTTATATCATAAATCGCAAGACGTTAAATAAAATAGATATTAGTAAATACATTTATACCAGATCTACATTGTATTATAATGATAAAGATTATGCTTATTTAATATTTTCTAATTACGCTATAGAAATAGCAAATGGCTATTTGTATATTTATAAAACAAAATATAACGAAGAAGAAGAGGATGATGGTCCAAATTCAATTGTTTATAGGACATGGCGTGTGGACCCATTCAGAGGTATGTTAAGAGAAGCTGGTCGAAGACTAATTCACCGTTCAGAACGTTTATATAATAACTCCATGTTTATTGAAGTTTTTAAAACTAAGATTTGAATCATAATTCAAATATTCGCTATGAAAACCAGTAAATTATACCCAATAAAAGTAAATTTCAGTAAGAAAAAAGAATGCCTTGTAATTGGATTTATATTGCAAAACGATAATATGGATTATATGATAAAGAAAAAATAATAGATTATATAAGAAATGAATATTTCAAAAGTTAAAAGCATCGCTAATTTAGCTATAGGTGATAAAGTGTTAATTAAAAATCACGTTCATGATACGCCTTT
>Ga0194137_10000363_pt1 | contig 31120 bp, 27 predicted proteins | sample TARM_MetaG_T3_14_FD_134025 | JGI IMG/M metagenome (GOLD analysis project Ga0194137, IMG submission 134025) | Freshwater microbial communities from Pennsylvania, USA, analyzing microbe dynamics in response to fracking - TARM_MetaG_T3_14 (version 2) | ecosystem: Environmental > Aquatic >... | reverse complement strand
GCAACAACCTGGCTACCGCTCTGTCTTTGAATGCTTGTCCGTATCGAGCCACTGAAATCCTTCATCGCCGCCCGCTCATTGTTGAGTTCTATTGAGGCGACAACTATTCTGACGCGGCGGGAGAGCCCGTCGCGGGAGAACCGCACAGCGGGTTCGGAGGTAGGGGACGGCGTGTGCCGTTTCCCACCTCCATCCAAACGCGGGAACCGGTCAGCGGTCGATCACGTCGTGAACCCCGAGTGCGGCGACAGCGGTCATGCTAGTGCGCACCATTTCACGAAGGTGAAGACATGTCAAAGGCGCATGGAGTTGACATTCGCCTTTGACAATTTGAGATCGAGAAAGCCTCAGGCCACCGTATTCACGTGATTGCCCATCGTCGCTGTAGGCTTGGAAATATGGGGCTGTGGGCGAGCAGTCGAAGTGGCTTTGGGGGCTTTGTCACCGTCATGGTCGCCATCAGCATCGACCTTGGTTGGATGAACTGCTTGCGTAGGCGGGGCGCTAGGGCGCGGCATATTCGAAACGCTGGAAACCATGATGTGGATCCACTTGTTGAAGGTCTCGTCGTATTCGGCTCATCTGCGGCGTGCTGAAGTTGAGCCTGGGGCTATCTGTGTAAGAACACACTGAGCCAGAACATTTTTTTCTTGCCGCTCCGGTCCACGTCTATCCAGGCAGCGACTTTTCCGCGTCAGACTCACCCGCCATTGGAATGAGGGCAGCTACGCTCAAGCCAGTCTGGTTCTCTTCGTCAGAGAACTCCAAGCGTATTTCTGCATCAATGCGATTGGCAATTATTTGGACAATCGAAAGGCCCAAGCCAGAGCCGATCTGATCGCTGCCAAGTGCGCGCACTCAGCCGATCTTGCCCATGGCCCCCGGCATCCCCGAGCGTCGAACCCATGATTACATGCGTCATGACACAACCACCTTGTTTGCGGCCTTGGACATCGCCACGGGCAAGGTGCGCGGCGAGATGCACCGGCGTCATCGAAGCAGTGAGTTCTTGCAGTTTCTGCGCACCATTGAGACTGCCCCTGCTGGGTTGAACGTACATGTGGTCATGAACAACTACGGCACTCACAAGACGCCAGCTATCAAAGCGTGATTCGCCAGGCATCCCAGGATCCATGTCCATTTCACCCCGACATCAGCCTCATGGCTCAATCAGGTTGAGCGCTGGTTTGCCACGCTCACCGACAAGTACATCCGACGTGGCACTCATCGCTCAACAAAGCAACTGGAGAATGCCATCCGACATCAAACAAGCGGTGACCAAGCTGGCTCCGGCACGCACGAAGTTGCAGCTTGTCAAAGCCACCTCGTCGCATCTGCGAAGCGTCCAGCGACAACCTGAGCGGATTCGAAAGTACTTCGAGCATGGACCCGTGCGCTATGCCGCTTGATTCAAGTTTGAATGTGCCGGATCAATAGTAAACCTTGGGCAACCGCTATGCGAAGCTCAGCCGACATTCAAAACTCGCACAGGTTGTGCGAGAACCGGTCATGGTCGGCAAGCACGACGATCACCATTCAAGCCACGAGCCGAGTGAATTGGGCTCTTGTTAGCAAACGCTTAAAATCGCCATCAAAGCTGACCAGATGTTCGCCCTGTTGAATTACGGCAGCGGCCAACCAGGCATCTGGCAAGTCATTGGCGGCCAGCATCTTGTCGGCACACAGCTTGCGCAATACGGACCACTCGATGCCCAAGGTCGGTTGCTCTGTACCGGGGGACGCCAATAGCGCATCGACGAAACGCAAGGCGTCAGAGATCGGTGTTGGGCTGATGAATATTTTGGGATGCGTTACCAACCGTAGGAAGCTGGCAATCACCATGGGCTGCAGCTTCAGCGGTGCGCCCTGATTTGCCTCAGCGAGGGCCTGCTCCAGCCAGGTGCGCGCCACGGCATGGTGTGGATGGTCGCTGCGCGACGCAGCAACCAGGACGTTGACGTCAGGCGTCATGATCGGCGGTGTCATACAGGGCCTTGTTGCTCAGCCCGTCAAGCCCCGGCGCCAGGCCACCTTTTCCACGAAAGACGGGCAAGCGCACGGATTTGGGGGGTGCAGCCTGCGCACGCAAGCGCAATTGCAGACCTTCTTCAATCAAGCGCGTCAGGCTGGTGTGCTGCTGCGCTGCAAGCGCTTTGGCCTGGGTCAGCAATACATCATTGATGTTGAGTGTGGTCTTCATGGCCCGCGCCTCAAAAAACGTCAATTTGAATACAGATTTCTGTATTGTATTCGCAGACCTGCCGATGTTCAATAGGGAGTCCGGGGAACGCAACCCGATGTGCCGCACCAGATTTGGCGGATGCGCCAGGGGCTCGTCGAGTTGCGAATCAAAGAACCAATTTGGCCAGGGCCGCTGCGGCCTGCTCTCGCCGAAGGTGTCCATAGTGGCGCTCGATCATGGCGACCGAAGTGCCCGATATCTGTGCCACGGTGAGCAAGTCAAGATGAGGCACAAGGTCTGTGATAGCACTGTGCCTGAGCGTGTAGGCGGTGGTCTTGTCCGGCATCCCCGCAGCGATCACCGCCTCTTTGATCGGCTTTTTCCAGGCGTCTTTGTCCCAGCGTTTGCCATCCGCCCTTGAAAACAGCGGCGCATCAGGTTCACGGCCCTTGGCCAGCTTGCGCAAAAACGCGACGGTGGCCTTGGGCAGCGGGATCTTTCTATCTTGGCCGGTTTTGTCCTTGCCGACAGTCAGCACGGCAAGTCGCTCATCGAACTGCCCGACGGACAGTGCGGCCAGCGCGCCAGGGCGCAGCGGCAGCACCGACATGCCGTGCAAGAACATGGCGACGTCGCTGGCTGCATGTTCGATGAGTTTGAGCCGCTGCTTGCGATCGAGGTAGATGTCGCGACGTTGATCGGCTCCCTTGACGGGCCGAAGGGCGATTCGCCAAGCCGCGTCCGATGTGACGTCATTGAGGTCCAGTGCACGGTTTAAAGCGGCGCGCAAGGGTGTCATGTCGCGGTTGATGCTGGAGGGCGATCTGGGGCGCAAGTCGGGTTCGGCGGCATATGGGTTGACGATCACTGGTGTCTGCTCCAGTCTTTCACGCCAGGCCTCAACATGCTTGCGCGTGAGCTTGTTCAATTCGATCCATGCGATCTTGTCGCCGTAGACCCAGCGCTCGAACCGTGCCTGGATGTCGTTGGCCCTGGTATCACCTTTTAACTTGCGGACCTGTTTCACGTAGTCGTCGCAAGCGGCCTTGACAGTGACCACCTCCGGCGTGCCACCGCAGTCCAGGTGCTTGAACCAAGCGTCGGCCGCACGTTTAGCAGCATCGAAACGTTGGTGTTCAGGAACATCGCCGAAATCTCCCAGGCCGCGACGGGTTTGTTCTCGTGTTCCAGGGTCATAGGCTTGGGCGAACCAAGTGCCAATGGACGCGGCGGTCAGCTTGCGAAAGCCAAGGTGGCGCCCATTGGCCAGCTTTTGCCAGTAGGCTGTCTTTCGCGGGGCAAGCGCCGAGCGCACCTTCACGGTATCGATGCGATGGGCCATGGGGCCTCCGCAGGTGTCCTAAGGAAATCCTAATCTTAGGTGAACTCACGTGGACTGTGGAGGACATTTCCCTAGGAGAAATGAGTCTATGGGCGTACACCAAGGTCCGCACGTTTGTCTTTCACACGGCAGGGGTCGCAGGTTCGAACCCTGCACCGCCCACCAAGAAAATCAAGCACTTAGCGGCGATGCTAAGTGCTTTTTTCTTGCCCGTAAGGACTTTGTGCGGACAGACGGTTTTCAGCGACCTAGGTAAATGGCGGTGATTTGCTCTCTCTCGTGCCCCAACTCACGCGAGATGGTGAGCCGCGCTTGCCGGTCGATAGCCTTCTCTTCCAGACTTAGTTGCTTGGATGTCAGCCCGCCTGCGGCTTGCGCCTTCCAACCCGTCAACTCGGCATAGCGCGCTTGCGCATAAGCGTGGCGAAAGCCGTGAACACGGTCGATGCCCGCGAAGGCTGTCTGTGCCTTGAAGCGGTTTAGCTGATCCTTGTAGGACATCTCGGTCGGGATCAGGCTGCCTTCGCTTGCGAGCGCTTTGGCTTGGTTCAACAAGTCCCGCTGCGTCTCATTGCGGATCGGGATGTCGCGCTCCTTGCAGCCCTTGGTCCATGTGGACTTGAGCGTTAGCACGTCGCCTCTGTCAGCCCAGCCTGGCTGGATCTTGATGCTTTCCTCATGGCGCAAGCCGAAGGCTTCTTGAAGCCGCAAGGACATGGCCGTGTACGGGTCGGACACTCGGTCCAACGTGCCTTAATCCAACTCCTTTGCCTTGGACTCGTTCGTCACATAGCGCCGGTCTAGATGCGTGGAGGAGGAACCTGACCAGAAGGTCTCAGCTGCGCAAGTCAGACCGGCAGGCCGCAGAAGAAGGTCTCGGCGTAGCTGAGTTGCTGCCATATGCGAGCGGTGGGTTGCCGTGGCTGCGCTGGCTACCAAAGAAGGCTTGTTCAGGTACGTGATGGCTGTTGCGCAAAAGGTCAGATCCAGCCTTCTTGTGACCAACGCATGACCCGAATATCCGTCATAAATGTGCAAAAATCCCATATCATCATGGCCAGCGCGTGTTCGTCGAACACGCCCGTAGGTCGGGACTTGGCAGGGAGGTTGAGCGAAATGAATGCATGGACGTTGCGCTGGCGGGCATGGGTGATTGCTGTGGCCGGCCTGGCAGCCTCGCAGAGCTGGGCTGCGGTCGACGTGTACAACCAGGCGCCCTCGGCTGCGCTGGCAGACACGTCGGCGGTTTTCAACAACCCTTCCGATCCTGGCTTCAACTGGGCAATCGACAGCGACATGGAGGCTTGGGCCTATTTCCAGGTGCCTGCTGACGTTCAATTCAATCGAATCAGCTGGTATGGGTCTGATGCGGACGGCTCTTTTGCAGTGGATCTGTTTCCCGCGACCTGCTTCTCGTGCGGTGCGAACTGGGCGCAAACGAGCGGTGGCTTTGCCACAAACCTCCTGCCCACTTCGTTGTATGGGCCGCAGCAAGTTCACAAGACCGCGTTGGCCGGTGGCCTGTTCGAGTACGACATCGACCTGCCGTCTAAGGTCACGCTCAGCGGCAGTCAGCCCACCTACGGCCTGACTGTGGTCAACAACTACACGGCGAAGCCATTTTCATGGGCTGGGTCTGGGCAAGGCAGTGGGTTTCACCTGCACTACATCGTCGGGCAAGCTATGTTCCTGAAGGCGCCGGGCAACCTGGCCTTCACCCTGACGGACACGACGGCCGTATCGCCGGTGCCAGAAGCTGACGGCATGCAATTGTCCCTGCTCGGCCTGACGCCCATCTGGGGTGCTCGCAGACCGCGCGGCCGTTGATTCCCGTTGATTCCGATTGGGCGCGCGCCCCAGCGTTGCGCTGCAACGCCATATTGACCATATGCCGGGAGATTGAGATGCCAAGACAACTTTCACCTTCGTCCTTCACCCTGCTGTGTCTTGCCCTCTATGGTGCGACCATGGGCGCGCAGGCTGTGGCTGCCACCGTCACGTTCTCAGGTGCCACGTCACTGGCAATGGGTGGCATTGCCGCCGGCACGCCCTTCACAGGTGTGTTTACCTACGATCCAACGGCGTTATCAAGCGGAGACACTCCCTACTACAACGGCACACAAACCATCTATCCATTGGGTTTCTCGCAGCTGTCCATGACGATCGGTGGTCAAACGGTGACAGAAAGCGTGCCGGGCACCCTCACATTGTTCAACAACGTTCAGCCGCCCAACAGCATTCCCGTCGGAGACTCGCTGTACACCTTCAACCCGCTCAATGGCCAGGGGCCGAATCCTTCATCAGGCAGTTTTGCTGGACTTACCCCCAATTACATCTACCTGGGCTTTGTAGACAACACAGGCCAAGCCTTCTCCAGCACGCAATTGCCTGCCTCGCTGACGACGCTCAAGTTCAACGAGGCCTTTGTTGGCATCAACTTTGGACCGCTGGGTGCCGGCAATACCACGACGATATCGTTCATCTCGCTTGGTTCTGCGGTTCCTGAGCCTTCGGCCGCAGCGATGGCGGGCGTGGGTTTGCTTTGGCTGTGGGCAGTCGCACGTCGTCGACGCGCGTGACAGCACGGACGCTGTAACGCCCAACCTCGCTTCATCCGGTCTAGGCGCTCGAAAACACCACATCGACCGCCAGCCCTCCAAGGTTGGTCGAACGACTGCAACTCACCTTTGCTCCGTGTGCGGCAGCTATGCGTTGCACGATGGACAGCCCCAAGCCGCTGCCTTCCTGCCCCGATCCGAGAACACGAAAGAAACGATCACCTACGCGTTGCAGATGCTTGTCGAGCATGCCTGGGCCGCTGTCCTCCACGCGCAGAGCGATCTGGCCATCTTGAGGCATCACGCTGACTTTCAGGATGGCGTCGCTGGGGCTGTACCGGATGGCGTTGTCGACAATATTGCGTATGAGTACCGCCAGCAGTGTGGGCTCGCCATTCACGGCACAGTCGCCTTCTGCCGCAACCTCGATTGACTGCTGCTTGCGCAGCGCCAGCGGCGCCAATTCAGCCACGACGCTGCGCACCAGATCACTGAGGTTCAAGCGTGATGTATCGGGAGCAGCGCTGGCGTCAAGCCTCGACAGCGTGAGCAATTGCTCAATCAGTCTGTTCGCACGGTCACATCCGGCGATCGTTGCTTCCAGGGCATGCCGTCTGGCTGCCTCATCTGCTTCGCCCAGCGCGACCTGGGCCTGCATGCGCGTGGCCGCAATGGGGGTGCGCAGTTCATGTGCGGCATCGGCCGTGAAGCGGCTATCTGCCGCCATCAGAGCTGTGATGCGGTCAAACAGTTCATTCAAGGCTTTGATGGCAGGTTGCATTTCGGAGGGGGCGTCGTCTACCTCCAATGGCTGCAAGGATCGAGGGTGCCTTTGCATCAAGGTGTGAGCCAAGCCGCGCAGCGGAGACAGGCCACGTGACACCGCCCACCATGCTGCACCCGTCAGCAAGGGCAGGGCCAGAATCATGGGCCACAGCATGCTGCGTAGCACTGCCCGGAGAATAGACATCCTGGATGCCATCTGCTCGCCCACGATGACCGTCACATCGCGATCGCCACCTTGCGCGACGAAGACGCGCCACATCTGACCACCGATGGCGACGCTTGCGAAGCTGCCTGAATGGTGCGTCTCAAGCGGGATCATGGGGGAGCCTGGCGCATTGGCCGAGCGCATGGTCAGATGACCTTCGTGAAAGACTTGAAAGGCCACCTTGGGTGCATAGCGGTGCAGGACAGGTGAGTCAAGGTCGTGTTCTTCTTCCCCTGCTTCTCGCGTTTGCTGCGCAATCAGGAGGGCGGCTCCCTGCGCCAAATGGCTATCCAGCAGTTCGTCGAGTTCGTGGCGCGCGTCGAACCAGGTCATCGACACGATCAAGGTCCAGACCGCCATGACCACGCTGATCACAACGATCAAGAGGCGTCCCTGAAGGGATGCGGGCATGATCTTCACGATGAGCGATCTCCGCGCGGCAGCATGTAGCCTACGCCACGAACGGTCTGAACCAGTGATCCGCCCAATTTGCGTCGCAGGTGATGGATGTGCACCTCGACGGCATTGCTGTCGACTTCTTTTCCCCAACTGTACAAATGCTGTTCGAGCTGCTCGCGCGAAAGGACGCGGTCGGCATTGAGCATGAGGGCATGAAGCAGATCGAACTCTCGCGCTGACAGCGCAACGGGCTTGCCAGCTTGTTGGACTTGCATCGCGGCCGGATCGAGTGTGATGTCCTGAATCTGCAGCTTGTCCTGCGGTTGGCCGTGAGCACGCCTCACCAACGCGCGCAATCGAGCAGCCAGTTCCTGAAGATCAACGGGCTTGACCACATAGTCGTCCGCACCGACGTCCAGCCCTTTGACGCGATCGGGTACGGTGTCACGGGCCGTCAAGATCAGGATGGGCAGCATCACATTGGCGCGCCGCACCTCGGCCAGGACGGCCATGCCATCTTTGAGTGGCAGTCCCAGGTCAAGGATGGCCGCGGCATAGGGCTGCGCACGCAATTCGCGCTCGGCCGCTTGGCCATCGCGGACCCAATCCACCTGGAAGCCGTGCTGGCGCAAGCCGGCACGCAAACCATCGCCAAGCAACATGTCGTCTTCAGCCAGCAGTACTCGCATGGTCGCTATTTTGTCGGGTTGTCGGGTGCTCAGTCATCGTCATCACGATCGGCGTGCTTGAGTGGGGGCGACGTGTTCAATATCTGAGTGTCAGTTGCAGCCGCTTGGGACAGTGTCCCTTGATATTGCCACCACCAGAAGGCCGTGACGGCCGCCAGCAGTGCAGCCAGCACAGACCATGGATTGACGGGCTCAGCCTTCTCGTCAGCGGGCTCTGAGGCCTTGCGTCCGTCAATCATGGCCGCTATCAGGTTCTCGCGATGCAGCCAGCTGCTGATCAGTACACCAGCGACATGCAGCCCCACCATGGCGAGCATCGCGTTGGCGAGCAACTCATGCACTTCCTCCAGCCACTCCCCACCCATGCTGGCGTAGTTGGCGTAGCCTGATCCCGCAACCGCCAGTGTCAATGCCAGCAACCCCATGATGGCCCATGCTCCCGCCGGGTTGTGGCCGAGATGGCGTTCTGGACGGCCTTGCACCATGCTTCGCACATAGTGCAGCACCGCAGATGGGCCCCGCACGAAGTTGACAAAGCGGGCGTATCGCGTCCCCGCCACGCCCCAAAAGATGCGGAAAGCGACCAGCCCGGCCATGGTGTAGCCCAAGGTCACATGGACCTGGCGCCAATGCTCGCTTTCAGCTGTGAAATAGGCGCCGGCAAAACTGATCACCATGAGCCAGTGAAAAACCCGAACCGGGGCGTCCCACACCAGTTGGTTTCGGCTCGGGGTCTTGCTCAGCGGCTCAGCGAGGGATGCGGACGTATCGTTCATTGAAATCTCCTTGATCTGCCCGTGTATGACAGGCTGCGCAGTTGGCCGCGCTTTTGACGGCAGGTAACTTCCAAGTCCTGGCTGGTATCTCATTGTGTTGGCGACCGAACCAGGCAGATCGGGTGATGCGGTCCTCTGTTGGCGTGGCCCAAGCGCCATACGCTGAAGGAGCGGCATGCTTTCCCAGCCAGTCAGAGATCTGCTTGACACTTGTTGCGTCCAGCGAGGCATCCGTGCCGAAATGGCGCGGCAGGCCGCTCATGAGTCGCCGCCAGGACTGCGCTGGCAGCAAACCGGGTGGATAGGCCACATGGCATGCCGAACATTCCTGCTTATAGAGGGGTAGCAATGGCACCGAGGCGAACCGCTCACCCTCGTCGTCTTCCGCGTAAATGGGCCAGGGCAGGCACAGCAAGGCAAGCAGGAGCGGCGCCATGCGTCTGGCTGTCCATTTGAGCTTGGTCGGCATGTCAAATCCTTGTGGGTTGCTGGCTTCAGGGCTTGAGACTGATGAGCCAGCTCAACACGTCAGCCTTCTCGGAGGCGCTGCATTCACGGCCCAGCACGTCCTTGCAATTGCGCCTGAACCACTTTTCGACCTTGGCGGCATCGGTGAATCGTTCCGGATTGAACGCGGGCGCCAGAGCTTGAATGGGGCGTCCCGTCGCGGCGTGTTGACCGAGGCCGGTCGGTTGCACGCCGTGGCAAGAAGCACAGCTCCAGTTGCTTGCATGGCGGCTGGTAAACAAGATCCCGCCCCTCTCCGCAGAGGAGGGCGCCGCCGCCTGGGCGTTGTACTGCGCCAGCAATTGAGCCGGCGTTGCCGCAGTGGCAAGCTCGCTCCAGCCAGCTGCGGTCAGGACCACAGCTGCCATCAATCGGGTAGAGATTCCTGTGTTCATGGCAACTCCTTGATGCTCATGATCCAACCGGAGTCTTATCGCTTTCTTAAGCGCGAACGCGCCCCTCTCGGAGACGCCAGTTCAGAAAGCCTTAAGGTGCCGCCATGAAGATCCGGCCATCAGCCACTTCCGCTCAGACGGGGACATCATGCATATCGAGTTACGCAATTTTCTGGCGCAGTTTTTTGGGGTTGTCGGTGCTACGCTGACTTTCGTCATCCTCGTTTCGTTTGCCTCCATTCCGATGAATCTGGCAGGGCACCCCGGCGAAGCGAGGTCATACGACACGCTGGTGAACTTTCATTTGAGCTAAGAGGGTGTTCGCGCACAACATGACCATGATGGAAACACCATGAATCTCCATGAAGCGAGCGGACCAATCGAAGAATCCGAGAGCGACAAGAGGGCGCGCGCAGAAGCAGCCAGCCGCAGCGCCTGGGTCAGCGTGGGCGTCAATGTGATCCTGACCGTTACTCAAGTGACAGTGGGTATCCTGGCCAGGTCTCAGGGCTTGGTTGCGGATGGCATCCACTCCCTGTCGGATCTGCTGGCCGATTTTGTCGTCCTGCTGGCCAGCCACCACAGCAAGAAGGACGCCGACAAAGACCACCCCTATGGGCACCAGCGCTATGAAACTGCGGCGTCTTTGGTACTGGGTTTGCTGCTGCTTGCGGTAGGCGTGGGCATGCTGTGGTCGGCGATCAAGAAGCTGGAAGCGCCCGAGGCGGTGCCGGCCGTCAGCATCGTGGCCTTGTACGTAGCGGCTGCCGCGCTCGTGGCCAAGGAGCTGCTGTTTCGCTACATGCTGGCCACGGCCAAGCGCGTGAAGTCGGGCATGCTGGTGGCCAACGCCTGGCATGCCCGCTCTGACGCGGCATCCTCTCTGGTCGTGGGCCTGGGCATTGCCGGCAATCTGGCTGGCTATCCGATTCTGGATCCGATCGCGGCCCTGGTAGTTGGATTGATGATCATCAAGATGGGGTTTGCCTTTGCGTGGGACGCTTTGCACGACCTCATGGACCGTTCTGCAGATGAGGCCGAAGTGCAGGCCATTGAACGTACATTGCTAAGCACACCCGGGGTCCAAGGTGCGCATGACATTCGTACCCGGAAAATGGGAGATCTGATGGTGGTTGACGTGCACGTAGAGATTGATGCCTCGATCTCGGTCGAAGCCGGTCACGACATCGCTGTGGCAGCACGCAAGCGCATACTGGAGCGCCACCGCGTGTTGAACGTCATGACGCACGTCGATCCATGGAAGCCCCGGATCTGAAACACGGTGCGAGCGGCATGGCGTGAAGCTGGGTCATGAGGTTCAATGGAGTCTTCCTGTATGCCTGATGGCCTGAGCGAAATCGAAGCGCAAGCGAGATTGGCAAGAGACGGTGCCAATGCACTGACTGTGGATCGACAGCGAAGTACCCTGCGCCTTCTTGGGCAGGTTGTCGCCGAGCCCATGTTCGTCCTGCTTGTGGCCTGCGGCGCGATCTACTTGGCTCTCGGAGATCGGCACGAAGCGCTCATGTTGCTGGGCTTCGTGTTCGTGGTCATGGGGATCACTTTCGTTCAGCAGCGGCGGACCGAGCGGTCGCTGGAGGCGCTGAAGGATCTCTCCAGTCCCCAGGCTTTGGTGGTGCGCGATGGCATGTCGCGCAAGATCGCCAGCAGCGCACTGGTCTGTGGTGACATCGTGTTGCTGGCAGAAGGTGATCGTGTACCTGCAGACATGCAGCTTGTGGAAGCCGCCAATCTGAGTGTCGACGAGTCCATGCTGACCGGAGAGTCTGTCCCTGTGGGCAAAACGGCTTCAGTGCCTGGAGACGATGGGCGTGTTTTTTCCGGTGGTCTGATCACGCAAGGCACGGCGCGAGGGCTGGTCATCGCCACAGGTGCTCGCAGCGCATTGGGCCGCATCGGTCAGTCGCTGGAAGGCCTGGGCCAAGAAGCTACGCCCATTCAACGGGAGACAAAAGGCGTTGTGAACCGCGTGGCCATAGGTGGTTTGATTTTGGCTGCAGGGCTGGGCTGCGCATACTGGTTCAGAACCCATGATGGGCTCCATAGCCTTCTGGCCGGTCTGACGCTTGCCATGGCCGTGCTGCCTGAAGAATTGCCCGTTGTGATGACGCTGTTTCTTGGTCTGGGTGCATGGCGTCTGACACGGGAGCATGTGTTGGCACGCAGCATCCCCGCCGTGGAATTGTTGGGCGCGACCACTGTGTTGTGCGTCGACAAGACAGGCACCCTGACCGCCAACCGCATGGCAGTCCGTCGGCTTTGGTCCGAGGTGTCTGCGTACGACTGCAACGACGCTGCCACCTCGCCGTTGCAGGACGATCTGCATGAATTGCTGGAGTTCGCCGTGCTGGCCAGCCATCGGCGGGCCTTTGATCCCATGGAGCTGGCGATCAGCGAATCGGGCCAACGCCTGCTGGCCCATACGGAACACCTGCATGAGGACTGGACGCTGGTGGATGACTACCCCCTTTCCGGAGAGATGCTGGCGATGTCCCGCGTCTGGCAATCGCCTGACCGCTCCGAACGCATGATCGCAGCCAAGGGCGCACCGGAGGCGATCGTCGATCTGTGTCATCTGGACGCCTCACGAGCCTCGGTCATTGCTGAGCAGGTAGCGACCATGGCTCAAGACGGTTTACGCGTGCTGGGCGTGGCCAGAGCAACATTTGCGGCAAGCGAACTACCCGTCAATCAACACGACTTCGATTTCGAGTTCCTGGGCCTGGTGGCATTGGAGGACCCCGTTCGTCGGGACGTGCCGCAGGCAATCAAGACTTGCCAAGAGGCCGGCATCCGCGTGGTGATGATCACGGGGGATCATCCCGCTACGGCTCAGGCCATTGCCAGGCAGGCTGGCATCCCTGGCGATGGCCGCGTGATGACAGGCAGCGAGTTGGCCGTGTTGAGCGAGGTGCAACTGCGCAGCAGGCTGGCGGACACACACGTTTTTTGCAGGGTGCAGCCCGACCAGAAGTTGCGCCTGGTGCAGGCGTTTCGGGCCCAGGGGGACATCGTGGCCATGACCGGCGATGGCGTCAACGATGCGCCTGCGCTCAAGGCAGCGCACATCGGCGTGGCGATGGGGGCACGCGGAACCGATGTGGCGCGCGAGGCTGCGTCTCTGGTTCTCGTCAACGACGACTTCGGTTCGCTGGTCACGGCGGTGCGGTATGGCAGACGCGTATTTGCCAACCTGCGCAAGGCCATCACCTTTGTCGTGGCGGTCCATGTGCCCATCGTCGGGCTGTCGATTCTGCCTGTCATGCTGGGGTGGCCCTCCTTGCTGATGCCCGTTCACATCCTTTTTCTTCAACTGATCATCGACCCGGCTTGCTCTGTTGTCTTCGAGGCCGAACCGCTTGAAGCAGATGCCATGCGCGTCCCGCCCCGCGCCATAGATGCCCGCCTGTTCGATACAACCGTGCTCATGCGAGGTCTGTGGCAGGGAGCAGGCCTGCTGGCTGTTCTTGTGGCTGTGTTCAAGATCGCGCAAATCTACTGCGCTTCAGATGAGGTGGCACGTGCATTGACCTTTTTCGTCATGGTGATGTCTAACCTTGGGCTCATCTTTGTGAACCGATATTGGACTCGGGCCGCACTGAATCGTTCTGGGGCTGCGAATCGATCGTTCACATGGATTGCCTTTGCGACCATGGTGTTGCTGTCATGCATTTTCGGGTTGCCGGAGATCGCTCGCCTGTTCGCGTTTGTCGCGCCCCCGCTTCCAGCCCTGGTGGGCGGCATCGGCGCTGTGTTCGCCAGCGTCTTGTGGTTTGAATTCGTCAAGTGGGTACTGAGAACTCGCGTCGAACGTCGCGCGTAGACGATGTTTGCCCTGGACTCAATGGCGCTAAAAACCATGCAACGAGAGAAACGCTTTGATACTTGACATGCTGCAATAGGCCAGACACTAGCCCCACTAGTGCGGTGTCAATCGGAGAGCGCCATGCGAGCCCAGAATATCGTCGCCCAGTTGATAGCCCTTATCGGCTCGATTGCCTGCCCGATCGCGAATGCGGCAGACGTTCAATATGAATTTCAGGCCTCGCTGACCGACGGGCCCTTGCAAGGCACCAGCTTTGTGGGAACTTTCAGCTTCGATGCAGGAGGCATCACAGGCGTCGGTATGGAATACCTAACGCTGACAAGCTTGGACTTCAATCTGCTGGGCACGACGTTCACGCGTGCGGACATCAAGCAAGGCGGCCAAGCGATTCTCGACAACGGAAAGCTAGACTATTTCACTGCAGCCTTCTTTCCTCCGCCTCCTTTGGCTTCGCCAGTGCAGGACATTGCCTTCGGCTTTGGCGGCCCAGGCATTATTGGCTACGTCAAGGTGATCAATGGTGTTCAAGTGTTTGGCCAGGGCCGGTACGCATTTTCGGCTGGCGCCGTGCCTGAAGTCTCTACCCTCGGATTGATGTCTGTTGGCTTGTTGATCGGGTTGTGGCGAGGCGGACGGCAGGTTAACTCCAATAGCTCTGCCCCTTGGAAATCGTGGCCAAAACAGGCGGGGCGACCTTCCACCTGATTCGCAGGCTGCGCGATAACACACCACAAGCTGCATGTGGGTGGCGCAAATCAATTCGACCTATATAGGCCATCGCGCGCTTCATGCATGTCAGGCCAGCAGGATTTATGCTCTTGATGGACATTGGGGCGCGAGCGTCTCAGACTTGTCCCAGGGCAGTCCAGTTAAAGTGGCAATCAATCTGCCTTTTATATGCATAGGGCAGGGGTGTCATGTCTGGCCCAATTCATCTGTCAAGTTGAAGGAGAACGTACTGCCAGTCAAGGGGCTCACAGACGCACTCGTTCAATACGTTGAATCTCAGTGCTGGGCTCTGAAGGTGTTACTCATCACAAACTCGTAGCGCTCCGGCCGCCATAGAAGTGCGTGTGGTCGCAGCAAGGCCGCCCGGGATGCAGCCCCGGACGTCAGAAAACTGTCTAGATTGGCCATCACGCAGATTCTGCAGGCATGAGCCTGATGTGCCAGTACATGCAGCAAACCAGGTCGGGCTTTTTGTTGTTGGATGACCCGCATCGGTTCACTGCCCCGTGGTCGGTGCCCAGTTGCGGCGTGCCACGCCGTCGTAGCGCACGTCGGAGCAGCGCATGGGGAACACCGCTGCCGGCGGCTTGCTGGTCGCCTCGACATAGCAGGGGTACATGCCACCCAGGAATGTGATGAACATGAAGAGGTTGAACTCTTGTGGCGTCCACCCGAAATCGGCAGCAAACGCGGCTCCCAAGCCTCCCATATTGAGCTGCAACGGCCTGTTGGTCGACGCGAAATAGCGGTCGATCTCGAAGGCCAGAGCCACATGCGGGCCATCACCTACGCCCAACTCCTTGGCCATCTCCAGCCCGAGCGGAATGCGCTCATCCTTCGAGGCAATGGGCCGACCATAGCCAGGCATGCGGCCTCCATCACCCAGGAAACCTTCAAGGTGATCAGCCAAAGATGTGCCCCTGTCCAGGATCTGGCGCGTCTTGAGGAAGAAGTCCAAGGCGCGGAATTCATTGCCTCGACCGAAGATGGCGGCCTCCGAGACGGCCTGCGCTGCGCTAATGGCCAGATTGGGTGTGCTGCGTGTGGTGCCAGCCAGTGCTGCCACGCGGTTGTTCCACAGTCGCGCATCGGGGTAGCTGGTGCGCACCCAGGCCTGTGAGAACCACTTCAGGTGCTCGGGTGGAACAGGGCGACCCATGATGCCCATGGTGCACAGGGCCAGCCAGTCCATGTCCTTGAGATCGCGCAGCAGATCCTGGCCGAGGAAGATGGTATGACTGCCAGGGAAGGCTGCACCCACCTTGGTCTTGAAGACGTCGGCATGCTCCGCCAGCATTTGAGGCCCTCGGTTCATGGCTGTGTCTCCTTGCCGCGGTATGGGTCGTTCTCCAGTTCCACCGGCGGATAGGGGAAGTTCTTGAAGCCGATATGGCCTTGTTCCATGGCGTGGGCAGCTGCTCCTGGGAGCCTGAGAAGCAGGTAAAGCATTTCGCCCTGTGCGGGGCTGAAGCCCAGATCAGTAAGGGCTGCGGCGGCAATGCCCGTCATCGCCAGCGGCACGCCCGCGGCCTGCTCAAGGGCTGTGCGGTGTTCAGCCAGCCACAGTGTGCGTGGCCCGACCTCCTGGCTGGCCAGCATCTCCAGGGTCTGGCGCACCACGGTAGGCGTGGAGACACCATTGGGATCAAAGCCTGCGGCATGCTCGATGGCCGGCCAGCCCGTGTCCGTGACAGTCAGCCATTGCGGCGTCGCGTGATGAACCAAGGTGCTGGCCCAGGTGTGAGATGCGCCGAGTTCACACGCTGCCCATTTGCCCATGGCCAGGAACACGTCTCGTGCACCACCGCTTTGGCCAGCACCGACGGCCAGGGCCGCCATCAGACTCGCGGCCGCCGGGGTGCCGCCGATGCCACCACACATGGCAGCGTGCACCATGGGGTCGCGCGGGCCGGGGTTTGCCAAGGCCACCGCCAGGGTTTCCAGTGCACGTGCCTGGATGGGCGTGGGCGCCTCTCCTCTGAGCAGCAAGAACAGCATGTCGACCCAGCGGGCCTGCCCCAGCATCTGCCCATACACGTCGAAGCCGTGACAGTAAGCGGCACGCGTCGCAAAGGGGTTGTCGGGTTCGGGTTCCTCTTGCCAGATACTGGTGTGCAAGGGCGAGCTCACTGCTTGCCCTCCAGCGTCTGCATGCGCAGGTTCATGGGCGGTACTTCCTCGGCATCGATGCGAACGTCCAGCAAGGTCGGGCCCTGGCGATTGAGCATCTCGCTCATATTGAGCGCATCGAAATCTTCCGGGCCGCGGATGACATGGCCTGGTATGCCCATGGCCTGCGCCACGCGTGCATAGTCCACCGTCGGCAATTCGAAGGCGATGGGCTCGGCGCTGGCCAGTCGCTGGCCATGCTTGACCATGCCCAGCGCGCTGTCGTTGAGGATCACGAAGATCACGGTCAGGCCTTCCTGAGCGGCCACGGTGATCTCCTGGCCATTCATCAGGTAACTGCCGTCGCCGGTCAGGCAGACCACCGGGCAGTTCGGCTTGGCCCGTGCAATGCCCACACCCGCGCCGATGGCCCATCCCATGGGGGCGAAGTCCATCAGCACGCGCAGCCAGCCTGCATGGTCCTGGCGGCGTTCTCCACGCCAGGCGCTATTGGCCGCCGGGTTGATGACGTTGCCTGATGAGGGCACAAGGCCGAGTCGACGGTTGTTGCGGGAGTCGAGGTAGTGGATGGCCCAGGCGGTGGCGTTGCCCGCGTCGGCAACAAAGCGTGTGGTCGGTGGGAAGCGCTTGGACAACTCGATCATCAGGCGCTGGGGTTTGATGGGGGTTGCGTCGCTTTGGGTTTTCTCCGGTTCTTGCAGCGTCACGGGCACGGGCGCGGCCTGCCGTACTTTGGGTGCCCAAGGCATGCCCAGTGACTCCTGCTCGATGTGCATCATGTCCAGCAGGCGCTCGAACACAGTGCGGATGCGGCCTCGCACATGCAGGCGAGCCATGGGGGAATGCCGCAAGTGCTCATCGGTGCTGTCGATGTGGACGAGCTTGCGGTTGAGTACGCTGTTGCTCCAGGCTCCGCTTGTCCATTCACCCAGGCTGGTGCCGATGGCCAGAACGAGGTCGACGTCGTCATTGAGCGCGGCGTGAGCCGACTGGTGTCCGGCGAAGCCGAACACACCGCGATACAGCACGTGGTGCGGGTTGATCAGGCCCTTCGCATCCGGCGTGGTGACGAAGCAGGAGTTGGTCATCTCGGCGAAGTGGACGATCGCATCAATGGCTTCGCCGCAGTCGCCGCCGACAATGAGCGCCATCTTGTGGGTGTGCTGCAGCGTGGCAAACAGGGCGCGGACGGTGTCGTCGTCCACCAGCGAAGGCTTTTGCAGCAGCAGCTGCAGGCCTTGAGGCGACAGACGTTGCTCCACGTTGCTGCGCAGCAAGTCCAGGGGAATTGACAGGTGCACCGGGCCATACGGCGGCTGAATGGCGCGCATCAGTGCCTGCACCAGCTTGGTTTCCAACTGGTCGATGTGCGACACCAGCGTGTTGTAGCGGGTGCAGTGGCTGAACATGCCCACCGTGTTGATGCCGGTGCACGCGGACTCCTGCAAGGCCCCCTTGCCGAACACCGGCAGGGACGGCTGGCCGGTGATCACCAGCATGGGCACCTTGTTGTCGTAGGCGCATGCCACGCCCGTGATCAGGTTGGTGGCGCCAGGGCCCGATGTGGCCACGCAGACGCCGATCTTGCCCGTCTCGCGGGTGTAGCCGTCGGCCATGAAGGCGGCGCCAGCCTCGTGCCGGGCAACCACCGGACGCAGCCCGCCACGCCGCATGCTGACCGCCATGGCGTTGTAGAGCGGCTCAATGGCGCCGCCGGGCACGCCGAAAACGAAGTCAACGCCAATGGCTTCCAGGTAGGAGACGATCAGTGCGGCGGCGCCAACGGTCGGAGAGGGAGGGGTCAGCGGTACAACTGCTGCGGACTTCACGATGCCAGATCCTTGTTACATTAAAAACCTTAATTCACATGTTGAAACAATTAAGGCTGGCGCAAGCATGCCTGTGGTGCGGTCGATCGTCATCCCCCCCCTCGCGGGCCAACCCTTGATCGGGGGGCCGATTTTCAGTAGTTGAGCACACGATGCAACAAGGTGGTGAACGCGAATGCCTGGGGGCATCAGAATGGGGGGTGGAGCAGTACAGAATGGAGGATGTCGGCAGTCATCCTGTCGGGCAGCAGATGGGGAGTTTCTTGTTCTCGGCATGGCGTGTTAGGCACAAGGTCGCAAGGCTTCTGTTGATGGCGGTACTGGGTAGCCTCATGTACGCCGGCATGGCCGTCGCCGATGATGATGCCGGGCGTGCCAGCCTCGCCGTGGTCTACCCCGACATTGGTGAACCCTATCGCAGCGTCTTCTCCGCCATCATTGAGGGCATCGAAGAACGGGCGCGTGGCAAGATCGCCAGTTTTCCCATCGTTGCCGGAGCCAATCCACCTGCCTTGTCAGAAGAGTTGCGTCACCGCAATGTGCGTGCCGTCATTGCATTGGGCCGCAGCGGTCTGAAGGTTGCTTCTGGGCTGGACCGCCAGATCAATGTGGTGGCCGGTGGGGTGCTGTCGGTGCCGGAATCCGAGGCTCAGGGGATGATGGTCCAGAGCCTGGCTCCGGATCCTGCGCTCTTGTTCGCGCGGCTCAAGTCCTTCATGCCGGGTGCCAAACGCGTCATCGTGGTGTATGACCCCAAGCAGAACGAGTGGTTGATCCGTCTGGCCAAGGATGCTGCCAAGGCGCAAGGCCTGGAACTGGTGGCACTGGACGCAGACGACCTGAAAACAGCCGTGCGTCGCTATCAGGACGTCATGGGTTCGATGAATGGGCGGCGCGATGTGTTGTGGCTGCCGCAGGACTCGACGACCGTCGAGGAGTCCGCGGTGCTGCCGCTGGTGCTGCGCGAAGCCTGGAACCAGAGCTTTGTGGTGTTCTCCAGCAATGTGGTGCATGTGCGCCGTGGTGCATTGTTTTCGCTTTACCCTGACAACACGGAAATGGGCCGCTTTCTGGCGGGCGCCGCATTGGCCTCCTTGCAAGGCAATGGCGCCCCACAGCGTGGCATTCAAACGCTCAAGCAGGTGTTGACGGCGGTCAACACGCGGACAGCCGAGCACCTCGGCATCGATTTGCGCGCGTCACAGCAGCGCATTCACCTCATATTCCCGGAGCAATGAGATGACAGGTGCTCAAACCTCGCTCCCGGCGCGGCAACTCGCGCGAATGTTGAAAGGCATGACCTTTCAGCAGCAGATCGCCATCGCCATGGCCGTGGGCGTGCTGTGCATGGCCCTGTTCTCCTCCGTGGGCAGCGCCTGGCAAGGCAGCCAGCAGGTGCGCGACAACCTCATCCAGCAAAGCCTGCGCATTGCATCGAGCCTGGCCAACCAGAGCAAGCTAGCCTTGCTGTCAGGCTCACCTGACAACGCGGCCGAGGCCGTGGCCGCCACGCTGGCCTTCCCGGACGTGTTGCGCGTTGAGGTGCGCAAAACCGATGGCAAGGTGCTGCTGGCCAAAGGCATCATGACCAAGGGGCAATCGGATTTGCCCATGCCTGCTCAGACCGCCGTGCGCGAGGCCTACCTGGAAAGCGAAACCGATGATGCCTGGCGCTTCGTCGCACCGGTATGGACAGCACGTTCCGAGACACCCTTCGACGTGGTGGCGCCAACAGACGAGTTCCTCGGGCATGTCGTGGTGGTGCTGAGCAAGGCCACGCTGGGGCGCATGGTAGCCAATATCTTCATGGTCAACATGTTGTCGTCCTTCTTCTTCGCGGGCGTCTTCCTGATCGTGATACGTTTCCTGTGCGCAAGGCTGACGAGGCCGCTGGACATGCTCTCCAGTGCCATGTCCCGCGCTGAGCAAGGCGAGGTGCAGGTCCGCACACCCGTCGATGGTCCGCGTGACATCCAGGCCATGGCACAGGCCTTCAACCGCATGATCGCGGCTTTGCAGGAGCGTGGCGAGGAGCTGCAAAGCCACCGTGATCACCTGGAGGAGTTGGTGGGTCGCCGCACCACGGAGCTGCAGATGGCCAAGGAGCGCGCCGAGATCGCCAGCCAGGCCAAAAGCGACTTCCTGGCGCGCATGAGCCACGAGTTGCGTACGCCCCTGAATGCCATCATGGGCTATGCCCAGATCCTCAAGATGGACCGCACGCTGACCGAACGGCAGCTCACCTGCTTGAACACCATCCATGGCAGTGGCGAGCATCTGCTGATGCTCATCGTGGACATCCTGGACCTGTCGCAGATCGAAGCAGGCAAGACGGAGCTGCATCTCGCGGCGGTCGACCCCAAGGCCCTGACCAATATGCTGGACGACATTATCCGCATCAAGGCTGTCGAAAAGCAGCTGACCTTCGTGGTCGAGGCTGCGCAGGACTTGCCCCAGGCCGTGATGCTGGACGAAAAACGACTGCGACAGGTCTTGCTGAACCTGCTGAGCAATGCTGTCAAGTTCACGCAACAAGGTGTGGTGAACCTGCGGATCCAGATCGTAGGCAGGGAAAAGGGCGATGACCAGGTCCGCATGCGTTTTGAGGTACAGGACTCCGGCGTGGGTGTTCGCCCCGAAGACCAACAGCGCATCTTCGAGCCTTTCGAGCAGGCAGGCGATTCACGCAGCCGGGCGGCGGGGACGGGCCTGGGTCTGGCCATCAGTCGCCAACTGGTGCGATTGATGGGGGGGGATCTGCATGTGCGCAGCGAGGTGGGTGCGGGCAGCCTGTTCTGGTTCGAGCTCACCGCCCCATTGGCATCGGCTTTGCCTCACGCCGTGAGCCAGCGGGTCGACGTGAATGGCTATGAAGGCCCCCGCAAGCGCATTTTGGTCGTGGACGATGTGCCCGCCAACCGCCTCATGCTGGTCGAGTTGCTGCGGCCTCTAGGCTTCGAGATCTGTGAGGCCATTCACGGCCAGGATGTACTTGACCAGATTCCATCCAACACACCGGATCTGATCCTGATGGACCTGGCCATGCCGGTGATGGATGGGCTCGAAGCCACGCGCCGGATCAGGGCGGGGCATGTCTGTGCGGATGTGCCCATCATCGCGCTGTCGGCCAACGCATCGCGTCAACACAGTGAGCAGGCCATGGCGGCTGGGGCCACGCTGTTCATGTCAAAGCCCTTTGAGCGCTCGGAGCTCTTGTCTCATCTAGGAGCATGCCTGTCCTTGACCTGGATCCACGCAGGGGTGGATCTGCGCTGACGGTGTCTGAAAGACGTCACTGACGCGCAGCTTTTGGGTGAATCACCCTTCCCAAATGTCCGAAGAGGCCACACAATCTGCGCGGTGCACCAAACAGGAACCGGATGATGAGACGTTGCGTTCCCGTGAACCGAGATGTTGCGCGCCAGGTTGTATCGCAGGCAGTCGCCGTGCTCCTTCTGTCGTTGATGCAACCCATCGTCGCTCATGCGCAAGCCACCAGTGACGAAGAAGATCTCGCTCTGTCATTTGGCGACAAATCCACGGTCAGCATTGCAACGGGCAGTCAACAGCCCTTGCGGCGAGCTCCTGCGGTGGCTACCGTGATCACGGCCGAAGATATTGCGGCCATGGGGGCCACCGATCTGGATCAGGTGCTGGAAACCGTACCTGGCATCCACGTGAACCGCAGTGTTCAAGGCTACAGCCCTTTGTATGTCGTGCGTGGCATCTACAGCGACTACAACCCCCAGACCCTGATGCTGCAAAACGGCGTGCCCATGACCACGCTGTTTATCGGCAATCGGGGGAACGCCTGGTTTGGCTTGCCGGTTGAAAACATTGCCCGCATCGAGATCATCCGTGGTCCAGGTTCGGCGCTGTACGGTGCCGATGCCTATTCAGGTGTCATCAACATCATCACGAAGACCGCGGCCGACACACCGGGCACCGAAGTCGGGGTCCGAGGCGGTTCCTTTGATACCTGGAACACCTGGGTGCAGCATGGCGGCAAGTTGGGGCCCTTGGATGTTGCGGGCTACTTGAGCGTCGGGCATACGGATGGCTTCAAGAGAGCCATCGAGGCGGATACACAAACGTACTTCGATGGACTTTTTTCTTCGCATGCCAGTTTGGCGCCCGGCACGGTCAATACTGGCTATGACTCGGTGGATGGAAGTCTGGACCTTGCCTACAAGCAGTGGCGATTCCGGGCTGGCTACAAGTTGCGAGACAACGGGCAAACTGGTCCCGGGATCTCGGGGGCTCTCGACCCAGTTGGCAGGGCAAAGAGCGAGCGCACGTCTGCGGATTTGTCCTGGAACGGCACGGATGTCCTCAAGGATCTGGACGTAGGGGTTGTGGCCAGCTATCTGTCTTACACGCAGCAGTTTCCAACCTTGCTGCAGTTGTTTCCGCCTGGGGCATTCGGTGGTGCTTTCCCGGATGGCATGCTGGGGGCGCCCAATACTTGGGAGCAGCAGTTGCGGTTTTCAGTGGTCAGCACCTACCGCGGTTTTGTTGATCACAACGTGCGTTTTGGCGTAGGGCACGACGATCTGGATCTGTATCGGACGCAAGAGATAAAAAATTTCACGCTCAACGGTGTAGGGTTGCCGTTGCCCTTGGCTACGCCGGATCCCGTGGAGGTGCCGGTTGACCAGTCGTTCATGACGCCACACAAGAGAATGGTCGACTATTTGTATGCGCAGGATGAATGGCGATTTGCCAGAGATTGGGCGCTGACAGGTGGCGTGCGCCATGACCACTACTCCGACTTTGGCGGCACGACCAATCCGAGAGCAGCATTGGTCTGGGATGCCAGTATCGACTTGACAGCCAAGCTTCTGTATGGACATGCCTTTCGCGCGCCGGCTTTCACTGAGCTCTACAGCATCAACAATCCGGTGGTGCGCGGCAATCCGGATTTGAAGCCGGAGACGATCAATACCTGGGAGGCCGCATTCGCCTGGCAGGCGCGCCCCGATATGGATGTCAACCTCAGCTTGTTCCGCTACCGCATGAAGGACATCATCCGTGTGTCCAATAGCGTGTGGAACAACACCGGTGCACAGCACGGGCATGGCTTTGAGTTGGAGACCATCTGGAAGGTGAGCCGGACCTTGCGTGTCCAAGGCAACTATGCCTGGCAGCGTTCAACCGATGAAGCCACTGACCAAGACGCGGGGTATGCGCCGCATCATCATCTTTCGACGCGAGCCGACTGGAGTGTCGCGGGCAATTGGCTTTTGGGTGGGCAGCTCAACTATGTGGCAGATCGCAAGCGCGCAGCTGGCGATACGCGCCCTGACATTCCTGACTACACCACGGTCGACTTGAGCCTCCGAACAAACAGCGGCGGCAAGGGTTGGGAGTTCTCTGGTGCCATCAAGAACTTGTTCAGCGCAGACGCCAGAGAGCCGGTGCCACAGACGCCGAGTCTCTCCATTCCGAACGACCTGCCGCTGCCGCGCCGCTCGTTCTACCTCCAGGCCATCTACAGGATGTGACCAAGCGTCAAAGCACGCTCATGCCACCGTCTACTGCAATCTCCTGGCCCACGATGTAGGACGAGTCGTCGCTGGCCAGGAACAAGGCGGCCTTGGCCACTTCTTCTGCTTCGCCAAAGCGCTTGCTTGGTGACTTGCGCGTGACTTCGTCGCGGACGGCTTGAGCCGCCTCGTCAGGCAAGCCGAACTTGCCCCACATGGGGGTCGTGATGGGGCCCGGGCTGATGGCGTTGACGCGGACGCCTCGACCGATCAATTCCAGTGCCAATGTCTGCACCAGTGAGCGCAGGGCGGCTTTGCAGGCAGCGTAGACACTGAAGTTGGGTGAACCGATCTGGTTGGAGATCGACGTCGTCACGATCACGCTGGACTGCGCCGACAGCAGAGGCAGCGCCTTCTGGATCGTGAAGAAGGCGCCTTTGAAGTTCACCGAGGCCAGTGCGTCGAAGTGCTCTTCGCTGATGAATTCAAAGGGGGCCGGGCCGGCAACGGCCGCATTGACAACCAGCACGTCGATCTTGCCCCAGCCCGATTGCAGCGTGGCCATGGCGTCATTGATGTCGCTGACCTTGCTGGCATCGCAGCGCAAGGTCAACACCTCATGGCCGAGTATCTCCTTGGCCTGCGCCAGGGCTTCGGGATTGCGCCCTGTGATGGCAACACGAGCGCCTTGTGCCAAAAACAGCTTGGCGGTCGCCAAACCAATGCCACTGTTGCCGCCTGTGATCAGTGCGGTCTTGCCCGATAACTTCTGCATGGGGGTGTCCTTCAAACCTTGATGAGGTGAGGGCGCGGGAGCCATACCAAAAAACCGCCCTCAATTTGTTTCAGATTGTATTTAGGACCTTTTCAGGCGGGCATCCTCTACATCGGGGTGCACCGCTCAAACAGGGGCCTCGCTAGGTTCGTGTGCTTTGTCGCATTCTCTTACGCAAATTGCTCAAGGTGAGCGTTGCCAGGCCGAAGAGCACCGTTGGCGGAACCTTTCGCCAATGCCGGTCGACCGGTTTCTGGGCCCCAACAGGGAGAGGGCCGGGCGGCTTGACACCATCAACCATTGAGGAAGAACCATGCGTCTGCAGAAATGGATTGGGATTGGTATTGTTTCGGCAACGATGTCTGCGACATCGGCAATGGCTGACACCACAGCCACCAAAGACTCACAGTTGCCGCTCTTGCTTGTGGGGGCCTCTTATGCCGAGGCGAAAACCCCCTACAACAATGGCATTGCACCCTTGGGAGGCGTCGCCGTTGGTTTCGGCAGCTACCTGAGCTTAGGGGCCGCCTTGACGCGTTCGCCCCTGCTGCCTGGCTACCTCATCAATGAAGGGCAGGCGGGCGCCACCACCTTTGCCCGACAGGCTTGCGCACCGGGTGCCAGCACCTGCGGCCCGGCCGGGTGGGACAGCTACGCGACCCAGTTGCAAAAGGCCTTGAGTCGGGTGGCGCAGCCTCCGAGTTTCACGACCTACAACGCCAAGTACGTGGTGATCCTCAGCCCCAATGACTGCCTGCATGCCGATGCCTTTGGCGTGCCACAAACCACCACATCGCCTTGCTCGTTGGCGCAGATGAACCAGGTGGCTGACCGGCTGGTGGCGGTGGGCAATCAGGCGAGGGCGGCCGGCTTGACGCCGATCTTCGACGTGATGCCGCGCTACAAGCAGCTCAACCTACCCCTGTTCCAGAGCCTCTATGGTCTGGCCTGGGTCATCAGCGAGAACGACTACAACACCTTGCGCAGCGTCACCAGCACCCGCGTGAAGGCCGAAGTGCCAGGCGTCATCCAGATCGACATCTGGAAGGACTTCGTGAACATCGGAGATGGCATCCACCCCACACCTGAAACCGCACGCAAGGCGGCTCAGGCCGTTGCCGTCGAGTTGCTGCGACGTGATCACCCGCACGATCACTGATGGGCTGATGATGGTGCATTGAGTGGAGGTGGGCCTGGTGCCCGCCTCGCTGCCTCACACCTGCCACAAGTGCAGGGCCCCTGGAATGGCGCGACCCTGTTCGACGCGAATCGAGGTGTCGAGGTGGGGCACCGTCGTGAAGCCATGGCTCGCCGCCAATTGCCTGAGATAGGGCTCGGTGTGTGCATAGCGTCCTGAGGATGTCAACCGGAATCCGCATGGGGGCGCCTGATCGGGCGTGACCGCTTCGACCGAGAAGGTGAACAGGCCTCCGGCCTTCAGCAGACGCCTGGCTTCGCCAACCACTTCGTCGATCTTGCCGATATAGACGAAGACATCGGCCGAGGTCACGACGTCATAGCTGGCGTCTTGCTCGGCTTGCATCATGCTCAGCAAGTCTGAGCGTTCCAGGCGTTCATAACGCTGGCGTTCCTGGGCCTTTTGCAGCATGCCGGCCGACACGTCCACACCGATGCAGGTATACCTGTTCGCTGGCAGAGCCGCGCCAACCAGGCCTGTGCCGCAACCCAGGTCCAGCACGCGCTGAACGCCTGGTGCGACGGGCGCGCGTTGCTGCAGCAGTTCTGCCATCTGGGCCGGGATGTTGTAGCGCAGGGTTTGGGTCAAGTGGGTGTCGAAGTGGCCGGCGTAGTTGTCGAACACACCCTCCACGTACTGAAGGGGTGCGCCGTCCGTGGTGGTGCCGGAGAGGGCGTCCACGTGGTGCCTGGTTTCGGCGTCGTCGGGGGCCAGTGCCAGCTTGCGCTTGTAGGCGGCCAATGCTTCTGGCAGCTTGCCCTGGTCCCTCAAGGCGGCGCCCAGGTTGCCATGTGCATCCGCGTAGTCGGGTTTCAAGGCCAGGGCCTGGCGATAGCAGCCAATGGCCTGTTCGGTCTTGCCCAGGTCCTTGAAGATCACGCCGAGGTTGTTGAAGGCCTCGTGGTCCTTGGGCATCAGCACGGCGGCCTTCTGCATGGGTTGCAGCGCTTCGGCCGTGCGGCCTAGTTTCTTCAGGGATGCACCCAAGACCTTCCAGGCGAGCGGGTGCTTGGGGTGCTGGCGGGTGAGCGCACGGGCCAGCATCTCGGCGTCCGCGTACTGGCGGTTGCCATATAGTGTGACGAGGACTTGGCGCTCGTCGGCGCTGGGCTCCTTGCCCTTGGGTGGGTTGCTGATCGAACTGGACTTCATGGGCTGCAGGGCGGTTAAGGCCAAGGAATGGCAAACGGCCATGTTGGCCGATATTCGAAACTGGATCAAAAAATAGTGTATCCCGCCTATGCGGGGATGCCATGGTGCAATGGCCCCGTTCAGTCGCTCTGCCGCGGCCTGGGTGTGCGCGCCAGCACCCAGGCGGACACGCTGCATGCGCCTGCGTCCAGCAAGGCGTGCGCACAGGCGTTGAGCGTGGCGCCCGTGGTCATCACGTCATCCACGATGGCGACATGTCGATCTTGCAGCAGGCCATGGTGCCGTGCAGGGACGTGAAAGGCCTCGCGGATCTGCTGCGCGCGCGCTTCGGCCGTCAGGCTCATCAGGCGCGAGGTGTGCAGGCTGCGCTGCAGTACATCGGTGCGTGCGGTGATGCTCAACTGCCGCCCGACCTGGCGTGCCAGCAGGCATGACTGGTTGTAGCCGCGTTCGCGCAAGCGTTGTGTCGACAGCGGTACCGGCACGATGAGGCTGGTCAGGCCCTTGCGGGTTTGGGCGGCGTCAGCAAGCAGTTTGCCCAGGGGCTTGGCCAGTGCCGTGTGGCGCTGAAACTTGAGCTTGGCAAGGAGGTCAGGCCAGGGGCCGACGTAGTCCACAGCGGCAATGGCGCGATCGAACTCCGGAGACTGGTCTTCGCAGTCCGTGCAGATCGTGTCGTGGTGTTGCGTTGGCAGGTCGATCGCGCAGCGTGTGCAGCGAAGGCCGCTCAGTTGCCAATGCTTCAGACAGGCAGCGCACAGGCGCTCGGTTTGCCAGGTGCGACAGATGAGGCATTGGCTGAAGCGCCATGGCGGCGCGGCAAACAGGTCGGAATGGGATGCCCTTGCGAGCCAGGCGGAAAGCATCCAGTCAATATACTGACGACCCCTCACCGGCAACATCGCCCCAAGTGGGGTTGCTGTCGCATGCCATGTCTTCCGTTTTGCCTCCGTCTTCTTCGCCCGCGCCTGATCTACCGCTTTGTGCGCCCAGTGAGGTCGCTCTGGCAAGGCAGGTTCGTCGCCTGGCTGCGCTCGCCGAGCCGCCGTGGCTGCATGCCGAAGTAGCGCGCAGGCTGGCCGAGAAGCTGGGGCCCATCAAGCTGGAGCCCGAGGGCTGGATAGACTGGTCGGCCTTCCTGGGGGCCGGTGCCGAGCTGGTTCAGGCGCGCTATCCACAGGCACAGCGTTGGGTGGTCGAGCCCACGCCAGCCTTGCAGGCGCGCAGCCGCTCGATGCTGGCGGATCAGGCCGAGCGCAGCTGGAAGCGGCTCTGGCGCCGCGATGTACCAGAGGTCTGGCTGGAAGGTCAGGCAGATGCTGTGCAAGCTCGCCCCTGGACGCCAGATGGCGCGCAGATGCTTTGGGCCAACATGACGCTACATGCACATGCGGATCTGCCGTCCCTGATGGGGCAGTGGCATCGGCATCTCGCCGTTGATGGCTTTCTCATGTGCTCGGGCTTGGGGCCGGATACGGCCAGGGAACTGCGTCAGGTGTACCAGGCGCTGGGCTGGCCCTGGCCGACCATCGACTTCATCGACATGCACGACCTGGGCGACGAACTGGTCAAGGCGGGGTTTGCCGACCCGGTCATGGACATGGAGCGCCTGACCCTGACCTGGGCCACGCCCGAAGCCATGCTGGCCGAGCTTCGTACTTGGGGTGGCAATGTGGCCTGGGGGCGTCACCAGGGCTTGCGCACGCCGCGCTGGCGCGATCGCCTCCTATCAGAGTTGGCGGCGCGCCTGACCCGGCCGGACGGTCGGCTGGGCCTGACGGTTGAAATTGTTTATGGGCATGCCATCAAGCCCTTGCCCAGGGTGAAGGTGGCGGCGGAGGCGCGCGTTTCGCTGGATGACATGAAGCGCATGATCCGCAAGCAGGACAAGCCCTGATCGGAATGTGGCGTCGTTGTATCGACAGCCTGTGATTCCTGCAAAAATTGCGGGTTATTCATAGCATATGACCACCAATTGCATATTGAGACACCTCAAGTGGGTGGCTAGAATGACTCGGGCGTTTGGATGGTGCACTGCATCAACAAATGGCCAGCCAGCCTACCGGAGTGGCCCCCGGGCACTGACTGCAGCAGTGCCCGAGTTCAATCCTTGACGAGCCAAGACATGACCAAAGATCCTGGGTACAGCGTGAGTCGGATGTCGTTCAAAGAGGGGCTTGGTGCCCTTGCATCTCGTTGGGGCACCACGGCAAAAGCGGCTTCGCTGAGTTTGCTGGGTGTGGCCGCCCAGGCGAGCTGGGCCGTCAACAGCCTGCCGGGCGGGCCCGCTGTCGGCCAGCTCGATCTGCCGCCGCCCGTCACCAAGATCGCGGCCGAGCAGCAGTCGCTGCATTACATGATGCTCTATATCTGCGGCGCGATCTTCGTGGCCGTGTTCGGTGTCATGTTCTATTCGATCTTCGCGCACCGCAAGTCGAAGGGGCACAAGGCGGCCGACTTCCATGAGTCCACCACCGTCGAAATCATCTGGACGGTGATCCCCTTCCTGATCGTGATCGGCATGGCCCTGCCCGCCACCAAGGTGGTCGTGGCCATGAAGGACACCACCAACGCCGACCTCACCGTGAAGGTGACCGGCTACCAGTGGAAATGGGGCTACGACTACATCAAGGGTGAAGGCGAGGGCGTGCACTTCATTTCGACGCTGGATTCGACGCAGCGCGCGCTGTCTGACGCCGGCACACCCGAAGGTGACAACTACCTCCTCAAGGTCGACAACCCACTGGTCGTGCCGGTCGATAAGAAGGTGCGCATCATCACCACGGCCAACGATGTGATCCATTCCTTCATGGTGCCCTCGTTCGGCATCAAGCAGGACGCCATCCCCGGCTTCGTGCGCGACACCTGGTTCCGCGCCGAGAAAACGGGCGACTACTACGGCCAGTGCGCCGAGCTGTGCGGCAAGGAGCACGCCTACATGCCCATCCACGTCAAGGTGCTGAGCGCCGAGGACTATACCAAGTGGGTGGCCGATCGCCAGAAGGAGCTGCAGGCCCTGGCCGACGACCCCACCAAGGTCTGGACACAGGCCGACCTGCTTGCCCGTGGCGAGAAGGTCTACAACGCCAACTGTGCCGCCTGCCACCAGCCCAACGGCAAGGGCGGCGGCGCGGTCAAGCCGCTGGATGGCTCGCCCAAGGTGCTGAGCGAAGACAAGGCTGTGCAGATCCATGTGCTGCTCAATGGGCAGAACAACATCATGCCCTCCTGGAAGCAACTGTCGGACACCGAGATCGCGGCGGTGATCACCTTCACGAAAAACCACTGGTCCAACAAGACCGGCCAGACGGTGCAGCCGTCGGAAGTGCTGGCTGCGCGCAAGTGAAGCGCGCGTGACCTCAACGGGATCAAAAAGGACACCTCATGACCAGTACAGCTCTTGACCACGGGCACGCGCATCACGGTGATCATGGCCACGACGATCACCACGGCCATCCGCACGGCTGGCGTCGATGGTTCTACGCGACCAACCACAAGGACATCGGCACGCTTTACCTGCTGTTTTCCTTGACCATGCTGATGATCGGCGGCGTGCTGGCGCTGGGCATCCGTGCCGAGCTGTTCAAGCCCGGCCTGCAGATCATGAACCCCGAGCTGTTCAACCAGTTCACCACCATGCACGGCATCATCATGGTGTTTGGCGCCATCATGCCGGCCTTCGTGGGCATGGCCAACTGGTTGATCCCGCTGCAGATCGGGGCCTCCGACATGGCCTTCGCGCGGATGAACAACTTCAGCTTCTGGCTGCTGATTCCTGCTGCACTTTTGCTGGTTGGTTCCTTCTTCCTCCCCGGGGGTGCACCGGCCGCCGGTTGGACGCTGTACGCGCCGCTGACGCTGCAGATGGGCCCCTCGATGGATGCTGGCATCTTCGCGATGCACATCATGGGCGCCAGCTCGGTCATGGGCTCGATCAACATCATCGTGACCATCCTCAACATGCGCGCACCCGGCATGACGCTGATGAAGATGCCGATGTTCGCCTGGACCTGGCTGATCACCGCCTACCTGCTGATCGCGGTGATGCCGGTGCTGGCCGGCGCCATCACGATGACGCTGACCGACCGCCACTTCGGCACCAGCTTCTTCAACCCGGCCGGTGGCGGTGACCCGG
>Ga0194137_10000362_pt1 | contig 31143 bp, 32 predicted proteins | sample TARM_MetaG_T3_14_FD_134025 | JGI IMG/M metagenome (GOLD analysis project Ga0194137, IMG submission 134025) | Freshwater microbial communities from Pennsylvania, USA, analyzing microbe dynamics in response to fracking - TARM_MetaG_T3_14 (version 2) | ecosystem: Environmental > Aquatic >... | reverse complement strand
GTTTTTTTTTATAATTTACGGCATATTTTATAGGCTTTCACCCCATAGCTTTCATTTCATTTGCTTGGAATCCTAGACTTTTTATCCCATGAAGAGGACAAAGGCTGCTCTCTTCGGTATAATAGAATCAACAAAAGCCCTTAGGGCTTCTTGTCACAAGCACAGAGAAAGGAGGGAAACACTACCATGGGCCTTGAAAAAAAATCATCCAATTGGAACTTACCAAACCTCATTACTTCTTTTCGGATAGTGCTTATTCCCTTATTTCTCTATGTGTATTTTGAGAATCCTGAAGAGAATCTAATGTATTCTGTGATCATCTTTTTTATCGCTGGATTTTCAGATTTTCTAGATGGATACCTGGCACGAAAGAACAATTTGGTGACACCTTTTGGCACCGTTATGGATCCCTTAGCAGATAAACTCATGCTCTTAACAGCACTGATCTCCTATGCAAGTACCGGTGTGATCCCCTATGCCATTCTCATTTTGGTGGCCATCAAAGAAAGCTTCATGATCCTTGGTGGGATCATTGTCTACAAGTGGGGTATCATCAATCCAGCCAATAAGTTTGGGAAGTTTGTAACCTTTTCCTTTTACATTGGCATCCTCACCCTCCTCTTTAGCAAAACCTTGGGAACACTGTTTCTATTTGCTTCCGCAGTGCTGGGATTCTTAGCTGGATATAGCTATATTCAAACAACACTGGAAAAGAAAAAAGGCGGAAAAGCCTCTTAGCATGAATACATCCATGAACGAAGAAGCTTCCCAAGATCATCCATGATCTTGGGAAGCTTCTTCGTTAGTTAGTCTATATTGGCTTGTAAATAGGTATCCATGAACTGTTTGGCTTCTTTTAATACCCCTCTACTCTCTTGGAAGGTAATTTTCTCATAGGCTTCCGCATAGGGGAGATACTCATAATCTAAAATCTCCTCCTCTTGAATGTCCACTTGTTCCATGGAGAACCCCATGTAGAAGGTGACAATCTTTTCCACTCCTGGCCTTGGAGAATACTTGGTCTTTTCTTTGAAGCCATCAATGAGCCGAACCTTTAAGCCAGTTTCTTCTAACACTTCGCGCATAGCAGTTTCTCTATGAGATTCTCCAGGTTCTTGATGCCCTTTTGGAAAATCCCAATGTTCACCATTTCTTTGACACACAAGAAGAAATTCTTTCTTCTCATTGATTACCACAACACCATAAGACTTTTCTTTATCCCCTTTAAATTGGATCCCCACACCATACCTCCACCATATTTCTAAGAGTCATCTGTACATTCATTATACCTGTATTATAGAAAAAGAAAAAGAGGCGATATCATCACCTCTTAGTTTTTAGTTTTGATGGACCATGTCTAATCTTGCAAACTTCGAGAATTGTCCTAGCCATGCTAGTTTCACTGTACCCACAGGGCCATTTCTCTGTTTTGCTATGATGCATTCGGCAATATTTTTATCTTCTGTATCTTGATGGTAGTACTCATCTCGATACAAAAACATCACAAGATCCGCATCCTGCTCAATGGAGCCGGACTCTCTTAAGTCAGAGAGCATAGGTCTATGATCGGCTCTTTGTTCTGGTGCTCTAGAAAGCTGAGAAAGAGCAATGACTGGACATTGCATCTCCTTGGCCAAAGCCTTTATGGAACGAGAAATTTCTGATACTTCTTGTTGCCTTGATTCTCCTTTTCCACTCATGAGCTGAAGGTAGTCAATGAGAATAAGGTCAATGCCATGCTCAAGTTTCAGTCGCCTACATTTAGACCGCATCTCTGTGACACTGATGCCCGCAGTATCATCAATATAAATTTTTGCCTGGGATAAAGGGCCTGATGCTTTGGCTATATTTTCCCAGTCTCGATCATCCAAATCTCCATTCCGAAGCTTTGTGAGCTCCACATTGGCTTCGGAACAAAGAAACTTATAAGCCAGCTGATCCATGGACATTTCCAAAGAGAAAATGGCGATGGATTTTCCTTCTCTTAACGCAGCATGCTCTGCTAAGTTCAGGGCAAAGGTGGTTTTCCCCATGGATGGTCTGGCCGCGATGAGCACCATGTCTCCCTTTTGAAAGCCCGAGGTCATGCGATCTAGTTCTGGAAAAGGGGAAGAAACGCCTGTGGTTGTTCCTTGGTTGTTGTAGATCCTTTGGATTTCCACAAGCCCTCTTTCTAAGATGTTGTGAATGGCTTCAAACCCACCAGAATTTCTTTTCTCTGCGATGTTGAAGATTCTTTTTTCTGCATCTTCCACCACACCATCCACTTCATCTTGCTTGGTATAACTATCATCCATAATTTCTGTGGATGCCCTGATGAGCTTTCGTAACATGGACTTATCCGATACGATTTTCAAATAGGATACCAAATTTAACGTGGTAGGCACGGAAGAGGCCAGCTCCGTCAAATAAGAAATGCCGCCCACATACTCTAGCTTATCGATGGATTTTAGATGGTCTGCTAAAGTCACTAAATCTATGGGGACGTCTTTGGAAAAAAGATCTAAAATGGCTTGAAAGATCACTTGATGCCCATCTCTATGAAAGTCTTCACGTTGCAGCTTCTCTAAGACTGTCGCGATGGCATTTTTATCAAGAATCATAGACCCAATGACGGACTGCTCCGCTTCTTGGTTGTTGGGCATAATTCTTAATGGTCTATTCTCCATACTCCACGCTCCTTAGACTAAAATCAGGGACATCAACTCTTCAATGTCTTTTACAGGAGTCACCTCAATGTCCTCCATATTTCCAGGGATATCTTTTCGATTGTCATAGGGGATCAGCACATGACGGATGCCCTTTCGTCTAGCACCGTAGACTTTTTCAAAGATTCCTCCCACGGGCTTTACTTTGCCTCGTATGGAGATTTCTCCTGTCACAGCCATATCTTGGCGAATAGGTCTATTTTGCAAGGCTGAAATGATGCATAGGGTGATGGCCGCTCCTGCTGAAGGTCCATCAATTTTTGCACCGCCAATAACATTCACGTGAACATCATAGTCACTCATATCAAGGCCAGTAATTTTACGAATGACGGATGCTGCATTAAAGACAGAATCCTTGGCCATACTCCCGGCGGTATCGTTAAACCTAGCTACACCCTTTCCTTTTTCCTTGGCTGGGTACACCATGGTTTCAATTTCTAGTGTAGAACCAACAAATCCAGAAACTGCAAGACCATAAATATGCCCTACTTCTGTATCGTTCTCTTTTGTAAGAATTTCATACGGTGAAATTCTCGAGATTCTGATGACCTCTTCCATATCTTTCTTCGTGATGTAGATTCTTTTGCCATCAACTATTCTTCCCTCGTAGAGAATGCCGCCATAAGCGTCTGCTAAGAGATTTATGGCTTTTCTACCTTCAATGGTGTAATTGGAGATGATCTCTGCTACACCTTCTTCTATGTCCACCTGGAGCTTCTCTGCGGCATTATGCACAATGCGCTGGATGTCTTTGGCGGTCAAAGGCTCAAAAAACACTTCCGTACATCGAGAACGCAGGGCAGGATTGATCTCTTGAGGCTCTCTTGTGGTGGCCCCAATGAGTACAAAGTCTGCTGGTGCCCCCCGGTCAAAGAGGTATTTCACATAAGCTGGCGTATTATCATCATCTGGATCATAATACGCAGAGCTGAATTCCACACGTTTGTCTTCTAATACCTTGAGAAGCTTATTTTGTAGAATATCATCTAATTCTCCGATTTCATCGATGAACAATACTCCACCATGGGCTTCTGTCACAAGGCCAAGTTTTGGTTCTGGAATCCCACCATCTGCCAAATCTCTTTTGCTTCCTTGGTAGATGGGATCATGCACGGAACCCAGTAATGGGTTGGTGATTTCTCTTGGGTCCCATCTTAAGGTAGTGCCATCCACTTCTACAAATTTTGCATCGGCCTCATAGGGTGTGAAGCTGAGTTTTTTTGCTTCTTGGAGCGCAATTCTTGCCGCTGTGGTTTTCCCTACCCCTGGAGGTCCATAAAGAATGATGTGTTGAGGATAGGGGGACGATATTTTGGACAGCAAGGACCTGATGGCTCTTTCTTGACCGATGATTTCCTCAAAGGTCTCAGGTCGAAGGAGTGATTGCAGATTTTTGGCCAAATGCTTTTCATCTAAAGTCAGTAAGTCTTGATATTTCTTTGTGGTCTTGGCATTTTCAGGACCTTTTTTCTTTCTGAGCACTTGGAGTCTCATCTCATCGATGTATTTGTCTTGCTTCTCCATGAGCTCTTTTTCTACTTCTTCTTCTACTTTTCGCTGAATGTAGTTTCGCGCGATGATTTCAGAGATCCATTTATTGGTATCATCCACCATGGTGGTTAAGGACTCTTCATCTGGCATCACCAGTTTGGATAATCCATCAGAAGCAATCATATTGGCTGCGTAAGCTTTATGAAGGGTATCTCCCTCCATATGCTTTTTTAAGCGAAACTTCGCAATTCTACTTTTCATAGCGCCTTTATCCAAGACGTTTTCTAGAATGTCCATTTGTACGTTGATTTCTGCTTGGATATCACTATCTTCATAGAACGGTCTATTGATTGATTTACTCAAATTTTTGCTCCTTTTAGTCTTCCTGAACGGTAACCTTTAGCTTGGTACTGATTTCTGGATAGATTTTCACTTCCACATCATAGCTACCCACAAGCTTAATGGTGTTCATGAGGACTTTCTTTTTGTCAAAATCTGTATCGAAGGTTTTGTTAATGAGTTCAGTGACATCTTTATTTGTGATGGCGCCAAAAAGACGACCATTTTCTCCCACCTTGGTTTTGATGGTGAGTTCTTTATTTCTCATGAGCTCTGCCAGCTTCTGTGCTGCTTCTGTCTCTTCTAGCTTAATTCGACGCTCATTTTCTTTCTTTAGGTTGACAATATGGAGGTTTTCCTGAGTAGCTTCTTGTGCAAGCTTTCTTGGAAAGAGAAAGTTTCTTGCATATCCATCAGAAGCTTCCAGTACGTCACCCTTCTTGCCCATGTTCTTTACGTCTTTTAATAATATTACTTTCATACTGTACTCTCCTCTTTTCTATGTTTTTGTATGGCTTCTTGGAGCTGATTGTAAGCATCGTCCATATCTGTATCCATGAGCTTTGCCCCTGCCATGGTCATATGACCTCCACCACCCAGCTCTTCTAAAATAAGCTGGACATTGAGCTCCTTTAAAGACCTTCCACTGATTATTATAGCATTATCTTGCTGAGTTAATACAAAGGCACCATGAATGTCTTTAAAATTTGCCAGTTCATCAGCTGCTTGGGCTGAAATCACCAAATCTTCATCATAGACCTTGGCCATGGCTACTTTATCAACGATGGCTGCATTTTTTATGATGTTTGCACGTCTATTATAGGTCTCAAAGTCTTGGGCAAACATCTCCCTCACTTCTTGGGTTCTTGCACCTTGTCTCTTTAAGAAGGAGGCGGCTTCAAAGGTTCGTACACCGGTTTTAAAGTTGAAACTCTTGGTGTCTACTCGAATTCCTGCAAAAAGTGCTTCAGCTTCTAATATGGATATTTCAGGCTTGTCAAAAATGTATTGGATCAGCTCTGTGACAAGCTCAGAGGTGGAGGATGCATAGGTTTCAATAAAACTTAGCATGGCTCCTGTGATTTGATCTGGTGTACGTCGATGATGATCGATGATGACGACCTTTTCAAATCGCTGAATAAAGTCAAAATCCAGCACATGATTTTTCGCATGTACATCCACGATGATCAAAGTATCTTGGGCCTTCACCTTGGCTTCTGCCCGTTGCAAGGAAATGATGCCTTCCTTGTATTCTTGCGTTTCTTGAAGTTTTTCAAAAATGGGCAAAATATTACCATAGGGTTCTTCATTGATGATCAGCGCTTTCTTCCCTAATCCTCTGGCGATGGCTTTGATTCCTACCGCTGAGCCAAAACAGTCCATATCAGGATTTTTATGGCCCATGATGTATACTTTATGGCTATCCTTAATGATTTCTTCTAAGGCATGGGCTACCACTCGAGAACGCACACGAGATTTCTTCTCGATTTCTTTGGAAGAGCCTCCATAAAAGGAAAGATTCCCAGGGGTTTTGATCACCACTTGATCTCCACCTCTACCCAATGCCAGCTCCTTTGCCGCTTTAGAGAACGCTTGATTCTCTTCTGGGCTGGTCCCGCCTTTACCAATGCCAATGCTCAAGGTTGGCTCAATGGTATTGCCTTGCTCTACACCTTTTATGGTCTCTAAAATCGTAAATTTCTTTTTGATTTGTTCATGAATATAGTATTCTGAGACCACCATAAGATATTTATTATTTTCATACTTTCTCACCATGGCTTTCATCTCATGGCCATAGGAATACAGCGCTTTCTCAATTTCAGCCAAGAGGAAAGGTCTTTTATCAGAGTCGATGCTGTTGAGTAAATCGCTATAGTTGTCGATTTCAATGGAGATCACAGACATGATTTTATTCTCTGCCTCTTTTAATAAAGAGATGTCATAAAAAAGCATGATCTTTAGATCTTCATGAAACTCTTTTTCACTATGGGTCACTGGAATGACCAGCAATTGATAGTCTTTCTCTAAAACTTTCACATCCACATGGGTACTCTCTTGGAGCGGCATGATTTCTTCTTTATACTTTGGCAAAATCTCCTCAATGGAGAAGTTATGGTGTTTCTTTTCAAAGAGTGCTAAAGTCTCTTTGCTATACCAAATGATTTCACCATCATCCCGAACAAGAACCATGGGAAAGGTGCTTTTTTCCAGCGCTTGTAAAACAGAATGGGACATCTTGGAGAGGATGTTGACCACAAATCTCTCCCATCGTTTCTTTTTATAGGTATATAAGCTATTGATATAAAACAAAAGAATGAGAAATGCCAATAAGAGCCCCGTGGCAAAAGCCCAGTGGCTGGTGAAGTAAAGGATGAAAATAGCCAGTATGATCAACAGGCTATATATATAGTCACTTATGCGATATTCGTAGTACTTTTTCATGCCCGCACCTCTTTCCTTATGGTTACTTTGCTTCTTTAGTTTTGTTCTTTCCGCTCTCTGATGAGCATATAGAGGCCATTTTCTGTGAGCTTTCTAAAATCAAAAGCACTGTCTACCACCCCAATAAACCCTATGATCACAATGAGATTAGAGGTGAAGAGAAGGGCTAAAATAATCACTCGAAAGATCGTTGGATACTTTAACTTTACTTCCATAAAGTAACTTAGTAAAGAGAGGCCCCCGATGATCCCCGTGATGCTAAATAGATTGTTTCCAAGGGTCATCAGCGCTTCTCCATAGATATTGCCAAGGGACACAACGAGGATTCCTACCATGGCCATGGCCAGTCCACCGAAGATTAAAAACATATTGGCTTTGATTTGGCTAAGTCTTGGCATTGGGTTCACCTCAATACCAAGGCGCTTAAAAATCGCCTGAGAAATTTTGTAAATAAAAGTGGCAGCCATCATAGCGTAGAGCAGCAAGATGCTTGGCAACAGGATGAGCACCCGCTCTACCGTCAGGGTTTTGATGTAGTCTAAAGCTGGATTGCCCTCTACCTGAAGTCCCAAAGCTTCATATTGATCAATAACTTGTGGCACGACTCTTTTCAAGTCTTCCACAAAGAACGCGATATAGCCGATAAAACTCTCCTCTGTTAAGAACTGAATTTCAATGACAAACATCACCACCACCGCCAAAGCCGCGGCAAATGTAAGCACCATAAAGTTGACCAGAGGACCTTTTTTTGCTGCAATCATATAGGTTAATCCCATTCCCAATACATAATGGAGAAGAGCCATGGTTATACCATATACGGGATTCATAAACAAGGAAAGAAGGATCAGTGCCGCGATAAAAGAAATGATAAGATTTGTTTTTCCACCTCGAACATAAATCAGCGCCACGATGATTGGACCTACGGCAAAGGCTACCGTACTGAGTACCGGTAAGGAGCCCAGTAGAGAAAAAATCAAAAGAAGTGCTGATAGCAAGGATGTTGTCACAAGTTTTCTTGTGGATCTATCTGTTTTCATAATTGTCTCCATTTACTTGATATTTTATTTGATTCTATCACATATGACCATAATAATGAATGCAAGAACCTGGTCTTACATGCATGACTTTACCCACAGGCCTAGATAAATGCACAAAAAACCGTGACCCAAAGGGATCACGGTTTCAATCATTAGTCTTGTGTGAATGGAAGAAGTGCGATATTTCTTGATCTCTTGATTGCATCTGTAAGTGTTCTCTGATGCTTAGCACATGTACCAGAAATTCTTCTTGGTAAAATCTTACCTCTTTCGGTGATGTACTTTCTTAGCTTCGCAACATCTTTATAATCAATATGATCAACCTTATCTACACAGAAAGAACAAACTTTTCTCTTTGCTCTTCTTCCTCTAGGGTTGTTTCTTTTGAAATCCCTTGATGAGTTTTCTCTGCTCATTGTTTTCCCTCCTTACCTATAGTTTAGAATGGAATATCTCCGTCATCAATCGGTGTCATATCATCGTATGATGATCCATACTCCTGGTTTGAGCTGCCTGAGAATCCACCTTCTCCGGATTGGTTCTTACTGCCCCATTCCAGGAATTTGACTTCTTCTGCAACCACTTCAGTGACATATCTTCTGCCGCCATCTTTAGCTTCGTAAGATCTGGTCTGAATTCTCCCGGATACAGCCATGAGTTTTCCCTTGTTCATATACTGAGCAGTGGATTCTGCAGTCTTTCCCCAGATTACTACTGGAATAAAGTCTGCTTCTCTTTGATTGTCCTTGGAGAAACGTCTGTCAACAGCTAATGTAATTGTAGTAACTGCAGTTCCGGATCCTGGCGTGTACTTTAGCTCTGGATCTTTTGTTAATCTACCGATTAAAACCACTTTGTTCATTGCTGCACCATCCTTACTTGTCTAATTTAACGATAATATGTCTCATTACACCGTCAGTAATTCTGAATATTCTGTCTAACTCTTTAGGTAATTCAGCTCCTGCTTGGAAGTTGAATAGAACATAGATCCCTTCGTTCACCTTGTCTATTTCGTAAGCTAGTCTTCTCTTACCCCATAGATCAACGTTGTCAATGGTACCACCTTCTGTTTCAATTACACCCTTGAACTTATCTACAGCAGCTGTTACTGCCTCCTCGTCAAATGATGGATGTAGTATGAAAATAGTTTCATAGTTTCTCATCATGTCACCTCCTCCCCCCGGACTAAGGCCATGATTTTCATGGCGGGGATTACATCAGTAAATTTTATCACTTCTTGCACTATTATGCAAACATTATTTTTCTTCAATCACTTTTTTGGCATCTTTTTCAAATTTATTTCGAGGAAGCATCACAATTCTGCCACAACCTCTACATTTGATCTTTATGTCAGCGCCCATTCTTGTAACTTCCCATTGATCACTACCACAAGGATGTACTTTTTTCATCTGAACAACGGTGCCCAAATCATATTCTTTGATCACTTCTATTCAAACTCCTTCATTTTCATAATGCTCATTTTGGTTATTTTATAAAGTGCTTTATACAACAATCCTTGATCCAATACTTCCTCTACAGCAGGAAGCTCCATTTCTGTGAATCGTAAGCTGATGCCACAGCTACCGAGAATTTGAGGAGGTGTGGGATAAACCGCATGTGGAATCTCTTGCTTTTTCAGTGTTTCTTCACCCTTTAGTGCATCTGATGTGTTTTTAAAAACCAGTAAGTAAAAATCCATAAAACCCTCCAATGTTGTACTATTTCGCATCTTTTATTATACACGACCTACCCTGTTTCTATCTTCTAGTAAAAATACGTATTTCTTGGTGAAACCCATCTTTTTTTTTTATTTTCATACCATTTGTCCACCAATGTTCTATAATTATTGATAAGTAGAAATGGGAGATAAGAATATGATTTATTTAGACAATGCATCAACAACTTTCCTTAAGCCTCAAAGTGTTTACGAAGCCATGAACCGCGTTCTTGTTACGGGTTTAGGTAATCCAGGTAGAGGTGCCAATAAACTATCCATGGCTGCAGGAAGAATTTTGGAAGATACTCGTGAGGCCATCATGGCGCAGTTTCACTTTACTTCCTCTTCTCATGTGATTTTAAAGTCTTCTGTAACTGAGTCTCTTAATACACTCTTATTGGGGCTTCTCAAACCAGGAGACCATGTGATTTCATCGGTGATGGAACATAACTCTGTACTAAGACCACTGGCTCAATTGAAGGCCCAAGGACGCATCAGTTATGATCTCTTGCCTTGTGATGACGAAGGCTTCATACAGCTCCATGAATTGAACAAACTGGAAAAACCTGAAACAAAGGCCATCATACTCACCCACGTATCAAACCTCACAGGTTCCATTCAGCCCATAGGGGAAGTGCGGAAACACTTAAAGAATAAGAATATCTTCATCCTCATTGACGCAGCTCAGAGTGCTGGATACGTGCCCATTGATTTTTCAGCCCTTCAAATTGATGCCCTTGCCTTTACCGGTCACAAAGGACTTCTTGGCCCTCAAGGTACTGGGGGGTTCCTATTGAATGAACGATTGAATGAAGCCATGGATCCTGTATTTACTGGAGGCACTGGTTCAGATTCTTTAAGCCTTTTTCAACCACTCTTTCTTCCCGACAAGTTTGAAGCTGGTACACATAATTTACCAGGCATCGCTGGTCTATATGAAGGCATATCTTTTGTAAATGAAAAGACTATTGAAAAAATATTCATGGATAACACTGAAAAATCTTCTTATTTTTTAAGTGAAGTAACTTCCATGAAAGGGATTCGACTTCAAGGTACGTCTAATGTCCCCCAGCGAATTCCCAACTTTTCTCTGCTCTTTGACCAAATGGACCCTTCAGAAGCAGCCTATAGGCTAGAAAATGAGTTTGACATCATTACACGTTCCGGGTATCACTGCGCTCCACTGGCACATGAAGCATTGGAGACCAAAGATACAGGAACCCTTCGCATAAGTTTTGGGTATCATACTACCATGGAAGAAATCGACGAAGTCCTCCGAGGACTGAACCATATCAGTGAGGTGCATTATGGAAAATAGTAATTCCTATGTAAAAAAATACGATAAGATTTTGATTTACGTGACCATTTATACGCTGACATTCTTTCTATTTGTGAAAACCCTCCCCTATACCATCCCTTTCGTCCTGGCTTTTGCCATCGCAGCAATGGTCACCCCTTTTGTGAAGAAACTCCTATTTTGGACAAAGCAGAAGATTCATGAGAATCTCATCATTTTGATTTCCCTCTTGACCTTTTATGGCATCCTAGGGACTTTTGTCTCGGTGATCATCATCCGGCTCATCAACCAAGCTGTTCTCCTCGTCTCAAACAGCATCCTTTATCTCAATGAGCACTATGATGGCATCGTCTCTTGGGTAGAAGGACAATACGCATGGATTGCCTCAAACATCCAATCTCTTGATCCAAGCATCATCGAAGCTGGTAGCGATATGCTGGGCTCTTTTCTCGCCTCTTTACAAGATGTTCTTGTTGCCGTAGGAAAAGCCATTGGTGGTTTCACCCTTGATATCCTGGCCTCCCTGCCAAACCTTTTGCTGATCCTCATCTTCACCGTGGTTTGTTCATTTTTCTTCACAAAAAAAATGATCAGTAATCCAGAGTTTATCTATGCTTACTTACCTACGTCAAACCAGCAAGAACACAAAGTGAAAGACATCATCACCCAAGGAAAGAATATGATCCTCCGATACAGTGGTTCTTACTTATTGATCATCATGATCACTGGTGTCATATCCATCATCGGCTACATAATCTTAGGTATTCCTTATGCATTAATTCTAGGACTCATCACCGCATTTTTAGATCTATTGCCTGTGCTTGGTGTATCTGTCGCTTATCTTCCCTTAGCCCTATACTATTTTGCCCAAGGAAATTACACCATTCCACTAGGCCTAGGTATTTTATGGGTAGTGGTTGCTGTGGGAAGAAACATTTGGGAGCCAAAAATTCTCTCCACCAGTTTGAACATCAATCCTGTCATCACCATTATGGCCATTTTTATTGGTCTCAAAATGGCTGGAATTCTTGGTATGTTCTTCCTCATCTTTATGGCGGTGGGTTTCAAAGTACTACAAACAGTAGGCGTCCTTGATACCTTCCAAGAGGAACAGAAGACAAAAAAATCCTCTTAAAGAGTTACCTAAACCAAAAAAAAGACATGTTTATTTTTTCAACATGTCTTTTTCTATTTACTTCTTTTCTAATCCTAAAGCTCTATTGATGGCGTATTGTTCTTCATCAGAAAGTGCATAAGTGGAAATGCCTTTGGTGATGGGCTTTGCATAAGAAGTACTGATATTTCTACCAAAAATACTTGTAATGACCACGCCGTCATTTTTGTTATCTAGCATGGCGACACTGTAGCTTAAATCACTTCCCACATCCTCAAATGCCTTGTATCTTACGACACCAACTTTTTGTATACAGTGATTCACTTGATTATTCAATAACTTTAGATCTTCTAAAGCAAGCTTTACATCCACATAGGCGGTATCAATCTTCTTTTGATAGCCTTTAATCATGTCTTCTAAGCTACCCTTATCTGCATCCTGCATCATCATTTGGTATCTTTTCTTTAATCTCCTGTTGGAAACCATCATGATGATAAAAAGTATCACCAGTATGATAAAGAAGCCCACCATAATAAGCAGAATCAATTCCACATGTTCATTGATTAGCGTTACAATTGTATTATAGTCCATTATGTCTCCTAGTCTTCCAGTTGTAGATGCTCAAGAATTCTATTGAGATCATCCATACTGTAGTATTCAATTTCTATTTTTCCTTTGTCTTTTGCCTTCGGTCTTAATGATACTTTTGTACCCATGGTTTTGGCAAGCCTTTTTTCAATATCTTTAAAATGTGGATCTATCTTCATTTTTCTTGGTTCAGGCTTATTCTTAAATAGACCCGCCACAAGTCTTTCTGTCTCTCTTACACTGAAGCTTTCATCGATGACTTTTTGCGCTACTGTATACTGATCGTCTTTGTTTTCTAAAGCAAGTATGGCGCGTCCATGCCCTTCACTCAAACTTTCTTCAATAAGAAATTGCTGTACTCTTTCATCTAATTGAATCAATCGCATAGTATTTGCAATGGACGTTCTAGATTTCCCGATTCTTTTCGCCAAGTTCTCTTGGGTTAGTGAAAAATCTTTCAGTAGCCGTTTATAGGCGTTGGCTTCTTCAATGGGATTCAAATCTTGTCTTTGAATGTTTTCAATGAGTGAAACTTCTAATACAGCGGAATCTGTTAGCTCCATAATCACCACAGGGACTTCTTTCATACTGGCTTTTTTAGCTGCTCTCCAGCGTCTTTCTCCAGCGATAATGCTATAATCTTCACCTTCTTTTTGTACGATGATGGGTTGAATCATACCATGTTCCTTAATAGATTCAGCTAGTATTGCCAGCTTCTCTTCATCAAAATACTTCCTTGGTTGCTTCTTATTGGCTTTAATTTTGTTGATATCTAATAAGTTAATCTTCTCTTCTTCTTCAGGGATCAGCTTATCCAATCCTTTACCTAATCCAAATTTCTTTGCCATTTCTACCTCCTAGACCTGTTTTCTTAAGAATTCATCTGCTAAATCTTCATAGGCTTCTGCACCTTTCGCTTTCGGATCATATAAGGCGATGGGTACACCATAACTAGGCGCTTCTGCCAAGCGAACATTTCTAGGAATGGAACTCTCATACACAAGTTCGCCAAAATAGGATTTTAACTCTTCTGCCACTTGAATTTGTAGATTTCTTCTAGGATCGAACATGGTTAACACAACACCTTCTACTTCTAAGTTTCGATTTAATCCTTTTTTTACTTTTTGGATGGTTTTCACCAACTGACTGATCCCTTCTAATGCATAATACTCACATTGCATAGGAATCAGTACCGTATCTGATGCTGTCAATGCATTGATTGTCAATAATCCTAAGGATGGTGGGCAATCGATGATCACATAGTCAAACTCTTCCGTGAGATCTGACAGTTTTCTCTTTAGTATAGATTCTCTATGTTCCATATAACTCAATTCTAAGTCTGCGCCAGCCAAATTCATATTAGCTGGGACAATTTTAAGATGCTCGATATTTTCTACAGGTAGAATTACTTCATTTATAGAAGCATCTCCAACTAGAAGCTCATATGTCGTATATTCTAGTTCTTCCTTTTCAATACCAAGTCCACTGGATGTATTGCCTTGAGGATCAATATCTATCACAAGAACTTTATGTCCTTTTAAGGCAATGAATGCAGCTAAATTGATGTTCGTTGTGGTTTTTCCGACACCACCTTTTTGATTGAAAATACTTACTACCTTCATTTTTTGCTCCTTCATTTGCTTACTCTTAGCTTTGATTATAACCTGTCTAGTTTTGTTTTCATAGACATTATAGAATGTTTCACGTGAAACATTCTACTTTCACAGAAATGATATTGGTTTGAATGTCTTATAGAGATGTCTTTTATTGTTTCACGTGAAACAATCCTTGGATCTAAGGATGAAAGAATGCATACAACGGAAAATGTTTCACGTGAAACATTTTGATGGATAGTTCGTGATCTATGAACTAAAAAAGTGTTTCACGTGAAACAATCTGTGAAGATGGTTCCAATGAAACACTTAAAAAATGTTATTTTGTGATAAGCCCTTTTTTTATGGCTGATGATGATCGAGGAAAACCTTTTGGTGTTCTGCTAACTTTTTCGATGATCAGTAGATTGTGCTTTAATTCTGTACCTTCAATTTCTACTTCACGCACTTCTAACACTTGTCCACCCAACTTGTTGATGGCAAACTCTGCTTCTTTTAATTCTACTTCTACCGCTGGACCTTTTAAAGCAAGGAAGTATCCACCGACTTTTACATAGGGCAGACAAAGTTCAGTAAGTAGGGTTAAATTGGCCACAGCTCTAGATACGGCCACGTCATACTGTTCTCTATAGAGTTTGTTGTTCCCTTCGTCTTCCGCACGGCTGTGCACAAACTCTACATCAGTTAGATTTAGCGTCGAACTCACTTCTTTCAAGAAGTTTAGTCGCTTATTTAGAGAATCTAAGAGGGTCAATTGAATTTCAGGTTTCATGATTTTGATTGGGAACCCAGGAAATCCAGCTCCTGTGCCTACATCAATGACTTTTTTAGCCTCTAATAGAGGCTTGAACTCAAATGCTTTGATGGAATCAATGAAATGCTTTCTATAAATCTCTTCATCGTCTGTGATGGTGGTCAAGTTCATTTTTTCATTCCATTCTTGAAGGAGTTCCTTATAGCGCTCAAATTGACTGTACTGCTCCTTAGAAAGCTCGAGATCCAACTTTTCAGCACTCACTTTCAATAACTCATAATACATGGGTTCTCTCCTTATTCTTTTTCTTCGTTTCCAAGAAAATCTGAATCACCGTAATATCTGCTGGATTCACACCACTGATTCTAGATGCTTGGCCAAGATTTACTGGCTTTAACTTATTTAGTTTTTGCGCAGCTTCTATACGGAGTCCTTTAATATTGAAATAATCTTCAATATGGTCTAGTTTCTTTTGCTCATACTTCGCAAATTGTGCCACTTCTTCGAACTGCTGCTTGATGTATCCTTCGTACTTACTCATGATGTTTACTTGCTCTTGAATGTCAATTCTTAAATCTGGACGATCCACATCAAAATCCGCTACTTTGAAATAATCCAGTTCCGGACGCTTGATGAGTTCATATAAGGATGTGGGCTTCTTCAACTCTGTAGAACCTTTGGCTTCAAGTAGCTCATTTACTTCTCTCTTCCCAGTAATTTGCACACTCTTTAACCGCGCTAATTCTTTGTCAATCATGGCTTTACGGTAAAGATATTTCTCATAACGCACATCACTGACCAAGCCAACTTTTCTGCCGATTTCAGTGAGTCTCAAATCTGCATTATCCTGTCTCAATAGGAGCCTATATTCAGCTCTACTGGTCATCATTCGATAAGGTTCATTGGTTCCTTTGGTCACCAAATCATCGATGAGCACACCGATATATCCCTGAGAACGGTCTAGAATCATGGGTTCCTTCCCTTGGATTTTAAGGGCTGCATTGATACCCGCTACAATTCCTTGGGCTGCTGCCTCTTCATATCCTGATGTACCATTGATTTGTCCTGCACCGTAAAGATTTTGGATCATCTTATACTCTAAGGTGGGATAAAGCTGCAGTGGATCGATCATCTCATATTCAATGGCATATCCTGTTCTCGTAATTTCAATGTCTTTAAATGCAGGAATGGTCTTTAACATTTCAATTTGAACTTCTTCTGGTAGGGAAGAGGACATACCTTGGACATACATCTCGTGGGTATCTTTTCCTTCAGGCTCTACAAAAATTTGATGCCTGGATTTATCTGGAAAGCGATATATTTTATCTTCAATGGAAGGACAATATCTGGCACCTACGCCTTCAATACTACCATTGAACATGGGAGAACGATGTTTGTTCTTTTCGATGACCTGATGGGTCTCTTCGTTGGTGTAAGTTAAATAACAACTGATCTGTTCTCGATCAATGGGTGCATCTAAGAAATTGTCGTGTACAAAAGAGAAGGGGATAATTCGCTCATCACCTTTCTGCTCTTCCATTAAAGAAAAGTCGATGCTTCTCTTATGGACTCTCACTGGCGTTCCTGTTTTGAACCGATGCATCTCAAATCCCATCTTCTCAAGATTCTCTGACAACACTTTGGAACTTGACAGTGCATTGGGGCCACTTTCATAGGCGGCTTCTCCAATGATGATTTTACTAGCTAAATATGTGCCCGTGGATAAGATCACGGCCTTGCCCATATAGTTTCCACCATTACGAGTGGCAACTCCTTTGACAGTACCTTCTTCCACGATGACATCTGTTACTTCAATCTGCTTCAAGTAGAGATTCTCTTGATTTTCTATCACTTGTCTCATCTCTTTTTGATAGGCTATTTTATCTGCCTGCGCACGTAAAGAGTGCACCGCTGGCCCTTTGGACGTGTTGAGCATTCTAGATTGAATGAGCGTTTTATCAATATTTACGCCCATCTCTCCACCTAAGGCATCTAATTCTCGCACCAAATGCCCTTTAGATGTTCCGCCAATATTAGGATTACATGGCATAAATGCCAAACTTTCTATATTCATGGTGCACATGAGTGTTTTTAGTCCAAGTCTCGCAGAAGCGAGGGCTGCCTCGCAACCTGCATGACCAGCACCTACTACGATCACGTCATAATCACCTGCATGATATGTCATCAATTTTCTTCACCTCTATTTTCCTATACAGAAGTCACTGAAGATTTTATCTACCAAGTCTTCTGAAAGGGTATCTCCTGTTATTTCTCCAAAGTAGTTCCATGCAGCATTTAGGTCGATGGCGGCTAAGTCCAAAGAAATTCCTTGGTCTATAGCTGTTTTAGCTGCAAGCATTTTTTGATTGGCTCTCATCATTGCCTCTTTATGACGACGGTTTGACACTAAAAAGTCTTGCACCTCTACTTGTCCTTGGAAAAATAGTGCTTTTACTTTCTCTTTTAGTGCTTCTAGCCCAAAACCATTAAGTGCTGACACTTGTATGGTCTCACCCATCTCGAAGGCTGATAGTTGTAGCTTTTCTTCTAAATCTACTTTGTTTATTAGTGTTATCTTTTTTCTATCTTTAATATATTCTATTATATCTTTATCTTCTTGGTCTAAAGGTCTTGAACTATCCAAGACGAAAACAATAAGATCTGCTTCATCAATCTTTTCTTTGGATCGATCTACCCCTATACGCTCCACCACATCATTCGTTTCCCGAATGCCAGCAGTGTCCGTAATTTTGATGGGAATACCATCGATGTTTAGGTACTCTTCGATGATGTCTCTTGTGGTCCCTGGAATATCTGTGACAATGGCACGATTCTCTCTCAGGAGGGCATTCATCAAGCTGCTCTTTCCCACATTGGGCTTTCCAATGATGGCAATGCTCAGCCCATCTCTAAGGATTTTACCCTCTTCTGCGGTACTTAATAGCTCCTTGACTCTCTTCATAAGGCCATCTAGTTTTTCGCTGACTTCTTGTCCCGTGGTGAACTCTAAATCTTCCTCTGGAAAATCCACGGTGACTTCAATGAACGCCAATAGGTTCAAAATAGCCTGCCTGATCTCTTTGACTTCTCTAGAGAGTTTTCCACCACTTTGGTTCAGGGCAGACTTCATGGACAGCTCTGTCTTGGCCTGGATGATGTCTATGACGGCCTCTGCTTGTGAAAGATCTATGCGACCATTTAAGAAGGCTCGTTTGGTAAATTCACCCGGCTGTGCAGGTCTTGCACCAGCTTCAAATACGGCTTGTAGAACAGACTCTGTAGCCACGCGCCCACCATGAGTATTGATCTCCACCACATCTTCTGCGGTGAAGCTTTTAGGCCCTTTAAAGTAGCTTACAAGCACTTCATCTAGAATGCTTCCCTGGAGGTTATAAATATGACCGTACTCAATGGTCCATGGTTTTGCATCCATAAAAGATTTGCCATTTTTCAATTTGAAAATCTTTGCGGTGATTTCTTTCGCTCTCTCACCTGATATCTTAATAATGGATACGCCACTTTCTCCAACTGCTGTGGAAATGGCGGCGACGGTTTCATAATCTCTCATTGTTTCCTCCCTCATGAAATGCTTCCTGTTTCACTTATCTTACTGATTCTATAGCGTATCTTACATTATTTCAAGTACTACATGAGGCACTTCTATTATCAAGATTTTATCAGTTTTCAGGAGCATCGCATTTTTATCTACAAAAAAGCCTGAGTTTTACTCAGGCTTTCATTTTACTTATCTAGTTCTATAACTACTCTTCTATAAGGTTCATCACCAACACTACGGGTGATGATGCCATCGATTTCCTGAAGTTTTGAGTGAATAATTCTTCTCTCGTAGGGATTCATAGGCTCAAGCTTCATGGCTCTTCGATACTTCTTTACCTTATAGGCAGTCTTTTCCGCCAATCTTTCCAAGGTCTCTTCTCTCTTTTTACGATACCCTTCGGTATCTACAACCACTCGAACATATTCTCCAGAGCGATTCTTATTGATCACGAGACTTGTGAGATACTGTAGGGAATCTAACGTCTCTCCTCTATACCCAATGACTAAGCCCATTTTAGGACCAGATACATTGATTTTAAGGACATTTTCCTCAAAGGTACCACGGATCTCAGCTAGAATATCCATTTGCTCGAATATTCCTTTTAAGAAACGGATGGCCTCTCCTTTTAGATCTCTATGATCTTCTGCGTTAACTTTAGTCTCTACGGGATCTGATTCTTCCTTCAATTCAGAGATTTCTACCTGCGCTTCTTTTAGCACTTCTGTAGACTTCTCTTCTGTTACCAACGCCACCGAAATGATGGCTGGCTTTGTACCAATAAGACCAAGAAGTCCTTTGGATCCTTCCTCAATGACCTTATATGTAATTTTATCTTCTGTTACATTCAGCTCCTTCAATGCGGACTGAAGGGCATCCTCTACATTCTTACCTGAAAACTGCATATTATTCATTTCAATACCACCTTATTTGGCAACCAATACCAACAAACTACTATTTTATGACTTTTTCTTCTCTTTTCTTCTCTGATAAGTTGATCAACAAACCCTGAATGATTCTAAAGACGTTTCCTGTAACCCAGTAAAGCCCTAGTGCTGAATTAGATGTATAGGTAATCCATCCAAAAAGTGCAGCCATCATATACTGCATCTTATTTGCTGATGAGGCAGCAGGGTTATCTGCCATCTTTGTTCTCATTGTTGTGATGTAGGTAGACAATAACATGGTTCCTACAGATAACGCTGACAAGATGATATTGCCATTGGCTGATAAATCAGGAATCAATGGTGTAAATCTCATCCCTGTGAGCATTCCATCGGATGCCAACTGTCTAAATACACTAAACATGGCAATGAAGATTGGATACGTAAGCAAAAGAGGCAAACAACCACCAAACATATTGACGTTGTTTTCCTTATAGAGCTTCATTTGCATTTCTTGAAGCTTCTGAGGATCATTCTTGTACTTTGCTTGAATCTTTGCAACCTCTGGTTGAAGCTGTTGCTGTTTTCTCATGGTCTTCATTTGAGATAGATTGATTGGTAACATTAAGATATTGAACAAAATGGTGAAGACTACAATGGTAATCCCCCATTGATTTCCTGGATCTGTAACGAATAATTCCACCACAGATTTCAGTTGCTCAAAAATCCAGATAAACAGTTGATTTAATTGAGACAATCCTTTTACCTCCAAGCCTTAGTCAACTGGATCATACAGACTTCCCTTATAAAAAGGATGGCACCTAAAAATTCTCTTGATAGCCATATAGCCTCCTTTTGCCGCACCATACTTTTCTACCGCCTCTAAGGCGTAGGTAGAGCATGTAGGTGTAAACCTGCAACTGGGAGGCTTGTTTGGAGAGATATACTTTCTGTAGAATCTAATTGATTTTAACAGTATTTTTTTCATGTACTAAACCCGCCTTTTTGAAGACGTGCATCAGTGATTTTTCAATGTCGGCATAACTCTTATCATGACTTGATACTCTGGCAATGAGAACAAAATCATATCCTTTCTCAAAAAGATCCTTCTTTAATCGATAGGATTCACTGATTAGTCTCTTGACTCGACTCCTGACTACGCTTTTTCCGACTTTTTTGCTGACCGAAATCCCCACTCTATTAAATGGATCTCCCTGCAGCTGGTTTCTTTTGTTTTTAAAGACATACAAAACCAAGTGTTGATTGGCAAAAGATCGGCCTCTCCTGTAGACGACTTGAAATTCACCGTTTTTCCGAATCTTTTCATGTTTCATGGAGATAATCCTTTCATGACATTACAGAAAAAGGCCACAATTAAGCGACCTTATGCTGACAATCTCTTTCTTCCTTTTGCTCTTCTTCTCTTTAGAACGTTTCTACCATTCTTAGTAGCCATTCTTTTTCTGAAGCCGTGCTCTTTCTTTCCTTGCTTCTTCTTAGGCTGAAATGTCATCCACATGTTGACACCCCCTTCTTCATCAATAATTCATATTAGTCTTAAGCACAAAAAAGTGCGCACTTAACCCAATACTTCGATTTTACTACACTATTATACTCATGGTATCCATGGGTGTCAAGAAATCTCGAAAGAACTTCTTTGTTTTTGTTTAGACCATGGGAATTGTGGATAACTCATTGTCTAGGTTCCACTGCCTATGCTATCATAGTAAAGACTTGTTGATAGTTTTCATCAAAATTGATAGTTTTCCACAATTGTGGATAAACCTGTGAATAAGATGTTCCTTTTCTGTAGAGAATATATTATACTTAGGTTGTACCTGTTGTCTATCAATGTCTTCAAGACTTCTAAGAATGTGAAAGGTTTTCCTGAAGTCCTTGTGGTTTATTGCTTTTTAGCGCAAGAAATCACACTATAAACAGGTTGGTTTATTTACTTATCAACAGCTTTTATGGAAGCTTCTTTTTGATCCTTATCTTGTAGATAACCTGTTCAAAACCTGTTCAAATCAGGTGCTTTTTATTTTTTAGTAATTATTTTTTTTTAGGAGGACATCATACATGGATACCCAATTGAACGAAACATGGGAGAAAGTACTCAAAATACTGAAGGTGGAAATCATGTCCGAGGTTAGCTATAATACCTGGATTCTTGGATTGAAACCCATTGGTATGAGGAATGGGGTATTTATGATCAGTGTGCCCAACGAGCTTACCTTAGATATTATTAATCAGCGCTATATGCTTCTTTTTAAAGAATCAATAAAACATGTTCTCAACCAAGATGTTGACGTGAAATGTGTTGTAGGCGATACAGAAGAAGAGGCCGCAAAAAAAGAAGAAGCTTCTAAGGAGCCTTCTAAACCAGCGCAAGAGCACATCGGATCCTTAAACGCCAAGTATACCTTTGATTCTTTTGTCATTGGTAATTCCAATCGCTTTGCCCATGCAGCCTCTGTGGCCGTAGCAGAGTCTCCAGCCAATGCCTACAATCCATTGTTTCTCTATGGTGGTGTTGGACTTGGCAAAACGCATTTGATGCATGCCATTGGTCATCATATTCAAGCCAACAATCCCCAAGCAAAGGTGGTCTATGTGTCTTCTGAAAAGTTCACCAATGAACTGATCAACTCCATTCGATATGACAAAAATCTAGATTTTAGAAACAAATATCGAAATGTTGACGTACTCCTGGTGGATGATATTCAGTTCATCGCAGGAAAAGAAAGCACCCAAGAAGAGTTCTTTCATACTTTTAATGAACTCTATGAAGCAAGAAAGCAGATCATCATTTCCAGTGATCGCCCACCCAATGAAATTCCTACCTTAGAGGATCGTTTGCGTACACGTTTCGCCTGGGGCCTTCAAGCAGATATTCAAGCACCAGACTTTGAAACGAGAATTGCCATATTAAAGAAGAAAGCCGAAATTGAAAAATACGTGGTTTCTTCTGATGTGATGGTGTACATCGCCACCAAGATCAAATCTAATATTCGTGAACTGGAGGGTGCTTTGACAAGGGTCATGGCCTATTCTTCCCTGACGAATAATAAGAACATCACCGTGGACTTGGCTGCTGAAGCACTAAAAGATATCATCTCTTCCAATCAAACCAAAGCCATCACCATAGACCTTATTCAAGATGTGGTGGCCAATTATTATAATTTGTCCATCCAAGAGCTTAAGTCCCAAAGGAGAACACGAAATGTGGCTTATCCAAGACAAATCGCCATGTATTTATCCAGAAAACTTACGGATATGAGCTTACCTAAAATTGGTGACGAATTCGGTGGGCGAGATCACACCACAGTGATCCATGCCTATGAAAAAATCAGTGCTGCATTAAAAACCGATGATACTTTAGCCAGTGCCATCAAAATCATCACCAAAAAAGTGAACAACCAATAATACACAAATTGTGCAAGGACCTGTTTATGCACATGTGGATAACTTTTTAATGAAAATCCCCTGTGGACGGCTGTGGATAACAAGAGATTAGAGAGAAAAATTATACACAGGGTTTGAATTTCATATTCCCTTTGGTGGCCAATGATTTTTCAGCTTATCCACACTATACCGCCGCCTACTACTACTATTACTAAATAATCTATTATATTCTTACTTTTATCCGGGGATTCCCTTATCCACTGTGTAAGAACATATCCCCATAAAACATTGTTCTATCTTATGAAATCGGGAGGATTACATCATGCATTTTAGATGTCAGAAAAAAGATTTGGTGGACGGAATCTCCACTGTGCAAAAAGCCATCATTGGAAAATCTCCCATGGCTGTGCTGGAAGGAATCTATATTGAAACTGGAGGTAGTGAGATTCTCATGAGAGGATCTGATATTGACCTTAGTATAGAAACCCTTGTGGCTGCTTCCATTTCTGAAGAAGGTCGCATCGTCGTGGATTCAAAACTCTTTGGAGATATCATCAGAAAATTACCTGATGCCATGATTGAAATTTCTACAGCAGAAAATAACACCATCAAGATTTCATGTGAGAACTCGGAGTTTAATCTCTTATATCTCAATGCTGAGGAATTCCCAACACTTCCAGAAATAGGAAACAGAGAGAAGATTCCTGTAAGGGAGGACATTTTTAAGAACCTGATCAAAGGAACCTCCTTTGCCGTGGCCCAAGATGAAGCAAGACCGATTCTTTTGGGTGTACTTTTTGAAGTGAAAAACAGAGTACTCAATATGGTGGCCTTGGACGGCTTTAGATTGGCCCTTCGAAGTGAATACTTGGAGTCTAATGAAGATCTTTCTGTGGTGATTCCTGGAAAGACATTGAATGAAGTATCCAAGATCATCCAAGATCGAGATGATCTTCTATACATCAGCTTTAATGAAAACCATATTCTCTTTGAAGTTGAGAACACAAAAGTGGTATCTAGGCTGCTTTCCGGAAAATTCATTCAGTATGATTCCATCATTCCTACGGATTATAAATTGCAATTCAAAGTGAAAAGAGCAAAACTTGCTCAAAGTATTGAACGTGCTTCTCTGATGGCCAAGGAAGGATCTTCCAGGCTTATCAAACTACACATCGAAAATGATGTGGCGGTAATTACATCAAACTCTCAGTTTGGTAAAGTCAAAGAAGAAGTCCCTGTCCATATGGAAGGGGATGCCATTGAGATCGCCTTCAATGCAAACTACTTATTAGAAACTTTAAAGATCATGGAAGAAGAAGAAATTCTTGTGGAAATGACCTCAGGGGTTGCACCAGCAATCCTTAGAAATACTCAGGTAGACAATTGTACATATATGGTGTTGCCAGTTAGGTTAACAAGATAGGGGGAACTATGGAAATCAAAATCAAGACAGAATTCATCAAACTGGATTCCTTTTTGAAATGGGCGGGGGCTGTTTCATTAGGTTCTGAAGCCAAAGCTTATATTTTAGAAGGCTTAGTGAAGGTCAATGATGAAGTGGAACTAAGAAGGGGCAAGAAAATTTATCCAGGAGACAAGGTCGCATTTAATGGGGAAGTGTTCATCGCTGTGGCTGATGAGAGTGCCTCTTCATAGCAGCTTGAATCGAAAGTAGTCTTTGCCTAAAGGACAGAAAGATCTGGAGCTGAATAGTTCATTGCACTGTCCAAATCACAATTGCAATATGCATTGAGCGTTATACCACATAGAAGGTTGGACTTCTATGTGGTATAATATATTGTAGGAGATTTTTCATGAAAATACGTCACATCAGTCTTTTAAACTACCGAAATTATGATCAATTAAATATAGAATTAGGCAAGGATGTCAATGTGTTTCAGGGAGAAAATGCCCAAGGCAAAACCAACATATTAGAAGCCATCTATTACTGCGCCTTCGGTCGTTCTCATAGAACCCAGAAGGCCAAAGATCTCATACAATGGCAAGAAAAAAATGCCCAGATCAAGGTCTACATAGAAAAGGACCGATTGGATAAGACCATTGATATTAATTTGCTTCATGATGGAAAAAAGACCATCTCAGTGAACAAAGTGAAGCTGACCAAGATAGGCGATCTTCTTGGCATTTTGAATGTGGTGATGTTCTCTCCTGAGGATCTTCGCATTGTGAAGGAATCCCCAAGTCTTCGACGAAAATTTCTAGATATGGAAATCAGCCAGCTGGACAAAGGGTATTACAATGCCTTGGTGTCTTATAACAAGGTGCTTCAAGAGCGAAATGCGCTATTAAAATCCAGAAGAGTAGATCGGAACATCTTAGAGGTATACGACATCAAGCTGGCAGAACATGCAGCCTATATTGTGAAGCAACGCATCAATTATATGGAACTGCTCAATAGCCATGGAAAACCCATTCACAAGGAAATTACCACAGGCAAAGAAGAGATTTCCTATGAGTATAAGTGTTCTTTTTCTCTAGAGGGCGAGATTAGAGAAAATCTTAGAAAAGAGCTTTACAGAAAAAGAGATACAGACCTTGAAAGGGGATCCACTTCTGTGGGGATTCACCGGGATGATTTTGTGATTCTCATCAATGGGATTGATGCAAAGGATTTTGGTTCCCAAGGGCAGCAAAGAACTTCTGTACTCACCATGAAGTTTGCCTCTTTGGAAATCATCAAGAGAATAAAAGGGGAATACCCTTTGTTATTACTGGATGATGTGTTGTCAGAACTAGACCTATCCAGGAAAAAATTTATCTTAAAATCCATAGAGAATATTCAGACTGTAATAACCTGTACGGGGGTAGAAAATGTAGAAGAGTACCTCACAGGAAGTTACAGGCTCTTTACTGTGAAAAATGGATCTGTGGAAGATGGAGGGATGTAGATGTTTTTACATTTAGGAGAAAATGTGGTGATCCCTATGAAAGCGGTCATAGGCATATTTGATGTGGAGTCCTCCATGTATAGTTCAGATACCAGCCAGTTTCTCCGCTTAGCGGAAGAAGATGGCTTTGTCACGCGCATTACTAGGGATAAACCCAAATCAATGATTGTTGCAGAGATCGATAAGAAGTCGATAATTTATTTATCGCCCATTTCATCAAAAACTCTGTCCAAAAGAACCAAATACCGATTTGAAGACTAGAAGGAGGCCATGGAATGGTAGAAAATAACATGGATCAAACAATGAAAGAAGAAGTAGAAGAATTGTTGATCAGCAGTAAGGAAGAAGAGACGAAAGCAAAGGATTCTGGTGTTTATGAGGATAGTAATATCCAAGTATTAGAAGGCTTAGAAGCCGTAAGAAAAAGACCAGGGATGTATATAGGGTCCACCTCCTCAAGAGGACTCCATCACTTGGTCTACGAAATTGTAGACAATAGTATAGACGAAGCTTTGGCTGGCTACTGTAGCCATATTGAAGTATCCATTCATGAAGACAATTCCATCACCGTGGTGGATGATGGACGTGGTATGCCCATTGGAATGAATGAAAAACTTGGAAAGTCCACGGTGGAAGTCATCATGACGGTGCTTCATGCCGGCGGAAAGTTTGGCGGCGGAGGATACAAAGTGTCCGGTGGTCTTCATGGCGTGGGAGCCTCTGTGGTCAATGCGTTGTCTGAAATCTGCGTGGTGGAAGTACGCCGAAACAACAAAGTCTATCGACAAGAATTTTCCTATGGTAATCCCGTAGGCGGCTTAACAGAAGCTGGCGTCTCAGATCATACTGGAACCAAAACCACCTTCAAACCAGACAAGACGATTTTTGATGAAGTGGATTATGACTTCGAAATCCTTTCGGAAAGACTTCGAGAGCTGGCGTTCTTAAACAAAGGACTGCGCATCAGTCTTACAGATGAACGAGAGCTAGAAGAAGGCATTGCCAAAGAAGAGTCCTATTACTACGAAGGTGGCATCAAGTCTTTTGTGGAATATCTCAATCGAAACAAAGAAGTGCTGCATAAAGATGTCATGTACATCGAGGACATGAAAGATGAGTACATCGTCGAAGTGGCCATGCAGTTTAATGACAGTTATAGTGAGAACATATTCTCCTATGCAAACAACATCGATACCATTGAAGGGGGAACCCATTTAGATGGATTTAAGCGTGCATTAACTAGAGTGGTCAATGACTATGGAAGACGTTTTGGGCATATTAAGGAAAATGATAAAAACCTTTCAGGAGATGACATTCGAGAAGGACTCACAGCGGTAGTTTCTGTAAAGCTTACAGATCCTCAATTTGAAGGACAAACCAAGACAAAGCTTGGGAATGCTGAAGTAAGAAGCATTGTAGATGGCATCGTGGGCAATACTTTATCCATGATTTTGGAAGAAAATCCAGCCATTGGTAAAATTGTCATCGATAAAGCACTCATGGCAGCAAGAGCAAGAGAAGCAGCAAGAAAAGCCAGAGAGCTCACTAGAAAGAGTGTCCTTGAGCGTACTACGCTACCAGGAAAACTGGCAGACTGTGCATCGAAAGATCCCTTAGAATCTGAAATCTACATCGTCGAAGGAGACTCTGCGGGAGGATCCGCAAAGCAAGGTAGAAATAGACATTTTCAAGCCATTTTGCCTCTTAGAGGGAAAATCATGAACGTGGAAAAAGCAAGGCTTGATAAAATGCTGGGTTCAGAAACTATTCGTTCCATGATCACAGCTTTTGGTGCAGGTATTGGAAAAGACTTTGACACCAGCAAGCTAAGATATTCTAGAATCATCATCATGACGGATGCTGACGTGGATGGAGCTCATATTCGAACACTACTACTGACCTTCTTCTATCGCTATATGAGAGAGCTCATTGATGAGGGTCATGTATACATTGCCCAGCCACCACTGTATAAAGTGAGCAAGGGAAAAACTTCCCAATATGCTTATTCTGATCGTGAAATGGAAGACATTGTAGAAAAACTTGGGGGGAAAGATTCCTCCATTAATCTACAACGATACAAAGGTCTTGGAGAAATGAATGCAGAGCAGCTCTGGGAAACCACCATGGACCCAGAAAACAGAATACTTTTAAGAGCAGACATTGAAGATGCCAAAGCAGCGGACGAAATCTTTACCATCCTCATGGGTGACAAAGTAGAACCCCGAAGAGCCTTCATCGAAAAGAATGCAAAGCTCGTTGATAATTTGGATGTATAGGAGGCACGAATAGTTGAACAACAATGAAGGTAAAGTCTTACCCATAGACTTAAGAAAAGAAATGAAAACCAGTTATATCAATTACGCCATGAGTGTAATTGTTGGTCGTGCACTTCCTGATGTGAGAGATGGTATGAAGCCAGTACATAGAAGAATTCTTTTTTCCATGCACGAGCTAGGCATCTATAATGAAAAAGGATTTAGAAAGTGTGCTAGAATCGTCGGTGACGTTCTTGGTAAGTATCATCCCCATGGAGACTCCTCAGTGTACGATGCACTGGTAAGGCTTGCGCAAGATTTCTCCACCAGATATCTTCTTGTGGAAGGACATGGGAACTTTGGTTCTGTAGATGGTGATGGCGCAGCGGCCATGAGATATACAGAAGCGAAGCTGGCCAAGATTTCTTCTGAAATGCTTCGGGACATCAATAAAGATACGGTAGATTTTATTCCAAACTTTGATGGAGAAGAAAAGGAACCAACGGTCTTACCCAGTCGATTCCCCAACCTCCTAGTCAATGGATCCTCAGGAATCGCCGTGGGTATGGCCACCAATATTCCGCCGCACAATCTCACAGAGGTCATCGATGGGGTGGTGCATCTCATTGATCATGAAGACACCTCTGTATTAGAACTGATGCAGTTTATTAAAGGACCAGATTTCCCAACAGGGGGAACCATCATGGGCGTCACAGGAATCCGTGAAGCTTATGAAACGGGCCGTGGAAAGGTCATTGTTAGAGCAAAAAGTGCCATTGAAGAAGTGAATGGTAGACAAAAAATCATCATCACAGAGTTGCCTTATATGGTCAACAAAGCAAAGCTCATTGAAAATATTGCAGATCATGTACGGGACAAGAAACTCACGGGCATTTCAGATCTTCGAGACGAATCGGATCGAGATGGTATGAGAATTGTCATAGAACTGAAAAGAGATGCCAACGCCCACGTGGTGTTAAACTATCTTTATAAGAGAACCAAAGTACAAGATACCTTTGGTATCATCAATTTGGCCTTGGTGAACAATGAACCGAAGGTATTGAATTTAAAAGAAATTCTCAAGAATTACCTAAACTTCCAAAAAGAAGTGGTGACCAGAAGAAGTATCTTTGAAATGAATAAGGCCAAAGACCGTGCACATATCTTAGAAGGATTACGCATCGCCCTAGACCACATTGATGAAGTCATTAAGGTATTAAGAAGTTCCAAAACCACAGACATTGCCAAAGAAGAGCTGATCACCAGATTCTCTTTGACAGAGAAACAAGCGGTGGCCATCTTAGATATGCGTTTGAGAAGACTTACAGGTCTTGAAAGAGATAAGATTGAAGAAGAATATAAGTCTCTCATGGAACTCATTGCGTATTTAGAAGGCATCATCAGCAACGAAGAAACCCTCCTTGCGGTGATTCGGGAAGAGCTCATTGAGCTACGGGACAAGTTTGGTGATGAACGAAGAACAGAAATAGAGAAAAATCATGACGAAATTGACTATGAAGATCTCATCAATGAAGAAGATGTGGTCATCACTCTAACCCAAGATGGCTACATTAAGCGAATTTCAGCCACGACCTACTCGGCACAAAAGAGAGGTGGAAGAGGAATTCAAGCCATGGCTACCAAGGAAGACGATATCGTCAACAAGGTCTTTGTGACCTCCACCCATAAAAATCTACTCTTCTTTACCTCTAAAGGAAAAGTGTATAGATTAAAAGCTTATGAGATTCCTGATTCTGGAAGAACATCCAAGGGCATCAACCTTGTGAACCTCATTCCAGTAGATCAAGATGAGAACATCCAAGCAGTGATCTCCATTAGAGATATGGAAAAAGATGGTTATCTAGTCTTTGCCACCACCAGTGGCCTAATCAAGAAGACAACCCTTCATGACTTTAGCAACATTCGAAAGAATGGGCTCATTGCTCTGAACTTAAAAGAAGGTGATTCACTGCTCAATGTGAAGTTCACCAGAGGAGATGCAGATCTCATCCTTGTGACAAAAGATGGGTATGCCATCAAGTTTAATGAACGTGATGTACGGCCTATGGGTAGAACAGCTACAGGGGTCAAGGGGATCAGCTTAAGAAGTGGAGACATCTGTGTATCCTTTGACATCGCACTCCAAGGAGAAGACATTTTAGTGGTTTCTGAAAATGGTCTTGGAAAGCGTACCCCAACAGAACAATATAAGATTCAAAATAGAGGCGGTAAAGGACTCATTGCCTATAAGGTGACCAACCGTACGGGTTATGTGGTAGGTGCTAGATCCTGCGCCAACGAAGATGAACTGCTCCTTGTGAATTCCAGTGGTGTAGCCATCAGAATCAACGTGGCAGAGATTTCTGTAACCTCAAGAAATGCCATGGGTGTAAAACTCATGAAGACCACAGACGAGAACAAGGTGGTTTCCTTGGCAAAGATCATTGCTTCTAGAGAAGAAGAAGGCCCTGAAGTGGAAGAGATTGATTCTGATGAAATGATTGAGAAGAAACTCAGTGATGCCTTAGAAGATGATTTTGACTTAGAAGAGCTGGACTTAGAAGAATTAGAGGATGAATCTTTAGAATAGAACAAACTTTATAGAAGAGAGATGCACATGCATCTCTCTTTTTTGTAGCATGAAAACATAAGCAAACCTCCATATATCGAACAATAAAGTGAAAATCATCAAATTCATTCGATATATGGAGGTTTTTAACAAGTAAAAACAGAAGGATCATCTGCTGTTTTCGACAAACAACTCCGTGTGTATCACAATGAGTATTAGTGAGATAAAATAAGATATTAGTAGATTGAGAGACTTAATTAACTCAAATGAAATTGTGTATAAACACCGACAATTCCCTGCATGATATTATAGACAAGTCGCTTGATGAGAGCGGCGGGAAAGACAAACACAGTTCTTTGAAAATTAAACAGAATATAGGTAATAAACCAAAGTAATTCTTTTGAGAAATCAAAAAAACCACTTTCTATTTATAGAGAGTGTGGATTCAGTAATGAATCCAAAAGC
>Ga0194137_10000360_pt1 | contig 31196 bp, 36 predicted proteins | sample TARM_MetaG_T3_14_FD_134025 | JGI IMG/M metagenome (GOLD analysis project Ga0194137, IMG submission 134025) | Freshwater microbial communities from Pennsylvania, USA, analyzing microbe dynamics in response to fracking - TARM_MetaG_T3_14 (version 2) | ecosystem: Environmental > Aquatic >... | reverse complement strand
GTTGTTGGTTGCACCACTGGTGGAATTAACCGTTTCGTTAATGGTAGAGTCACTATCGGTATTAGAGGTATTGTTCGAGCCGCTTGTGCTTGTTAATGTGTCATTGACAGTAGCCGAACTATCGTTATCACTGGTGTTGGTTGCACCACTGGTGGAATTAACCGTTTCGTTAATGGTAGAGTCACTATCGGTATTAGTGGCGTTCGTTGCCGTACTTTGGTTATCGACTTTTTCGAAAATTTTCGAGTCGCTGTCGCTTTCCGAATGATTTTTAGCGCCACTTTCGCTTGTAAGTTGATCGTTAATGGTGGATCCGCTGTCGTTATCATTTGTGCTTGTGGCATTACTAATGGCATGAGCTTGGTTTTTAGCAAGGTTTTTAGCAAGGTTTTTAGCAAGGTTTTTAGCAAGGCTTTTGGCAATCGCCTTGTCGATCGCCTTGGCTAAGGAAATCGTCACTTTGACAGGCGGCTTGCGGTGTTTGTGTTTTTTACGATGACAGCTACACGCTGTTTGCTGGGAAGATTTTTTTTTGCAGGTTGTTTTTCTTTTTCTAAATTCCTTTGTCATTACTTCTATCCTCTCCTTTGATGGGGGTAGTTGACTACCCTTTAGTATATTTGCCTGCTATTAACTCGGAAACGGCGAATCTACCTATAAATTTTTGTCCATCTATCAAATACACAGAAAATGGGCAAAAAAAGACCTTGTCTCGCTCTCGGCAAGACAAGGTAAGGTCCATGACAAAGGAGGTGTAGCTACCCTATGTTTGATATATGCAGGAGGACGGGTTTTCGCTCCCCTTGCCCTGGACAGTCAACCGGGGTATTGCCAACAAAACGCGGAAAGCGTACGCTAAGAAACCTTGAAATTTATTAGCCTCAATCTATCCAAATGATTCCATCCAAAAGAAGCAAACCCTCCCTACTTTGCAAGGGCTAGGGGGATTACCAAGAATATAAAAGAGAAAAGAATCGGAAATAAGATCAACCTCAAATAGTCGGTGATTCCTTAAGTATAAGAAACGTTGGCTTTTTTATATAGAAAAATCCTTAGAGTATATTTTCGTCAAAATGTTGGATGGACCCCCAATAGCCGTTAAAATCAGCCTCCGTGAACTTCGTATCCGGTTTTGCGGCCTGGAGTTCAGCAAAGTCCTTAAAGTAGAGGATCTCCGCGCGATTGTCGTTTACGATTGTCGCTTCTTTGATGAACGGGGCGCCTCTCAGATTTTGTGTATATTCGTCAAAATGCTGCTTATCAGCTTCCGTCAAGGCTGCAGGCTGCTGTTCCACTTCATTGCCTTGATTGGCGGTAGGAGAAGTATTCGCGCCGCAGGCGGATAAGATCATGACAGCCAGGATGGTTAGAGACGTCAGCCAGTGCTTTCTTATCATGTGAAACCCTCCATAATTAACGATATTAACCACTATATCAAAGCGTGGCAGAATTAACCACCTTGTATCTACCAAAAACTTTGCGTTTCGATAGGTTTATTGTACTATATTAGTATATTAGTTATTTAATATATAACTATTGTCGGGGGGCTTGTTGTGGAGGAGTTCATTCAGCGAGCACTCGGGGCCGGCGGACATCTTGCCAAACTGGTCAAGGGTTACTCACCGCGGGCTCCCCAAATGCTCATAGCCAATAAAGTCGGCACAGCTTTGGAGGAAGGGCGACATTTACTGGCCGAAGCGGGGACGGGGACAGGGAAATCCCTCGGGTATTTGATACCGGCAGCTCGCTGGGCCGTCGAGAACAAAAAGACAGTCATCGTCTGCACGCACACGATCCCACTCATGACCCAGATCGTAAACGTCGAACTCCCGCGTGTCCAGCAGATTCTAAAGATGGAACGCCAAAACCTGCGCTATCAGCTCGTGAAGGGCAAGTCCCATTACGTTTGCTACACGAAACTGGAGAATCTATGGCAAGAAGCTCTCCGGAGCGTGTCCGAAGAAGCGAAGATCGTTCAAAAGATATTCAAGGCTGTCACCCGCGAGAACGTCGCCGATCGAACTGGACTTGGCTTCGACGTTGAGGACAGCCTTTGGCACAAAATTTCGGCGGGCAGCTGTCCTGCTGTGACGAAACCCGATTCCTGTCTCCTTGAAGACCTGAAGGAGAAGATGTACAAGTCGCACATCATCGTCACGAATCACGCCTATTTTTTCAGCGACCTCGTGATGCGAAGAAAGACTGGAAACGGCTCGCTACCGGACTATGACGCGGTGATCTTCGACGAGGCGCACGAGATGGAGGACGTGTGCTGCCAGATATTCGAGAAGACCGTAGACGTAAACCGTTTCGAGGCCCTGTTCGAACACCTATTCCGCAGGGACGCTTTTAGAGAACTCGATAACCGGACGCAGCTTATGCTCACCCAGCTTAGGCAAGACTTTCAGCGGAAGCTCGATCAAGTGTACGCGAAAGTCGGCAAGGGAATGGAAAACGATGCGTACCGGCTCCTGGACGAAAAGATCGACGTATCGGACGTCTGCTCGACCTTGACGCAGTTTATCGATAAGCTCAAGGCACTCAACGTACGCGGCGTGTCGGACATACTCGACAAACTGTTTGAGGGAAATGACGACCTCGATTTCATTGGGAGCAATTCAAAGCGATCCTGGGCGTACTGGGCGACCGTACACGGCCGGAACAACGTAACACTGCATGCGGCGCCCCTGTTCCCAAAGGTCATACTGGCGTCGAGCTTGTTCAACAAAGTCCCGGTCATACTGGCAAGTGCGACGATGTCCAGCGGGGGAAACTTCTCTTTCTTCGCCGGGCGGGTCGGGGTCAAGGACTATGATACGGTCGTAGTAGACAGCCCCTTCGACTACGCCAACAAGACGATGCTCATTGTACCGGATGATGCGCCGGATCCGAACAGTCCCGAATTCAATCGTTATACGGCCGAGAAGTTGGAGGAAATCACGATGTACACCGGAGGAAGGATGCTCGTTCTTTTCACCAGCTTCGACTCAATGAATCAAGTTGCTCGTCGTTTTCACCCCTACTGCAGCGAGCGCGGCTATCATCTATTGGTTCAGTACCCCGGCTGTAACCGCGAGGAACTGATCCAACAGCTGAAAGAGGAGCCCCGGACGATCGTGTTCGGTTCGTCGAGTTTCTGGACCGGGGTGGACGTCGCCGGCGACGCATTAACGACTGTCGTGATTCCGAGGCTGCCGTTCCCTCATCCGGACGAGCCGCTTATCAAAGCGCAAGTCGAACTGCTTGAGAAAGCGAATCGTAGCAGCTTCTTCGACTATATGTTTCCGAAGATGATCTTCAAGCTGAAACAGGGATTCGGTCGTCTGAATCGATCGATTCATTGTCAGGGGGCGGTCATCATTCTGGATAACCGCTTGCGAACGAAGCGGTATAAAGGACTTATCATTCGATCGCTTCCGAAATGCAAGTATTCATCAAAGGTTTCAGACCTGGTACATATCCTACCGGTTTAGAAAGGATGTATGTCTTATGATGGGCAAAGCTCACCTTGTCATCAGTACCGGACTTACGCTTTCTGCACTCAGCTTGGCCGATCAGGAAATATCGCTTCCGGTTGCCGCCATAGCTGCGGTAAGTTCCCTTCTCCCCGACATTGACGAGCCGAATTCGCTCCTCGTTTCCCGCGCGATCCCGAAACAGCTTATCCGTATCTTTCAAGCGGTTCTGTTGGGGGCTTCGGCGGCCGTTTATTACTTCGGTCAAGATTACGCGCCTTGGAACATCGTCATGGCCGTCCTCGTCGCCGTGATTTCGTTCCTGCCTAGCCGGACGCTTCGGAATATTGTCATGGTGCTAATCGGCATCGGTCTATTCGCCTTCGGCGATCAGTTTGCGCCTTGGAGCTACATCGCGGGGAGCCTGCTGATCATCGTTTCGTTCCTCCCGCATCGCGGGCTCACGCATTCGGTCTACGGTCTCGCCGCTTGGACGCTACTCCTTTATATCGCGACATACGACCAAGGCGACGCTTATTGGATGGCCGGCGGGCTATCTTACCTCCTGCATCTGTTCCCCGCCGACTCGCTGACCAATCATGGGATTCGTCCGTTCCCGCCGTTCAAATGGAAGCTGAAGCTGCGTATCATGAGCACCGGAACGTGGAAAGGCGCTATGGTGGAATATCTCTGCATGGGCGCAACGCTCGCTGTCGTTTGGTTTACGTTTTTTCAAGATCAACCAATTTTTTCGTAATGGGGGCTCTCTTATGTGTGCTGAACTTCAGTTGTACAACCGTCCGGAGCTGGACTTGTTTTTCGGCGACTTCAAAGACCGTTATAATCTAACCGCCCGGGAGATCGAGGTCGTCAAAGCCCTCGCTTTTCATGGGGAAAACAATAAGGAGCTCGGCGACCGTTTCAACATCAGCGAAAAAACGCTCAAGAACCATATGGCGAATATCTTTGAAAAGACTCGCTTGAAATCATCCCGCGAGCTTCAAGCACTCATTTTCCGGTACATGTTCAAGTACCGCGTATTCGCTTCTATGTTCCAGGCTGCCCCGGACTGGAGGGGGATGAACGATGCTGCTTTACAAGATCGTCCAGTTCATCAACTCGCCTAACCCCGCTCCGGCGGACAAAAAGCGATCCGTAGGCCAACAGCTTGCCGCTCTTGACCCGCGGCTACGCGCACACATCAATGCATCGAGACCGATTGAGAAATCATCGAATCATCAAAGCCGGCCGTCGTAACGGTCGGCTTTGCCCTTCTTCACGATGGTCCAGCGTTATGGTATAATAAGGCCATTACGATTAACCAACTGATTGTCTTCCCCGTTATTGCTTCGGGAGAAGAGAGGGCAGCGCGGCGACCGCCGCCGAAAAATTCAGGGCTTGAAATTAGCCGTTGGGAACAGGAGTCATACCTTTGGTATGGCTTTTTTTTGTTTCCAGCGGCTTTTTTCGTGCCTAAAAACGAGGAGGAATAAAGATTGCGCATCAACTTGAACACGCTCAAGGAGAAGCTGCCTACGGTCCCGATGGACAAGCTCCAAGCGGGAGAAGTAAGCAGACCCGAGTATCTGCCGTCGATCGGTGTTTTTCGAGCGATCGAGGCGGCTCACGAGGCCGACAACAGCAAGGACGTGGATTGGAGTTCGTTTACGCTTGCGGAAGCCGAGGAAGCCTTGTCGCACGCTATGGGCTATGAAGCCTACGAGTATATCGACGAGGTTGACGAGGATGAACGTCCGTTCATTAACCGCGGGAATGCCGTTCACCAATACCTCCATAGCTGCAACATTATCGGCCAACTGAAACGGACTGCGCCCGAAAAGCAGGTCTCCGAGGTTCAATTTTTCTGAAAGGTGCGTGAGGAACATGGAGAAATCCTACTACTGTGCTGAACAGGTTGGACAAATGCAGGCCACTTACGATGCTCTCGTCATGCTGAAGATGATTCATGATGCCGGCTGCGATATCGTGAACGATCCGATTAACTACTACTGCTACGATTTCGGCGATCAGTATCCCATCTTCATCAAATGCTTAAAGCGCGTATTTGGCGACTTCACAACGACTTTCGAAGGGCAGAACGAGCATTGGCAGGAAGTGAACACCTACCGGATTCCCTTCCCGGAGCTGTCTCATTTCTTCGCCATTGTCGGGAGCCAAGAAAGCGGGCGCTATGCTGCCAAGTTCAACAAGAAGATGAAGCAAACCTGCGACTACCTCGAATTCGAAATGGAGGGGTTAGTTGCGGGAAACTGCCTTCACATTACGTTGACCGGCTCCTACGGCATCCTGTCTTCATTCCTCAAAGTCTTGTTGGAGATCAGGCAAGAGGTATTGCAGGTCATCCGTGACCACAAGTCTCGGATTACGGCCGGAGCGCGCAACGTCGTGCTCCTGCAGATGGTGTACGAACGACTCGGCTCCGTTCCGCGTGTTAGCGTTGGGGATCGCACGACTGCCGTATTCTCCCGGGTTATCGAGCATCTTGGCGGGAGTTCTAACGGTGTCGATGCGGAAAGCCTTACCTTCGATGAAATGCGGACGATGTTGAAGGACGTTCTCGACCAGGCGACTATAAACAGAAAGGGTGAAGCGGCATGACTCAACTGTTCGCACTTCAAGGGAATGATGTATCTACTGGAAACGAGATGGTCATCCGGATCCGCGATCATTTCGCGCTTCCCATCGTGGAGGAGTACGCAAACGGCGTAAAGGTCGGGGAAGGGGTATTCTCTCACGAGGCAGTGGCGGAAGCCCTCCTTCAATCGGTCGAAACCGGCTTGGTACGAACACCGGTTTTACCCAGAGGCGCGCTCCACTATGTTGAATTGACGAAATCTCGGCGGTTTCTCTTCATGGAAGTGGCTCCGCAATGCCGGAAAGCATTATACCATGAAGCGGTCATCGAAGACGTTCCCTTTCCGCGACTCGTCTTTGGCTTCGAGCTTCGTGAGCGTGATAAGAAATGGGCGATTGCCCACGTATATCTTGCGGCACTGGAGGACCAGATCATTCCCAACGAGGAATCGATGGTCTATTTTTATCCCTACACCAACGTTCAGAGTAATTTTCAAGTTTGCTGGGGCGGCCAGCAGCTCCCGGAAATCGAACGGTTCTCGCAGCTTTCGACGTTTCCGGAGTTGTTCTTTAACTCGCCCAATTCGGACTGCTACTACCATTCCGCAAACAACAGCAAATTGAGCTACCGTGAACTGGTGACCAAGATCAAGGGACAGTCGTTTCCGCAGGAATACCTCAAGACGACCAACCTGACGCTGCAGCAATGGTTCAATCGAATCATAGGCTTTGAAGTGTAAGGTCAATAGATACTATACCAATCAGGAGGATTAGACATGTCGAACGAACTCTTTGGACAAGGTGATCTTTTTTCGTATTTCGGTGAGGACTTCGCCGAACCGCTCGCGCAAGAGGAAAATAAGCCTCACCAAGCGACTGAACAGCCTGTTGCCGCGGGTAGCGCCACGGACGAGGCGGAAAGCGCTAAGACGGAGAGCGAGACTCCCGCTTCCAGCGATGAGCAACCCCAAGGGGATAGCCGCGCCGGAAAGGTCGTTTCCTTGACGACCCGCAGAATGTTGGAGCAACGGGAAGGAGCCGCTTCCCCCGCCCCGGACGCTTGCCCGGACGCATGCGATGCGGCATCGCCTTCTGATTCGTGCACGACATCCGGCGAGATCGCGGAAGACGAGATGGACGACGACGAACGGGAAGCATTGCAGGATGACGAGGAAGAGGACGAGGACGCTGCTGACAAGCGCGAGCTCACTGGCCAGAGCGGTAATACGACTGCCTTGGTCAAATCCGATACGAAGACACCTGCAACCCCTGCCAAAAATGAAGAGAAAAAGCCCGAATTGAACCATATGACCTTCATTTGCTACTCGGGCCTCAACCTTTCGATCACCAAGTTCTTCTCCGAGGACAAGCTCGCCACACTGACCCTCGAAGATGTTCGTAAGAAGCTCGAAAAAGATTATCCGGAGCTGTCGAAGCAACGGACGAAAATGGACTGGGACGAGAAGAAGAACATCATTGTGCCGATTGTGACCGGAGGCAAAAAGGGCGCGTACCTCATCAACGGTACGCGCGGCTTTTTCTCCACTTCGAAGGAGCTGATTGAGCGCCAGGAACCCATCAACTACCTGGCCGCTCGGGACGGCTTTTACGAAATACGGGAAAATCCGATCGGGGTCTTCGTTGCGCAAGCGTCGTATGACGAACTGCTGGAATGGGACGGATTCGAGGTTTTTGCAGCCGGTTTGCCGGCGAGCGACCTGCGTGAGACGTGCCGCGCCGGTTTTAAGTTCAAGCTGCCGAAGATCCCCAAAGACCTTTTTGCCCAGCTCGTCTCTTTCTTTATGGACTATTCGGATCATGACGTCGAAGTGATGGGCGTGTTCTACTACGATACCGAGACCGGTCGATACGTTCTCGATGTGCCGTACCAGCAGGTATCCAAGATGTCCGTCGATCCTTGCTATTCGGCTTTTCCGCCGCACTTTGTAAAAGTGGCCGAGATTCACTCCCACAACACGATGCGCGCGGATTTCAGCCCGATTGACGACGCGGACGAGCTCGGCACCATGCTGTACGGGGTTGTCGGAAAGCTGCTGCGATGCCAAACGTCAGTATTTTTCGACGTCCGCACGCGAGCAGGAATGGCGGGGAAATTTATTCCGCTCGATCCGAAGGTCTTCATCGAGGGGTACTTGGCGAGCTATCAGCTCAACAATCGCGTTGATTATGTCGAATACCCCGCGACATGGAGAACGCGAGTCACCATTATCGAACCCGAGGAGGCAATAGAAAATGCTTGATTTGCTCTCGTATACAGCCAATGGTAAAGCATACGGCTCGATCTATTATTACGTGGTCCTGATTGGTGCAGGCGGCAACGGCGGGTACACCGTCCAGCGGCTAGCCAAAATGATGAGTGCCTTTACGGACGTCGAATCGTTTCTGATGATTGCCGATCCGGACACGGTCGAGGAGAAGAACCTGCTGCGGCAGCCATTCATTGCTCCCGATATCGGCCTCAAAAAATCGGACGTTCTCGCTAAACGGTACGGAGGCACGTACGGGCTCAAAATCGGGTCTTATTCCGACGCCTACATCGAGTCGGTTGAACAGCTGGAGAGGCTGTTCTCGCTTACTGACTACCGTCATCAGCGGGGAAGGCATATCCAGAAAGTTTTAATCGGCGCCGTGGACAACGACTTTTCCCGTAACGTCATGAACGACTACTTCAACAAGACGGACGATCTCATTTACATCGATGCCGGCATTGAAGGGGTATTCGTTCCGGAAGGCGAGCGTCCGCGGGAACAATGGTCAGCGGAAGAACTGCAACAGCACTTGGAGAGCGGCTATTCCGGGCAGGTCGTCGTCGGGGTCAAGAAGGAAGGTCGGGAAATTTTGCCCGCGCTGAACGGAGTATATCCAATCAATGCGAAGGACGCGATCCCACCATCTCATAGTTGCGGCATTGAGCCGTACCAACCCCAGCGAATGATCGCCAATGAACATGCCGCCATGCACATTTCGACGGTCGTGAACGAATTGTTCGCATCGAATTCAATCCATGTGCACGTAGTCAACTTCTCCGCGCGTACGGGTAGCTGCCGTCCAAGGTACGTCGAAGACGTTTTGGGCGATACACCCGTATCGGAGGAACGAGAGCTGGAGGCAATAAGCCAATAACCGGGAGGGGGAGATTGTCCTTTGGACAACTCTCCCTTTTGCGTCATAAAGAGCGAAAGGACGTGTAGAACCATGACGACTTTCCCGACTCGGTATGTCCCGCTTCCGCCTGTGCTGGAAGCCTATTTCCGTGCATCCCACGAGGCGCAGCTCGATGCGATCGAACAGACTGACTTCCAGCGAGCGCTCGTTCTCTGCGAACAGGAAAGTACGCTTCGTCGACAATGGTATGCCAGCGTCGAGGCGGACAATGAACCGATGGTCTACGTCAACTGCTCCTCCTGCGGGACAGAGGCGATCCCGGTCACGGGCATGTCCCTTTCGGGCACAGATTTCGTTTGCCAAACATGCACGGCGCCGCCGGCGTCGGAGGACGAAGCGGGCATAGATTAGGTCGGTGTGCAATAAATAGGGCGCGGCGGAGCGTCGCTAGCGCTTGATGACTGCGGGTAATTTTGTAACCTGGAGGGGACGGAATCGTCCCCTTAATTTCATCAAAATGGAGGGAATTGACGAATATTGTCCCTTTTGCTATAACTAAAGTATTACGTGATTAACGATTTCCGATTTTCTTTGTCGTTGATGATTCGACAAAGAGCGAGTTACCCGGCGTATGCCGGTCAAAAATATTGGGCTTATTTGCCATGGAGACCATAGACACCATTTCGGTGTCTTTTTGTGTTTCCGTGGCTTTTTTTTGCCCAAAACGAAGGAGGAATAAAGAATTGGCAGCCAAAAACGGGTACAAGGCCATCGTGCATTATTACCTGCAAAAAGACTGCTGGAGCATTCATGTTCAGTCCTGCTGCTATCAAGGCCATTATGTGCTGATTGAAGGCGCATGGGGTACGGAAGTGAAGCCGAATCGAAAATCCAACCCAAGAGGGTGGGTAACGGCCCGCTCCCACCAGCTCATCTTCTTCTGTGCGGAGGATGCGGACAAACCCGAGTACCGGCAGCTATTGATGGAAGCCGAACGTCGTAAATCCGTTCGCCTACGCTACGACAAGGTGAACATGACGTTCAATATCCCGTTCGGTTCAGACGGACTGCTGTTTACGCCGGATGGGGCCTTTACGTTACTCCCTCGTCAGCGCCAAGGATTCACCTCTCCGTTTGAAGGGCAGGTGGAGCTTGATGTTAGCTGAATTCCAGGGGAGAGTCAGCGCAGAGCAGTTCGTGCTCCCACAACTGCCGGCAGAAATGTACGCGATCGAGCAGTACGATCAGTACCATATCTGTTTTTCGGGCGGAGCTGATTCACTCGCCGTCGCGCTCATCATGAAGTATGGCTACAAGATTCCGACGGAGAAGATGGTTCTCGTACACATGCGCGTAGACGGCGATCCCGCCGTAAACCGTCAGCTTTTCGATTGGCCGCAGACTGACGACTACCTGAGATATGCCAGTCGAATGCTCGGCATCCCGCTTATCGTCATTTGGGGGGATATGTCCCTAGAGGAACGCATTCGCGACCGCAAAATGTTTCCGGACAAGAGCTGCCGATTCTGTACGTCGTACACCAAGCGCGATGTATATGCGAAATGGGTCCGACAGTTCGATGACTGTAAAATCTTGTTGCTGACCGGGGAGCGCTCCGAGGAATCAACCGATCGAGCGAAGGAGCCCATGTTTGAGTACCATTCGGCGCACGCCACGAAACGAAAGAATCGGGAAGTGCATTGGTTCAGACCGATTAAGGACTTACTCAAATCCCAGGTACGGCAACTGGCCGCCAATTACGGCATCGAGCTTCATCCGTGTTATCAATGGGTTTCCCGTTGTAGCTGCAGATTCTGCATCTTCAATACGTCCTCGGAGATGGAGCGGGTATCCCGCTTGTATCCGGACGATTGGGAATACCTCAAACGGATGGAACAGCATCTTGGCCACACCATGAAAACGAAGAAAGGTAAGCCAATCAGCCTGTCGGAGTTCGTCAACGAGTCGCAAATCGCCCTGTTCGTATAACGCCGCAATAAAAATCATCTAGTAAGGAGGCCATATATATGCGATCGTTCAGCGTGTTCAAGGAAACGAAAAACCGCGAGCTTGCTCCGGATTTACTGAAACGAATGGAGTCCATCGTCAGGACCATTATTGTGAACGAGAAATTTCGTTCCGACTTTTACTTGCACGATTTGAAAGTCATGCAGGCTTCGGACGGCGGGGTATTCGCCTGGTATGTGTATAGCTGCGGGACGCACCTGATCCCGTTGAACAACGTCGAGGAAGTCCTTGCCTTTCAAAGAGAATGGATCTCTAGCATGGACAATGTTCGTGATAAGTTCTGGAATCACCGCTTGTACGTCTGCAATATCGCAACGGGCGATCTTCGAGCCGTGATGCACTTTGAAGACGGAAACCTCGTCGAACGATTAAAGTCTGTGGTCTGACTTTGGGCAGCCTTGAGAAGCATGGAGGAGTCGCTTAGGCGGCCTTCTTCCATTCTTCGATTAGGTTGCCCAGGGCGGCATCCTATTTAATTATGAAAATATGAGCTGGAAGGAGATATTGGCATGTCCCAAAATGTGCAGGAACAAGGCTTCACCATTATGATCGAGCAAGATAAGGCAGAGAAGAACTTTACCGCATATATCCCAGCGCTGCGCCTCGGCGCCGTGGGCGACACGCTTGAAGAAGTTCGCGAAAACGCGCGCGACTTGCTTCTGATGGAAATTGAATCTTTGAGAAAGAACGGCAAGGAGCTTCCGGAAGAAAACTGCATTGTCGAAACGCTGACGATCAAGCTTCCTGTATAAGGTCTTTTTCGCGCCCCTTTTTTACGGGGCGCTTTTCATTTTTCAGCCAAGGCTTCATTTTTTTTCGTTTTAGTAACAGGGGACTCCACATAAATCGTTGAATATCAAATCAAAGGATGTGAGACAAGGACTGTGCTTTGTTAACTCTAAATGTTGCACAGCGGCAAAACTTTATCCCCTGTTCCCGTCCCGTTTTTGTGTCTACGCAAGAGAATGAACATTAAAGGGTGAACAAAATTGAGAAAGGGTGTTCCCCCAATGAAAGAAAATCGAAACCAGCACTACATTATGGACGCAGAGCTCGTTGCCTTTATCAACGGGCGGGAGGATCAGGTTTTCACGCCTGCACAGTTGAAAGACCATTTGAAGTATGTTTGCGGGGCCACGAATACGAACAACTTTGTGGCGAAATGGCTTAATGTGCGGCTGAAGAAGAAGGAGATTAAGCGGTTGGGTGCACAGGGTTATTACAAACGCGTTCGGCCTTTGGAGTCGAAGTTGGAATACCTGCTGCGGATTACAGGTATCAAAAGCAACGGTTCCTATTGACATGCTGTTTCCTTGCTGGTTAATATTATGGTAACCGAATAAACCGAATACCTGTATAGGAGAAGCACTCCTTTGACGGCCATTGGGCCTTCATTGGAGTGCTTTTTTTATTTATTCGGCATCTCATTATAGGAGGAATTCGATGCTGTACTACCTTTATCTAAAAAAGCAAGTATCCAAGGGGCAAAGCGATTATTACACGCTCACCCGTATGAATTTTGACGGTGAAGTTCGCCCAGGAATGACCATCACGTTCAATCCGTTGCAGTTGTATGAGTTCGGACGCGAACACCCGGAGCTTCGCGGTATGGGAAGCACTTACCGCATCACTAACGTTTACGCATGCGACGGAATGGGCGGAATCACGCTGGAATAAAGAACTTGGCTTGTGAGGTAGAGCTCCTAATTAAATAGAGCCCTTGTCGAAAAATATTTCCTTTGATCAAATTCAGTTAGTTAGCTTATAATATGAGAACAAATGTTCTGTATTAGGAGGATACCCATGGAGTTCGATATTTCCAAACTGCCACGTCACAACATACACACGATCGATTTCAAGTCCTACTACGCCTCGGTGGAATGCGTTCTCCGCGGGCTAGACCCTCTTAATACGTACCTTGCCGTTGTCGGCGATTTATCTCGAAAGGGCAGCGTATGCCTTGCCGCAAGTCCAAAAATGAAGAGGGATTACAATATTAAAACGGGTTCGCGGTTGTACGAAATTCCGCAGGATCCGAAAATTCACATTGTCGAAGCTCGTATGAACACGTACCTGGATTTGGCCATGCAGGTCCCACGAATTTTGAATCGATTCGTACCGATGGAGTGCATCACAATCTATTCGGTCGATGAAATTTTTGTTACGTACGATACGGAACATTTGTTCGGAAATAATTGGACATTTGCGCGGATGGTTCAAAACGTAATTAAAGCGGAGATGGGATTACCGGTTGCGGTCGGCATTGGTTCCAATTTTTTTCAGTCCAAGGCGTGCTTGGATATGTTGGCGAAGAAGAACGAAGCAACCGGTTTTATTGATGAGGTCACCTATGAGACGTTTGCCGAAAAGCTGTGGAAGTTTCCCGTGCGTGATTGCTGGGGCATCGGCAGCCGTATGGAGCGAAATCTTGCGCGCCTCGGCATTTATACCATTGGCGATCTAGCAAAAGCCAATCTCGCCAGTATGAAAGCCCGCTTCGGTGTGATCGGCGAGCAGATGGTTTTCCACGCGCGCGGCATCGACCTTACGTACCCGTATCATAAGCCGGAAATGAGCCAGCATGCAATTGTGCAGAAGGGATTTGGCTCAGGAATAACGCTTTTACGCGATTTTCACGAAAGGGACGAGGTCGTTACGGTGATCCTTGAGCAAACCGAAGAGGTCTGCCGGCGCGCACGTGAAGTGAAAATGAACGGCCGGACTATAACTCTTGGAATCGGCTATTCGGACGATGTCGGAGGGGGAGGCTTCAGTAAAGCCCGAACTATCGATACTCCTACCAACCTTACCCACAAAGTGTTTCAAGTATGCAAGGAGCTCTTTTTTGAGAACGACTGCCGTCGCGCTGTCCGGAATATTCACGTCGGTCTGACCAATCTCGTCTCCGAAGAAATCACCCAGCTCGATCTCTTCGAGGACGACACCAAGGACCGGCAGCTTGCGTCCGCGATGGATGCGATCCGGAAGAAGTTCGGCACTGCAGCGGTTACCTGGGCGCGCAGCAGGACCGAAGGCGGAACGGCGATAGAGCGGGCAGCTAAGGTGGGAGGGCATAAGGCATGATCAACGACCGCGGACGCATCAAATGGTCTCCATTCCTCATTCCTGAGCACAAAAAGCGTATCGCCCAGTTGTATGAAGCAGAGGACGACGTGAGACAGCCAGAGCTGGATGAGCAGCACGTGGAGCAGCTGCAGGAGACGCTGTCTGAAGCGATCGAGCATGGTTCGGCCATTACAGTTACTTATTACGCAGATCGGCGGCATAGGTCCATTGAGGGACTGATCTTCAAAGTCGATCTCCTTTCGGGCGTTCTTGTTCTCGATTGCGCTGGCGACCGCGTGCGGATCCGATTCGACTCCCTAATAAATGTCCGTATAAAGTAGTTTCCGATCGCCATTTGTGGCGTTACACCATCCAATAAACGGAAATAGTGATTATTGTGAGGAGGCATTGTCGTTATGGCAAATACTATGGATCTGTTGGTATTGTTCGAGGAAGATTACATCGAGAAAAATGTCACAGCCTACATTCCTGCATTCCGCATCGGTGCCATCGGGGCAACCTTGGAGGAAGCTCGGGAGAACGCCATTGATTTGGTCCAAAAAGCGTTGGAGGAATCCAAGTCATACGGTATGCCGCTTCCGAAGGGCAATGCCATTGTGGATTCGATCACCGTTGTAACGGATTGAAAATACTATATCTGCAGCATCAGCATCCGGCGTCAATGACAAGTCGCCGGTTTTTTGCTATAATAAAATTGCATTAAATGTGTGTTTAATGCAATTTCCGTTATAAGCGGTCGGATTGGTGTGATATGATGGAGATTATCGAAATTCAAGAGCACTATGAGCGTGAATTGAACCTATTTTTGGTCTATATGAAAGACCGTGAATATTCGAGGAACACACAAGCCGGATACCTACATGACGTTCGGCATTTTTTGAAGAGCATGAACGGGAAAAACGTATCCGACGTTACGGATATCGACGTCATGAATCATCTTAGTCAGATTCGTGAATCCGGCGCCGGCGCGCGCTATCGGAATCGCTGCCAGTCTGCGATCCGACTATTTTACAAAGTCATGATAAAGTTTCGGGTGGCAACCCAAAACCCTGCGCAGGAAATTGAGAAAGCCAAAATCGAAAAGAACCGGAAGCCGACGTTTCTGCAGAAGCAGTTCCTCGATGCATGCATGATGCTTATTAAAGGAAGGTACTTGGTCCGCGACGTAGCGATCATTGCGTTGATGGCTTATTGCGGGCTTCGTGTCAATGAAGTCGTGCGACTGGACATTATAAATTTCGACAGGGACGGTTCGACCCTCGCGGTCCGTGGGAAAGGCGACAAGTGGAGATATCTCCCGCTTCCTCCTGAAATGAAGGAGCTGCTGCAGCAGGCGCTTACTGAGCGGATCGAGCCGCGGAATAAAAAAGACGAACAAGCCTTCTTTATTTCTCAGTTCCGGCGAAGAATTAGCAAGCGTATGGTGCAAACTGTGGCTGAGAAGACATTTGCCGAACTTGTCATCCAGTATCCCCAGTTTGCCGGCCTCTCCCTATCCGCCCATAAATTCCGGCATTCATTCGCAACAGATCTTCTTCGCAACGGAGCGGATTTGCGCGCCGTCCAGGAGCTCCTTGGGCACGAAGACATTTCTACGACACAAATTTATACGCACGTGTTGGATGAGGCGAAAGAGCGCGCCATGAATAATGTGAGACCGGCGATCCCCTTGCGAATCAAAGGTACAGATTGGCAAGGGAAGTAATCGCCTTGCCCCTCCCCCATCAGGAACACTCGTTCCCTTTGCGTGTCTTTAAGGGTATAATGGATTGTCAAAGGAGGTCGCCTGTCTATGGAGAGTAAAACGAACCCCGGGTTGAGCTTGGAGAAGCTTCAGAAAATTACAAGAGCGATCGAGTGCTCCTTCCTTGAAGAACGTGCTATCACCCTATATACATACAGCGAGAAATTGCCGCACAAAGGAATTATCGAACAGATCGACCAACATCGTCAGGCGCTACGGATTGGACCGAGTGATTGGATCCCATTCTCCAGCATAACCGAAGCGATGATCGATAATCAGAACCCAGGAGGAGAACATGGATAAGCGGGAAATTCCGGTGCTCACAGAAGAAGAGTTTGGAACATTGCTTGAAAATATGACTGCGACACCCGAAGCGTATAAAGAACGGGCAATGCACGATTTCCTTGAAAAAAATCCGGCGATGATCCCTTGCTTGGATGGCGCAACGATGCACCGACATCACGGTCCAGTAGGTTCCCTCGTATTTACGGAGTATCAACTTGCTGCAGGACATTTCAAAAGAGAGCCCGACTTCTTATTTGTCACCAGTCATTCCCAAGCGAATACCTTCGTGTTCGTCGAAATAGAACATCCGGGTAAACCAATATTTAATCAAGATGATTCACTCAATGCTCATTTTTATCATGCATACGAACAACTCCAGGATTGGGCGTCTTGGTTTAATGCCGGCAACAACAAAGGACTGTTAATTCAAGAACTGGCCAGAGTAAATAAGGGATTTGAGTTAGATAAGGAAGTCGATGCAGAATTTGTGCTGGTTATCGGCCGGCGCGCGGAGTTTGAGGGCAATCCAACACGTATGCGACGTATTCATCGACACAATAAAGCACCTTTCTATGTCATGTCTTACGACCGTTTACGCTATGACCACACCCCCTACTGCCAAAGACTTGCTGTCGTGCACCAAAAGGCGAGTGGTCTGGAAGCCGTACAGTTTCCCAGAGACTATTATTATGATTACAACCAGCGAGGTAACCACCGGCTGATTCGAAACAAAGAGAAGGCGATTATGGAGAACGTCTACATGACTCAACCCGAGAAGGATCAACTGCTTCAGACCATTCGGGAATGGGATTCGCTCGATGACAAGAAGGCACGCGAACGCTTTTTACTCGGCTCAAAGTAAAAAGCAATGGAACCCTGCATTTACAGGATTCCATTGCTTCTTTCCCGCTCCGGAAGCGGGATTTTTCATTAGTACACGCCGTCAAACAAAAGATATGCGCCCGGCCGGTTCAGGTCGATCTCAATGACCTTATCGACACGCGCCTCAATGTTATGCTTCCACAACTCTGCTGCCAGTTGTTTGAATGCCTCCTCCTCGTCTTCTGCCACTACCACGCTGATTCCGCCTGCGATGCCCCCCGGATGCTCATATGCAAATACCCTCAACCGACGTCGCCTCCCATTTTACTATTATTGAATACCTCGAACCGTCCGTAAGATTTGCTCTCCGTTTTCTATGTTCATGATTTGCAATCGCTTCCTGCTATTCTTGACACGGATGAAGAGATTGCCCAGCTGCCTGTCCTCGTGGACGGGTTTTACGGGTGAATACTCGATGCTTTCAATATCGCAATACGGAAGCACCTTGATTCGATAAGTTTCCGGAAACACGATCTTGTCGTGATAGAACCGGAACACGGCATTCTCATTCGACCTTTTCAGACTGCGATACAAGAACCGAGTGATCATGAGGAACATCAGCACCGCACAGATGGTCGGCACCGTGATGATGATGGGTAGCGTAACCGCCGGTTCCGCATAAAGCAGTGTGGCAACCCCGACCGTAACGCCACCAATCAAAGGCGAAAAAAAGACACCAGCCAACAACGTAAACAGAATTCCAGCGAGTACCGCAATCATTATGGCTTGCTTCTTTTGAAAAACTGACTTCGAAATGAACATTGGTGTTTGAATTTCGACGACCTTCAAGCTTTATCCTCCCACCTTGATGAATCGGTGGATAATAGCCGCGGCTTCCGCCCGGGTTAGGACTTTCTTTGGCCGGAATGTGTTGTCCTCAAACCCGTTGACGATCCCCTTTTGGAGCAGATACTGGACGGCCGGGCGAGCGTATTCGGCGATCGTGTTAGAGTCCCGATACGTGAGTGCCGGGCCAGTTTGATTCGTCCTAAAGAGGCGGTAGATGATAACGGCTGCCTGTTCCCTCGTGATCTCTTCGTTCGGACCAAATTTCGTCGGGCTCAAGCCACCGATAAATTGATATTCCCATGCTGTCTGCAGTTCAGGGAAAAACCAGTCGTTCGGGCTTACGTCCTTGAATTTCCCGTCGTATGGCCGAGAAGACTTTAGACCTGTCATCCGAACGATAAGGGCAGTAAACTCGGCGCGGCTGATCGTTTTCTCAGGCTCGAAGCGATCTGCCGATACGCCGGTTATGATTCCGCGATTTGAAAGATCAATGATAGCTTCCTTGCTGAAGACATTCTCGATATCAGTAAAGCCTACACCCGACGTCACGCCTCCTCCGGTGCCTCCGCTTTGGTTTGTCGTACTGCCGCTGCCGTTTGTAGAACCATTCGTCTGCGATCCCGCGCCGGCGCCCAACGTACTTATCGCAAACGTTGCCTTCTCACTGGTAATGCCCCCGACGTAATAAACCACATCGAAAGTATATAGTGTGTTCGGCTTCAGCTTCGAAATTGTAAAGCTCGGCTCTTTACCTTCATACACAACGGTGCCCGCCTGATTCGTAACGCGGTATTTCTCCACTTTCTCAATCGTCGGCAGCGCGAAATGGATCGAGCTTCCTGTTACCTTTACAACGTGCTTTGAGCTGGACAAATCCATTTTTGCATATGGTATCGTCACAAGCTCACTCTCTACCCGGTACCGGAATTCACCATTCAAGACGTAAATGTCGTAATCGTATCTCTTGCCCCTTTGAATATGACTGTCCTTATACAAACTGTCATATGTCCGGGTGATCTCTACATCATCGCGTTCAATCGCAATTTGGTATCCTCTCGGTTGATTTTCGAATGTAATGTGAACGGCATCCTGGGTCACTTGAAACTCCGCATCCATCTTAGAGAAGTCCGGTATGCTATGAACATCCGAGTATAGATAAATCGTAGTGTCGGATAGATTGCTGATGTTTCCTGCCCTGTCGATCGATCGGAAATAGATCGTCGTCGTTCCGTTTTGCGTAAAGTTAACCGGGCCTACATAATCAATCCAGACCCCATTTCCGATCCGATACTGTGTTTTCTGAACGCCGCTCAGGGCATCCGTCCCCGCGGTTACGGTAAACGTAACGCTGCCGATTGTCCAGCCCGACGAGCTCTTCCAAGGGATCGGTTGTGACGGCGCTGTCTTGTCTATTTTTACAATAGCAGACGTTGACGGTCCTTCCTCGCCAGTCGTGCTAAAGGTACGGGCAAATACTTCGGTCTGCCCTTCCGTCGAAATCTGAATAGGCGATGAATACGTTGTCCAGGTACCGGAAGATCCGATCTTATATTCGTTTCTCCCTCCCGCTCCCCCAGATATTTGGACAATGACATTTTGGTTCGTCCAATCAGAATTGCTTAACATAATGCTCGGAGCGCTTGGATTTACCTGAACATTTTCCAACGTGGAGGTAGCCGTTGAGCTGATATTACCGGCGCGGTCGATGGTTCTTGCGTAGACAACCGTGGTGCCTGCCCTAGCAAGCGTAACCGGTGTTGTATAGTCAATCCAGCTGCCATTTACGTTTATCATGTACTGGCTTTTCTGAACTCCGCTTCCGCTGTCCTGTCCATCCGTGATGTTCAGCGTTACGTATTGGCTGTTCGAGGCTCCTGTAACCTGAAACGTTGGAGCTGTTGGTGCAGTTCGATCGACGTTCAAATTTTGGCTTGCGGTAGCCGTCTCCCCGTCTTCGTCTTTGACCGTCAAGCTAACTTCATAGGAGCCGTCCCCCAACAGCGGCACTCCAGCCGAGGCAGCCGAGGATTGCACTTCTTGGGAGTCATAAATCGAAGTTCCATTATGTTTGACGGTAATTCGGTAAGACTGTTGGGAATGCCCATCCGGATCCGTAAATGACCACGTTAAAGTGGGAATCGTGCTCGTAAGCCAAGAAGCGGGAGATGGTCCAGTAATGGTTACGGACGGCGCGGCAGCGATAACATTCGTCGGGAGTGCCGTTAATAGCATAATGATTGCAGTAAGGGTTGCAATAAATCGTTTCATGACAACATTCCTTTCTCTGTTATTATTGATGATCATTAAGTGCTTGTCCGTTCCAGTAGGTGAAACGGTACCCTTTCTCACGGTAGGCGCTAAGTTTCTTAGGGTCGTGATCTACTCCTATCTCAACAATCGTCTTGGGCTCCGTATCGTGCAGGACCACGTCCGGTCGGCCATCGGCAAACAACTCCGTTACATTTCCGATAAGCGGCTTCTCAAAGTGACGTTTCGAATCATAAAGAAATCGGACGAGGTCCCGCTCCTCCCCACTCGATACCGGTATCCGTGTCATCACTTCTGCGGGAATAAAGCAAAGCAACCGATCCCATTTAACCGTGTCTCGGCTATGGAGTGGACCGCGAAAGAGTACGTAATAGCCCTCTCCCACGTCCGTTCCTCCTCTTTCGCAGCGATCGTAGACGCTCTTGAGCAGCGTAAGATCGCATATATGCTTTTCGGGATCGTCCACGGAATACAAGGGGAGCCGTACAAAGCGCGGGTTTGTTGGGTGTGTGGTGACTTTCGCCCTGTTGTGCCCCCAGCCGATAATCATCTGATGTTTATCCTTTTTAGGCCACCACCCCGGCGTTGAGGCGATATAGAGCATTTCCGTTAACGGCCTTCGATTTAGTTTTACGGTCTGTGCGACTTTATAGAGCCGTTTAGCAATATTCCGGCGTCCCCCCGGGCGGTACTCCGACACCTTGTACTCCTGGAGCATGGTAAGGAACAAGCTTTCAAGTTTGATTCTTGGTACGCTTTCCTTCCGGATGTATTGCTTTTTTGGAATAACCGCAGAAGCGGGACGAGGGGCCGTAGTAGCCCGCTCCTCCCGTGGCGCGCCAAGATCAAGGGTGCATATGATCTCATTATCGGTAATTTTCAGACCCTTAGATTCGAGAAGCGAGCGGTACCCCTGCCTGTTAAATTTACATTGGTATTGATGCAAAATGTTTTCTTTTGAGTTCCTCGGATAGTTGGCGAGAAAGAGGCCGTCGTTTATCTTCTTTACATACAAGAGCGGATTTGGCGAATGGCCGTCACCGTGACAAAGGCATTCAATTGGATGAGACTTGTGCCATTCGGATAGCAGCCTGTCGTGCTCCTCTTCCTCTAGGTATCCGAAATCGATTATTCTTCCGTTTACCCTAAATCTCATTGCCTACACCCGTCTTTCGCAGCGGTTTACAATGGGGATGCCGAAACACTTATCTTTAGAACGCCGTAACGCATGGAACCTGAATACGTCACCAGCCTGTCGTTGATTTCAAGGGTCTGCGGCTCCAATCTTCTTTCGGCATCCTGGTCGATATAAGTCTCCAAGTGATGTGTGAAGTTCCTCGGCGGGCAAACGCCCAGTCTGTTCAACCAAGCAATAAGGAATTGTAATACGTCAGTTTCCTCCGCCCTGTATGTACTTATTGCGTACAAATCCGATGTAATAGAGACCGTTGCATATGGTTGATGGTTTTTCGTTAGATGGAATGAGCCGTCGCTTCCGACGGGGCCCACTTTGTACCCGAACTCATTTGCGAGCGAGTAAGTTGCTTCATATGCCTCATCCATTGAGCGCACTTGGATCACTGTTTCTGTGTGCTGGATACTAGTCAACCAGTCGCGTATCTTCTCAATTTGTCGAAAATCTATGGTCGCCCTGGGTTGGTATTCCTTGATGTAGTCCTCCAGTCTATCCCCTGTCAGAACAGCCGTGTTGGAGTTTTTCTTGAGTTTCAGGTTTAATTCGGCGTTAGGGTGAGTAAATACGACTACCCCCTGCACCCACATATTGCAGCCGATTTCAGCGAGTTTCTTCGCCAGCACAAAGGTATGTAACCTTGTCATCGCGAGGGGGTTACGCAGCGTTTTTTGTGTCATTTCTCTTCTCGTACCGTCATGCTTGTACTGCGTCCAGACTTCATCCTCTTCCGATCCGACGATATCGCCCGATCTATTTTTGCTTACGATAATAAAGATTCCATTCTCAAGGACGCGTATCTCTTCGATCAGTACACTTATATTTTCATGAATTAGTCGGACATTTTTGAATATATGATTTCCCGACGGCGGACTATCCGGCATTCCCCCAATGCCCGGGTTTGGTTCCTGTTGTCCTTTCCGTTCAAGCAAGGTCTTATATAGCAGGATGCAGGTTAAGACCAGCGCAATGATAATCAGCGCCGTCGGGACTAAGGTCTGATAATTCAACAGATCCACCTTCGCCCCATTTTTTTATGGCTTGCCTATCATCAAGAAATAGAAGCAAATCATATTAAGAATAAGAATGAGTGGTACCCCGAAAACAAAGCGATAATGCTTCGTTTTATGACGGAATAATCGCATACCGATCCAAACACCGAATGAACCGCCAAGCAAGCAGATAAAGAAGATTCTCTTCTCAGGGACTCTTCTCCCGCTGACGACCGCTTGGGACTTGTCGTACCACATAATCAGCAGGCCAATAATATTGAGGATAGCGATGTATCCCACCACATTGAACATAGTCATCCCCCTATGCGTTCAATCGCTCCCAAAGCGCGAGAGGGCCGATCTTGTCGGGTAATCCCATTAGTAACCTAATGAGACTCTCGGCGATCATTTCTTTGTCTTTGTCCGTTGCTTCAATCAAAATACGCTTCCTCGCTGTAACCGAGACTCGAATGGAGGTAGCATTCAATCTGACTAGTTCATTTTCGACAACCTCACGCGCGAGCTCTGCTGCCATCGCATGCTTTTCATCTAAAAGCAAACGCAGCGCTGTAAGTTTCTTCAGATCGAATATAACGCCGCGGTCGGTCGGTTCTGCAAAGTACGTCGGATTATAACCTAGTTCTTTTGCTAATGTACGGATAACCGGGTTATCGCCAATGTTAAAAGCGAAGCGGTATTCCGGGTTAGAGACATGTAGATCACGAAGCAGATCATCCAATATTTCAATAAGGGACCCATAGTATGAAACGGTGATTTGAACCATACCTATCCTCCATCCCTTAAAGAGCCATTATGACACCGGCGAACAAACTGAAAATGACACACCCGGCAATTATCTTTTTTTGTTCACGATTGGCGAGCCTGTAATATTTGTATTTTCGCAAGAAAAGGAACATGGTTGCGGTTGCAAATGTGATGATTAAATGCTCCCGTTTATCAGGGAACAAAAGCAGGCCAAGTATCGACCACACCCAAAGCACGAGTAGATATATCCTGATGTACTTCACCGGTATTTTGTATAACAGTCCCACAGCTAAACCATCCCCTCATTTATATTAAATAACTAATATACTAATATATTAGCATAGATTTAACCTTGGTTGAGCCAATTTTTGTCACACCACTGTCATGATGTTCCTGCTGGCGCTTGTCCGCTAGGTGCCGTGCGAATGCCTTTAATGCATCCGTAATCTGTCTCTTCATCGTATGGTCCGTATCCAACCGAAGGCCGTAGGCTAAACAATCCAGCTGTCTTTTTTTATAAATAACCCTGCCTTGGAGGTTGAACGGTTTGTCAAGAATCTGAAAATGTACGTAAACATCCACGGCGCGCAGCCCAGCTTGAACATCAAGGCACGTTTCGATCCTTGCTCCACCTACGCTAAGGTTAATCAATCGCATTGCTTCCGGCACGCCCGCTTCAACCACTTGGCCGGCGATACTGTGGAGTTGAACTTCTCCAATTAAGGGTTCGGGAAACTCATACCGGAATGGTTCCTTGCGTCTGCTCGGTATCATATTTCCTCCTTTACTTTAACAAGCGCAAATCGCCTACATGCCATCTTTTCGTGAACTTTATCTTTACGCGTTGGAACGCATTATCGACTGTCTTGAAGGTTACACCTAAGTTATCGGCCACTTCCTTATAGGTGAACCCTTTTGCCAACTCCTTTACAACCAGACGTTCCAGTTTGCTTAAAGTTGCCAAGAATAAGTCCAACTTAATTACCGCTTCCCGATGTTCCTCGCGTTGAAGCAATCGTTCTTCCGGAGAAGGCTCGTTTCCGGCAATCGTTTCGATAATATTCGTGGATTGATCATCAGAATACGGCCGATCCAGGGAAAGGCTCTGATTCAACGCTCTTTGTCTTCTACGCGTCGCGGATTTAACCGTATTGATGATTGAGCTTTGGATATGCAGACCCGCATAGGTACGAAATTTCACGCCCCTCGACGGATCATACTTTTTTGCCGCCCGATAAAGGCCAATGCTGCCCGCTTGTTGAATGTCCTGCCTTGTAATTCCTCTAGCAAAATACTTTCGTCCTATTTCATCGATAACTGTCCTATACCTTTGGTGGAGCTGGTTAAACGCCAACTCCTGTCCCAACTTAAATTGGGCCACGAGTTGTTCGTCTTCATAACTGACCATCCACAGTTACCTCCCGCACGCCCATGAGCTTATTCCACGGCATTTTTTTGCTTTTTTCTGACCGCACAGACTGCTGTTCCCTCTCGACAATTTCAATGAAGGATTCCAATATGTTCGGATCAAATAGATGCGAATCCCGCTTCATGATTTCAAGTGCTTCAAGCGCTTGGCGGGCATTCTGATAGGGCCGGTTGGATACGAGCGCGGAGTAAGTATCGCTGACGGCCGTAATCCGCCCGGTCAATGGGATACCATATCCCTTGAGACCGGACACATATCCGCTTCCATCGAACCTTTCGTGATGGAATTGGGCGATTTCGATTACCGTCCGTGGCAAATCCAGCTCCTTCAGAAGAGTTGTGCCGCAGCTCACATGCTCCCACAACTGCTGTCTCTCCTCGGTGGACAATTTTCGACCGCTTTTTAGGATGGTATCGTTCATAGCAATTTTCCCGACGTCGTGCGTCAGCGATCCGGCGTAATACAGCAGTGCTTCTTCCCGGGCGTGTATCTGGGCAAGTTCGAATGAATAATGAGCCATAATGACAGAGTGTACGGCGGTTGGTTCGTCACGCAATTTAATGCAGGCAAACAATGTGTCGATTATGTCCAGATGACGTTCAAGAGATTTTTCTTTCCAACGTCGTGCTCGATTTACCGCTGTCACCCTTAAATTGTTGGTCACTAATTGACACCCGCTTCCTGTAATTTTCCTTGAGCGGTGGATGCAGCAGTTGTTGTGTTGTAGTCGATGAATGCCTGGTCCCCATATTGTACGACCCGGTTCTTTCCGGATCGTTTTGCAACATACATTGCTTCATCCGCACGCTTAACCAACTCTTCTGCAGTCATTCCGTCGATATACCGACAATATCCGATGCTGGCTGTCACGGGATGTACCCCTTGCGACGTGTCGAACGAGGCTTCTTTCTCGATACGGGACCGAATAGATTCTGTCAGCTCGTCCATATCAACGCCTGGCTCAACAACGAGCGCTACAATCTCCTCGCCTCCATACCGTCCGGCAACCCCGACTCCCTCCGTCTCCTCCATCATGATGGATGCGACTTGTTTTAGAACCTCGTCCCCTTTCTTATGTCCGAACGTATCATTCAACTTCTTGAAATTGTCGATATCAATAAAAATGACCTTTGAATCCGCACCCTTTTCGATACTCCGTTTCACGTAAGTTGAAAACTGCTTACGGTTATATAAACCCGTCAACGGGTCTGAAATGGAGGATTCGTATGTTCCTCGTAGGATTTGTACCAGGTAATCGGCTACAAACGAAATCAGTACCGTATATGCCGAAATAAAGAGTGCGGCATTGATGAAACCCACCGCCCCAGTCGATCCAATGAATAAGTTAATGAGTGTTACAAGTTCTGCCCCAAGAAATAGGCTCAGGGTCGCTTTGGCCTTTCCTACGTTGGGCATTTCAGGCGCAAGGTAGTACCACGCAGCGCATCCCAGCAAAATCGCGAGGATTGGCTGCAATGCCGGAAGCGGGACTACTGCGCTAATCAATACGGTAACGACACAAGAGGCATATACGACAGCCTGCTCCCATTTTGCAATCTCGTTGAAAGTAAGAAACAGTGCAAAAAACGTACAGAGAAGGAAAATCCCCCGCATAATATGAAGTCCCGCTCCCGCATCAGACGGTTCACTCATGGAAATCCATACATGGTAGATCGCGGATGCGGACAAAGTTACGGTCAGATGTAAATGCGCCTTAGTATTCTTACGCTTTGGCATTCTGTTCGTAAGGCTCCAAATAATAAAGAGCAGAGGCAGCATCATGATGGAAAGCAATATATCTCCTTGTGATCCCGCGAACTGTTGGAACAACATAAATTCCTCCTCTCGTCAGGTATTGAAAGAGCCATCCGTTTTCACGGACGGCTCTTTCCTTTCGTCCCTGTTAATGAGTGCCTCCCGCCCCGAGATCATCGTTGGATGATTTATCGGCGTGATAGAGAATTACGTCCCCATCAATAAGGTTGACGGTAAGCCCATATGGATCGGTAAATTGATGGTTGAATCCTTCTCGCCGCCATTGGTTCGCGGCGCTGATCCCGGTGTTAATGTACTGCAGGTGCGGGCTGTTCAGATTGCCGTTGCGAATCGTCATAAGGTCAAAATTTACGATAATAAATCCTTTTTTCAGGAAGATTGGGGCTTTCTCGTCCAGCTTGTTTTTCCTGCCGTATTCCGCAAGGTTCGTGCCTTTCGGAACGACATATGTTTGAGCTGGAATGCTATACTCTCCATACCACTGTTGCACCGCCGCATTTTTACGAGCCGAGCTCACCCCGGAAGGTACATCATAACCACCGATGAACGTCCGGAGTGGAGCCGTAAGCAGGTTAACGTCGTAACCGCCCGTCACCGTCCCTTTTTTGGCCGCTGCGAGGTAGTCGGTAATGTACTGTGACCTGCTCATACTCCAGCCGGAGGACGACGCGAATAGATCGTAGAGGGTGCCGGCCGTATTTGAAATCGTTGACTGCGGGACATTCCGTAATCGAGCATCAAGAGTCACATACCGTTTCTGGAGGTCTGCAGCCGAGCCGATCCGGATGAACTTTTGATTTTCGGTATGGTAGTACAAATCAACTTCCTGCCGGTTGCCATTCATATCGACGAAGTAGAACCTTGGGACAACCCGTACCGAGTCATAGGTACCGAACATATTCCCCTTCGTCTTCACGTCAAACTTGAAATGATAGCCCATTTTAACCGCGACGTTTTTATAGCCCTGCGCGGGGTGGCTGCCCCGGCGAATCGGCAACTCATAGGGGAATACTCTGCCATTCGGCGCGCCATCAATCCCGTTTTCACCGACGGGATAATAATTGCCTCTCGGGTTACTGCTCCCTTGAGCCGTACGGAAAACCGTTTCCCAGTTGAAATCCGCAATGTCGGTTACGCGAAAATCATAAATGCGGCCAATGACTTCAACCGGCAAAGTACGCGTCGCAACGTGATTTTGCAGGTTCATATTCGCATCCGTTTCCGTTGTGAAGCTCGATGGTGCATTTTCAGCGATCGTTCGAGTGTAGATGTTGTAATAGCCCTCGTCCACCCATACAGGAAGATAGAACGTCCGCGTTGCTTGTCCTGCCGGGAACGAGATCCATGTACCGGGAGGGATATACGTCGAATTATCGTTCGGAGCTGTCAGCACTCCGAATTCAAAGCGCACCTGGCGATCCCTTGTCCACTTTGCGTAGTCCCGATTCCCGTAGTTCAAGTAGTTTTGATGCTGACCCGAAGTCGGGATGGTCACAGTAAACGGCCGATCGAGAATCAGGGCGCTTCTCCCCGCGGTCGGGACGGTTTTTTGATTATGCGCACTGTCATTCGAGACCGACGAGTAGTTGACGACTGGCGTATGGACCGTAACGGTGTTAATCCCGTTAATCGAAAACTGCTTATCGCTTCCCCCGTTCACGTACCCTGGCACAATATCATAGTAGATGGTCCCACTGCTCGGCGTGTTGTTAGCGTTCGTTAATGAACTACTGATGTTCAGGCCGCTGCTGTACAGCACGTTTGCACCTATCGTTGACGGAGCGGGAATCTTACCCGGAGTCGGCCCGGTCTTTGTTGTCCAGTTTCCGTTCATTATGGTCGAGCCGTTAAAAGTTACAGTATCATTGCGAACGTCCGGATCCCCAGTTTGTGACTCAGCCATCGACTTTAATTTCGATTGATCATTTGGTGGTGATGGCTTCGAATAGCCCCCATTGATAGCTGGCGGGTTGTACGAAATCGTTCCGGTATTTTTCGGCCGCACATGATCCGATGCACTGGAGCTATGCGTGGTTGATAATGTCGGTGCCGAATATCCCGTTGGGTACAAGAATACGGTTCCGCCGCTCGGCAAGGCGTAGTTTGATACACTAGCCCTATCTATGCCGTAAACTTCAATATTCTTAATCTCCCAATAGGAATAGTCCCGTTGCAATGTAAACGTGTAAGTCCTAGTGGTTGTCTCCGTCATCGGCTTATCCGGTTGTGGTGTGCAGTTTCCTTCGGCATCGCATTTATCGGGTTGCTTTACTTTCCAGTTTAGAACATAGGTAACATCTACACTGCACGAGTAGTTAACCTTACCGGACATATTGGCGAATGTATGTTGAAAGATATAATTATTCGCGAACACGTTCGCATATAAGGTCTCTGACGTAGGAATCCCTTGCAATACATTAAATCTTTCATTCCCCCTGTTGTCGGCCCGTATGACTCCGGTTGCATTGGGATTCATATAACTGGTTTGCGGAGAAGAACCTTGGCTTGGGGATGCAATTGTCCAAGAGCAACTTCCGCTTCCGCCGCCCGTACCGCCGCCCGGATCGCCACCGCCGCCCGGAGGAGTATCCTCATCTTGATACTCCACATATATTTTCTTGTCCTGATACATATAGGTATATGAGTAGAAGTCGGCTTCAAATTTTGCACAATACCATATCTGTCTAGCCCCTGGTGCTGCCCAGTCCTTGTACTGTTTATCGCCAGTTGTATCAAACGGGAATGACTCGAACGATTGGCTGTAACGAAGCGAGAGTGAATCCCCGATCTCGCTCGGATATTTAACCCCTAAGAAGCTTGTCGTCGGATCGTGGGTACAAGCTCTGTCGTGCAAGGTTACACCGATAGCGTTTCTTGTTTTAATTTCAGTGTAATCGACATCCAAATCGCCTGCTGCCGGAGAAACCGCCTTGTTTGGAATCCAAAACTTACCGGGGGAATTATCCTCTTCCTGTGTTAGAAAGAAACCATTTGTCAGTGGTATCTTGGACTCCAAGCGATTATCAGTACAACCAGGGAATTTACGCAATCCAAATTCGTCGTCAGGAACACCAGGTCTCCCACAATCATCACTATCCGAAGAGAATTGTTCGTTTGAAGCGTTCCAGTTGTTGCTTCCACTTCTCCTATCCCAATAGTAGATCGTTCCGTAATGACCATTATCCAAAGATTGAACCCTCAGCCTTGTTCCTTGAAATGTTTCGGTGCCATTAAAACTTTTTGATCCTGGGGTGAACCCTTTTACACTCCTTAGTGGTTCTCCATCCAAACCGTAAATCATCAAGGACTTAATGACTTTACCGGCCGGAGCTGTGATCTGTATAGGCGCAGTGTTTTTCGATTTGTTTACTGAAAATATTAAGCCCCCATACTCATAATCGCTCGGATCGTCGATCAGGTTATACTTCACTTCAGTCCCAGCCGGTGCCGCATTTGCAGTTTCAATTTGTATGATCCCCCCTAACAATGGTGTTAGGAGGGAGACGATCATCATAATGGCAATGGATTTTCTCAACGTGAACCATCCCTTACTTATCGAAGTATGACCTTACGATAGTCTCATTAGTGAAGGGGGCTCCCGGTTTCCCTGGCGCCTCAATATTGATTCGAAGGGATCCTGACCTATCGACGCTGTATTTCGACTTCGAGACTATATAAGCGTTCAGCGATTCTTCCCCATGTACTAGTTGTTGTGGTGAATTTTTCGTTTTCCCGGTCTCGTCTTCCACAAATCCACCAAACATTATTCTCAAGCCTTTGCCGTAGAGTTTCGTGTCTTTATTAAAGATGTCTTTCGTCTTTAATAGAATAATGTAGTCGTCACTTACCTCTTGCAATTTTTGAATCGTTGAGAAGGATGCCCAAGAAAGCTCCTTGATTGGCGGGAGAAGTTTCCTGTTTGGATCTTTCGGGTCGGCCATATCAATTACGACCAACTGTTCAACTTCCCCTTTATATTTTCCGTCAGGCGTGGTTAAGGTTAACAGAGATTCTTTCCATGAATTCATCCCCCCGTTTGTAACACCTTGCTTGTAGTTCTCCGGTCGATCAAACATTTCAGGTGCTACCGAGAAGATATTTGTCTTGTGCCAATAGAGCTCTGCTGCGCTAACAGCATACTTATCGACAGGAAGTTTCTTTCCATCTTTCACCGAAAGAATTCGTTCAATAACGGTGATTGCTTGCGCGCGTGTTGTTGTTCCGTCCGGGGACAAAACGCCCGGCGCCGTACCGTGGATGAGTCCCTGTTTCGTAGCGCGGTACATCCACTCTTTTGCCTGTACGTTCTTTTCGCCCAGTGCACGAACGCCTACCTTCGACATTTCGACACGCGGCATCGCTTTGTTGAAGTCATTGGAGGCGAAATCCCCATTCACGTAGATCCCTTCCGCCGTCGCCGCATCAAAATATGGTTTGTACCAAGCTCCGCCGGCGTTATCGCTGACTTTTATCCCGAGAGCAGCGACGATCATTTTCACGAACTCCGCACGCGACAGCGTGTTGTTCGGGCCGAACGTGCCGTCCGGATATCCATTGACGTAACCCTTCGCAACTGCTTCTTTAATGCTTTGTTCTGCCCAATGTCCTTTTATATCGGGGAACGAGGCCGCTGCCGCATTAGCCGAGTGCTCACCTTTCTGCCAGATTACAGCTGAAAAGATCAGCGCTGCCGCCAAAGTAAAAATCGTAATTTTCTTCTTCATACGAGCTCCTCCTCAATCATTCATGAAATTACCTTTATAGTATAATTTTACTACCAGAT
>Ga0194137_10000359_pt1 | contig 31222 bp, 33 predicted proteins | sample TARM_MetaG_T3_14_FD_134025 | JGI IMG/M metagenome (GOLD analysis project Ga0194137, IMG submission 134025) | Freshwater microbial communities from Pennsylvania, USA, analyzing microbe dynamics in response to fracking - TARM_MetaG_T3_14 (version 2) | ecosystem: Environmental > Aquatic >... | reverse complement strand
GCGTACCCATCCCGAACACGACCGTTAAGCCTTCCAGCGCCGATGGTACTTGGACCGCAGGGTCCTGGGAGAGTAGGACGTCGCCAAGCACAGAGAGAAGCCTGATCCGCGAGCAATCGCCGGCCAGGCTTTTTTTGATTTTAAATGGCATAAAGCGACATTAATCCCCCATGACGGGGGATTAGGCAGGAAGATGTGCGGGTAATAAAAAGAGATTCTTTTTCAGAGGTTATCGGTGATAATACAAATAATAGGACTCCTCCAAGGGGAGCTTGACGACGCCATCCCTTCTTTCCTTCAGGAGGAAGAATACAGCGGTCAGATGAGGCGCAAGCAGCCAAAAATGGACAAGCAACAGGGAAGACAGAGTTTCCGGCTGCAGCCAGGGATAGAACAGCATGATGCAGCACAGTCCTGTCCAGAGCAGATGGATCTGCAGACGGGTGAAGGCAGCCAGCTCGACAGGAAGCTCGGGAAGATAGCCTGCGAGGGGGAAAACAAATCTCCACGACCATTTTCTTGACTTGAATTCATGATGGCTGCGCAGTCCGATCAACCGGATCAAAGTGAAATGAAGAAGGGGTATGAACAATAGACCTGCAGTCAAGCCGGCCAAGCTGCTGATCGGAGAGAGGACAAGCAGGGATGCGGCCAATAACAGTCCGACAGCCCAATGGTAGCGGACCAGTGCAGGTGAAAAATACAGCTTGCGGACAAGCCGGTATTGATAAATCGTAGCTTCCTTTTGCTCGGACAAAGGCTGGAACATGCGGCTCCTCCTCATTAGGGACTCTTCTTTACTATCGGTCGAGCCGCGGACTCGGTTCAGTTTAATTGGGATAGGCACCGACGGATCCAGGCTGAATATGGTGTAAGAAGACGTTTATACGAATTTACAGGTATGGATTAATAGATTTCAGGGCATCCTGATAATATCATTGTACTTGAAAGAAAGGCGGATGGACTATGCATGAGGGCGCTTTGTGTGAATGCATCGTATGCGGCCAATTCAAGCCCGAGGACCAGGGACTTCATATCGTATCGGAATTCATTTGCGGCAGCTGCGAGAATGAAATGGTTCAGACGGATGTAAAGGACGAGAAATACCCCTTTTATGTCCATCAGATGAAGCAAATATGGGTGCATAAGAATGTCTGAGCTTTCTTCCTGCGGGAAGAAAGCTTTTTTTTGCTTCTTTTTTCATTACAATGGAAGAAATGAATGCAAGCGAAAGGAAAGCTTTTATGAATCAATCCGATATTCCTCTCCTCACGATGTTGAACTCCCATACAGCCGGCAATCCGGTCTCCTTCCATGTTCCAGGCCACAAAGGGGGAACCGGCGGCAACGAAACGGTTCTTGATCATGCTGACTCTCAAAATTCCGCATATCCGCAATGGCTGGACATGGTCATGAAAATCGATGTGACCGAGCTGGCAAGCACGGACGATCTCCATGATCCGAGCGGGGCGATCCTGGAGGCTCAGCTGCTCGCGGCAGAATGCTTCGGGGCCGAGGAAACCTCCTTCTTGGTCGGCGGAAGCACGTCGGGAAACATCGCCCTGATCATCGGAACCTGTCTTCCGGGGGATCTGGTCCTCGTCCAGCGCAATGTCCACAAATCGGTTCTGAACGGCCTTCAGTTAAGCGGGGCTAGAGCGGTATTCCTGGCTCCAGAGATGGATAAGAAGACGGGAATAGGATCGATTCCCTCCTTGCGGACAATTCAAGAAGGGCTCGCCCTCTATCCGGATGCCAAAGCCGTGTTCCTGACGAATCCGAACTACTACGGCTTGTCGGTCGACCTTCGCCCTTATGCGGAATATATTCATGAGGCCGGTGCGGTGCTGCTGGTGGATGAAGCTCATGGAGCTCATTACGGGCTCCACCCCTCTTTTCCCGGATCAGCTCTCCAGGCAGGGGCTGACGGAGTTGTCCAGTCCACGCACAAGACCCTCTCTGCCCTTACGATGGGAGCGATGCTTCATATGCAAGGAGAGAGGCTGGATCGTTCAAGCGTCAAGCAGGCGCTGACGATGATTCAAAGCTCTTCGCCGTCGTTTCCGATCTTGGCCTCGCTGGACGCGGCCCGCGCCAAAGTCGGCATCTATGGCGAGAATTGGTTTGAACCCGGATTGCAGGCTGCGAAGCGGATCCGGGATTGGGCATCGGATCCGAAGGCGCCCCATCCCTTCCGGTTGCTGGAACGGGAGCTGCAAGGGGAGGAGCTGCGGCTGGATCCTCTCCGAATCGTCTTGGAGGACGCCAGCGGCTGTCTGAGCGGGTTCAGGCTGCAGAAGGAGCTGGAATTACGGGGCTGCTGGCCGGAGATGGCGGATGCCCGCTATGTCGTTCTTATCGTTGGAGCCAGGAGTGAAGAAAAAGATGCCGATGCGCTTCTTGCCGCTCTCGAAGAGATTGCCTCCGTTAATCGATTGGATGAGCCGGCCTCCGTTATCCGATTGGACGAGCCGGCCGACAGCAGACGCATTATCGCTCCGCTGTCGGAATCGGAAAACAGCCGCGCAGAGGTTGTCTCGCTGCCGGTGCTGTTGAGGCGAAGCAAGAGGATTCCGGAGCAAGAAGAAAAGGTGATGATCAAGGATTCGGCAGGCCGGCTTGCCGCAGAGAGAATCATCCCGTACCCGCCGGGAATTCCGCTTGTTTATGAAGGTGAGCGGATAACTTCTGAAACGGCGGCTCATATGCAGAGACTGCTGGAGGCAGGCGCCAGATTCCAGGGTATGAGCGAAGAGGACAGGGGCTGCATCGCAGTCCGTCTTCCTTCCTCGGAGTGAGCCGCTCTGTTTGGTGTCTGGTCACGAGAGGGCGACGGCTTTGCTTTTCGGCTCCAGGTCCGGAAATGAACGGCAGAATCCGGTTCGCCTCGCTGACTGCGTACCCTGGAGAAAAGCCGGCTCTGGCAGCATTCCGATAGGTAAGCGGCGCCGGTCATGGTATGATAGGTAAAAACCGAGCAGGGAGCATGTTACAAGTGGAGCGAGGAAGGTTTATTACGATAGAAGGCGGGGAAGGCGCGGGCAAGACGACGCTGATCCAATCCCTTGCCGCTGGCTTGGAGCAGCAAGGATATGCAGTCCTGACAACGAGGGAGCCTGGAGGCATCCCTATTGCCGAGAAGATCCGAGAGGTCATCCTGGACCGGACGCATACCGGAATGGACAGCCGGACGGAAGCGCTCCTGTATGCGGCGGCTAGAAGGCAGCATCTGACCGAGAAGGTCATTCCGGCGCTGGAGGCGGGCAAGACCGTCATCTGCGACCGCTACATCGACAGCAGCCTCGCTTATCAGGGGTTTGCGCGCGGTCTTGGAATGAACGCCATTGAAGAAATCAACCGTTTTGCGATCGAAGGCTGGATGCCGGATGTGACGCTGTTTCTGGATTTGCCGGTCGAGATCGGCCTGAGGCGGATCGCCGAGGCGGGAGAACGGGAAATCAACCGGCTGGATTTGGAACGGGAGTCCTTTCATGCCAAGGTGCGCGCCGGATATCTGAAGCTTCTGGAGATGCATCCTGGGCGGATCGTCCGCATCGATGCGGAGCAATCGCCCGAATCGGTATTAATCGACGCGATGGCCGCTTTATCGATGTGACAAGCAGGAATTCAGGCCTGTTTTGTCCAATTTTATATCTAAACAAATAGGAGGAATGAGGATGAAGCTAGTCATTGCCGTTGTACAAGACAAGGACAGCAACCGTCTGTCGAACGCTCTTGTCCGCGAAGGATTCCGCGCTACCAAACTGGCGAGCACCGGAGGATTCCTGAAGGCGGGCAACACCACGTTCATGATCGGGATCGAGGATGAGCGAGTGCATGAAGTTCTGCACTGCATCCGTTCCAACTGCAAGGTCCGCGACCAGCTCGTGACGCCGGTGTCGCCTATGGGCGGGACGACCGATTCGTATATCCCGTTCCCGGTCGAGGTTCAGGTTGGCGGTGCCGCCGTATTCGTCATGCCGGTGGAGCGTTTTGAACATTTCTAATTCAGATCTACCTGACAGGAGCGTGCGCAGATGAAGATCGATCCGGGCTGGCGTCCGCTGGGGCAGGATCGCGCAAGAGACAGCGCGGCGGGCAAGCCGGTGCAGTCCAAATCCTTCGCCGATGCGATGCGCTATCAGGACCAGAGCCGAAGCCGCGAAGAGCTTGAGCAGAAGCTGCAGGATATTCAGCAGCAGGGAGATCGGCTCTCCCGCTCGATGACGATGCGCGAGCTGAAAGCCTACAAAGCGATGGTCAAGCAGTTTTTGGAGATGACCGTTCGGCGCGGCGTCGGAATCAAGGATGTGCGCAGCATGGACCGGCGCGGCCGGATCAAGCGGCATAAGCTGCTGGACGAGATCGACGAGAGCCTGCTCGCCATGGCCGATGAGCTGCTGCTCAGCGAGCAGGGGCGCATGGAGCTGCTGCAGCGGGTCGGAGACATCCGCGGCCTGCTGATCAACCTGTTATTTTAGAGCGAGGAAAGGACAGCTATGAGACTTGCGGAAATCCCCGGCCAGGAAAAGGCCAAGCAAATATTGCGGCATGCCCTTCAGAGCGGCAAGGTATCGCATGCCTATCTGTTCCATGGGCCGGGAGGCACGGGCAGGCTGCAGACGGCTCTGGCGTTTGCCCAGGCCCTGTTCTGCACGGCCGGCGGAGACGACGCCTGCGGAGAATGCCTGGAATGCCGCAAGTTCGAGCATGGCAATCAGCCTGATCTGCATCGGATCGCTCCGGATGGCAATTCCATCAAGCTTGGACAAATCGACGACTTGCAGCGGGAGATGTCCTACCGGACAGCGGATCCCTCCCGGCGAAAGGTGTATATCATGGAGAAAGCGGAATCGATGACCCCTCCGGCCTCCAACAGCCTGCTGAAGTTCCTGGAAGAGCCTGTCTCGCCGACAGTGGCGATTCTGCTCGCGACGCATGCCGGGGCCGTGCTGCCCACTATTGCTTCCCGAACACAGCCGGTCCCTTTTTTGCCCTATTCGCCCAAGGAGATGCTGGAGCAGCTCGCGCAGGAAGGATATCCTGCCGCTCATGTCCGCGCAGCCGTCCATTTGGCTTCCGGCCTCGACGGATGCCGCGCTGTAATAGAACAGATTGGGTTTGCAGAAATCCGAAATGTAGTGATACAATTAGGCAAGGAGAGCACTTCCCGATTCACTGCGGGCATGGTGACCGTCCAGCAGAGGCTGATCAAGGCCGATCTGGGCTCAAGCTCGCAGCTGCTACTGTCTTTATTGGTGTTATGGTTCAGAGACATGATTCATTATCAGGCCGGAAGGTCTGAGCAGATGGTTTTCATAGATCAGTTGGATTGGATTAGTCAGCATGCGTACACGAAGCCGGCCGCTTATTGGGTTTCGTGCATGGAGCATGCCATGGAGGCAGCGGGGAAGATCAAGGCCAATGTGGCTCCCCAGCTTGCCATAGAGCAATTACTGGTACGTCTACAGGAGGGTTAAATCCTTGTATAATGTCGTCGGTGTTCGCTTCAAAAAAGCGGGCAAGATCTATTACTTTGATCCCGTCGAGCATCCCGTAGGCACGGACCATCACGTTATTGTGGAAACTGCCAGGGGTGTGGAATACGGCAAAGTCGTAGTCGGACAGAAGCAGGTAGACGAATCGGATGTAGTTCTCCCTCTCAAAAAAGTCATTCGCATCGCCAGCGACCAGGACGCCAAGGTCGTCGAGGAGAATCGAGGCGCCGCGCAGAACGCGTTCTCGGTCTGCCTGGATAAGATCCGCGCGCACGGGCTCAAGATGAAGCTGGTGGATGTCGAATTCACGTTTGACCGCAATAAAATCATTTTCTATTTCACGGCAGAAGGCCGGATCGACTTCCGTGAGCTCGTCAAGGACTTGGCCAGCGTATTCCGTACCCGGATCGAGCTTAGACAGATCGGCGTACGCGACGAAGCCAAGATGCTCGGAGGCATCGGCCCTTGCGGACGCGTCCTGTGCTGTTCTTCCTGGCTGGGCGATTTCGATCCCGTATCCATCAAGATGGCCAAGGATCAAAGCTTGTCGCTGAACCCGACGAAAATATCGGGATTGTGCGGAAGGCTCATGTGCTGCCTGAAATTTGAGCATGATAACTACGAAAGCGTGCGGGAGGAAATGCCCGCCATCGGCAAGACCGTCGTCACCTCCTTCGGAGAAGGAAGGGTTACCGGCATCAACGCGGCTTCCAAGAGCGTTTACGTCCAGCTGTTCGAGATCAGCGGAAGACCGAAAGAAATGCCGATCGACGATGTTGTTGTAAAATGAATGTGAACCTGAACGTCATGCATGAAAGCTCTGGGGTGTGAGTTCTTGGAGAATAAAGATCTTTTCCTTCATATGGATGAGCTTGAAACTAGAATGGGCGGCTTTCACAAAGAATTGGGCGAGCTCAAACAAATCGTCAAGCAGCTGGTGGAGGCGAACAAACAGCTCTCGATCGAGAATCGTCAGCTGCGCAAGGTGTTGAGGAAGGAAACCAATCCTCACACGGAGAAGGCGATGCAGCCGGTGCATTCCGGTTCATCGGCTCCTGTCCGGCAGCTGGCTTCCGATTCGGGGGCTTTGACCGAGGAACTGCCGCAGGCGGTTGGAGAAGGACACGACAATCTGGCAAGGCTTTATTATGAAGGCTTCCATATTTGCAATGTGTACTATGGTCATCTCCGCACCGAAGGAGACTGCCTGTTCTGCCTGTCGTTCCTGAATAAATAATGCAGACCAAGGGACCCGTAAAACGGGTCCTCTTTGTCGTCGTACAGGTTTTTGGGCTGCTCCCAGGGGGAGAGGCCGGAAAGGGGAAAGGAAGCATTTTGGATATGGAATTGCAGCCAAGCGAAAGGCTGGACGATCTGCTGACACATGAGCTTCGCATCATCCAGAGCCGGGAAGTGTTCAGCTTCTCCATGGACGCGGTGCTTCTCGCGCATTTTGCCGGAGTTCCGCCCTCGGGACGAATCGTGGATCTCTGCACCGGCAACGGGGTCATCCCGCTGCTGCTGACGACGAGGACTCGCGCTTCGATCGATGCCGTGGAAATTCAGCCTCGCCTCGCCGATATGGCTCGCCGCAGCGTGGAAATCAACGGAATGGGATCGCGGATTCGAATCGTAGAAGGAGACCTGCGCGAGAAATCAAGAGAGCTCGGCTGGGGAAGCTATGATGCGGTGACCGTCAATCCGCCGTATATGCCTCCCCTGACGGGAGACCGGAACGGCAATGAGCATTATGCGGTCGCGCGTCATGAAGTGCACGGCACTTTGGAGGAAATTGTCGAGAATTGCGCGAGGCTGGTCCGTACCGGCGGCAAAGTGTCGATGGTTCATCGGCCAGGGCGTCTCGTGGAGATCTTGGCGTCGATGACCCGCTGGAAGCTGGAGCCGAAGCGGCTTCGATTCGTACACCCCCATGCCGGCTCTGAAGCGAATATGGTGCTGATCGAAGCTGTTCGCGATGCGAAGCCTTCGCTGAGGCTGCTGCCCCCGCTGATCGTCTATGCGGACAAGGAGCGATACAGTCAGGAAATCATGGACATTTACTATGGACATAAAGGAGGCTCTGCGGATGAACAGGCAAAAGAGCTTTGAGGAGCACAGCTGCGGCACGCTTTATCTGGTCGCAACGCCGATCGGCAACCTGGAGGATATCACGATGCGGGCCATCCGCATCCTGAAGGAAGTTTCCCTGATTGCTGCGGAGGATACGAGGCAGACCCGCAAGCTGCTCAGCCGCTTCGAGATCGACGGCCGCCTCGTCAGCTATCATGAGCATAACAAAGCAGCCAGCGGCCCTGAGCTGATACGGCTTCTGGAGGAAGGGAGCAGCATCGCGCTCGTGAGCGACGCCGGGATGCCCGCCATATCCGATCCGGGAGCCGATCTGGTCAAGGATGCCGTGGAACGAGGCATTCCCGTCGTGCCTGTGCCGGGAGCCAATGCTGCGCTCGCCGCGCTCATCATCTCGGGGCTGCCCACCGAACGCTTCCTGTTTGCCGGCTTTCCTCCCCGGGACAAGAAATCGCTGGAGAACTGGCTGCTCGGGCTGAAGCGGATGGACAGCACGCTGCTGTTTTATGAATCCCCCCATCGGGTGGCGAAAACGCTGCCTGCAATTCGGGCCGTGCTCGGCGATCGAAAAATGGCGATGATTCGCGAGTTGACCAAAAAGCATGAAGAAGCCGTTCGGGGCACGGTCTCGGAATGCGAGCAATGGCTGGAGGAAAACGAGCCTCTCGGGGAATACTGCCTTGTTGTCGAGGGAGCGGATGGGGATGAAGCGGCGGAGCAGGGCCCGTCCTGGTGGGAAGGACTCAGCCTGGAAGAGCATGCCTCCAAATACGAAGAGCAGGGGGAGCCGAGAAAGGAAGCCATTCGGAAAACAGCCGCGGACCGGGGACTGCAGAAACGGGATGTCTACAACGAGCTCATGCGCAAATAAGCCGGCTTGTCGGCCGGCCTCGTGACTATTTCGCAGAAGGCGAACTTTTATGTGCTGGAGGCTGAAAGCGCATGAGATCGGCCCGGAAAAAAAAGGACCTTCCCGGGCTGTCGCCAGCTCAGGAAGGCAAGGTAGGAGTATAAAAAGGTTAGAAATACCTTGGTTAAAGTTGCTAAAGTTAAGTATAACTGATTATGCTTATTTTGTCACAGGGGTAGGCATTTCGGAAAGGCAGGAATTGCAGACGATTTTGCCTTTGAAGTAAGCGACGTTCTCTGCGTTGCCGCAGAAGATGCATGCCGGCTCATATTTCTTGAGCATGATGCGTTCTCCGTCTACATAAATTTCCAGGGCATCTTTTTCGCCGATTCCAAGCGTACGGCGCAGCTCGATTGGAATAACAACGCGGCCAAGCTCGTCAACTTTCCGAACAATACCGGTGGATTTCATCATAATGGGCGACCAGCCTCTCTTGATTTATTTCGTCAACGTTCGACATAAAACTACTTTTTATGATTTTAATAATACCAACCATTCCCAAATCAGTCAACCATCAAAAAGTCTAGTTTTAGCACATAAATTCAAGGTTTTAGAACAGGAAAGGGATTAAATCTCTAGTTATCTTACTACAAGACTAGAAAAATTGGAAATCTTATTACGACACTATTCGACAAACAGCATGCTTATTTTGTCGAAAGTTTGAACGAAAGGTGGATGAGGATGACAAAGCTGGAAGAGGAAAAGGTGTTCAAGGATCCGGTCCACAAGTATATTTACGTTCAGGATCAGCTGATATGGGACCTGATCGATACGCCGGAATTTCAGAGGCTGAGAAGAATCCGCCAGCTTGGCACCACGTTTCTCACCTTCCATGGCGCGGAGCACAGCCGATTCAGCCATTCGCTCGGCGTCTATGAGCTGACGCGGCGCATCATCTCGCAGTTCGAACGCAGCGAATACCCGGACTGGCCCAGGGAGGAGAAGCTTCTCAGCCTCTGCGCGGCTTTGCTGCATGATCTCGGGCATGGGCCGTTCTCCCATTCCATTGAAGAAATCATGGAATTCGATCATGAGGAATGGAGCTGCTCTATTATAGAAGGAGATACGGAAGTGAACCGGCTCCTGCGTTCCGTCGAGCCTGGATTTCCGGGCAAAGTAGCTTCCGTTATCCGAAAAACCTACGAGAAGCCGATCGTCATTAATTTGGTGTCGAGCCAAATGGATGCGGACCGCATGGATTACCTGCTCCGGGATGCCTACTTTACGGGGGTCAATTACGGAACGTTCGATCTGGACCGGATTCTCCGCGTGCTGCGCCCCCATCAGGGCAGGATCGTCGTGAAGGACAGCGGCATGCATGCGGTCGAGGATTATCTGATGAGCCGTTATCAGATGTATTGGCAGGTGTACTTTCATCCGGTTACACGCAGCTCGGAGATTGTACTGAGGAAAATTCTTCTGAGGGCCCAGGAATTATGCCGTTCGGGCTACGCCTTCTCCTGGATTCCCGAGCCGATCAAGCGGCTGTTCAATCAGGAGCTGGATGTGGCATCCTATTTGAAGCTGGACGAATCGCTCGTCCAAACGGCTTTTGCCGCCTGGACCGAAGAGGAGGATAAACGGCTGGCATCCTTATGCACCCGATTCCTTAATCGCAAATTGTACAAGTATATAACCTTCGACCGCGAACATGAATCAGACGCCCAGCTGTTCTGCGAAAGGCTGACCGCCGCCGGAATGAACCGCGATTACGAGCTGGAAATTGATTTTCCTTATGATCTTCCCTATCATGTGTATCGTTCGGGAATGGACAAGCAGGAGGAAGGAAACCGGGGCAAGCCTCCGATTCTGCTTCTTGACAGCTCCATGCAGCTGACGGAAATATCCGCGCAGTCCGATGTGGTGAGGTCGATAACGGGCATGCACCGCGGCCAATACCGGCTTTTCTACGATGCCGAAGCAGCTTCGCTGCTCAGCTATCGCATGGAACCGGATATTCGGGAAAGACTTGGCCTGTAGGCCGCCATTCGAAAGGAGTCGAAACATGGCAGGATTGATTGACACGCATACGCATCTGGACTCCCCCAAATTCGACAATGACCGCGAGGAAGCGATCCAGCGCGCCCGCGACGCGGGGGTTGAGCTGATGTTCAATGTCGGATTCAACCGCGAGACGATACCGACGACGCTGGAACTTGCCGAAAAATATCCGTTCATCTACGCCATTGTCGGGTGGCATCCGACGGACAGCGCCGATGTGGGAGAAGGGGACCTCGAGCGGGTGGAGGCGCTGATGGCGCATCCGAAAGTCGTCGCCATCGGGGAAATCGGACTGGACTATTATTGGGATACCGCTCCCAAGGATGTCCAGCAGCAGGTATTCCGAGAGCAGATCCGCATCGCGAAGCGTACCGGCAAGCCGATCGTCATTCATAACCGCGATGCCCATGAGGATGTCGTCCGCATCCTTCGGGAAGAGAAGGCGGCTGAGGTCGGAGGCATCATGCACTGCTTCTCCGGCAGCTGGGAAACGGCCAAGCAGTGTCTGGACATGAACTTCTATATTTCGTTCGGCGGGCCGGTGACATTCAAGAATGCCAGGGTGCCGAAAGAGGTTCTTGCGCAGGTTCCTCTGGACCGTCTGCTCATCGAAACGGATTCCCCTTATCTGGCTCCTCATCCACATCGAGGGAAGCGGAACGAGTCCGCATTCGTGGCCTTGGTTGCCGAGACGGCGGCGGAAATAAAAGGCAAAAATGTGAATGAGATCGTTTCCATCACATCTGCAAATGCAAGAAAATGTTTCCAGCTTTCTTAAAATCGGGCGAAAAAGCTTGTAAAAAGGTGCCTGGTTGAGAAAAATTATATTTCTGCTCCGTCAAACCGCCCAAAACGGCCGGATTTTCCTCTAATTTGGCTGAAAGAGTCTTTTATCTCTTCTTTACAATCGGTTGACCGAAACTGTATGATTCAACTCAGAGCTTTGAGTGATGCAGTTTTTAATCATTCGCTTAATCTCCCCACAAGGGAGAGCGGGGGAACCAAGCAGCGATTCCTTGCAGTCCCGGATGACAGGATATTCCGGAGCGGACTGGATGGACGAACTGACCTTTTCCAGGGGTGAATTTTGCCAAAAGGCCTTGAGCAGGCCGAGTAGGCGAATAGGGCAGCTCTCTTGTCCGAACCCGTCAGCTAACCTCGTAAGCGCATATAAGAGAGATCAACCTCGTGCTCCACTTTCCATGTGTTCAGCGTGACCAACCCGGGAAGCCACGATACAGATCCTCTGTCGACGGCTTCTTTTTGTTTGAATATTGCGTAAACCGTCGACATAGGGTTAACCGTGGAGGTGAAGCAAGAGGTTGATAGGCGTGCTGCTCGGCACGTACAAAACCTAATAGTCGCGTCTTAAATAGTCATGCGTAACACGAGGCGGCGGGGCTATGTAAGGAGGACCGAAGAAGTGGGCGCAATTCCCTTAAAGGACACCCATGTACAACGATCATCCAGCAAGTCTTTCCAATGGCGATGGAAGCATGAAAACCTGCGTTTGATCCTACTGAGCTTAATTATCTCAATCGCGATGACTTTCATGTTTTTGGTGTTGTTGCACGGAACGTCTGAGAAGAACGTCTCCGTAGTGTTGAACGGACAGGAAACGATCCTGAGCACGAAGCAGGATGTCCTGCAGCACCTACTGGATGAACAAGCTATAACTGTCGGACCGCACGACCAGATTTCCGTTCCGCTGAGCGCGGCGCTCAAGGATGGAGACCGGATCATTGTTGATCAGGCTGTGCCGGTGACGATTATGGCTGACGGAAAGACTACGACGGTGTACACGACCGAAAAAACCGTGAAGGCCGCGATCGGAGAGTCCAATATTCCGATTCGCGAGCAAGACAAAATTCTCCCTGACACCTCCTCGCAGCTGAAACCGAACATGACGATTCGGGTGCTGCGAATCGACAAGCATACGACCACGACAAAGCACGACATTCCTTTCACCGTCATCCGCAAAGAGGATGCTACCTTGGAAAAGGGGCAGCTGAAAATGGTGAAGGCCGGCCAGAACGGCCAATTGGTCAAAACCTTCGAAAAGGTATACCAGGATGGCAAGATGGTATCCATGACGCTGCTCGCCAAATCGATGGAACAGCCCGCCGTCAACAAGATCGTTGCGGTCGGCACCAAGGAAAAGCCGAAGCCTAAAGCTGTCGCTCTCAGCGCAGCGTCTTCGGCATCGCAATCCGTCACCAAATCAGGCCTCTCGCTCAAAGCCAAGAAAGTGCTGAACAACGTCACCCTGACGGCTTATACCGCCGGTTTTGCCTCTACGGGCAAATCCAAAGGCGACGCCGGCTACGGCATCACCGCTTCCGGAGCAAAAGTATCGGAAGGCCGCACCATTGCAGTCGACCCGGATGTCATCCCGATGGGATGGTGGGTATATATAGAAGGAATCGGCTTCCGTCGTGCAGAAGATACGGGGAGCGCGATCAACGGCAAGAAGATCGACGTGTTCTACGAGAGTGAATCTTACGTGAAGCAGTTCGGCAAGAAGCGCGGATACACCGTATACGTGCTGGGACCAACCAAGCCGAAGCTGAGCTGATTCAAGCGATACGGGTCCGCCTTTTCGAGGCGGTCCCGTTTTGGACGTTTATCGGGTATGAGGAGAGTAGAGAGGGCTTTTTTGGCTTATGCTAGGACCACTGCCGTCCTTTTGGGCCGCAGTCCGGATTCGGGCCTGGCCGGCATTCAGAGGCTCGAGCCTCTTTTTCTTTTTATACCCCCTTACACGCGTATTGAATTAAAGGAGACAAGGCCTTGATCAAAGAAATTATCGTCGTGGAGGGCAAGGACGACACGGCAGCGATTCGGCGCGCCGTGGAAGCCGACACGATCGAAACGAACGGCTCGGCGATCGGCGAGGAAGTGCTGCGCCGCATCGAGCTCGCCATGCAGCGGCGGGGAGTCATCATCTTCACCGACCCCGACCATGCCGGAGAGAGAATACGCAAAATCGTCTCGCAGCGGGTGCCCGGCTGCAAGCATGCCTTTTTGCCGCAGGAGGACGCCTTGTACAAAGGCGATATCGGCGTGGAGAATGCCTCGCCGGAAGCGGTCAGGAGAGCTTTGGCGTCCGTTCGGACGGAAGGAGATCCGGAGAAGGCGGAAATCACCAATGCCGATCTGCTGGAGGCGGGTCTGCTGGTGCATGGCGATGCGGCCCGGCGGCGATTGCTCATGGGCAACCGGCTGGGCATCGGCTACTGCAACGGCAAGCAGTTCCTGAAGCGCTGCGCCAGCTTTCAGATCACCAAGGAAGAATTCGGACAAGCCTTGCGGCAGATGGAGGAGGAGATCGCCCGTGGACGTAGCGACACCTAGAAGAACGAAGGAAATCATCGAGAGGCATGGTTTCTCCTTCAAGAAGAGCCTGGGGCAGAACTTCCTGATCGACCCCAATATTCTGAACAAGATCGTAGCCGCGGCCGGACTGGATCCCACCAAAGGGGCGCTGGAGATCGGTCCCGGCATCGGCGCGCTGACCCAGCAGCTGGCCAGGGAAGCAGGCAAGGTGGCAGCGGTCGAGATCGACCGGCGGCTGATCCCGATTCTTCAGGAGGTGCTGGAAGCCGACGAGAATGTGCGCATCGTTCACGGCGACGTGCTGGAGATCGACCTGCAGGAGCTGTTCAAGGAGCAGTTCGGCGAGGTGCGCGCCGTCAGCGTCGTGGCCAATCTGCCCTATTACGTGACGACACCGATCCTGATGAAGCTTCTGGAGGAGCGGCTGCCGCTGGAGAACATCGTGGTTATGATCCAGAAGGAAGTCGCGGAGCGGATGGCGGCCAAGCCCGGCACGAAGGCCTATGGCAGCCTCAGCGTGGCGGTCCAGTATTACGCGGTGCCGGAGCTTGTCTGCATCGTGCCTCATACGGTGTTCATTCCGCAGCCGAACGTCGACTCGGCCGTCATCAAGCTGGCGATGCGCGACAAGCCTGCCGTGGACGTTGCGGACGAGGATTTCTTCTTCCGTACGGTTCAAGCCTGCTTCGCGCAGCGCCGCAAGACGATCCACAACAATCTGTCCTCCTGGATAGGCAAGGACAAGCGGGAGGAGCTTACCCGCATCCTCGAATCGACGGGGATCGATCCCGTGCGGCGCGGCGAAACGCTGTCGCTGCAGGAATATGCCTCTCTGACGGCAGCGCTTGAAGCGCATGGCCTTAAGGGCTGACAGACCCGGCAGCGCTGCTGCGGCTGAGCGAAGCTCTTCATGAGGATCCGATGGGACCTTTCATGAAGGGCTTTTTGCCTTGGGAGCCGCGCCAGTCACGCAGCGCCGAAAACCCGTTGTCACCTCCGGCGGCCTATGCCCATACCATAAGGCAGAGGTGATGGGCCTAATGAATCAAGGGGATTTTGTCGTTCGGCGCTCCTACGGCGGGGATGTATTGTTCCGCATCGAAACTATACGCGGGGATACCGCCATTTTGAAGGGAGCGGATTACCGTCTGCTCGCCGACGCGCCGCTCGGCGACCTGACGAAGGTGGCCGATCCGGAGGAGCTGGGCGTCACGAAGTCGGTCCGAAGCAAGGTGAAGGCGTCCAACCAGCGAATGAGCCAAGAGCTGATCGATCAGTCCGTCCATCACGAGATGGACTTCCGTCCCGGAGACTCCAATGCTTCCGCACAGGCATATTTCGACCTGCCCGGCAAAGTTCTGCATCTGGACGGCGACGCCAATTATATGCGCAAAAGCATGCAGCTGTACAATCAGATGAAGGTGCCGGCTCAAGGCCTTCACGTCGGCGAACCGCAGATGGCGGATCTGCTGTACCATCTGCTGCCGCAGGTGAAGCCGGATGTCGTCGTCATTACCGGCCATGACGGCCTGCTCAAGAACCGCCCTACAGGCGATCTCTACAGCATAGGCAGTTATAAGAACTCCCAGAACTTCGTCAACGCGGTCCATGTGGCCCGGGAGTATGACAAGAACCGCGACAATCTGATTGTGGTCGCAGGGGCATGCCAGTCCCATTATGAGGCGCTGCTGCAGTCCGGAGCCAACTTCGCCAGCTCGCCGGGACGCATCCTTATTCATGCGCTCGATCCGGTCTATATCGCCATCAAGGCAAGCTACACGTCGATCCGGGAGCCGATCAACCTGCCGGATGTCATTCACGGCACGATTTCGGGCATCGACGGGGTGGGCGGAATCGAGACGATGGGACGTTACAGGGTCGGTCTTCCGAAGCCGCAGACGGTTACAAATGTGAAGCCAAACCCTTATTATGCGTAAGCTGTAAATCCTTATTCATCTTGAAAGCGAAGTCGAAAAATTTTCATTGACACTAAAGTTGGAGCGATGATATAATTTTCGTTTATTTGACAACGCCTCCTCCCTTGGGCTATAATGGACAAGGAAAGAGGTGGTAGTTGCCAATGGCTAGAAATGCTTTGTCTGAGATCAAGCGCAGCATGGAAGCACATGTTGGAGCCAAAATCATGCTGCGGGCTAACGGAGGCCGGCGCAAGACGGTTGAACGTTCCGGTGTTTTGGAAGAAACCTACCCATCTGTTTTCATTGTCAAGCTGGATCAGGATCAGCATGCTTTCAAGCGTGTGTCCTATAGTTACGCGGACATTCTGACGGATTCCGTCGAGGTCACCGTCTGCAACGACGAAGGCCAAGTACGGATCAATCCCGTTCACTGATCGTCCAATAGATGCTTAACCGGGGAACTTCGCGCGACCGCTGCCGGCTGTCGTGCTTTTTTTATGCTTGCTTTCGGGGACCGCATAGAAGCGGGAGTCCGCTCTCATACTACAGGAAGGGCTGTCGCCGTTGACGGCCCAATACAGCCGGAGGGCAAGGAGGCTACGCATGAGCCGCAGAAGACGCAGCATAATGTCCGAACAGCTGAAGGTGGAGCTCGCCAAGGATCTTGGCTTTTATGACACGGTCCAGGAAGAAGGATGGGGCGGCATCAAGGCGAAGGATGCGGGCAATATGGTCAAGCGCGCCATTCAGATGGCCGAGCAGGCCGCATCCCGCCAGAACCAGAGCTAGAGCATGACAAGCGGCTTCCGGCGCGGTTTCCCGCGCATGGGGCCGCTTTCGCTTTTATCCGTTCGGATGGTATAATAAATCCAGTTTATCTAACGAACGGGTGACGACATATGAAAATCTACGAGAAGGCCCCGGCCAAAATCAACCTGCTGCTGGACGTGCTGCGCAAGCGCGCGGACGGCTATCACGAGGTTGAAATGATCATGACCATGGTAGATCTGTCGGATCGCCTGGAGATGGAAGAGCTTCAGAGAGACACGATCATCATTTCCAGCCAGGCGGGCTACATACCTTTGGACGAGAAGAATCTGGCCTTCCAAGCCGCGCGTCTCATCAAGGAGCGCTATGATGTGCGCAAAGGCGTATATATCCATCTGGACAAGAAGATTCCGGTCGCCGCCGGACTCGCAGGCGGAAGCAGCGATGCGGCCGCGGCGCTCCGCGGACTGAACCGCCTGTGGAAGCTCGGCATTCCGGACGAGGAGCTGTGCAAGCTCGGAGCGGAGCTCGGCTCCGACGTGCCGTTCTGCGTCACGGGAGGAACGGCTCTGGCCACGGGACGCGGAGAAATTCTGCAGCGCATCGACAATCCCCCTTCCTGCTGGGTCGTGCTGGCGAAACCTCCTATCAACGTGTCGACCGCCGATGTATACGGGCGCTTTCGGGCCGACAGCGTGCCGAGACATCCTTCGCTCAGCGGCATGATGGAGGCGATCCGCACAGGATCGTTCCAGGGAGTCTGCGAGGAGATGGGCAATGTGCTGGAAGACGTCACCTTGTCCCTGTATCCGGAAGTCGCGCAGCTCAAGGAAAGCATGCAGCGCCTCGGAGCGGACGGCGTGCTGATGTCGGGCAGCGGCCCGACGGTATTCGGCCTCGTGACCAAGGAATCCAAGCTCGCCCGAATCTACAATGGACTCCGAGGCTTTTGCAAGGAAGTCTATGTGGTAAGAATGCTGACATAGAATGGACATCAACCTTGATTGAATCCGTATAAAGATGATATATTGTCTTTATAATATTCGGATTTAGCCAGGGGGATTCCCAATGAAAAAATTAAAGCGAAGCGCAAGACTGGTCGAGATGACCCAATATCTATTATCCCGCCCCCATACGTTAATATCTCTTACAGCTTTTGCTGATCGATATCAGTCTGCGAAATCCTCCATCAGCGAGGATCTGGCTATCATCAAGGAAGTATTCGAAGAGGAAGGCATCGGCCAGCTCCAGACTCTGGCTGGAGCGGCGGGCGGAGTGCGCTACATCCCGCGCATGCCGCAGGAACCGGCGATGGAGATCATCCGGGGCGTATGCCGCGAGCTTGAGCTTCCGGAGCGCGTGCTCCCAGGCGGCTATCTGTACATGACGGACATGCTCGGGCAGCCCGGACTGCTCGCCGATGTCGGCCGGATTTTTGCGACCGCTTTCGCAGACCGCCGCATCGACGTCGTCATGACGGTAGAGACCAAGGGGATTCCGCTCGCTTACGCTACCGCAAGCTGCCTCAATCTTCCCGTCGTCATCGTCAGGCGCGACAACAAAGTGACGGAGGGCTCTGCCGTCAGCATCAATTACGTATCCGGCTCCAACAAGCGAATCCAGACGATGTCGCTGGCCCGCCGCGCGCTCAAGGAGCAGTCCCGCGTCCTGATCATCGACGACTTCATGAAGGCGGGAGGCACCGTGCAGGGCATGATGGACCTGCTGCATGAATTCAACGCGACCGTCGCCGGCGTCGGCGTGTTCGTCGAATCCGGAGAGGTCGGGACCGAGGAGCGGCTTCTCGAGGATTACGTGTCTCTGGCAAAGCTTACGGCCGTGGATATGAAGACGAAGCAGACGACCGTCGTTCCGGGCAACTATTTCAATTCCTAGGAGGCTACCTATCCATGAATGTCCAACCGATTACAGCCGCCGGCGCGCCTGCCGCGATCGGCCCCTACTCCCACGCGGTCCAGTTCGGCAGCCTTCTGTTCACATCGGGCCAGATTCCGCTGCTTGAGGACGGATCGCTGATCGAAGGCGGCATCCAGGAACAGACCCATCAAGTATTCCGCAACCTGCAAGCCGTGCTTGCTGCAGGCGGCTCGTCGCTCGGCAATGTGATCAAGGCGACCGTCTTTCTGAAGGACATGAATCAGTTCGCGGCGGTCAACGAGATCTACGCTTCCTACTTCGGAGAGCACAAGCCGGCCCGTTCGGCCGTTGAAGTCGCACGTCTTCCGAAGGATGTTTTTGTCGAAATCGAACTGATCGCTTCGATCCCTGTCGAATCGTAACGAATTATATTTTTTTCCAAAATTTATTTCTTAAAACGGGTTTCAATTCCCAGAATTAAGAAGGAATCTGCATGGAAATGTGGAATTATACACCAAGTCTTCGATAGGCAAAGGTGGTGAACACAAGTGCAGATTACCGATGTCAGACTCCGCCGCGTTAATTCCGAAGGGCGTATGAAGGCCATTGCTTCCATCACCATTGATAATGAATTTGTCGTTCATGATATTCGCGTCATTGACGGCAACAATGGTATGTTCGTCGCAATGCCAAGCAAGCGTACGCCGGATGGGGAATTCCGGGATATTGCCCACCCGATCTCTTCCACCACTCGGGAGAAGATTCAAGCTGCCGTACTCGCCGAGTACGAGCGCGCAGCAACGGAAGAAGAAGTTGCAATCGAAGAAGGTGCCTGAATCAGTAGGCGCCAATGAAAAAGCAGCGTAAGGCGCGAAATCGTTCTGGAGAAACGGATGTGGTCGCCTTTGTCCCCGGATTTCAACCGCTAAAGCGGCAGAAATCAGAGAAATCTGGGGACAACAGCGATCGGAAGAATGATTTCCGTCTGCAGCGACATATTTTCAATGGCCTCGATCAGCAGGGGCCTTTCGGACAAATGCATGGATGGGGGGCCCCTCGGGCTCCCTTTCTTTTTGCCCTATGATGGGATATAGTCAGTGTACATAATGGGGAACACAGGAGGGAATCAAGCGGTGAATGTAATGGCGGTCGTGCTTGCGGCAGGACAAGGCAAGCGGATGAAATCCAAGCTGTACAAGGTGCTGCATCCCGTATGCGGCAAGCCGATGGTAGGACATGTCGTAGATACGGTGGAGCAGGCGTCCTGCTCCAGAACCGTCGTTGTCGTCGGCCACGGAGCCGCAGCCGTTCAATCTTATTTGGGAGACCGCGCCGAATTCGTGCTGCAGGAGCAGCAGCTCGGCACCGGACATGCGGTCATCCAGGCTAGGGAGCTGCTCGGGCAGGAGGAGGGCATTACGCTCGTCGTCTGCGGGGATACGCCGCTCGTGACGGTCGAGACGGTGAATGCGATGATCGAGCTTCATCAGGCAAGCGGCGCGGCCGCAACGGTGCTGACGGCCGAATTTGCTAATCCGACCGGCTACGGCCGTGTCATCCGCGGCTCCGAAGGCGCGGTCGAGCGCATCGTGGAGCAGAAGGACTGCTCCCCAGCCGAAGCCGCCGTCCGCGAGATCAACACGGGCACGTACTGCTTCGACAACCGCAAGCTGTTCGACGCGCTCTCCCGCGTCACCAACGACAACGCCCAGGGAGAATACTACCTGACCGATGTCATCGGCATTTTCGTCTCGGAAGGCGAGACGGTCCAGGCCTACTGCACGAGCGATCTGGCCGAGGCGATCGGCATCAACGACCGCATTGCGCTCGGAGAAGCGGAAAGCCTCATGCGCCAGCGCATCGTGCGCCGCCATCAAGTGAACGGCGTCACGGTCATCGATACGGGCAGCGCCTATATCGAAGCCGATGTGAAGATCGGAGCCGATACGATTCTCTATCCCGGCACCGTTCTGAGGGGCTCCACAGTCATCGGAGAGGACTGCATCATCGGCCCGTCGGCGGATATCGCGGACTCCGTCATCGGAGACGGCGTGACCGTCCGCTATTCCACGATCGATCAGTCCGAAGCGGGAGACGGCAGCTCGATCGGCCCTTACGCCAATCTGCGGCCGGGCTCCAAGCTCGGCAAGGATTGCAAGATCGGCGACTTCGTGGAGCTGAAGAACGCCGTGCTTGGAGATGACAGCAAAGTATCCCATCTGAGCTATGTGGGCGATGCGGAAGTAGGCCGCGGAGTCAATATCGGCTGCGGCGCCATCACGGTCAACTATGACGGCTTCAACAAGTCGAAGACGGTCATCGGCGACGACGCCTTCATCGGCAGCAACGTCAATCTCATCGCTCCGGTTCATATCGGAGATGGAGCCTATGTCGTAGCCGGCTCCACCGTCACGCACGACGTGCCTGGAGGAGATCTCGCCATCGCCCGCGAGCGCCAGGTGAACAAGCCCGGTTATGCGGACAAGATCCGCTCGAGAGCCAAAGCGAAGAAGGAACGCAGCAAAACGGAATAGCCCTTGCCCTTCCCCCTGGTCCTGTATAACGGATCAGGGGGTTTTGCTGTCTCGGGAAAGTTAGCGGCACCCGGATCAGGAAGCGGCCGGAGATCGGCCGCAAGCCCTCGAAGTGTTTAAACGAGCGCCCGGATGGGTATAGTTAGGGAAAGTCGGACAATATGTCCACAGGTGTATGACCTATAGAGGAGGAAGATCGATTATGGCAATTACGATGCAAGCACAGACCCGCACGAACGCTTCCAAAGGAAGCCTGCGCCAGCTCCGCAAGGAGGGAAAGGTGCCTGCGGTTGTATATGGCAAGAAATTGGAATCTTCATCGGTTATTTCCCTGGACGAAAAGGAAATCATGCATCTGCTCCGTTCCCATCCGAACGCGATCATCGAGCTGTCGATTCCGGATGCGGGCAAGCAGCCGGTCATGATTACGGACGTGCAGCGCGATGCGCTTTCCCGCAAGGTGGTTCATATCGATCTGCATCAGATCAATATGAATGAAGAGATCAAGACGGCCGTGCGCATCGATCTCACGGGAGATTCCGCCGGCGTCCGCGAAGGCGGCGTCCTGTCGGTATCGTTGCATGAGCTTGAGATCCAGTGCCTGCCGAACGACATCCCCGAATCCATCGAGGCGGATATCTCGTCCCTCGGAGTGGGCGAGAATCTGCTTGTCGGCGATTTGAAGCTGCCGGGCAACATCACGGCGCTGTCGGATGCCGAGCAGGTCGTCGTAGCCGTCCTGGCACCGCAGAAGGAAGTTTCCGAGGAGGAAGCCGACGAAGCGGCCAAGGAAGACGAGAAGGCGGCTGCCCGTTCCGAAGATGCCAACGCGGTGGACGAGGAGTAGTCCCGCCGCAGCCATGGCGCGTCCCTAGGGGGCGCGCTTTTTTCGTTTCCATGACGGCTGCAGGGAAGCTGCCGCCCGCGCCCGCCTGCTCGTAGCCGCGGCAGCGGTCTTTATGGTACAGTGACAGGATAGAAGCGCTCCATGAGGAGCGGCAGGACAAGGAAGGTGCGGCAGCAGATGAAATGGATCGTCGGCCTGGGAAATCCAGGCAGCCAATATGAGGATACCCGGCACAATATCGGCTTCAAAGTGGTGGACGCACTGGCGAAGCGATGGGATATCAAGGTCAATACGAGCAAATGCAAGGCGCTGATCGGCGAAGGACGCGTCGGAGCGGAGAAGGTCGTCCTGATCAAGCCGATGACCTACATGAACCTGTCCGGCGAGTCGATGCGGGCCTATATGGATTATTTTGGAGCCAAGCTGGAAGATCTCATCGTCGTCTATGACGACATGGATACGGAGACGGGCAAGATCCGCCTGCGCTATCAGGGAGGACCGGGCGGGCACAACGGCATCAAGTCCATCATCCAGCATATGGGGACGCAGAATTTCAACCGGATCCGCATGGGAGTGTCGCGTCCGACGAACGGCATGATCATCGCCGATTACGTGCTCTCGAACTTCCCGAAGGCAGACCGGGATGCTGTGCAGGCAATGATCGACAAGGCATGCGATGCGGCGGAGCATGCGCTGGACCATCCGTTCGACGACACGATGGGCAAGTTCAACGCCTGACGGCAAGCCGACGGTCGGATGACCTTCCCGGTATCGCCTGATAGAGCGGCATGGAGTAGAAAATCGCTGCCCCCTGCCGGACAGGAGTTAGAAAGCCAGAAAGTGGACATACTGTAGCCAACGATATGTTGGACAGGAGGCCCCACATGGCAATCCATTATGAATGCAGGCACTGCCGGACGCCGCTCGGCTCGATCTCCAGCGTGCAAGGAATTACGGAGAACAGGCTCGGCCTGCATTTCTTGACCCTCGAAGAACGCAGCGATATAATAGCGTATAACCCGGATGGCGATATGGTGGTAAAAATTGTCTGCGAATATTGCAGCGAGGCCGTCGCCCGGAATCCGGAACTGCTGCTGGTATCAAGCCCGCTGCAGTAGCAAGATGGACGACAAGCAGATTTTCGCGCTTCGCGTATAGCAAGAGCCTTGGCCTGAAGCTGAGGCTTCTTTGCGTGTTCAAGGCGGAGACTTCATTGGCCCCGAGCGGTATGGGGCCTTGTTGCTGTCCCTCGGGACAGATGCTCTATGCCTGCGCAGCGCACGGTTTTCATATGAAAAGGGGTGCCGCAGCCATTGAAAGCGTTACTTGAGGCTTTTGCCGCGGACCGGGACTTCCAGTCGGTCGTCTCCGGGTTCCGCAAAGGGATGAGGGAGCAGCTGATTTCAGGCTTGGCAGGCTCCTCCCGCCAGGTGCTGATGGCGGCTCTGCGCCGCGAATTCGATCAGCCGATCCTGGTCGTGACCCACAATATGTTCTCGGCGCAGAAAATCGCCGAGGACCTGCAGGAGCTCTGCAAGGACGATGAAGTCCTGCTCTATCCCGCGAACGAACTGGTCGCCGCCGAAGCCGCCGTCTCGAGTCCCGAGATGCTGGCCCAGCGCATGGATGTGCTCATCCGGCTGTCCAGAGGATTCCGCGGGATCGTTGTCGTTCCCTTCTCCGGCGTCCGCCGCTACTTGCCGCTCAAAGGCGTCATGGCGGAAGCCCAGATCGAGGTCAAGGTCGGGGATACGCTGCCGCTGGAGCAGTTCCTTCAGCGCATGAACAGCCTCGGCTATGTCCGCGTGGACCGCGTGGAGAACCGGGGCGAGATGAGCGTCCGCGGCGGCATAGCGGACTTCTACCCGCTGACCTCTCCGGTCGCCGTGCGGATGGAATGGTTCGACGACGAGATCGACTCCATCCGCTCGTTCGATCCGGAAGGGCAGCGTTCCATAGACAAGATGAACGCCTATACCGTTCCTCCGTGCCAGGAGCTCATCGCGGACGAACGGCGCTTCGGCGCGGCCGCGCAGCATGGAGCGGAGCTGCTCGAGAAGCAGCTGGAGCGCATGACCGACCGTACGGCGAAGGAGCGGCTGCGCACGGAAATCGGATCGGAGCTGGAACGGCTGCGCCAGCACATCCATTTCCCCGAACTTTATAAATACATCGCTTTGCTCTACCCCGAGCGCCAGACGCTCTTCGACTATATGCCGGAGGATACGCTGCTCGTGCTCGACGAGCCGACGAGGCTGATCGAGACGGGCCGCCAGCTGGAGCGCGACGAGGCGGAGTGGCAGGCTCACCTGCTCTCGAACGGCAAGTCGCTGCCGGGCATCCAGCTGGCCCGCGAGGCGGACGAGGTGCTGCACAACCGCAAGTTCCCGGCCCTCTTCCTTTCGTTGTTCCTGCGCCAGATTCCGCATACCCAGCCGCAGAACATCCTGAACTTCATGTGCCGCAGCATGCAAAACTTCCACGGGCAGATGAACGTGCTGAAGGCCGAGATGGAGCGCTGGAAAAAAGCCGGCGCGAGCGTGCTCATGCTGGCCGGCGGCAGCGAGCGGATCGAGCGCCTGCGCCGGGTGCTCGGCGATTACGACATCGAGCCGCCTGCCATACTGGAAGGCGGCCTGCAGAGCGGCTTCGAGCTCCCGGGCTCGCATCTGGTCGTCATTACGGAAGGCGAGCTGTTCTCGCAGAAATCCCGCAAAACCCGCCGCGTGGACAAGAATATCGACAATGCCGAGCGGATCAAGAGCTACACGGAGCTCAAGGTCGGCGACTATGTCGTCCACCAGAATCATGGCATCGGCAAATACATGGGCATCGGAACGCTTGAGATCGGCGGCATCCACAAGGACTACATGCATATCATGTATGCCGGCGGCGACAAGCTCTCCGTGCCGATCGACCAGATCGACCTCATCCAGAAATACGTCGGATCCGAGGAGAAGGAGCCGAAGGTCTATAAGCTCGGCGGCAACGAATGGACACGGGTCAAGAACAAGGTCCGCAGCTCCGTCAAGGATATCGCCGACGATCTCATCAAGCTGTACGCCCAGCGCCAGGAAGCCAAGGGCTTCGGCTTCGGGCAGGACACGGCCTACCAGAACGAGTTCGAGGCGATGTTCCCGTACGACGAGACGCCCGACCAGCTGCGCGCCATCCGCGAGATCAAGAAGGATATGGAGCTGCAGCGGCCGATGGACCGGCTGCTGTGCGGGGACGTCGGCTACGGCAAGACCGAGGTTGCGGTCCGCGCCGCCTTCAAGGCCGCCATCGAAGGCAAGCAGGTCGCCGTGCTCGTGCCGACGACGATCCTTGCCCAGCAGCACTACGAGACGTTCCGGGAGCGGTTCGCCGACTTTCCGTTCAACGTTCAGGTGCTCAGCCGCTTCCGCTCCCGCAAGGAGCAGACGGACACGATGAAAGGGCTCAAGGCCGGAACGGTCGACGTCGTCATCGGCACGCATCGCCTGCTGTCGCAGGATATCGTGTTCAAGGACCTTGGACTGCTCATCGTCGACGAGGAGCAGCGGTTCGGCGTATCGCATAAGGAGAAGCTCAAACGGCTCAAGACCAATGTCGACGTGCTGACGCTGACGGCGACTCCGATACCGCGGACGCTGCATATGTCCATGCTCGGCGTGCGCGACCTGTCCGTCATCGAGACGCCGCCGGAGAACCGGTTCCCGGTGCAGACGTACGTCGTCGAGTACAATACGGCGCTCGTTCGCGAGGCGATCGAGCGCGAGCTGGCCCGCGGCGGGCAGGTGTACTACCTGTACAACCGGGTCCAAGGCATCTACCAGATGGCGGAGCTGCTCTCCTCTCTCGTGCCGGAAGCGCGGGTGGCGGTGGGCCACGGGCAGATGTCGGAGCAGGAGCTGGAGAAGACGATTCTCGACTTCCTGGACGGGGAGTCGGATGTTCTGGTAAGCACGAGCATCATCGAGACCGGCGTCGACATTCCGAATGTCAACACGCTCATCGTCCATGACGCGGACAAAATGGGCCTGTCCCAGCTGTACCAGCTGCGGGGAAGGGTCGGCCGCTCCAACCGGATCGCCTACGCGTACTTTACCTACCAGCGCGACAAGGTGCTGACGGAGGTCGCCGAGAAGAGGCTCCAGTCGATCAAGGAGTTCACGGAGCTCGGCTCCGGCTTCAAGATCGCCATGCGGGACCTTGCCATCCGCGGTGCGGGCAACCTGCTCGGGGCGGAGCAGCACGGCTTCATCGCCTCGGTCGGCTTCGATCTGTACTCGCAGATGCTGGCCGACGAGATCGCCCGCCGCAAGAAGGAAATGTACGGGGAGGAAGAGGAGACGGAGAAGCCTGTCAGCACCGTCATCGACCTCAGCCTGGATGCTTACCTGCCTTCGGATTATATTTACGACAGCATCCAGAAGATCGAAATCTACAAGAAGGTCGCTTCCCTGTCCTCGCTGGACGATGCCGAAGACCTGCGCGAGGAGCTGACCGACCGCTTCGGCGATTTGCCGCAGGCGGTGGATACGCTGCTCGACGTGGCGAGGCTGAAAATCTACGGCTCGTTGTACGGCATCGAGTCGGTGAGCGGCAAGGGCGACGAATGGACGCTCAAGTTCGCGGCACGCGCGGCGCAGCGGATCGATATCCGGGCGATTGACAAGCTGTGCCTCGACTTCGAGAACCGGTTCAAGCGCGGCGGCGCCAAGGACGCAGTGACGGAGCTGGCGCTGCGGGGCAAGGGACTCGGCAGCGAGGAGCGTCTCGCGCTCACGCTGACCTTCCTGGAGTCAATGAAGGAAGCGGTGAAGCCGGCGGCGCAGCTGGAGAAATCGGCAGGGGGCAAATAAGTCCCCTGTCCGGGAGACAAGAGCTCGTCGTTGCGATAGACTTTTGTCCGGCCGTGCAGACCGCAAAACCGCTTACATGGCATAGATGGAAAACATCTGGTACACTGGAAACAAGCCTGAAAAGACCGAGAGGAGAACGTTATGCATATTTCGAGCAAGCGCCCTGCCTGGGGACGCAGCCTGCTGCTGATTCTTGCGGCCGTCCTGGCCGTGTCGCTGGCAGCATGCGGCAAGAAGGACAATGGGGAATCCGGCTCCAAGGATTCCGGGAAGACGATCGCCGAGTACAAGGGCGGCACGGTTACGGAAAAGGAATTCACCACGTTCACGAACGTGCTCAAGGTCATCAACCCGCAAATGGAGCCATACCTCGGAATGGCCGAATACAAAAATATGCTGCTCGACCAGTATATCGGGTACCACATCGTCTATAACGACGCCTCCAAGGAAGCAAAGGACAAAGCGACCAAGGACGCGGATACCGAATATGGCAAGATCGAGGAAGCCGTTACGAAGGACAAGCTCGACGAAGAGCTCAAGACCAACAGCATCACCTCGACCGACGTGAAGGATTTCATCCGCCTCTCTATCGGCGTCTCCGAAGCGATGGCAGCCAAGGTTACGGATGAAGACGTGACGAAATACTTCAATGACAACAAGCAAAGCCTGATCAAGGTCGACGTGCGCCACGTCCTGGTCGGCTTCCAGGATTCCGCCGGCAAGGAACGTTCCAAGGAAGACGCTCTGAAGCGCGCCAAGGAAGCCAAGGCGAAGCTTGAAGCTGCAGGCGCGGACTGGAATGCCCTCGCCAAGGAATACTCCGATGATCCCGGCTCCAGCAGCACCGGAGGCCTGTACTCCAATGCCGATCCTTCCACCTATGTAGAGGCATTCAAAAAAGCTTGCCTGGAGCAGAAGGTCGGCGTCGTAGGCGAACCTGTGGAGACCGAATACGGCTACCACGTCATCAAGGTCGAGAAGCGCGACGAGCCGACGCTGGAAAACTCCAAGCAGACGATCAAGGAAACGATCGGCCAGACCAAGCTGAACGACTACATGCAGAATGAGGTTCCAAAGCTGATCACGAAGAAGGAGGAATTCAAGGATCCGTCCCCAAGCCCGGCAGCCAGCCCTGCTGCGAGCCCGGCGGCCAACTCCGGCGCCGAGAACGGTGCGGCTACGAATTCCTCCGACGCGGCAGCGAACAACGGCTCCAAGTAAGGATCTCTGACCCATGGCTACACCCGCGCGCGGCTTCCGCATGCGGGTGTTTTTTTGCCTTAAGGAAAGGAAGAGCACCCATGCAGATGCGGCTAGGAAGAGGTTCTCCATCCCATCGAATTACTTGGTAATACTATGTATGATTTGGAAATCGGCGCTGCCGAAGAGAAGCCGGGACAGATTTGAGGCGGCTCCTTTACCCGATTGAGCCCATAAGGCATAAGGGAAACTCAAGTGCAGCTGCACGTACGCACTCCCTTTTCCGCCGCTCTGAATAGAGCTCCTGCTCGCCTGGGGCGGGACGGGCGGCTGGAGAATTTGGGAGTACGGGAAGCCGGACTGGGCAAAATAAGTCGGCAAGCCGAATTCAGGCGGGCGGCCTCAGGCAGCTGCAGGCGGGATTTCGAACCCCGCCCGGCTTAGCTCCCGCGGAGGCTCGGACCGGCCGGGCCTGCATAAGAATTTGGGAGCGGATGAATACTATGGTCAGATTCGAAGGTATATGCCTGACAAGGATCAGCTCCTGTTTCCGCATAAAAGAAGCAAACGCCAGCGTCCAGTCGACTTTACTACTCTTCAAGGAAAGTGGGGCAACATGACAATGAAAGCAACTGGAATCGTGCGCCGGATCGATGATCTGGGCCGTGTCGTTATCCCGAAGGAAATCCGCCGTACGCTTCGCATCCGCGAAGGAGACCCGCTGGAGATATTTGTCGATCGCGACGGGGAAGTCATCCTCAAGAAGTACTCCCCGATCGGCGAGCTGGGCGACTTCGCCAAGGAATATGCGGAATCGCTCAGCGAAAGCACCGGACACATCACCCTGATCACGGACCGGGATACGGTCATCGCCATCGCGGGAGCTTCCAAGAAGGAATATATGGACAAGCCGGTCGGTCCCCTGCTGGAAACGGCGATGGACAACCGCAAAACGGCGGTGGAAACGGCAAGCGGCGAATACGAGGTCGTCAAGAACGGTCCCGAAACTTATTCTTCCTTCGTAGCGGCCCCGATCATCGCCGGCGGGGATCCCATCGGCACGGTCGTTCTGCTCAGCAAGGACGATTCCGTCAAAATGGCTCAGATGGAAATCAAGATGTCGGAAACCGCAGCCGGCTTCCTGGCCAAGCAAATGGAACAGTAGCATCCAGCAGGACAAGCTTCCTTCGGCCACCGCCCGATCGGGAGCTTGTTTTTTTGCATTCGAATGAAGCGTTCAAGATCCGTCCGCCAGCACGATCAAGCCGCTGTCGCCCGTAAAGAGAAGGGTCGCGGCCTGGGCGGGAGAGAGCGTGATCGACTGCGGGGAGAGCAGCGTCCGAAGCGATCCTGCCTCGCACAGCTCCAGCTCGAGCTCGGCCGGGCTCAGCGTGATGTAGGAGGAAGACGAGCCGTAAGACACACGCCGGAACAGCGTGCCTCCATCCCGAATCATAAGGTCTGCAGGGGCTCGGCCGTCAGCCAGGTGGAGCAGCCGAATCCGGGCGCGGTCGGCAGACGTCTCCCGCTCATCCTCGAACAGGAGAAGCTTCCCGTCGCCGGCTACAGCCGCCGTCATCCAGGCTCCGCTGCGCAAGTCGAGCTCGGCTGCGGCGACAGGGGATCGGGATTGCTCCTCCTGAATGGAGAGCGGGCAAGGGCCCGGACGGACTTCAAGATAGGAGGATGCCTCCAGATAATCGAGCGGCCGAACCGTCGTTCCGAGGTGGAATTCAAGCTTCTCCTTGCCGGTATGGGCATGGAGAAGCCGGATATAAGCGGGCGGGAGATCGGCTGAATCGGGCCGGTCGGGAGCGGCATGGAGCTCGCCGCCTTCGGTCTGCGGTTCTCTGGGAATAGGGCTCCCCGAATTCGACATATAGGGGCTATTCGTCGAACTGCCATAAGCAGATGCCGAAGAGGCCGGCGATCCTCCTGCAGCCGCCGCAGCGGACTTCTGCGGGGCTGGTCCGGCCGCCCATTCGGGCATGGGTGAAGCTGCGCCAGCGGGCCAGAAGCTTGGGGAGGGGTAGCCGTAGCTGCCCGGATAACCCGCCGATGCGGAGAGCCCTTGGAAGCCGGAGGGAGCCGGAAAGCCTGGGAGAGAGTGGGAGAGCCCGGCTTCCTCGGAACTCCAATGCGGGGCGGCCGCCGGGTAAGGCAGAACGGCATTTCCGTTCTGCCCATGCGGGGCGGGAAAGCCATAGGGATTGGGATTGGAATTGGCGCCTGCGTATCCGGGCCAGCCGGGGGCGGCGTCGTAGTTCGCGGATCCGGGGTAGGCCGCGGCCGGGTGCCAGGCTTGCGGGCCGTCGAGTCCGGGAAGTCCGGACACGGCAGCCGGAGTTCCGTGAGCCGGAGCGGCGGAGAACGGAAGACCGTGCTGCCGCACAAGCGCGGCCAGCCGGGACAGCGCCTCGGAGTGAAGCTGCCGATAATAACGACCCCAATCGGGCTCGCTGTATTCGTAAAGTCCGGCCAGCATGCCGTAAAGGCTGGCCTTCTGCCACTCTTCCCATACGGGCTGATGGTTGGACATGGACAAGTCTCCTCCCTGTCTGGGTCGTCGCTCTTCAACACCTGCTGTTCGACTATATGCGCCAATGGTTATCCAACATACGGAGTTGAGCCCCCGTACTTTCGACAGCCAGCCGTCCTCTTCATCCCGTTCGGGCGAATAAGGTATAATGAGGCGACGAAAATCGGGCGGGGAGACAAAGAGGATATGCCGAAGCAAAAGTGGGAGAAAGGCGCGTTGGGCGGTGCAGCTCTGCTCGCGGGAGCGGCTCTGCTGTCCAAGCTGATCGGGACGCTCCAGAAAATACCGCTGCAAAATATTGCGGGCGACCGGGTTTTCGGCATTTATAATGCCGTTTATCCGTTCTACCAGCTGATGCTGGTGCTGGCCACGGCCGGGCTGCCCGTGGCCGTCGCCATCCGTACCGCATCGCTGCTGGAAGAAGGGGACAAGCAGGGTGCGCGCCGTGCGGGAGCGGCCGGCGTCCTCCTGCTGTCGGTGCTCGGAGCGGCCGGGTTCGCCATGTTGTGGACCGGCGCTTCCGCTTTCGCGGACCTGATCGGCGAAGATTCCTCGGCAGCGGCATCGATCCGGGCGGTCGCGGCGGCGCTGTGGGTCGTGCCTGCGATGGCTGCATTGCGCGGTTATACGCAGGGAATGGGGGATATGAGGCCGACCGCCTGGTCGCAGCTGATCGAGCAGCTCGTGCGCGTGGCGGCCATGCTGCTGCTGCTTGATTTGGGCTGGTCCGCAGGCTGGGATGATTCCTCGTTGGCGGCCGGTGCGATGTCGGGCTCCTTCTTCGGCGGTGTTGCCGGCCTGCTGCTCATGATTCGGATGGCTGCGGGGAGAAGGGGCCAAGCGGATCTGGCAGGGGC
>Ga0194137_10000358_pt1 | contig 31246 bp, 27 predicted proteins | sample TARM_MetaG_T3_14_FD_134025 | JGI IMG/M metagenome (GOLD analysis project Ga0194137, IMG submission 134025) | Freshwater microbial communities from Pennsylvania, USA, analyzing microbe dynamics in response to fracking - TARM_MetaG_T3_14 (version 2) | ecosystem: Environmental > Aquatic >... | reverse complement strand
GGCGGGCGGATTCAGCGGAACGAAGCTCAGTCCAATAGTGGATGACAGGAACCGCCGTGGTACGGATCCGTATGCCCGGTGGTGTGAGAGGACGGGGGAGGCGACTCCCTCTCCTACTCGATCAATCTAGCGAGTAGTGTTGCTACTGTTTGGGCAAGTGAGTTTCAAAAGCGCTCAGCAGGCCGCGCAGTAACGAGAGCTCTTTTCGGCTGGGTTGGGCACGGGCGAACAGCGCTTGAAGCTGCTCTTCAGTGCGGGCATGAGGCTGGGTTAAGAACCCGCTCTGTTGCATGAGTTGTCCAAGGTGCTCCTGAAAATAGCCAAACTGTTCCCGGCTAGGCGGCGTGGCTTCCAATGGGCGCTGATACTCAAAGCCACTGGTATCGCGCTTCCGCCAGGCACGGTGCACTTCATAAGCGAGAATTTGTACCGCCTGAGAGAGGTTCAGAATGCCGTACTCAGGGTTGGCGGGAATGCTGACCTGATGGCTGCAGCAGCGAATCTCATCGTTGGTTAAGCCCGAACGTTCCCGACCAAACACCAGTGCAACAGGGGCCTGCGCGGCGTTCGCAATGACCTGTCGCGCCATGTCGTCTGGTTCATCAAAATGCGGGAGCGGCATGCTGCGTAACCGGGCGCTGGCACCGACGACTTGAACGCAGTCGCTAACGGCTTCTTCCAACGTGCTTACACAGCGAGCGTTTTCCAGCACATCCGTTGCGCCAGCGGCTAAGCGAGTAGCTTCGTCATCGGGAAATGTGCGCGGGTTTACCAGCACAAGTTCCGTTAACCCCATGGTTTTCATGGCGCGGGCAGTGGCGCCAATATTACCCGGATGAAATGTTTGCACCAGTACGATACGAATATTGGAAAGCACGGGAAATTAAACCTAAAAGCTGCCAAATAAAGGCGATGATGGTAGCACGCTTTGTTGCGCCATAAAGGTGATACAAAAGAAAGAACCCCGCCGAAGCGAGGTTCTTAATGACGTTAACCGTCAGAGCGATAGGCTCATGGGTGCATCACATCATGCCGCCCATGCCACCCATTCCGCCCATGCCACCCATATCAGGGGCAGCTTCTTTCTCTTCCGGGTCGTCAGCGATCATGCACTCAGTGGTGATCATCAGACCAGCAACAGAACCAGCGGACTGCAGGGCAGTACGGGTTACTTTCGCCGGGTCCAGAACGCCCATTTCGAACAGGTCGCCGTATTCGCTGGTTTGCGCGTTGTAGCCGAAGTTGCCGGTCTCATCTTTAACACGGTTGATGACGACGGCGGGCTCTTCGCCAGCGTTGGCAACGATTTGACGCAGCGGTGCCTGCATAGCGCGTAGCGCCATGTTGATACCGTGGTTCTGGTCTTCGTTGTCGCCGGTCAGGCCTTGTACTTTGGCCATGACGCGTACCAGGGCAGTACCGCCGCCAGGCACAACGCCTTCTTCTACGGCAGCGCGAGTTGAGTGCAGCGCATCTTCAACACGGGCTTTCTTCTCTTTCATTTCGACTTCGGTAGCTGCACCGACACGAATCACAGCAACACCGCCTGCCAGTTTGGCAACGCGCTCTTGCAGCTTCTCTTTGTCGTAGTCAGAAGAGGTGTCTTCGATTTGCGCGCGGATTTGGTTAACGCGTGCTTCGATGTCGCCTTCTGCACCAGCACCGTCGATGATGGTGGAGTTTTCTTTCGACATAGTCATGCGCTTAGCGGTACCCAGGTGATCCAGGTTTGCTTGCTCAAGCGTCAGACCGACTTCTTCAGAAATCACGGTGCCGTTGGTCAGGATAGCGATATCCTGCAGCATGGCTTTACGACGGTCGCCGAAACCAGGTGCTTTTGCAGCGGCTACTTTAACGATGCCACGCATGTTGTTCACGACCAGCGTGGCCAGCGCTTCGCCTTCGATATCTTCAGCGATAATCGCCAGCGGCTTGCCTTGCTTAGCAACAGCTTCCAGCACCGGCAGCAGTTCGCGGATGTTGGAGATTTTCTTGTCGACGAGCAGGATGTACGGGTCTTCCAGCTCAACGGTCATGGTGTCTTGATTGGTGACGAAGTAGGGCGAGAGGTAGCCGCGATCGAACTGCATACCTTCAACGACTTCCAGCTCGTCTTCAAAGCCGCGACCTTCATCAACAGTGATGACGCCTTCTTTACCGACTTTTTCCATCGCTTCAGCGATGATTTCACCAATGCGCTTGTCGCCGTTGGCAGAGATAGTACCTACCTGGGCAATGGATTTGGTGTCGGTGCAGGGTACAGACATTGCCTGGATCTCTTTCACTGCCGCAGCGACCGCTTGGTCGATGCCGCGCTTAAGATCCATCGGGTTCATACCGGCAGTAACGCCTTTCAGGCCTTCCGCGACAATCGCTTGGGCCAGAACGGTGGCGGTGGTGGTGCCGTCACCCGCGGCGTCAGAAGTTTTAGAAGCAACTTCTTTAACCATCTGAGCGCCCATGTTTTCGAACTTGTCTTTCAGTTCGATCTCTTTAGCAACCGATACACCATCTTTAGTAACGGTCGGCGCGCCAAATGATTTGTCCAGTACTACGTTGCGGCCTTTCGGGCCCAGCGTGACTTTTACGGCGTTTGCCAGAATATCGACGCCACGCGCCATACGTTTGCGAGCATCATCTGAAAACTTAACTTGCTTAGCTGCCATGTTCGTTACTTCCTAACGTTTGAAATAAAAATGTGAAAGTAATTTGCCGAGGCGGATTAGCCTTCAACAACGGCCAGGATATCGGCTTCGCTCATGATCAGAACTTCTTCGCCGTTGATTTTTTGCTTCTCAACGCCGTAGCCGTCTTTGAAAATCACCGTATCGCCAACTTTAACGTCTAGCGGGCGTACGTCGCCGTTTTCGAGAATGCGGCCGTTACCAACCGCCAGGATTTCACCACGCGTGGGTTTTTCCTGCGCATTACCCGGTAGCACGATGCCGCCAGCGGTTTTCTGCTCTTCTTCCACGCGACGGATAACGACGCGATCGTGCAAAGGACGGATATTCATGCTCACGTTCTCCTGAGTATCGTCAAGGCCCATAAGGGCAGTTAGCTAAATGTGATTTTCGTGGGCGTCTTGCCCGCGAAAAGTGAAGGTAAGTCACCTTCATGTTAATGGCGAAAGCGATAGCTTCCGCCGAACTTGTTTGCTGATTCAAAAGTGGGGGCTAGCCCCCGCCTTTCAAGGGGTATACATGAAAAAAATTACGCTCAGGCGGTTTTTTAGCGGCATTTTGATTTAGCGACGACGAGGGTCATCCTCACCGCTAATAAACTCACCTTCGATGGGTCCATCTTGCGATTGGGAGTGCTCTTGATGGGGGCGTTGCTCCCAGCCTGAAGGGCCGCTTTGGTAAGTATGTTGCTTAGCGGTTGCGGTTTTTAACCCCACCCAGGTCAATGCTTTCATCAGCAGCTGGCGTGCATTAGGGATTAGACACGCAATACCCAGCGCATCGGATAAAAAACCTGGGGCGAGTAGAAGGGCACCGCCAAAAATGAGCGCTGCACCGGTAAGCAGCTCTTGAGAAGGAATTTCACCTATTTGCATGCGTTGGCGGGCGCGAGCAAACGTAGAAACGCCTTCTTTACGAATCAGGTGAAGTCCAATAAAGCCGGTGCCCAACACTAATATCAGTGTGGTGAGCAGGCCTATTTGGCTGCCGATTGAAAAAAGCAGCACAAAGTCCAGTAGAGTAAACAGCGATATAAAGAGAAGAATGGGCATGGCCAACTCCAAAACAGGCGTAATCGCTGAATATGGTGACAGAAATATAAAAAACAAGCAGCAAGTCGGGGCGGGCTACCTAAGGTGGCTCGATATTCCTAACGGGCTCCTCTATGCTGCAATGCACAACCTTGACGTCATATGCGGGCGAGCGTTGGTGAACCACTAGCGTTCCGTCTGCTTAAGGAGAGAGAGATGCAAGTAGATAAAAAAGTGGTGGCGATTACCGGTGGTGCCCGTGGATTAGGGTTTGCCATTGCCAAGCGGTTAGGCAAGCAGGGTGCTCAGATTGCCCTCATTGATATGAGTGCAGAGGCTTTAGATAGCGCGGTCTCTGCGCTTGGTTCTGAGGGCGTATCTGCCCATGCATTTGTTGCTAATGTGGCAGACGAGCAATCGGTTCAGCATGCCTTCGCTGATATCGCCCAGCGCTTGGGGCCTGTCAGTGGCTGTGTGAATAATGCAGGCATTACTGACGATGGGATGTTGATTAAAGCGAAAGACGGCGTTGTAGAAAAGCGCATGTCGCTCGCTTCATGGCAGCGTGTGCTGGACGTTAACCTAACGGGTGTATTCCTATGTGGGCGTGAAGCGGCGACGCACATGGTTGAGGCTGGGCACGAAGGCGTTATCGTCAATATTTCTAGTATTTCCCGTGCGGGTAATATGGGGCAAAGTAACTACGCAGCGGCAAAGGCGGGGGTACATGCGCTAACGGTGACGTGGGGGAAAGAGCTGGCGCGCTATGGAATTCGCACCGGTACTGTGGCGCCAGGGTTTATCGAGACTGAGATGACTGCCTCAATGCGCCCAGACATGCTGGAAAGAATTGCCGCAAGCGTTCCATTAAAGCATTTAGGTGAGCCTGACCATATTGCTCAAAGCGTGGCGTTTGTGTTTGATAACGACTACTTCACTGCGCGTATTATTGAATGCGACGGTGGTTTGCGGCTTTAACCAAAAAGCGATGAGCATTGGCCATATAGTGCGCTGATGCTCATCGGCTAGGGGCTTGTGTTAGGTAGCGCTAAAACTCAAAGTAGTCCCGCTGAATTGCCCGCTGAAAGTACATTTCTAGGCGTACGGTCATTGCCCAGCGCGGGTCGTAGCTATCTTCACGCTGGAAATGCAGTTCAGGAATCACATCGCCAAACAGAATCCCTTTATGAAGATCGCGACGGTAGCGCGTCTGTAGGTAGTAATTGGTCATGCGCGGGTTAGAAGCGCTTTCACCAATCGCAATGGCAGAGTAGCGCATGGCGCTGCGGTCATTTAGTCGCTGATTCAACTCAGCCACTTCGCTATATTCTAAGGTGTCTTCTTCTTCGCGCCATTGAACCGTGGTAATGAAGCGTAGATGGCGATTTTCCGATAGCGGTCGGCCCATGTCCCAAGTAGTACGCGCTGAGTAACCATCATTATTAAACCAGGATACTCGGTTGAAAGACTCTAACTGCCAGGGGCCGTCGCCAATATCCCAAAGCCGCTCACTGGTAAAGCGTACGTAAGGGTCCAGAGGCATGCGAAGGCGAATACCCGCGCCAATTCGGTTGCTCCAGTTTTCGCGCTTATCACGACTCTCTAGCCAATCCAGGCCAAAGGTGGAGGTGCTGCGGTCACGCTGGTCGTTATAGAGGCGGCCGGAGCCTTGATCTGCCAACGTGCCTTGTGATTCTTCTGGGTCGCTTTCAATGACTAGGCGTAGACGCTCTTCTGTCGTAGGCAAGTCGATCCGGTAGCGGACACTAATATCGCCGCTGGTGCCATCACCTTCCATCCAGTCAATTTCCTGGCCAAGGCGCAGATAGGATTCATTATTGACGGTTGCGGACTCTCCGCCCCCAAAAAATGCATCAATGTTGCGAGAGGTGTTGTCGACCCAGTTGCCAACGCTGGCTCGAAAGGGCTCAACGCGCTCCTCTGCCCAGTCAGGTAAATCACTATCTTCCTCAGCAGCATGACTTTGAAACGAGAGGGCGGTAAGTGTGCCAAGGCAAATAAACGCAATGACGGGTTTCATAGGTCTGTCCCCAAAATTTTAATTATGCGCACTGCATTATTGTGCTTTATGCATTTCGATATCTTTAGCCCATTTCAAAACGCGTTTGCGATCTCTTCGGCTATTCATGCGCTCTGTATCGACTTTTAGTGGCGTTAGCTGATGAAGCGGGTCCGTCGTTAGGTCAAGAGCAAAGCGACGTGACGCTCCAACGGGCATATCTTCAGAGCCATAAATGGCAATGACGCGTATTTCCAGCTCTGGCTTCTGTTGTTGCAGTGTTTGCTCATCAAGCTGCCAGTGGCGCGTTAATTGCTGAACAATCGCACCAAACGATTGAATATGTAAGTAATCGCCTGACGCCAGCGGCCCTTGATGGGTGCGATAGCAGGCCTCATCGTCATCGCCGCTCTGCTGCTGATACTCCACCACGTCTAGTTCATAAATACCGTCACGGGTATGGAGCACTGCCACCAAATGCTGGATGTAGATCGCTTCACTGCTCATATTGCTAATTAAACATAGCGCGTCAGTGCCAACACCTTTGCCGCGATTCACAATAATACGAGGGCGGCGTTGACGAACGTAGCCGTTATAGAGCAATTGTGCGTAGAAAACCCACACAAATAGCGTGCAGATGCTAGTAATCGCTGAAATTGCCTGAGCGTTGTCATTAAGCCATTGCATAAGTTGAGATCCTTCTCAAATTAAACGGCGATCATAGGTCGCTAACGTAGCGTAAAAATAGGCGCGCGTCAGCTAGTTAGAGCAGTTTGAGGGAATTTAGAAACAAAAAAATTCGGTTAGCATTGAGCTACCGAATTTTTTGAAATGATACGCTTTAAATTGGTGCGGATGGGGAGACTCGAACTCCCACACCTTACGGCACTAGAACCTAAATCTAGCGTGTCTACCAATTCCACCACATCCGCAGAAGACGAGGCGTATATTATCAACATTTGCGCTAATGTCAAATCTTACAGCGCTATTTTTTAACATGAGGGTAAAGGAGGACGTGAAGCGGTGAAGAAATGGATCGTGACCATTAACCAGTGGCTCAAGCACGGGCTGCCCGGCTACTGTGCATTTTGCCTTACTGGGCGCTCATCAAGTGCAGGGTGGTGCGATGAATGCTTTGCATTGCTCCCCTGGAATCTTCATAGCTGCGAGCAGTGTGCCGAGCCGCTGGCGGGGGTGGCTGGTAAACGGTGTAGTCACTGTCTGACGGAGCCACCTAGCTTTACCACCACGACAGCGCCGCTTTGCTACCAAGATACGATAACTTCCTTGGTGCACGACTTTAAATTTCATGGCTCCCCACGTGCGGGAATGCTGCTAGTTGAGTTGATGTTATCCCGGTGCCCCAGCCAGATGGCCAGCGCATTGCTCCCTGTGCCTATGTACCCTGGGCGTGCCAAAGAGCGCGGATTCAATCAGGCACAGTGGCTGGCTGAACGGCTAGGCGACCGGTTGGATCTACCGGTGATGCAGGCGCATTGTATTAAGCATTTGCCTTCTCAGCGCTCTTTAAACCGCCGGGAGCGACAGCAAAACTTAGCAGGTGCATTTATGGTGGACACTGAGATGCCCGCGCATGTGACTATTATCGACGATGTAGTAACAACCGGTGCCACTGGCCATGCGTTAGCGACCGTACTGCTGGAACAGGGTGCCAAGCGCGTTGATATTTGGGCCGCTGCCCGTACACCGCTGCAGAAGAGTTGATAAACTAGGCAGTCCATCCAAGGAGTCATCTATGTCGCATCCGTTTAGCGCGCTTTCGCCTGATCTGGTTATGTCAGCCGTTGAGTCGATAGGTGTTTGGCCTGCTGGCGAACCGTTTGCTCTCAATAGCTATGAGAATCGTGTGCTGATGTTTCGTGATGACGACGGTGGTCGCTGGGTCGTGAAATTCTATCGGCCAAACCGCTGGTCAAATGAGGCTATTCAGGAAGAGCATGATTTTTTAACCGAGTTAACGCAGGCAGGCGTTTCGGTGGTGGCACCGTGGCGCAATGGCCAAGATGTGTCGTTGCATGAGTATCAGCAGTTTCGCTTTGCCTTATTCCCACAGTGCATAGGGCAAGCGCCCGAGTTAGATAACCCTGCCCATCTATTTGCCTTAGGTGAGGTGCTGGGTCAACTTCATGAAGTGGCTGCTAAAAAGCCGTTTCAGCATCGCGGAACGCTATTGCTCAGTGAAGGGGTGACCGAGGCCGAGCAGCGCGTAGTGACAAGCTCTTGGCTCAATAATCATCAAACCCGCGCCTATCAAAACGCAGTCGATAAGATTCGCCGCCAACTTGAGACAGTACATATCCCTTCTGCAAGCATGATACGTACCCATGGAGACTGCCATTTAGGCAATATTCTTGGCCGCGATGAGACGTTTACGCTTGTCGATTTTGATGATTGCCTGATGGCGCCCGCCATCCAAGATATATGGATGCTGCTGCCCATGGAAAATCCGCAGCTATGGCGGGCGCAACTCAGTGAGATGATAGAAGGCTATGAAGAGACAAGTCCGTTTCCCCATCAGCAAATGTCGCTTATTGAGCCATTGCGTGCTTACCGCTTAATACGTCACGCGGCGTGGCTGGTAACTCGGTGGGATGATCCTGCCTTTCCTCGGGCATTTCCCTGGCTAGCAGAAAGTGGCTATTGGGATCAGCATATTCGCCAGCTTGAGCAGCAACTACTGCACCTGGGTAAGCCATTATGGTTGGCCTAATGCATCGGCTGGATTAGTTTTATCTTATACCTTTAAAGGCGACCCTTAGTGAGATGCTCGCGAAGGGCCGCCTGGGTCTTGCGGGTTGACTACTCGGGCTGCTCTGTCGGGGCTGGGTTTTCTACGCTTTGGTCAGGGTCTGGACGCTCACCAGGAATAGGGTTGCCGACACCTTCCCCATTGGCTTGGCGACGGGTGGCATTAATGTCAGCCGAGGGATTGTCTTGAGCCTCAATACGGACGCTTTGATCTAATGCCAAGACGAAGGTTTGTCCAGGAGTTAATGAGCAGGAGCCGTCGTCGCAGGCAAGACCATACTGGCCATCTTCTGCATAGGCGCTGGCTGAAAAAGTGCCTGAGTAGATGGCGCTTTCTGAATCGTGGGTTTCAATGCAGGTTGCGTCTTGGGTAGTAATACGGACGCGATCACCGTTTAATTGCGCATTGGCTACTAACAAGCAGTATTCAGGCAGTGAATGGGTGGTGCCGCTTGCTTGTTTTGGATGCAGCAGAATATCGCTGTAACGTGTTTGGCTGCTATCAAAATTCAAAGCTTCAACGACTTCAACGCCTACTTTCGCGCCGCTGGGAAGTTCCAGCGCCGACTCTTCTGCGTGCAAAGGTGATACAAAGAAAGTACCCAGCAGGGCAGTTAGCCAAAAGGGCGATGATTTAAATGACATAGCATACTCTCAACAGTGGCCCCTGCACTATTAGCAGGAAAATTGTGCTTTTATCATAGCACAGCTCAATTAGTGCCGAAGGGGGGTGCGTGTCACTCTGCCACAGCCTGCATAGGTGCGTTAAAATAGATTAATCTACTGTTAGTATTGTACATAAATTGATTAAGATATATTTTTTGTACAGGATAGGCGTTCAGCTAGCACTCGCAGGGTAAGGCAGCTAAACGGAAGAGACCGTAAGCTACTCAGTAGCTTGCCGATAATGGAAGCTCGCTGGCGCGATAACATTGCTGCAAGGCGATTAAGTGATAGCGAATAAGCACAGTTTTGATGAGGCCTACAATGACCGACGATCTCGCCCAACACTACCGTCAAATTATTTCCGCGCTCGGTGAAAACCCTGACCGTGAAGGGCTGCGAGATACACCAAAGCGCGCAGCTAAAGCCATGCAGTTTTTAAATGCTGGTTATCATCAATCATTAGAAGAAATAGTGAATGGGGCCGTTTTTGAGTCACAGACCGATGAGATGGTGCTGGTCAAAGATATCGAGCTCTACTCCATGTGTGAGCACCATTTACTGCCTTTTATCGGCAAATGCCATATCGCCTATCTGCCGAGTGGCAGGGTGCTGGGCCTTTCCAAATTTGCTCGTATCGTCGATATGTATGCACGTCGAATGCAAATCCAAGAGAATTTAACGCGTGAAATCGCCGAGGCGGTTCAGCAGGTTACTCAGGCAAGAGGGGTGGCTGTTGTGATTGAAGCCCGCCACCTCTGCATGATGATGCGCGGTGTGGAAAAGCAAAATTCCAGTATGACCTCATCGGTTATGTTGGGAGGTTTTCGCAGTAGCCAGGCAACGCGCCAAGAATTTTTAACGCTGATCAACTGATCTGAGTGAAACTCAGCAGGTTTCATGTCAAAGACTTGGTTAAATGCCTCGTTTCGTCTTAGCATGAACAAGTAAATGAGCCTGCAAGGCCGTCATTTGGTCAGGAGTCTGTCATGGAAGCGCTGAAAGAAACACAGCTGTATTGCCCGTTTGCCTATATTGACGGCAGTTGGGTAGCCGCCGACAGCGGTGAGCAAATCAACGTTTTGAACCCAGCCACTGGTGAGTCGGTTGGTGAGATGCCACGCCTAGGTAAGGCGGAAACCGAACGTGCCATTGATGCTGCCGATGCGGCGCTGCCGTCATGGCGGGCGTTAACCGCTCAGGAACGGGCAGACTTATTGCTCAAGTGGCATGACCTAATGCTTGAACACAAGCATGACCTTGCTCTGCTGATGACCCATGAGCAGGGCAAGCCAGTAAAAGAAGCAGAAGGTGAAATTGCCTACGCCGCGAGCTTCTTACGCTGGTTTGCTGAAGAAGCTCGCCGTGTTTACGGTGAAACCATTCCAGCCGCCAATGCTAATCAGCGTATTGTGGTGACGAAACAGCCGGTAGGCGTTGTTGGCGCGATTACGCCGTGGAACTTTCCCGCTGCGATGATTACTCGTAAAGCAGGGGCGGCACTGGCTGCTGGCTGTACCATTGTGGTGAAGCCCGCCAGTCAAACGCCTTTTTCCGCCACTGCGCTGGCGTTACTCGCCGAACGTGCTGGCATTCCCCGTGGGGTTTTCAATGTGGTGCCAGGCAGTGCGTCTGACATCGCGAAAGCGCTTACAGAATCTCCCAAAGTCCGTAAGATCACCTTCACGGGCTCGACTGAGGTGGGGCGCACTCTGATGGCTCAGGCCGCTGAGCATATCCAGAAAATTTCTTTGGAACTGGGGGGCAATGCGCCGTTTATCGTTTTTGAAGATGCGGATTTAGACGCGGCTGTTGAAGGTGCCATGGCGGCTAAATTCCGTAACGCCGGGCAAACCTGTGTATGTACTAACCGCTTTCTGGTGCAATCCAGCGTCATTAACGCGTTTTGTGAAAAGCTTGCCGTTGCAATGAACAGCGAGCTAAAGGTGGGGAATGGAACAGAGCCAAATATTAATATTGGCCCGCTCATTGACGAAAATGCTGTTAAGAAAGTCAGTGAGCACGTTCAAGATGCCATTGATAACGGTGCGGAGCTGCTTCTGGGTGGACACCCGCACCCCTTGGGTGGCAACTATTTCACACCAACGCTGATCAGCTTTGCTACCGATGCAATGAAAGTGGCCCACGAAGAGACGTTTGGCCCGCTGGCAGCCGTTTTCCCCTTCGATGACGAAGAGACCGCCATTGAGATGGCCAACGACACCCAGTATGGCTTGGCTTCTTACTTCTACTCTCGCGATTTGGCTCGCGTGTGGCGCGTAGCGGAGGCGTTGGAGTATGGCATGGTGGGCATTAACACCGGGCTTATTTCCAATGCGGCGGCACCCTTTGGCGGGGTAAAAGCGTCGGGTCTTGGCCGTGAAGGTGGCCATCAAGGCTTAGAAGAGTATCTGGAAACGAAATACCTGTGCATTGATCTTGGCAAGTAATACGTCCTAGACCGAAAAAGCCCTCACTTGAAGCAAGTGAGGGCTTTTTTTAATGCAGGAGGTTTATCCGCTGATTAGTGGCGGAAGTGGCGCATGCCGGTAAATACCATGGCAATGCCCGCTTCGTTAGCGGCATCAATTACTTCCTGGTCGCGCATGGAGCCGCCAGGCTGGATAACCGCCGTAATGCCCGCTGCTGCGGCGGCATCGATGCCGTCTCGGAAGGGGAAGAAGGCGTCAGAAGCCATCACTGAACCAGGAACGGAAAGCCCTTCATCTGCCGCTTTAATGCCGGCAATTTTAGCCGAGTAAACCCGGCTCATTTGGCCTGCGCCTACGCCAATCGTTTGGCCTGCTTTGGCGTAAACAATCGCATTGGATTTCACGAACTTTGCTACTCGCCATGCAAAGGCAAGGTCGCGCAGTTCTTCTTCAGACGGAGCGCGTTCGCTTACCACGGTAAGCTCATCTTCAGTGACCATGCCTTGATCACGATCCTGTACCAGCAGGCCGCCATTCACGCGTTTGAAGTCAAACGCAGGCTGCGCCGTACCGGGCCAATGAGCGCTTACGTCCAGTAGGCGCACGTTCTGCTTCTCGGCCACAATGGCGGCTGCGTCGTCGCTGACCCCTGGAGCGATAATGACTTCGACAAACTGGCGGTCAATAATCGCGCGTGCAGTTTTGGCATCCAGCGGTACATTGAAGGCGATAATGCCGCCAAAGGCGCTGGTCGGGTCGGTCGCGAAAGCTTTCTCGTAAGCTTCCAGAGCCGTTGCGCCCACGGCAACGCCGCAAGGGTTGGCGTGCTTGACGATGACACAGGCGGTATTCTCAAAGGCTTTTACGCACTCAAACGCCGCGTCAGTGTCAGCCACGTTATTGAAAGAGAGCGGTTTGCCTTGAAGCGTTTTGGCCGTAGCAACGCTTGGCTCGCTGGCGGCGGGGTCCACATAGAAAGCCGCTTTCTGATGCGGGTTTTCACCGTAACGCATGTCCTGCTTTTTATGCAGCTGCAGGTTGAAGGTGCGGGCAAAGGTGGCGTCTTCGCTGGCTACCTGACGGCCAAGATAGTCGGCGATGGCGCCGTCGTAACCAGCGGTATGCTCAAACGCTTTAACGGCTAGATCAAAACGGGTGGCGGCGCTCACTTGGCCAGAGTGGTCATTAAGTTCGCCCAGTACCCGGTCGTAGTCGCTGGCGTTAACCACAATCGTAGTATACGCGTGGTTTTTGGCGCAGGCACGTACCATGGTGGGGCCACCGATATCGATATTCTCGATGGCGTCTTCCAGCGTGCAGTCTGGCTTGGCGACCGTGGCGGCAAAGGGGTAAAGATTCACCACCACCATGTCGATTGGTGAGATGTCATTCTCCACCATGACAGCGTCGTCCTGGCCGCGGCGTGCCAAAATGCCACCGTGAATTTTTGGATGCAGTGTTTTAACGCGTCCATCCATAATCTCTGGAAAACCGGTGTGCTCAGATACTTCCTTAACCGCAATACTGTTCTCTTGCAGTAAGCGGAAGGTGCCGCCAGTGGATAGCAGCTCGACGCCATGTTCGGCGAGGCCGCGGGCAAACTCTACGATGCCAGTTTTATCGGATACGCTCAGCAGGGCGCGGCGAACGGGGGTAGCGGTACTATCGGCCATAAGGGTGCTCGTCGTGTGCAGGTCGGAGTTTAAAACAACAACGCCCCTTTAAGGGGCGTCACTTTCAATTAATCCATACAGCTTAAGCTTTTTGCGCAGCGTGCCACGGTTTAAACCAAGCACATCCGCCGCGCGCGTTTGGTTGCCATCGGTGTGTTCCATTACACATGCCAACAGAGGAGCTTCCACCTCTGCCATCACCATGGCATACAAATCGGTAGTTTGGCTGCCATCGAGATGTTCGAAGTAGCGGCGCATTGCCATCTCAACCGCTTCTCTTAGCGGCTGTGGCTGGGCACTGTCGGAAGGGTCTGCTAGCGTGCCAGAGAGATGGGAGGAGCGTTCGCTGGAGAGCAGGTTGCGTTCAGTCATGCCGCATGGCTTCCTTTGGCTAGCAGACGCTGAGCGGCGTCGTGGGTCATGGCGTTATTAATCCAGTCAAACTGCGCTTCAGTCGAGGCAAGGGCATTAAACTGCTGCTTGAGCGCTCGCTGTTCAGCGTCTGAAAAGCGCTGGTCGTCATTGAGATACCAGCCGACATGTTTGCGTGCGATGCGTACGCCCATGGTGTCGCCATAGAACGCATGCAGTGCCTGCAGGTGCTCAAGTAGTATCTGGCAGCGCTCTGTCAAACTGGGTGGTGCTAACCGTTCACCATGAGTTAAGTAGTGGGTGATCTGTTGAAAAATCCACGGATTTCCCTGAGCGCCTCGGCCTATCATTACGGCATCTGCGCCGGTATAGCGCAACACATAGGCAGCCTTTTCGGGCGACGTGATATCGCCGTTGGCAATCACCGGGATAGCAAGGTGTGATTTAATCTCAGCAATCGTGTCGTATTCAGCCTCACCAGTATAGCGCTGTTCCCGGTGACGGCCATGGACAGCCAAAGCCTGAATGCCTGCAGACTCTGCCAGTTTGGCAATGCGCAGTGCATTGTTCGACGCAGCGCACCAGCCGGTGCGTATCTTGAGCGTGACGGGAATATCCACTGAGCTCACTACGGCATCTAAAATTTCAGCAACTAGCGCTTCATCGCGCATTAGGGCAGAGCCCGCCGCCTTGTTGCAGACCTTTTTCGCTGGGCAGCCCATGTTGATGTCGATGATTTGCGCGCCAAGCTCAGCATTAAGCCGGGCGGCCTGGGCCAGCATCTCGGCATCGCCACCGGCAATTTGCACTACCCGGGGGGCGGGCTCGCCTTGATGATCCATGCGTAGCTGAGATTTACGGGTATGCCATAGCGAAGGGTCAGCGGTGACCATTTCACCCACCACCCAGCCAGCCCCTAGCCGACGGCAGAGCTGGCGAAACGGGCGGTCGGTGACGCCCGCCATGGGGGCCAGCATTACCGGGTTAGGCAGTTGGTAAGGCCCAATCGCAGGTGGCGAAGTAATCATCAAGGTCATTGCGGTGCACTTTGGTAGGCATGAAATCGACGAGTAGGACGTTTCAAGGGGGCGTATGATACGCCTACTCGGCAAGGGATTGAAGGCCAATTCCGATTTTATGCGGGGCGACGGCCTGTCAACCGCACCCAGCCTTCGCGCACGGTGGGTTCATCCATATAAAGCCCTTGGGCTTCGTAGGCCTCCAGCACGTCTGAGGCTTGATTGGCCAGTATGCCGGATAGTGCAATGTGACCACCGGGCGCTACGTGGCTAGCAATCATGCTAGAAAGCTCGACCAGCGGTCCCGCTAGAATATTGGCCGTGACGATGGGGTAGGGGCCGCCCTCAAGTTGCTCAGGGTAGTAGAGCGCAAGCTGCGCCGCGCCAATAGCATTACGCTCCGCGTTTTCGCGGCTGGCTTGTAGCGCTTGTGGGTCAATATCCGTGCCGTCTGCATGGGTCGCGCCTAACTTCAGCGCCGCAATGGCGAGGATGCCTGACCCACAGCCTACATCCAGTACGGCTTTGCCCTGCAGTTCATTACGCACGGCTAAACTATCCAGCCACTCAAGGCATAGCGCGGTGGTTGGATGTGTGCCTGTACCAAACGCGAGGCCCGGATCAAGGATTAAATTGACCGCGCCAGCTTCGGGCGGCTCATGCCAACTAGGAACAATCCATAGCCGTTCACCCATGCGCAGAGGGGTGAAATCATCCATCCACTCCCGCTCCCAGTCACGGTCCGCCAGCAACTCGTATTCAATGGTCGGGCACGGCTCACCGGGCACTTGCTCAGCCCAGGCGGCTTCAATACGGCTTAACATGTCGTTGATGCCGTCGAGATCATCATAGAGGCCCGTCAAAATGGTGTCTTGCCATAGTGGGGTTGTGCCGCGCTCGGGCTCAAAGACGGGATCGTCGTGGGCGTCCTGTAGGCCAATGGCCGTCGCGCCCTCCTCGAGCAGCAGCTCTTCGAGAAGGGCGGCTTGTTCGGGGGCGACGTGTGCTTTTAATTGCAGCCAGGGCATCGGGGGTCTCCACGGCGTTTAGAGGATAAAGGAACAAGCGAAATTGTGATATAACTAGGACAAAACAGCAGCGGGGTGGCGATGGCCACCCCGCAGAAACACCCGCCAAGCGGCAGGCGTAGTAGCAACCTATGGCTTAGCTGCTTAGCTTCTTTTCCAGGTAGTGAATATTGACACCACCCTGGCGGAAGTAGCTATCCCGCACCAGGTCTTTCTGAAGGTCGATGTTGGTCTTGATGCCTTCGACCAACAACTCGTCGAGCGCGTTGCGCATGCGCGTTAAAGCGATCTCGCGGTCAGCACCCCAGGTGATTAGCTTACCAATCAGAGAGTCGTAGTGCGGCGGAACGGTATAGCCGGTGTAAAGGTGAGAGTCCATCCGAACGCCTAAGCCACCGGGTGCGTGGAACAGTGTGACTTTGCCAGGAGAGGGCATAAAGGTACGCGAATCTTCGGCATTGATACGGCACTCAAAGGAGTGACCGTTCAGCTTTACATCTTCCTGGCGAATTGAGAGCGGCATGCCTGAAGCAATACGCAGCTGCTCTTTAACGATATCCACGCCCGTGACCATTTCTGTCACCGGGTGCTCTACCTGTACGCGGGTGTTCATTTCGATGAAGAAGAACTCACCGTCTTCGTATAGGAACTCGAACGTACCCGCACCGCGGTAGTTAATCTCGATGCACGCCTGGCGGCAGGCTTCAAGCACTTTAGCACGGGCTTCTGGATCAATACCTGGGGCCGGTGCTTCTTCGAGTACTTTCTGGTGGCGGCGCTGTAGCGAGCAGTCGCGGTCATACAGGTGAATAGCATTGCCCTGGCCATCAGCCAGCACCTGAACTTCCACATGGCGAGGCTTCTCGAGAAACTTCTCCATATAAACCGTGCCATCGCCAAAAGCGGAATGGGCTTCGGTGCGGGTAACGGTAATGGCGGAGAGTAGGTGGCCTTCGGTATGCACAACACGCATGCCGCGTCCACCACCACCGGCAGCCGCCTTAATGATGACTGGGTAGCCAATGCGACGTGCAGTGGCCAGGTTAGTGGCGTCATCATCACCTAGCGGGCCGTCGGAACCGGGTACTGTCGGTACGCCAGCGGCCTTCATGGCTTCAATCGCGCTGACTTTATCGCCCATCAGGCGAATGGTTTCAGCGCGTGGGCCAATAAAAGTGAAGCCCGAACGCTCCACCTGCTCGGCAAAGTTGGCGTTCTCAGATAGGAAGCCATAGCCGGGATGAATGGCGCTAGAGTCAGTCACTTCAGCCGCGCTGATCAGCGCAGGGATGTTTAAGTACGATTGCGCCGAAGAGGCAGGGCCAATGCAGACGGCTTCATCGGCAAGACGAACGTGCATCAGTTCGCGGTCTGCTTTGGAGTGAACCGCAACAGTTTTAATCCCTAGCTCTTTACATGCGCGTAAGATACGAAGGGCTATCTCGCCGCGGTTCGCGATAAGTACCTTGTCCAGCATGGGAGAATCCACCCGTGTTGATATGAAAGATTAAGCGAGGACGATCATCGGTTGATCAAATTCCACCGGCTCGCCATCTTCCACTAGGATGGCCTCAACCACGCCGTCGCGGTCGGCTTCAATCTGGTTCATCATTTTCATCGCTTCAACGATACACACAGTGTCGCCTTGCTTCACTGTGTCGCCTACTTCAACGAATGCTTTCGCACCTGGTGCCGGGCTACGATAGAAGGTGCCTACCATCGGCGAGTTAACTGCTTCACCGCGATAGCTAGCGCCTTGAGGTTCGGCATCGGCGGGGGTAGTGACCACCGGCGCTTGAGGAGCAGCAGGCGCGGGCTGCGCGTACTGAGGCATCGGTTGCGGCTGCCACGCAGTGCCGTTGGGGTGACGGCTGATACGAACCGATTCTTCACCTTCCTGAATTTCGATTTCACTGATGTTGGACTCTTCCAGCAGCTCAATCAGTTTTTTAACTTTGCGAATATCCATTCGTATAGCCCCAAAAGTTGATCAAAGTAACACGTCGTCACAGGAGAGATATGCCTGCTAGGCGCGGCGCTTTTAAGTGCAGTAAACCAAATTTAAAAATGAGGAGAACGCAGCACGATGGCGAACGTTAACCCAGACTCAGTGCTAAAAGATGGTTTTTTTAGCAAATATGGCTGTGGAGTTTGCCGAAAAAGTCACCCACTGTCCAGTGGCCGCGGTAATGTGTGTGATATTTGCGACTTAAACAACTGTTTGACGACGATCGCGACACGGCAGCTTAAAAATGTGTTCAAAGCCGGTTGCACTGTCGCAACCGACCATGAGTTCATCTTTTATCCCTGTTGCCAGCGCTTGAACGAGTCGAGATGCTGAACGAGGTCTTGAGCAGTCACTTCGCCCTGAATGCGAGCTTCGCGCACTTCCTTGCCCTGGCTAAAGAGTAGCAGGCTGGGCGGGCCAAAAAGGTTGAAATGATTGAGTAGTTCGCGACTTTGTGCATTGGTCTCTGTCACATCGACCGCGATTAGTTGAAAATCGTTCAATGCAGCAGCGACTTGAGGATCAGGATAGACCTCTCGCTCCATCAGTTTGCAGGAGATACACCACTCTGCCGTGAAGTGGGCAAACACTGGCTGCCCCGCTTGAGAGGCTTGCTCCAACTCAGACTGTAGTGCGCTGAGACTGTCGACTTCTTCAAAGATCGGAGTGGTAGCGGCTTCCCCTGTACTAGAAGTGGTCACCGATAGCGGTCGTAATGGATTGCTGCTTCCTTGGGCGGCGCCCAACACGAGTGCTACCCCCCAGGCCAACAGCATTAACCCCGCCGTTTGTCGGGCTTTTGCCCAGCCGTGAGAGGGCGATGTGTTCAGTGCGCCAAGGGTGAGGGCACTGCCGATTGCTAGGGCCGCCCACAGCAGAAGAGAGATTGATGGCGCAATTAAACGCTCAATCATCCAAATCGCGACACCTAATAGCAACAGCCCGAAAGCAATTTTAACGCCATTCATCCAGCCACCAGAGCGGGGTAGCAGCGTTGCGCCGAAGGTGCCCACGAGCAATAAAGGGAGCCCCATGCCAAGTCCAAGCGCAAACAGCACTGCGCCACCCATAATGGCGTCCCCAGTGGAAGAGATAAATACCAAGGCGCCCGCTAGCGGAGCCGTTACGCAGGGAGACACCACTAGCACTGACAGCGCCCCCGCCACCGCCAAGCCCAGTGGGCCACTGCGCTGGGCGCGTGCTTGCCAAGAGTCTACTTTACTGGCGATTCGCGGTGACATGCGAAGGTCAAAGGCGCCAAACATTGCCAAAGCGAACAGGGTAAACAGAATGGCGAAAGTAATTAAAACGGGGGCGGACTGTAAATGTGCCTGGAGGTTGAGCCCCGCACCAAATAGCCCCATTAGCACGCCCACCAAGGCATAGGTAATGGCCATGCCGAGTACATAGCTGGCTGACAGGACAAAAGCGCGGGGCTTGGTGGGGTTCTGGCCAACCACGATGGACGACAGAATAGGAATCATCGGCAGCACACAGGGCGTAAAGGTAAGCCCAATACCCGCGAGGAAAAAGAGCCCTAAGGCGAGCGGTAGGCTGGTATCACTAATCAGCGCGCTGAATTTGCTATCTTCACTTTGCGGGGCGGAGAAGCCAGCGTTCTCGCCCGATTGAGTCGCTGCGCTGCTTGGGGCAGGTTCACCCGTGCTTGTTTGATTTGGAGAGCTTTGTTCGCTCTCATCCTGCCAGTTGGCAAACGTGCTGGGCGGTGACGTTTCTGCGGCTTCAAGGGTGATGCGCTCAGGTGGGTAGCATAACCCCGCATCGGCGCATCCCTGAAAGGTCAGCTCGATACTGATTGGCCCGCTATAAGGGGCGCTCAGCGGAACATCAAAAACGAGCTGATCGCGAAAAACGTACACATCCCCCATAAATTGATCGGTGGTGAATGTGCCCTGTGAGATCACAGGCTCTTCTAAGTCGACCGATGCCTGCTGGCTCGTGACGGCAAGCTGGTGGCGGTACAAATAGTACTCATCGGCAATGTCGATCCCAATGCTGAGCGTATCACCATCGTGCCACGCGCTGGGTTGGAAGGCTTCCATCACTGGCAGGAAGTCGCTTTGATTGCTTGAGGAGAACCACTGCCCGTGGGCCAATAAAGGTAGCCAGCACAGCATAAAAAACAGGCTAAAACGTCGCATGAGTAACACGGAGTATCCTTGCGCATTGGTAACAGGTTGGGGGTACAAAGAGGCAGGATAGCGCACCTGCTGAGATTAGCGTATTTACTGCGGTGTCGTGACGCGGTGCTTCATGCTCCGTTAATGTAAACGCAAAAGGCCGCCTCTCTAAAGGCGGCCTTTGCAAGCAGTGTCGTGACGCTAATTACGCTTTTTTGTAAGCCGCGGCCGACTTTTCGATGGCCTTGCGAGCGGCTTCAACGCCTTCCCAAGACTCAACTTTGACCCATTTGCCTTTTTCGAGGTCTTTGTAGTTCTCGAAGAAGTGAGCAATTTGCTGGCGCAGCAGTTCGGGCAGGTCAGTCACTTCCTGCACGTCATCATACAGCGTTGAGAGTTTCGGGTGCGGCACGCATACCAGCTTGGCGTCTTCGCCGGCTTCGTCGGTCATGTTCAGAATGCCCACCGGACGCGCGCGAATGATGCTGCCAGGCGCTACCGGATGAGGGGTCACTACCAGCGCGTCTAGCGGGTCACCGTCGTCGGCCAGCGTGTGCGGGATAAAGCCGTAGTTGGCCGGATAGAACATGGGCGTGGCCATGAAACGGTCAACGAGGAGGGCACCCATATCTTTGTCGATTTCATACTTAATCGGCGCGTGGTTAGCAGGAATTTCGATCGCCACGTAGATATCGTTGGGCAGATCCTTTCCAGCGGGGATGTTATCAAAGTTCATCGTTGGTTCCTTGGCTTGGCTTTTCTTACCTATTGCAGAGCGCAGTAGCTAAGCAGTTGATGCATTGCATTAATGGTGAAGAATTATACGAACAAGGTCGATAGATTACCAATGCGACATAGGTGTTTAGCGGCGTGGATGTTGAAGTTCATTGCGATTTAAGGGGATGTCTCATATTAGTCGGCTTGATGCACTTCCAGGCAGTCACGCGCCATGAGTAGGGTTTTTGTACCGTTCGCGACGTTTGGTGGGCATCGTTTCACTGTGTCAGCGTGTATGATAGCCCTGTGTGGTTGTGATGTTAGTGAAATGGTAGTTGCGATGGTGAGCCGTAAGCCTAGGAGGATGAGTTGGCGCACGCCCAGTTGCTAATTAGTTATGGTCAAGCGTTTGTTGCCCCGGAGCGGCGGCAGCACCGCAGCTCAATGTCGGTGCGCCTGCCGGAAGCACCGCTGTTAAAAGTGAAGGGCGGCTGTGCGGTGATTAGTGACTCGATTTCCCGCAATACCATGGCCAAGCAGGCGGGAGATTTGAGCGTGCGCGGGTTTCTTGCGGATTACTACTCGACGCCTGAACACTGGGATACCAAAACCTCGGCTACCCGTGTGCTGCGCGCTCTTAATAGTTGGTGCTACAGCCAGAGCCAGCATGTTAAAGAGGGTGGCTTTGTTTCCTCACTCTCCGCGATGGTGTTTTTGGGCCGCGAAGGGCATCTGTTCCATATGGGCGATACGCTGGTATTTCGCTTACGTGGCGCCGAGTTTGAGCAGCTCACTCGTGACCATGTGACCGACGTAGGCGGCTATCGTTATCCCTCCCGCGCTTTGGGGATGGATGGCAGCGTCGACATCGACTACACCCATCTAGCGCTTAAACAGGGCGACCTGTTCGTATTCACTACCCAGGCGGTGCGCGGCACGCTGATGCCGTCGGACTACGTGCGGCTTATTCGCCAAGACGCCAGCGATTTGGATGCCGCCTGCGAGCGTTTGGCCAGTGAGGCAAAACAGCGCGCTCAGGAGCGCGGTTACGGCGGTGATCAGTTCTGCTTCCAACTATTGCGCATTGATGAGCTACCCGAAGAAGAAACCGACCATCCTGGCATGCTCTACGGTGATCTGCCAATCCCCCCTGAATTAGCTCCTGGCGAGCGCCTTGATGGGTTAGAGGTTCAGGCCGTGCTGTCACGAAACGCCCAATCTCGCGTTTACCGAGTCCGTGATGTGCATAGCGATCGCGTGATGGTGATGAAAGCGCCCAGCCCGGAACTTTCGCTGCGTAACGCCTATTTAGAGCATTTTTTGCTGCAGCAGTGGGTGGTAGAGCGGGTGAATTCACCCTTTGTAGTGAAAGTCATGGAGCCCTCGCGCCCACGTCGCTATCTCTACTACCTCATGCAGAACGTGGAAGGTGAGACCTTGCGCCAGTGGGCGGAGCGCCACCCGCAAGCAAGCCTTGTTCAGCGCTTGGACATTGCCAATCAGTTGGGCAAAGCGGTTCAAGCACTACATCACCGCGATATTATCCATCAGCAGGTTACGCCAGATAACGTGCTGATTGATCAGCATGGAAAGGTAGTGCTGGCGGATTTTAGCGCCTGCCACATGCGTGAAGTGGATGGACATCGTCACTCAGGCGAACTGCTTCGCCAAATCGGTTTTAATGAGCACACGGCTCCAGAGTACGCCCTGGGCGACAGTGTGGGACGACGCAGCGATCAGTACTCGCTGGCATCCACGGTTTATTGGCTGTTAACCGGAGAACTGCCCTATACCTTGACGCCGAATAAGCTGCGCTGTCATACCGATTTAGAAGGGTTCAGCTACCGTAGCGCTCGTACCACCAACCCGGAGATTACCCCCGCGTTGGATGAAGCGCTGCGCCGAGCGCTGGACCCACAGCGGCCGCTGCGCTTTAGGCGCATGTCGGAGTTTCTTCACGCGCTACGTATCCCGTTAGGACGGATGCCTCAGCGAGAAGAGCCGCGTACGGAGTCTCGGCGCTTTTGGCAAGGCGTGGCGGGCATTTTGCTTTTGCTATTGGTGCTTTCCTGGCTGCTGCGTTAGGAATGCGTCCAGTAGTCAACTCTATTCAGGACAGGACACATCAATTAAGAAGGAGCGATGACTGGTCATCGCCCCTTTTTCTAGGCCAGCGTTTCAGCCAGCCGAGAAGTTACAGTGTGAATTTAGGCAGCTTCTGCTCCACTTTCGCCAGCTTGAGCTTGGCGACTTTGGGCAGGCCATTCTCGAACGGAGGGAAGTCTTCGCCTTGGATCAGCGGCGAGAGGTAGTCTCGGCATGCTTGAGTAATGCCAAAGCCGTTCTCGCTGATGAAATCGCGAGGCATGAATTTCTCTTGGTTGGCAATTTGCGACAGCGGCGCAGAAATCACATCCCACTGGTAGGGGGTTTGTGAAATACGGCGGATCGCCGGCATCATGGAGTTCTTGCCCGCCAGTGCCAGCGTCACCGCTTCACGGCCCACTGCGTATGCTTGCTCAACGTCGGTTTTTGACGCTAAGTGGCGAGCCGCACGCTGTAGGTAGTCGGCCACGGCCCAGTGGTATTTGTAGCCTAAATCTTGCTTGATCATACCGGCCAGAGTGGGCGCAACGCCGCCTAGCTGGCGGTGACCGAAAGCATCGGTGTTACCTGCATCCGCCAGGAAGGTGCCGTCTTCGTAGCGCGCGCCTTCCGATACTACGATGACGCAGTAGCCGTACTTCTTAACGCTCTCATCCACCCGTGCCATGACCGCTTTACGGTTAAAAGCCACTTCCGGGAAGATAATCAGGTGTGGCGGCTCGCCTTCACCTTCGCCTGCCAGTCCGCCTGCGGCGGCAATCCAGCCCGCATGGCGGCCCATTACTTCCAGCACGAACACTTTGGTGGACGTGGCGCACATGGAGGCGATATCCAGCGATGCTTCACGGGTAGACGTGGCAATATACTTTGCGACGCTGCCAAAACCGGGGCTGTTGTCGGTAATGGACAGATCATTGTCGACGGTTTTCGGAACATGAATGGCTGTTAGCGGATAGCCAAGCTTCTCGGAAAGTTGCGAGACTTTCAGGCAGGTATCGGCACTGTCGCCACCACCGTTATAGAAGAAATAGCGGATATCGTGCGCTTTGAAAACTTCGATTAGGCGCTCGTACTGGGCGCGGTGGGTATCGATGTCCTTCAGCTTGTAGCGGCAGGAACCAAAGGCGCCGCCCGGCGTATGACGAAGCGCCGCGATGGCGTCATCACTCTCTTGGGTGACGTCAATCAAATCTTCTGTCAGCGCACCAATAATGCCGTTATGGCCGGCATACACCTTGCCGATCTGGTCGGGGGCTTGCCGGCAAGCTTCAATAACGCCGCAGGCGCTGGCATTGATGACGGCGGTAACGCCACCGGACTGGGCGTAAAAGGCATTATGCTGGGCCATGGAAACGTCTCATCTCCTGAAAACGGGTGGTTTCATCGTTATTGACGGCAAGCGATTGCTCCCTTGCTTGCCGATACTTCACAGGCGCACGTACAGCTCGCGCTGCGAACCAAGCGCTCATAAACGACGCAAAGTTTAGCGTAAAGCTATTTCTGCTGCATTACATGCTGTTTCAAGCATGCCGCTGCAGGGCTATCTCGGGTTACTCGTCGCCACCGTCCAGCGCTTGTTCACGCTGGGCTAGGCGCCAACCGCCCAAATCTTTATAGCGGTTCACCATCGCGCAAAACAGCTCAGCCGTGCGCTCGGTATCGTAACGCGCGGAGTGGGCCGCTTTGTTATCAAACTCAATGCCTGCCGCACGGCACGCTCTGGCCAGCACAGTTTGACCATACACAAACCCTGCGAGCGTCGCCGTATCAAAGCTTGAGAAGGGGTGAAACGGATTGCGTTTGATGTTGCAGCGGTTGGCCGCGGCATTCAGAAAGCCGTGGTCGAAGGCGGCATTATGGCCGACGAGAATCGCTCGTGAGCAGCCGTGGGCTTTCAACGACTTGCGAATGGGCCGAAAGATCTCACCCAGCGCCTCAGACTCACTGAGTGCCACTTGGCGACGCAGCGGGTCATCCAGATTGATCCCTGTGAAGTCTAATGCCGACTGCTCCACGTTGGCGCCCTCAAAGGGGTGGATATGATACGCATAGGTCGCGTCAGGCAGTAAATTACCGTCCGGGTCCATGGTGAGGGTGACAGCTGCAATTTCCAATACGGCGTCCGTTTGGGCATTAAACCCACCCGTCTCCAAATCAATGACAACCGGTAAATAACTGCGAAAACGCTGGGCCATCAATTCGCGGGCAATTGCCTCGCTCATGCAGCTCTCCTTAGTAAAGCGAGTAGTCGGTCAGAATCAGCGGCGAGTGTTTGCCGCTATGGTTGGGTGATTCTAGCAGCTTTACCCCTAAGGCGTCGTTGACGGTATTCGCTGAGCATTGAGAACGCTATACTGACGGTTTGAATAAACAGGTAGCGCTGGCTTAAGGGCGCTACCCTTTCTGGTGAACTGCTTTTTACAAGGAGCAAAGAATGTCCGATGTCAAAAAGGTTGTGCTGGCATATTCAGGCGGCCTGGACACATCCGTAATCGTTAAGTGGTTGCAAGAGACCTACAACTGCGAGGTAGTGACCTTTACTGCCGACATCGGTCAAGGTGAAGAAGTCGAGCCTGCTCGTGCCAAAGCGCAAGCGCTAGGCGTAAAAGAGATTTACATCGAAGACCTGCGCGAAGAGTTCGTGCGTGACTACGTCTTCCCGATGTTCCGCGCGAACACTATTTATGAAGGTGAGTACCTGCTGGGCACCTCTATTGCTCGCCCGCTGATCGCCAAGCGCTTGATCGAAATTGCCAACGAGACCGGCGCAGACGCCATTTCTCACGGTGCGACGGGTAAAGGTAACGACCAGGTGCGTTTTGAGCTGGGCGGCTACGCGCTTAAGCCGGGCGTTAAAGTCATCGCGCCATGGCGCGAGTGGGATCTTACTTCCCGCGAAAAGCTGATGGCTTACTGTGAAGAGCACAATATTCCGGTGGATTTCTCTAACAAGAAGAAGAAATCTCCCTACTCCATGGATGCCAACCTGCTGCACATCTCCTACGAAGGCGGCATTCTGGAAGATCCTTGGGCCGAAGCCGAAGAAGACATGTGGCGTTGGAGCGTTTCTCCTGAAGCCGCACCAGAGCAGCCGACTTACGTTGAGCTGACGTACGAGAAAGGCGACATCGTTGCGATTGACGGCGAAGCGCTGAAGGCACATGAAGTGCTGGAGAAACTCAACAAGCTGGGTGGCGATAACGGCATTGGCCGCCTGGATATCGTTGAGAACCGCTATGTAGGCATGAAGTCGCGTGGCTGCTATGAAACGCCAGGAGGCACGATCATGCTGCGCGCTCACCGCGCGATCGAGTCACTGACGTTAGACCGTGAAGAGGCTCACCTGAAAGATCAGCTGATGCCCAAGTATGCCGAAGTGATCTACATCGGCTACTGGTGGAGCCCTGAGCGCCGCATGCTGCAAGCTGCTATTGACGAGACGCAGAAAAATGTCTCGGGTGTTGTCCGCATGAAGCTCTATAAAGGTAACGCTACAGTAGTCGGCCGTAAGTCTGAGCAGTCACTGTTTGATGAGTCTATCGCCACGTTTGAAGACGATGCGGGCGCTTACAATCAGAAAGATGCCGAAGGCTTTATCAAGCTGAATGCGCTGCGTCTTCGTATTGCCGCGGGCAAAGGTCGTCAGCAGAGCTAACGTTCAACAGTGGCCAGCCTCAGGGCTGGCCACTGTGTAACAGGAGCCGTTATGTTTAAGAAGTTGCTTTCAGGCTTATTTGGTTCGCAGGGCGGTGGTAACACGAGTACTGGCACCAAAGCGGCTGAATCGGTGGAGTATAAAGAGTATTTAATTATCTCCCAGCCCGATAACCAAAGCGGCCAGTACCGCGTGAGCGGCTGGATACGCAAACCCGATAGCCAAGGTGGCGCACAAGAGCACCGGTTTGAGCGTTCCGATATGTTGCCGGGGCGTGAGGCTTGCGATGCGCTAATGGTGTCAAAAGCGCAGCGCTATATCGATGAAGTGGGGGATGCCATGTTCGAGCCCGACCCCCGCCGCGATAGCAGCACGGCTAGCTAATTATGGGCGTCCATTAGGGCGCGCGCCTCATTGTTTACATAAAAGAGGCTTTCGGAAGTTCCAATACCATTTTGGTGCCACCTAATGGGGATTCGGTAGCCCATAGTTTGCCACCCAGGTGGTGAATTATAGCGCGGCTAATGGGCAAGCCTAAACCGCTGCCTTTGGGTCGGCCTTTTTCCGTAGTGTGCTCTCTCAGCTGGAGTTGATAAAACTTTTCAAAGACGTTTTCACGCTCTGACGGGGGGATGCCTGGGCCGTTATCCTCGACGCTTAGTTGAAAGGTATTATCAACCGGATAAACCGATAACCTAATGTTTGGATGTCGGGGAGCAGCAAATTTCCGTGCATTCTCCAGTAAATTAATAATCACCTGTTCAAGACGGTCCGGGTCGGCAGTGACTATGGCAGGTGACGCTTCCGCAAAGAACTCAAATTCGACACTCTGTTCGTCATGTAAGCGGAAGATGGCATCGCTACTTTGTTTTGCAAGTTTTGTTAAGTTTACCGCCACTGGCTTCATGGTTAATCGGCCGCTTTCAAGTCGCGCTAAATCCAAAATCTCCTCAATAAGCCGGGAAAGGCGCTGGCTTTCCAGTACCATAATGCTGAGAAATTGTTGACGTTTATCGGCCGCGATATCGGGTGTGTCGCGTAAAATTTCTGCAAATGATCGTATAGATGTTAGTGGCGTGCGAAGTTCATGACTGACCATAGCGACAAACTCATCTTTCATGCGATCAAGCTCACGTAGCCGTTCGTTAGCGCTGCGTAGCTCTTCACCGACACGAGCTAGTTCCCGGGACTTTTGCTCTAATTGGCGGTTGTATTCTAAGGCCTGGGAGGTGGTGTCTAAAATAGTGAGCACTGACTCTACATCTAATGCTTCACCACGTAAGACCGAGTTGATTAATACGCTGGCGGATGCGCTACCCAGGGAGCCAGCCAATGCTTGTTCAGCACGAGTGATTAGTGACTTAGACGCTGGCCGCTGATAAGCATCGGTCTCGGTAAAAGGTTGTGTAATTTGGGATGCAAAGACACGCTGAGTTGCCATACTTCCCAAATACCGAATTAACAGTGCATGGAGTGCGCCTTCGGTGGTTTCACCTTGCCAGAGTGAAGTGGTTTGCAGATTGGGGTGCATTGCCTCGGTAAATAGTGCGGCCTGAGTCTGCTCTAGCGGTGTAGGACGAGTGAATAATGATACGCCAATCAGTAAGCTAACATTAACTAACATGCTCCAAAACAGTGAATGCGTATAAATATCCCATCCGCTTAGCCCCAGCAGCGCGTAAGGTGATAGCCAACTGATTTCCCAAGGGCCCTGGGTGATTAACGTCTCTTCCAGCCAGCCCGACTGTGCAAACCCTGGCAGCAGCAGCGTATAGAACCAGATAAAAAATCCAGCGAGCAGCCCTAGCGTTGCCCCCTGGCGCGTTGCCCCGCGCCAGTAAAGCCCGATGAGCAGTGCAGGAGCAAACTGGGCCACTCCCGCAAAAGAGACCAGGCCAATGGTCACTAAGCTATAGCTATCGCCGATCAGCGCATGGTAGAGATAGCCCATGAGTAGAATCAGCAAAATGGCGATGCGCCGAATGTTGAGCAGCCAGTCGGCAAGCCGACCATGGCGCCCAATATAAAGGCGTTTTACCTTCAGCAGCAGGGGCATAATGAGCTGATTGCTGACCATGGTAGAGAGGGCAATCGTCTCGACAATCACCATGCCAGTGGCGGCAGAGAGTCCACCGATAAAGACTAACAGCGGCAAGCCTTCTAGCCCCGCAGAGAGGGGCAGCGTGAGCACGAAGCTATCGGGATCGCCCTCGCCAAGTAGCAGCCCGGCTAAGGCAATCGGGATGACAAACAGGTTAATCAACAGCAAATAGAGCGGGAATAGCCAGCTGGCGCGATGGAGGTGCTGCTCGTCAACATTCTCCACCACGAGAACCTGGAACTGCCGGGGTAGTGTAAAGAAGGCCAGAAATGCCAGCAGCAGCATACCCACCCAGCCCGTTGCGCCGCCAGGTACGTTTTCTAGGCGCATGCTATTGATTAATGCTGGTGTAGCAGCGACTTCGGCTAAGAGGGCGCCTGGCCCTGCAAACATGATGAACGTGACAAATACGCCCACTGCCAGAAAGGCGATCAGTTTCACCAAGGACTCTACGGCAATGGCAGCCACCATCCCTTCGTGGCGCTCGCTGGCATCTAAGTGACGGGTGCCAAAAAGAATAATAAACACCGCCAACACCATCGCTATCCAAAAAGAGCGGTCCATCCAGAAGCGTTCGTTCTCTAGCGTGATATCGGCACCCAGCGGGTAGTTCATCAGTACCGCATGACTCACCGTGATGGCTTTTAGCTGAAGTGCGATATAAGGGGTGATGGTGATGAGCGCCATGATGGCCACGAGCGCCCCTAAACGAGAGCTTTTGCCGTAGCGGGCGCTGATAAAGTCGGCAATCGAGGTGATGCGCTGCTGTGCGGCAATGCGCACCATTTTGCGTAGTGTAAAAGGGGCTAACAGCATCGCCAGTGTCGGCCCCAGGTAAATCAGTAGGAAGCTAGGACCATACTGTGCTGCGCGGCCAACGCTGCCGTAAAACGTCCAGGCAGTACAGTAAACCGCGATAGAGAGGGTATAGACCGTAGGCGAGCCAATCAGCGAGCGGCCCTGTTCGGCGCGGCGGTCTCCCCAGGCGGCGACCATAAAGAGCAGGGCCAAATAGCAAAAGGCGGTACCAATCACTACCCAATCGCCGCGCATGGTCATGGTTCCTTGGGAGGCTCAACCAGCCAAGCGGTGAATCCAATGAGCGCTCCCCAAACGACAAATAGGTAGAGCGGTAGCCAACCCAGCAGGCCCGGTAAACGATCAACAATAAGCAGCATCGGCGGGCAAAACATAAATAGTGCCAGCAGGGCCAGCGCGATGAGCCGTTCACGCCTGCGGGAAGAAGCGCTGAAGGGGTTCATGGTGCGCTGGCATCCTCTTTATCAAAGGCATTTGCCTGCAGGGCAAGCAGCTCTTCCAGCGTATCAATGCCTCGGGCCTCGAGCCGTGGCAGCAGTGCTAGCCATAGCTCTGCGGTAACGCGGGCATCACCTAACGCCGTGTGGCGAGTGCCCGGTGGAAAGTGGAGGTCATAGCGCTTGGCAAGGGTGTCTAAATCGTGACCATCTAATGCTTCATCGAGCGCCTTTGAAATAAGCAGTGTGTCTAAAACGGGAATATCAAAGGCAACGCCATGGTCGCTAATGGCCAGCATATCGAAAGCCGCATTATGGGCGAGCAGTACGGCCTCGCCAATGTAGTCTCGAAACAGGTCAAGCACCGTTTCAAGAGGGGCTGCGCCTGCGACATCCGGATCGGTAATGCCGTGAATCACCGTACTGGCAGCAGGAATGGCACGCTTCGGGTCCACGAAATGATCAAACGCATCATTCGCCAGTAAACGGCCATTGACGATCCGGCAGGCGCCTAGGCTAATCACCGTGTCTCCTCGGCGCAGCTCAAGGCCAGTAGTCTCCGTATCAAACGCCACGATATCCAGGCAGCGTAGAGCTCTGCTAGCCAGAGCCTCGTCAGGCGCAGGCAGCTGTGCGATGCCAAAGTCATGGAATTCCGGCCGCGGAGGGGCGAGCTCCCGAGGCGCTTGGGCTTGTGCAATCGTTGGGAGCGGTAATCTCAGTCGTGCGTGGCGTTTATCCGCATCGGCAACACTCCAGATATCGGTGGCGTGCTGGCGCAGAATATCCGCGACTGAGGGGCTAAGCGGTAGCGTGGTCAGCGGGTGCTCGCGCCAAATGGTGAGCTCGCCTTCGGGGACGGGTGAGCCTTGCCAAATCAAGTCAACGTAAGCGCGTTTTGGGTTGAGCGTTACCTCACCTTCAAAACCGCTACTGGGCAAGTGGCAGCGTAGGTGGTCTACCAACGAGTCAAACAGTTCAATGAGTGCTGGCGCATCGCCTTTAAACCAAGCGGGCACGCCGATAGGGGTGATTAAGCGGTGGGCAGGGTCAAGGCGCTCATCCAGCGATTGCCAAAAATCATTGGACCAAATGGGTCTTAAGCGTTCGCCGTGGTACTGAAGATCGTCCAGCAGCGAGCCAATCTCCGCGACGTGCTTGTTTAATGCTTGGCTCTCATCGTGCACCACTTGCTCTAAACGTGCTCGTAGCTCAAGCGACGTTTCTGAGGGGGGGATTTGACGTAGCGCATCAGCGGCGCTGCTTAAACTGGCGGAGTGCTGGCGAAGTGGCGGCAATAGATGATTAAGTTCGGCCCGCACGCCCATTTCATTATTCCAGGTGGTGGTCGCATCGCTACAGGTCACCAGCGTTTCGCGTTCACTGCCGGGGACCCGGCGAATGACAACCTTTAGCCAGCGCTGGTCACTGGGAGCGAGCATTTCCCGAGGCGAGCCATCGTCGGGCAGTTGTGCCATGGCGTTGGCGAGGGTAGCTGTTGGCAGCAGGGCATCCAGGCGTTTACCAAGCCCCAGACCGGTATTACCCGCAAAGAAGTTTTCGGCAGCCTG